>Ga0074046_10003221_pt1 | contig 13780 bp, 10 predicted proteins | sample BogForMeECP23OM3_FD_94441 | JGI IMG/M metagenome (GOLD analysis project Ga0074046, IMG submission 94441) | Bog forest soil microbial communities from Calvert Island, British Columbia, Canada - Bog Forest MetaG ECP23OM3 | ecosystem: Environmental > Terrestrial > Soil > Wetlands ...
AGATGCAGGTGTCGATCCTCAGCTCGCTGGACTCGGATCGGGCGGCCGACATCGTTGAGGAGATGGATCCGGACGCGGCTGCCGATTTGCTGGGAGACTTGCCTCCAGAAACGACGCAGGAAATTCTCACCGAGATGGAGCCGGAGGAGCGCGCCGAAGTTGCCGAACTGATGACCTTTGGGGAAGACACGGCTGCAGGCCGGATGACCACTGAGTACATGGCCCTGAAGGCGGGCTCCAAGGTTTCCGACGCGGTTGAGATGTTGCGCAACTTCGAAGGTGGTGTGGAGAGCCTGAGCACCATCTACATCATCGGTGAGCGGGAGAAGTTGCTCGGCCATGTGCCCCTGGCAAAAATTGTCCTGGCGACGCCGGAGACGCCCCTGATGCTGCTCAGCACCGGCCACATGCAGACCATTCATCCGGGCGCGGATGAAAAAGAAGTAGCCGAGCTGTTCGACAAGTACAACCTGCTGACCCTTCCGGTCGTCGATGAAGAAGGCATTCTGACCGGAGTCATTACGGCCGACGACGTAATCAACATGCTGCGCGCCAAGCTTTAGCTGCGGTTCCCTCCCGCAGTTTCGGGCAATATTCAATCGGTATTGGCGCATTTCACCGCGGACAGTTATTCTGGAACGTCTTCACCATCTCACCTCGAACTCCGGTGTCATGTCAGGCTCTCGACGTCTGAAAATTTGGAGGATTCGTCTGGTGATGTTCCTGGCCGTGATCGGGCCGGGGTTCATCACTGCCAACGTCGATAACGACTCCGGGGGTATCTACACCTACTCCGCTGCCGGCGCGCAGTTCGGATACCAGTTGCTGTGGGTGATGATTCCCATGACGATTGCGCTGGTAGTTGTGCAGGAGATGTCAGCGCGAATGGGCGCTGTTACCGGCAAGGGACTGAGTGACCTCATTCGCGAAGAGTACGGATTTCGTATCACGTTTTTCATGATGCTTGGCTTGATCATCACCAACTTCGGGAACGTCGTAGCCGAGTTCGCGGGAATCGCCAGCAGCCTGCAGCTGTTCCACATCTCGCGCTACATCAGCGTGCCGGTTTCCGGCCTTTTGGTCTGGTTCATGGTGGTCAAGGGGAGCTACAAAAGTGTCGAAAAGGTTTTTCTGGCTGCGTCATTTTTCTATTTTGCCTACATCATCGCAGGTGTGCTAGCAGGTCCAAGTTGGAGGGAGGCGTTCGTCGCAACCTTCACGCCACCGCACAGATCGGCGTTCCAGAACTCCGCATATATCTACATGGTCATTGGCGTGATCGGGACGACAATCGCGCCGTGGATGCAGTTCTACCTGCAGTCTTCGATCGTGGAGAAGGGAATTACGGCGCGAGAATACAGGGCATCGCGCTGGGACGTGATCGTGGGTTGCCTCTTCACTGACATTGTTGCCTGGTTCATTGTTGTTGCATGTGCAGCAACGCTCTATGTCCACGGCGTGCGGCAGATTCGTGACGCTGCCGATGCAGCCCAGGCATTGCGGCCGCTCTCCAATGAGTTTGCCTACATCCTGTTTGCTGCGGGTCTGTTCAATGCGTCACTCTTTGCGGCTTCGATTCTGCCGATCTCAACCGCGTACACGGTCTGCGAAGGGCTGGGATTCGAGTCGGGCGTGGACAAGAAGTTCAGCGAAGCTAAGGTTTTTTATTGGCTCTACACGCTGCTCCTCATCGCGGGTGGCGCGGTGATCCTGATGCCGAATATACCGCTCGTGAGGATCAGCATTCTGTCGCAGGTGGTGAACGGAATTGTCCTTCCGTTCGTCCTGATCTTCATGTTGCTATTGGTGAACAAGAGCGAACTGATGGGCAAGCACGTGAACGGGACGTGGTTCAACTTCATAGCATGGGCGACGACGATCATCATGATCGGGCTGACGATTGCCTGGTTCGTCACCGGTGGAGGCAGCTAGAGTAGCTCACCAGCAGCCAGCTTCCGCACCAGCTCTTTGTCGGCGTCTAGAAAATCGAGAGCGGGCAGGTCGCCGAGCTTTACCCACCGAAGGTCACGGAAAATGCGATTTTGCATTTCCTTCTCGTAGCGGTCGACCACGTAGAAATGCAGGTTGACTGAGTTACCGTTCTGATAGGTGTGCAGGACTTGAGTGACCTCGCGGCCGATTTCGGCCACGATGCCGAGTTCCTCCTGCAATTCGCGGCGAAGGGCCTGCTGAGGCGTCTCTCCCGGCTCGATCTTGCCACCGGGGAACTCCCATTTGAGCGGGAGGGCCTGATGTTCGGTTCGCTGACAGCACAGGACCTCCGCACCTCGCAGAATCAGCGCAGCCACCACTTGCTTGGTCAAATGAGGGTCCTCGTTTGAGCTGCTGTCCTTGGATGCGAGGCTATCACAACGAAGTGCTGGGCCCCGACGGGGGCCTGTTCGTCCGGAATAACGCCGAGCAGTCGCCACTAGGGTGAGGGGTGAATTTGCCGGATTCCCGCGGGACGAGAAAATCGTGCGGGATGGAGCGCCCATGCGATGGCACGTAGCCCGTCGACAAGGCTCGTCGCCGGAGTGTTGAGCAACTCATCGCGAATGCAGAAAACACGCCCGTCGCGGACGGCCGGAATGTCGCTCCAGTCACGTTGTTGAACGATTTTCTCCAGGGGAACACGATCTCCGGCTCCGCACCAGGCAGTCAGTAGGACTTCCGGACGAGCTTTGGCTACCCCTTCGGCCGTGACGACCTTACCAGGTTCGCCGATGAACTCGCCACCGGCGGCACGAATCAATTCGGCCACCCAAGTCTGTGAGGCGATGATCGGCTTGCCCCATTCTTCGCAGAAGACCCTCGGCCTTGCGCTTTCGTTCTTGCAATGCTCACGCACTTCGTCAATGGGCATGTGCATTTTTGCGACGACGTCTTCTCCGCGTTCAGGCACACCCATGACGCGAGCAATTGTGGTGATGTCGGCGTAGATGTCGACCAGGGTTCGGGGCGCCAATCCCAGGAACCGGATTCCCGCCTTCAGAATTTCGCCCACTGCCTCCAGTTGATAAGGCACGCTCGCGATTACGAAGTCGGCATTGGCAGCGCGAATCTCCTCCGCCTGCGTGCTCCACGTGTCGGAGACGATCTGGCGGGTGCCATCGGCGGCTTCAGGACAAGCGTCAGCGCAATACTTCGTGCAGGCCACAACCCAGTCGAGCAGTCCAAGGTCCCACATGGTCAGAGTTGCGCTGGGTTGGAGGCAAACTACGCGTTGTGGAGTGTGGCTAAGCACAGTGATTGGCCTTGATTATACGGAGGAGCTACGAATGCTTTACCCTATGGAACAAGAATGTACTCGCCCCAACTTCTCGACCACTTCGAACACCCTCGCAACGCAGGCGACCTCAGCCGCGCAAGTGCGCGTGTGCGAGTCGAGAACCCGGTCTGCGGCGACGTCCTGGAGTTATCGGTCAGAGTGGTTAGCGGACGTATTGGTGAAATTCGTTTTCGCGTTAAGGGCTGCGTGCCGGCCATGGCCTGCGGTTCGCTGATTACCGAGCTGGCGAACGGGAAAACGATTGAAGAAGCCAGTGGAATCGGCAAAGAGACCATCGTGAAAGAAATCGGCGGGCTTCCTTCCGCATCGGGACATGCGGCACAGTTGGCGGTGGATGCGCTTAGAGCGCTAGTGCGGAATATAGCGAACCACGAATCGCACTGACCGACGACGCTGCGTCAACCGGAGATTTCTGGCCGGCAACACATCACTTGACAAATAATAATCAACTTGATTAATATGACACAAATTCACCGTAGGTGTTGCCTTGCACATTCATGAAGAGATTCTTCAGACAGCTAATCGTCTCGCAGGCCCAGAAGGGAGTTTCGAACTCAGCAAGGTTGTTCGCGAGCTCGGACACCTGAACGAGAATACTGTTCGCACTCACATAGTGAGCCGCTGCTGTGTGAACGCCCCCAAAAACCATCCGCACAAGTGGCGTTATTTCCGGCGAGTGAGCCGAGGAGAGTACCAAATCATGCCCGAGTATAGAGCTAAGGGATCGAAACTGCCTGCGCAGAACAAGCCGCAACCTGCGGGGCAGCCTTTGAAACTCGCCGCAGGCTCAGTTCGTTCGACTGTTCATGCCGTCGTGCAACGAGATGGAGCATTCTATGTTGTGGAGTGCCTTGAGCTTCCAGTTGTGACCCAAGGCAGAACTCTCGACGAGGCCGTGAGCAACATCCAGGAGGCACTCTGTCTGCATTTAGAGGATGAGGACCGGGCAGCACTCGGTCTAGTGGCAGAGCCACGAATCGAAATCATCTATGACATGGCCCTGGCGTGCCCCGCCTGAGGCAACTATCGGGTCGTGACCTTTTGCGCATCTTCGCCGCATTTGGGTTTCGTGCCCTCAGTACTCGCGGAAGCCACGCGAAGCTGCGTCGGACGCTCGCCGATGGTGAGCGACAAACCCTCACTATTCCACTGCACAAGGAGCTAGCTCCAGGAACGCTGTACGCGATTTTTCGGCAGGCCCTGCGGTATGTTCCCGAAGTCGATCTAAAGCCCTGGTTCTTTCATGGCGAGCGATAGCCAAGCCGGATAAAATCCGGTCGCTGCCTACACCGTCTCCAGCTCTTCTTCGAGCAACTGCTTGTTGTAAAGCTCGGTGTAATAGCCGTTGCGGTCGATCAACCCATCGTGTGTGCCGTATTCGACGATTTCGCCGTCGTGCAGTACGGCGATGCGGTCAGCGTTGCGCACCGTGGACACACGGTGCGAGATGAAAATAGTCGTGCGGCCCTGCATGATTTCACGCAGGTGGTTGAGGATGCGGTCTTCAGTCTGGGTGTCGACGCTCGAAAGCGCGTCGTCGAGCACCAGGATGCGGGGATTGCGGATCAACGCTCGAGCGATGGCCGTTCGCTGCTTCTGTCCGCCGGACAGCGTCAGCCCTCGTTCGCCGACAACTGTGTTGTAGCCCTCAGGGAAACTCTCGATGTCGGTGGCGATACTGGCCGCTTCCGCAACACGCCGCACATCGGCGTCGGTGGCGTTCTGGGCACCGAATGCGATGTTCTCGCGTACGGTATCGCTGAACAGAAACGTTTCCTGCGGCACGAAACCTATGTTCTTGCGCAAAACCTCCAGCGGAAATTCGCGGATGGGGCGACCATCGATGAGCACCGATCCCGGCGCTGCATCATAGATCCGCGGAATCAGTGAAACCAACGTAGACTTTCCCGATCCCGTCGGCCCGACGATCGCAAGGCTGGTGCCAGCGGGAACCCTCAAGTTCACATTCCTCAACACGTATTCGTCGCCAAGGGTTCGGCGCTTTCCGTTGTCGGTGGTTTGCAGAGTCCGGCCATAGCGGAAGCTAAGATTACGGAACTCGATGACGCCTTTGATACTGGCGGGCGCGTCCACCAGCGGAACCCCGGCGTCGGTGACCTCAGGTTTCTCGTTGAGAATGCTTTCGATTCGCTGCAACGATGCCGTGCCGCGCTGCAGGATATTAATGACCCACCCAAGGGCGATAATCGGCCACGTTAACTGCACCATGTTGGTGTTAAAGGCGGCGAAGTCTCCGACGTTAATGCGGTGCTGGATCACTTCGCGGCCACCGACAAATAGCACGATCACGATGGCTATTCCAAGCAGCGTTTCCAGCGTGGGCCACAACATTCCCATCAACCGAACCAGCTTCAAGCTGCGCCCGATGTACTCCTCGTTTGCGCGTTCGAATAATTCGATCTCGGCCTCTTCCTGCACGTAGGCGCGAATCAGTCGGGCGCCGGAAAAATTCTCCTGGGCGCGAACGGAAATGTCAGAGAACATCGCCTGAATTCGCTCGAAGCGTTCGTGAATCTGGCGGCCGAAGTGCTGCACCACTATGCTGAAAATGGGGAGTGGCAGGAAGGCGAACAGCGTCAGCCTGGGGCTGATACTCAGCATGAAAACCAGCGATACCGCGGTGAAAATGATCGTGTTCGCGGTATACATAATGCCGGGACCCAGCAGCATGCGCACGGCGTTCAGATCGTTGGTCATCCGCGCCATAATGTCGCCCGTGCGGGTTCGCTGGTAGTAGCTGTAGGACAGGCGCTCCAGGTGGGCGAAAAGGTCGTTACGCAGGTCGAACTCGATTTCGCGAGACACTCCAATCAGGATCCAGCGCGTCAGGTACTGAAAGATGCCTTTGGTCGCCGCCACGGCCAGCAGGTAGAGCGAATACTTAAGGAGCGTCTGGGTGGTGACGTGTGTGTTCAGGTCCCGCACCGCATCGCGGATCACCATAGGGAAGAGAATCCACACCGCGTTGTGACACAGTACGCAAAGGGCGCCGACGTAATAGGTCCTGCGATATTTACGCAGATACGGGATGAGCGGACGTAGGTTGCTAAACATGTCCTTGCAGACGGGTTGCCGATTGAATCCGAGTGTCGAAGTCTGTTAGATGATTGTACGGAAGAAGCGATTCGACGCGGAGCGATGTGGAAGCGGTCTCAACACTCCTATCTGGCCAGAAGTCCCGAAGTCCCTCGGGGGCTGAAGCCCGATTGTAGGCGGCCCGTAACGGCACGGCTGAAGCCGTGCCCCTTCCGAACAGGCCCGTGCTCCTTCAAAACGGGCTTACGAAACCGCTTCTATGTGGGGACTCGCAGAAGCAGGTAACCTCCTGCCAGGGCGAAGATGAAGTCCGGCGCCCATGCGGCGAGCAGGGCGGGCAACTGGTTGGCGTTGCCCATTGCCTCGAACAGGCCTGCGGTCACCCAATAAACAACGGCGATACCAAGCGCGATGGCGACTCCTGCCAGCGCGCCGCCGCGGCGCCCCCGTGCGGAGAATGGAATGGCTAATACAGCCATTACAAGAGTAATAAGGGGGAAGGCAATCTTCTTTTGGAGTTGCACTTTCAGGCGGACGGTGTCAAACCCGCTTTGCTGCAAATCCTGAATGTAGTTTCGCAGCTCTTCGTAATCCATTTCTGACGACTGCCGGACTTCTTTCTTGAAGTAGCTGGGGTCCTCGCTCAGTTCGTGAAATGTCGAAACGTCAAAGGTGCGGTACTCCTGAATGGAGGCACCATTTAACGAGCGGACCCAACCGTTTTCGAAGACCCACTTCTTCAGTCGCGGCTCCCAGTGGGCGCCATCAGCGTGGATACGTCGGGTCAATCGGAAGGTTGCAGGGTCGAACTCAAAAACCGTAATTCCTCCGAAGCGGTCAGTATCTGGGTCGAATACCTGATAATAGTAGATCTGGTTGCTCTCGCCAAAAATCCACTTACGATCGGCCTGCAGGTACGTCTGAGGCGGTTTGCCTTTGATCTGGTTGCGCAGAATCTCCTGCCGCCGATTGGTAGTCGGAATGTACAGCTGGTCGAAAATGAAAAGCCCGGAGGCAAAAACTCCCGAAAGAACGATGACGGGCAAGGTCGCGCGGTAGATGCTGATTCCGGTGGCCTTCATGGCGGTGAGTTCGCTGGATTTTTCCATCAAGCCAAACGTAATCAGCACAGCCAGCAAGACCGACATGGGAGCCATTAAATAGATCAACGAGGGACTGAGATTAAGCAGGTATTCGGCCAGCACAATGAAAGACACCTTGTTGCGGACGATGTCGGTTAGTAATTCGAAGAAAGTGAACACCAGCGCGAGTATCAGGAACGTCGACAGGATCATCACCAGATACAGGGCGAACTCGCGCAGGATCATGTCGTCGAGGATCAGGGGGAATTTCGCCCCGTACCGACGTCCAGGCCGACCCGTACGCTTGCGGAGCCAGCGGTTTTCCTGAGAGCCGAGAAGACGACTCCCAAAGTCGGCGAGCTTTTTTTGCAACCAAGTCGTCACCCTGCTGAACGCGCTGAAATCGAGCGGCATGCGATCGACTCGCCACAACAGAAGCAATCCACACAGAAAGAAAAATATGTTGCCCGCCCATACTCCAAGCCAGGGTGTCATCTTTCCCTGGCGAGCCAACGACACGCCGACCAGGGAGAAGAAGTAGTAGACAAAGACGAGCACGATGGTGAGGACGAAACCCGTGCTTCGACCGCCCTTGTGCGCCGAAAGACCAAGCGGAATCCCGACGACGGCAAGCACGAGGCAGGCTGCCGGGAGCGCAAAGCGGCGATGAAACTCAATCTCGTAATACCGGGCTTTCAGAAAATCGTAGGACGAAGACACAGGATCGATTTTGGTGAGGAAAGCACCGGCGACCCGTTCACGATTGGCATTTTGCAGCAGACCATGAAGACTCAACTCGGCAACCGGGAGCAGGTCTCGCGGACCCCGGTCGGATGCCGACGGCAGTTCAACCGGGATGTCAGTCGTCTCGAAGGTCGTGATCGAGTATTGATCCTTCGCTTTCGGAATCAACTCCTGCTGGGTGCCGTCTTCCAGGTGAAACCGAACCTTGTCCGTCGATTCACTCAACAGCGCACCACGTTCGGCCAGCGTGATTTTAGGGGATGCGGGATTGGAAACGTCCGCAAGAAAAACCCCGCGCCACAGGGATTGGCCCTTCAGCGGGATGGCGTCCTGCACGTATAAGACATTGTTCTTGAATTCCTCGTAAAAGACGCGGGGCTGGATCTCAAACGAGGCCTGCGAGCTCTTCAGCCGGTCCTGCAGATTGCTCAACGCTGCCGCAGCCCGGGGCGCAATGTAGATGCTGTTCAGCATTGCGAGCAGCCATGCCGCGACTGCGAAGATCGACACCACGCGAACGAACATTCCTGCTCCCATTCCGCTGGCGCGAATCGCAGTCACTTCGCTGTCGGCGGCAAGGCGGCTCAATCCGATCAAGATACCCACGAGGGCGCCCATCGGCAGCGTGATCATGAAGGTCGTCGGCAGGGTGTAGAGGAATATCTCGCCCACGCCGGACAGCGGTGCGCTGTTGCGGACCACCAGTTCGAGTAATCGCCCTAGGTCGCGCATGAAGATGACGAAGGTAAACAGCAGCACGCCGAGCAGGGCGTGCGAGCTCACTTCCTTCAGAATGTAGCGGGTGAGGATGCGCACAGAGTCCTAGTGTATCGAAACATCAGGGACCGCGTAATTTTTCCCGATGGCCCTTAAGTGACTGATCGCGAGGGCCCTTTGCGTGTAGGTACACGGTGGCATTCTGAAATTCACAGCCATTCTGGGAATCCGCCAGAATTGCCGGTTCAAACCCGTGAATACGCTGTTACACTTGTTCCGCGAAATATTCCGAATCAATGAGTGATAACGGCCCTAAGCTTCGTCTGGTGCTGCTCTGGCACATGCACCAGCCTTTTTACAAAGACATGGTTACCGGCGAGTATCGCCTTCCCTGGGTGCGTCTGCACGCGCTGAAGGACTACTACGGAATGGTGAAACTCGCCGAAGAATTTCCCGGCGTGCACCAGAACTTCAATCTTGTGCCGTCGCTGATCGCACAAGTGCAGGACTACGTTTCCGGTGAGGCCCACGACCCGTTCCTGGACTTGGTCTCCAAGCCAGCCAACGAACTTACAGTGTCAGAGCGCCATTTCGCGTTGCAGTATCTCTTCCAGGCGAACCCGGTAAATATGATCGGGCGTTACCCGCGGTACCGCGAATTGTGGGAGCGCTACCGCGCCACCGTTGCCCGTCCTGAAGGCCCCGAGTCTTACTTCGTTACGCGCGACTACGCAGACTTGCAGGTTCTGTCGCAGCTCGCATGGTTCGATGAGTACTTCCTCTCCGATTCCGACATTCGTAACTTGATTCGAAAGGGCGAAGACTTCAGCCGCAGCGATCAATTGGCCGTGATCGGCAAGGAGAGGGAGATTCTCTCAAAGGTAGTGCCGGCGTACGCTGAGGCGGCCAATCGGGGTTCGGTCGAACTTTCCACCACTCCGTACTACCACCCGATCCTCCCACTAATCTGCGACACCAACACTGGTGCGGAATCGACACCCGGCCTTCCCCTTCCCACGCGCCGCTTCCGCAGACCGGACGACGCCGTTTATCAGATTCAGCGCGCCATCGACCTTCACCAGCGGTCGTTCGGCGTGCCGCCTGTCGGCTTGTGGCCGTCTGAAGGAAGTGTTTCCGAGGAAGTGTTGGCGCTGGCGCACCAGCAGGGAATTCAATGGATGGCGACTGACGAAGGAGTTCTCGGCCGCAGCATCGGCTACGACTTTGGCCGGGATGCTCATGGCCGGCTGCACGGAGACAGCGCTGAGCAGTTGTACAACATCCACCGCTACGAAAACGGTGTGACTCGCATGAATATGCTGTTCCGCGATCACACGCTCTCAGACCTGGTGGGTTTTGTGTACTCCGGGATGCCTCCGCACGACGCTGCCAACCACCTGCTGCACACCATTCGAGAATCGGCGCGGCCGGTACTCGAGCGCGGACGGGACGCGGTGGTGTCGATCATCCTTGATGGCGAAAATGCGTGGGAATACTATCCCCAATCGGGCCGCGAGTTCCTGCGCCGCTTCTACGACGGACTGCAAAACGATTCCTCGATCGAATCGGTTACGATGAGCGAGGCTATCGCGCGTCACAAGGAATCTAGCTTTGGCCGTTTGAATCGGCTCGTCCCGGGTTCCTGGATCAACGCCAACTTCAATGTTTGGATTGGCGCCCCCGAAGACAACAAGGCCTGGGACCTGGTGGCGGAAGCGCGGGATTACTTCGATCGCAACGCCAATCGCGTATCGGAGACGCAACGCAAACTGGCCTGGGAAGAACTCCTCATCGCTGAGGGCAGCGACTGGAACTGGTGGTATGGCCCTGAGCACCACTCGGCCAACGACCGTGACTTCGATGAGTTGTATCGCCGGCACCTCTCCAATGTGTACACGGCGCTGGAAGGCGTGCCGCCGGAGGAATTGACTTTCCCCATCGCTCACGGTGTTGTGCGTCCGGTCTTCCATCCGCAAACCGCGTACGTGCGCGCCAAGGTGGACGGCGTGGTGAGCGGCTACTTCGAGTGGATGGGTGCTGCAAGCTACACTTCGGACCAGCGCACCAGCGCGATGCACGGCAAGCAGTTTCTGCTGGACGCCGTATACGCGGGCCTTGATGCCGACTCGGTATCGGGCCGGCTTGACTTTCACCAGGCGATACCAGCTGACCCGTACCAGATTGTGGTCAACATCGAAGTGAGCCGCGATGCCAAAGACCGTAACGCGGCGGTCGATTCGTACCGCCTCGCGGTCGATGCCCGCGACCGGGATTTGCTGCGGTGGGTTTTGAGCAACGGCGATGAGCGGAATGTTTTGGCCAGCTATGCGGCCAACAACGGCGGCCGCGCCACCGGGGAGGTCGAGGTGGCAATTGGGGAAATCTTCGAAATGCGATTGCTGTTCCAGTTGATCGGCGCGCAAAAAGGCAGTCGCATCCGGCTACGGTTTACCCTGTGGCGCGATCAGTTGCCGGCCGACTCGTTGCCGGTTGAGGGCTGGATCGATCTTTTCGCATTGGCGGAAGAGGAAATCGCCGACAATCTGTACATCCACTCGCATGAGTAATTGCCCGCGATAACTTCACGAAGGAAACTTCGGGCTTGTCCCGTTTGGCCAGAAAATCGGCCAGTTCTTCTTTTTCGCGACCTGCAACAAATCCGGATTTGGATTGACACAGAATGGATGGGAGGCAATTTCCAACATGGCCTGGTCGTGAATGGAATTGCCAAAGATCGCATTCACAGGCTTGCCGATCACTTCGCGAATCGCCACAACCTTTAGCTCGTCCGTGGGAACGCGGATCAGGCGGTCGGTTGCGCTGTCCTGCTCGGTGTGGACACATGCGGCAAGCACGTGATCGCCGGTAATACCGAAGCGGCTTGCGCCCGCCTCCACTAACCAGTCGTTGGTTGAGGAAACCGCCCAGATCGCGCAGCCATTTTCTGCAAGTCGACGCGTGAGCTCCTGCATTTCCGGGAAAATACGGGGGCTCACTACTTCTTCAAAAAATTCTTCGGCGACGGTAGATAACGCATCGATGGGCAGTCCCTGGTGCATGGTCACCATCTCGCCGCACATCGCCTCCTCGCCCACCTCGCCGCGTTCGTACGCACGGTAACGCTCAAGCATAGCTTCAGCGACATCGAGACCTACGACTCCGCGCTCGATCTCCCAGAACAGAAAGTCGCGGCCCGCATCGCCGCTCCAAAGCGTGCCGTCACAATCGAAGACCGCGATTGCGGGTCGAAGCGCCAGCACCGACTCAATGAAATGAGAGGCCAGATTCTGCGCTTCAGGAGACGTCAAAAGGTGGTCTCCGCTGGAATGGTTTCCGAGCGTAGCAGCCGCTGGAAGTCTTCGGCGGTGTCAATATTGGCAACGACGCGAGCGTCAACCACGGGCACGTACAGAATATGCTGGGCGTGTTGATGTAGGATGTCGCGCGCGACAGCAGTTGCGGGTGCCCGCAGAAATTGTTCCATCATTTCGCGGCCGATCAGGATGGGATGTCCGTGGACAGCTGCGCCTTCCACCGAGACCTCGGGGACCGCAGCCCAGATCTCAGTGTCGGAGTTCATAAACGCTGTTCGCAGCGCTTGCACAGTTCCGGGAAGGACGGGCGGACGATCCACCGGAGCCAGGAAGGCCGCATCCCGCCCGCGGTTCAGTACCTCCCGCAGTCCGACCTGAATGGAGCTGAACTGGCCGCGGTCCGGATCGGGGTTGACGATCAAGAACGCCCCGTGGGCGTCGGTAACCCCTTCCAGCGTGACGGCGTTATGGCCCGCGACGATCACCACCAGGTCAGACATCTGTTGTAGCAGGTCGATCATGGCGCCGAGAAAGGTGTTGGCAGCCGGTGCGCCCTCGGCAACGGGCGGCCACGGCAGCAGGGCCTTGTCGCGGCCCATGCGGGTCGATTCGCCGGCGGCGAGGATGACTCCGCAGATACCTGCGGTTTGGGGCATGGATTGAAGATACCAAAGGGAGGGGAAGCCTGTCAGTCGGAGAGGCCGCTGCTACAGATTGTCAGCGGTTTCCTCGACCGCATCCTGCGCGGCAGCGGCGGAGGCACCCCGCGCGGCGTAATCATACGATTTGCTCGGAACGTTCGGTGCCGCGTGCCGTCGCACTGCGATCATCTCCGCCACGATTGACACGGCGATCTCTTCGGGCGTCACTGCTCCGATTTCGAGGCCCACAGGTGCGTGGATGGCGGCGAACCGTTCGCCGGGAATGCCTTCCTTCTCGAGTTCCCTGTAGATGGAAATGATTTTGCGCCGCGAGCCGATCATGCCGAGATAGCGCGCATTCAAATTCACCGCCCAGCGAAGCACCCGCATGTCGTCGCGGTGTCCGCGGGTAACAATCACGATGTAGGCCGACTCCGGGACGTGAAGCCGCTGTGTGACGGCGTCAAAGTCGGCGACGATGATTTCACGGGCATCGGGGAAACGTTCGCGGTTGGCATAACTCTCGCGGTCATCCACCACGATCACGTCGAAACCCGCAATTCCGGCGACCTTGTACAGGTTGTATGCGACGTGTCCCGCGCCAAAAATGTAGAGCAGCGCAGGAGGCAGCACAGGTTCGATGAAGATCTCCAGCGTGCCGCCGCACACCAGGCCAGTGTCGTATTTTGGATCGTTATTAAGGTTGAAGGTAAGCGAACGCGGCTTTTCTTCTTCCATTACCTCACGCGCCGCCTGCCATACCTCGGCTTCGACACAGCCTCCGCCGATGGTGCCGGCGATGGAGCCGTCGTCGCGTACTAGCATCTTCGCCGTTTGAAATGACGGTATCGAGCCACGCACGTTGGTGATGGTGGCGACAGCGCCGCGGCGGCCTTCGCGGCGGAGTTGGACGATTTGCTCGTAGATGTCCAT
>Ga0074046_10003222_pt1 | contig 13779 bp, 9 predicted proteins | sample BogForMeECP23OM3_FD_94441 | JGI IMG/M metagenome (GOLD analysis project Ga0074046, IMG submission 94441) | Bog forest soil microbial communities from Calvert Island, British Columbia, Canada - Bog Forest MetaG ECP23OM3 | ecosystem: Environmental > Terrestrial > Soil > Wetlands ...
GAAGAAATTGGCGCGCTCGCGGCAAACTCAGTTGTCATGGCCCGACTTGATCGGGCCATCCATGGAAAACCCAATGCACTCAGTATGTTGCTAGATGGCCGGGTCAAGCCCGGCCATGACAGTAGTGGTTGCCGCCAATTTTTTCACACACTCTTTCGCGGGAATTACACTACATGGGTCAGCATTAATGTCTGCTGGTATAAAACGCTAACCGCGCGGTTGCGGCACTATCCGCACATAAGGCTTAACCGCTTTCCCTCCGCCGGGAAACCTCTGCTTTGCCTCCTCGCCGGATAGGCTTGCGGCGATGATTACGTCGTTACCTTGCTTCCAATCGGCAGGGGTCGCCACCTTATGCCGGCCGGTCAGCTGCGTCCGCTTATATAGCACAGGCGCTAGCCGCCGTAGCTGCGTTCGTCGGCGATGACCTTGCCATCGTTCGGCAGCGAGCCTTGCGGCACGAGATTGACCGCGCCTTTGAGCTTCGTCACCGCAGCCAAACTCTCCGCGACCTTCCCGCGTAAGCCCTCGTCTATAACCGCGCTCTCCGCGTGCAGCGTCATCACGTCCTGCTCCTGCTCGCGTCCGACGGTCAGGCGCAGGCGGCCAAGCTCAGGATGCCGCCGCGCGATCTCAGCGATCTGCGAGGGGTGCACGAACATGCCTTTGACCTTCGCGGTTTGATCGGCGCGGCCCATCCAGCCCTTGATGCGCCGGTTCGTGCGCCCGCACGGGCTCTGGCCCGGCATGAAGGCCGAGAGATCGGCGGTGGCAAACCGGATCAGCGGATAGGTTTCGTTGAACGTGGTCACAACCACCTCGCCAACTTCGCCTTCCGCCACGGGTTCGCCCGTGCCGGTGCGCACGATCTCGACGATCATGTTCTCGTTGATAATCATGCCCTCCACGGCCGCGCTCTCGTAAGCGATACAGCCGAGATCGGCTGTACCATAGGCTTGAAGCACGGCGACGCCGCGCGCGCGGTATTCCTCGCGCAGGCTTGGGAAGAGCGCGCCGCCCGAGACGAGCGCTTTTTTTATCGAGGATACGTCGCGGCCAAGCCCGGCGGCCTTGTCGAGGATAATTTTCAAATAATCGGGCGTGCCTGTGTAGCCCGCGGGCCTCAGATGAGCGATGGCATCCACCTGCAGTTCGGTGTTGCCGGGGCCGGCTGGAAACACGGCCATTCCAAGCGCGCGAGCGCCGTCATCCAGCAAAAACCCGCCTGGCGTCATGTGATACGCGAAGCAATTGTGGAGGATCTCGCCCTGCCGGAAACCCGCTGCGTAAAGGGCGCGGGCAAAGCCCCATGCGCCGGAGACCGGCGATTGCGGCTCGAAAATCGGACCGGGCGACATGAAAACGCGTGCCGGCCTAGAACCGGCGAGCCCGCCGAATGGCGGGGTTCGTCCCTGAAGCTCGGTCAGCTCCGATTTCCGCAACACAGGAAGATGTGCGAGCGCCTCCCGGGTACCAACCGAAGCGGGATCGATGCCTGCGAGGCGGGCCTGCCAGCCAGTCATCCCGCTCTGCAATTTCGCGAGAAGCGCCGGAAGCTCCGAGAAAAGTTGCGCTTCGCGCTCCTCAGCTGGGCGGGTTTCCAGATCGTTGAAGTAGGGACTGCCGTTCATCGCGCGCCTCCGCCTGCGCGCGGTATGCGCGCTCTCCGTTATTTTCTAAGCTCATCGGAAAGCGCGCTCAAGAGCAAGCCCGGCCATGATGCCAGAGATCGATGCGGACACCCGGTATCTTCACACGCTCTATTGCGGCACTGCGCGCCAGGAGGCTTCCGGTTGCGGTTGAGGCGGTTGAGGCGGTTGAGACTGTTGCGGCGGTAATGGCGGCGGTGCCGGCCGCGCCGTTACCGGCGCCGGTGCGAGGAGCGCGGTTATCCTTTGGAGCTCACAGCTATTGTGGTTTACCGTCCGGACCGTCCAGTCGGGGTGCTTGTCCTTTTTTCGATCGCAACGCTCTGGGCGGCCTATGCTGAAGCGAATGATGTCGCTCGAAAGCGAGGATAGTTTCCAGCCGAGAGACAGCGGGAAGCTCTCCTGGTCGAGCTGGACCGTTATAAACTCGTCGCCAAGCTCGCCGTAGGCTTGAGTCACAGCGCGTTTAGCCAGAAGCTCCCTTACGGTCAGGACCGTGCTAATCGGCGAAATGAAGTCGTCGAGCGAGCTGCCGGTGATCTTCCGGTAGTCAGGTTCGGCGTAGGCGTCCGTCAGCGATATAAGATAAAGCTTGATTTGGCTGGTGCGGATCGCTCTGCCGCTCGCATCCTTGAGATCTCTCAGCTCAGGGGACTCGCCCAGCTCCTTCTGCAGTTCGTGATAGAGTTCAAGCCCCGTCGTCACCCCTGAGCTATCGGCATAGCCGCCATCGACAAAGGTCCAACGGCTTTTCGCGCTCCGGTTCGTCGCCCAGGGCGGCATGATGAAGGGGAAGCCCGCGCTAATGGCCGCGGCTCCGATGAGCGAGGGATTTTGCCAGGTTTCACTGGCCGTGTGTCCTTCCCCTGGAAGGGTTCCAACGTCGTCGAAGGAGTAGAGCGTACCTTCTCCAAGATGCTGCAACGGAAAAGGAGAGAATGCGACGCGATAGCCCGTTTCGACCCAGGTTGCATTCAGGAGCAGAGCAGGAAGTTTTCCGCCCGGAGACCAAGCGTCTTTGAAATTGCGAATGAGCAGGCCCGCATCGGCCGCATCGGGGCAGATCGTGGTGAGAGGCCGGTCCTTGGCTTTGCTTCGGCCGAAGCTCGCTATGAGGCTCTTTTCGAGGATTTTATCGCGTCCGAACCATTCGAACGGCACCTCGTTCTTGCAGGGCTCCTTCGGTGCGGGGGCGCCAGCAAACAGCTCCCAGATATCGCGCGCAATGTCCGGAAGGATGTAGGCGAGAACCGGACTAAGATGATCGTCCTTGGTGATCTTGCTCAGGCGCTCGAAAAGTTCGCCGGGGCCGGCCGGCTCAAAGCATCCGGCGAGCGCCCCGCCGGCCCGCGATATATCTTTCCCTTGAGCCTTATCCGCGAGCGCCGCGTCGAAGAGGCTTGCTCCGACGCTTCCGCCCGATACGGCGCTGACGGCGAAAACATGCTCCGCGAAGCCCGGACACCGCTCCTGCATTCCGGCCAGGAAGAAAGAGGCTGCGGACGCCGCATAGATGCCGCCGCCCTCCGCAGTAATAATGAAGACTGGATACTCACCGGAGCCAATTTCACGGGCGTGGAGCCAGCTCGCGAAATTTCCCGCGAGCTGCTTCCTGTCCCGGTTCGAGTTTTTCGCCCGCTCCCGAAGCCCTTCGAAAAAAGACGCCGTCCGGTGCTCTTGCCCGCCATCGTCCGGCGCCACGAAACGCGCACCGATCGCGACAACCGCCAGCATGGGGATGAGAACAACGGCAAGCTGCCGCCACGCAACCGGCACCCGGTGCATCCAAAGCAGCATAACGGAGGGGAGCGTCAGCAAACCAGCGATAATTTGCGCAGCGATCCAAACCAGGGCGCGCATCGCGACAGCGCCTGCGAAGAGCACAAGGCCTGTGCCGGCGAGAGGCCCTACCAGCCGTGCGGCGAAAACAACGGTACTGGATACAACCATCGGCGCGGCAACGAGCAAAACAGCTAGGGCGTAGCAAGCGGTTAAATACCAGCGTTGCCAGCGGCGATTATCCCTGGTCCGGTGAAGGGCGAGAATCAGGCCAATGGAAACCGCTATCGTGAGCGCTAGCGCGAATGCGAAAGCGCCCGGCAGGGTCTCAAGCCTTGCTTGCAATTCTGCCGTGCGGTCCAGCCCTTTGCCCAGAGCATCGGACACCGTTTTGATGTGGCCGGTATCGCTCAGGATCTGAAAGCGTGCGGCGAGAAGTCCAATGCTGAGGCCCGCGAACGGCAGAGCCGATGCAGCCATCGACTTGAGATCGCGGACACTGGTAACCCCGCGGTCGAAATAAATGTCGGCGTGGTCTGGATATATCCCATCGATGCGCCGTGTTACGAGCTTGTGGTTCCAGTAATACAACAGCGCGCTGAAAGCCGATATCGAGGCAAGCCCCAGCACCCCGCGGATCACATCGCGATCTTCGATAACCCCAACATAGATTTCCTGCACTTGAGGGACGAAGGCGAGCAGATAGAGCGAGAAAAAGCCCATCACCCACGGCGTTAGCACAACCGTTTGGCTGAGATAGCGAAGATAACGCGGAGTTAGATATAAAAACCGGTTTCTCCACCGGATTATGAGGCGAGAGCCGGCCCCTAAGGTGAAGGCTCTGGCCTCAAAATAATTTGTGAGCACGATACTTCCCCCAACTCAAACGGCGAGCTTCACAATACTGCTATTCCGCGTCCTTCCGGTCCCCCTCGAGAGGCTCGACATCCTCAGAACTGCCGATCGCGCTTCTCAGGATTTCGAGATCCCCTTCCGAGTAGGCCAATATGTAAATCTTCTTCAAAGGCGTTTTTGGATGCTCTTTGAAAAATGCTAGGGCTCGCTTGACGAGCCGCGGAGCCACCTCGCTTACAGGGTATCCCCCGTGCCCAGTCCCAAATATGGGAACCAGCGCCGAACGGAAACGCTTCGCTGCGATCGCGTCCAACACATTGTCCATCGACAGCTCGATGTTGGCGAGCGTTGTCGAAAGGCCCGCTCCCATACCGCCAGCAACGCTCGCCACATGGAAAATCTGGCGGACGTTATGGGTTCTCTCCAGATCGCCGGCCTCGGTCATGAGAACGGTCCCCGGCTTTACAAAATTCCGGTTGCCCATCTCCGCTGCGAGAGTCTTGCCTATCGTATCTTCTGCAATGGAACGCCCGTTCTCATGCTTTTTTGCACCGAGGGTACGAATCGTTGCCGATACAGTGCGGTTGAAAAACCGGTCCATCATCATGTCTGTGTTTTCGGAGTTCACCCAGACCTCAACGTCCTTGGTCGCTTTGATATTTCCGGTCTTAATGCCGAGAATGAGGGGCGCCTTGCCCTGGCTGGCTTTCACCCTGTATTCAAAAGTACGCGACGCCTCGTCGTTGAATTCAGCACGTAGGTTGCCGCGCTGGGCCATGAACCATTGGCCTGCGATTATAAGCTTCGGATCCTCGAACTCGCCGCCGGTGAGCTTTTTGAAAAAGTCGTCGACATCGAACTCGACGATTTCAATATCTTCCCCGTCCGCCTTCAGGCCGCCGCCTTCGGTCACTTTCTGGGTCGTCCGGACCTCGGCGAAGAAAAGGTGGATGAGTTCGCTGCTTCCGCCAGGCGAAGAGAAAAACGTGGAAATCGGCGTCGCCTGAGTGAGCTGATACCCTGTTTCCTCCTGCACCTCCCGGATCAGGCATTGAAGCGGCGTTTCCGCCGGCTTGCCGTCGGCAGACGTGGGGATCATGCCTGCAACCGCCTCGACAAGCCAGCCGCGCCGCTGGCCCTTATCGCGCGTGGGAAGCCGGAACTGATTGACGGCGATAACTTTCCGCCAGACGGAATCGTAAAGGAGGGCAGCAACCGCATCGCCACGCTCAAAAATAAGATACGGCCGGGGCGGGCTCATCTCGCCGTTGAACTGCTCGTGAGAGACCGTAACCTCGTCGACCTTGAAGAACGCGTCGAGCACCCTCTTGCTGCTGGAAATTTCTACGCGCCAGGGCTTTGTCTCTTTTGTCATATGAACCGAGCCTGTTGAGTGAGCACGAACTGCCCGGCCGCATAATGGCATGCCGCCCCACCGGCGGCAACGCAGGTGGCGCCACACTGCGCAATCTTTTACTTCCGCGCGAATCGTTCGCCTTTGCTGCCGTCCGGCCTCGCTGTGCGGGCATAAACCGGCGCGCAAAAACGGCACCTGCGAGAGGTGCCGTCCTCAGAAGCTAACCTGGCAGCGTTCACCCCGCGAAGAACGCGCTGGGATAGCCGCTTACCTTAAAAAGTCGTGAGATCCGTCAAGTTGATAGGTAAGGCGCGCGCGTATGGTGAATACGTCGACGCTCGTTTTGACGTTAATGCCAAGCAGATTCTGGCTGTCCTCTGGGAAGTAGTAGTAAAGCCCTTCCAAGCCTGCCGACAAATGGCTGTTGATCTTGGTCTCCGCGCCGCCGCCAGCGACAAAGCCTGCCGAGCTGTAACCGTTATAGCTCCACCCAGGGGCCGATATGTAGCTTCCTGAGTCGATAAAGCCGACGCCCGCCGTGCCGTAGATAAGCCAATTGTTGTAAATTTGGCCGTAGCGGGCGCGGACGCTACCGATGTAGTTGTAATCGCTCGGGAAATTAATATCCGCCTCGATGCCGAAGACCTGATTGCCCATTTGCCAATTGTAGCCTGCGAGCAGGCCGCCCGTGAATTGCGTGTCGCTGCCCGACCCTTCCACGGTAAAGCCGAAAGCACTGGCCGAAACATTCGCGGTCGTACTGGCAAACCCTAAATTGGCGCCTACGTAAAAGCCGGACCAATTGGCGGCCACGTAAGGCACGCCGCTCAAATCTGCCGATTGGACCGGTGCCGCCGCGAAACTTGCTGCCGCCAGCGCCGCTCCCCCTAATGCCCAGGTCCTGATTTTCATGCCGTTCCCCTTTTTTCCTTGGCTCATGCATTTGCATTACTCGCCGGCGAGCGCCGTTGCCCCAACGCGCCGTCTCAGAGGAATTAAGAATATAGCCTGGACAAATGCCATGGATCAAAAATGGTATCTTTTGGATACTACAACCGCTGTACCGGCAGAGAAAGTGCGAGGCGGCGCTGAATCTCGAAAAGTTGCTAGTGATTATAAGCGCTTACGAGACAACAGAGCGTCCATGCAAATATGCACCAGATAGACAACAGCCATTGACTATCCCAGAAATAGCGTACAATTATTTTATTCCCTGTCTTCGAAAAAAAGTGCGCCGCGCAGCTACGCCCAAGCTGAAGACGATAATGGCGCCCGAAGGCGCCCTTTCAACCGTCCAATCCCATTACGCGAGCCAGCGCTTCCTGCGCCGGTAATGCTTCACCTCGCGGAAGGATTTCCGCGCTCCGGCCGACATGCCGAGATAAAACTCCTTCACGTCCTCGTTCGCTTTGAGCGAGGCGGCGTCGCCGTCGAGCACGACGCGGCCGCTTTCAAGAATGTAGCCGTAGCGGGCGTGACGCAGCGCGATGTTGGTGTTCTGCTCGGCGACGAGCACGCTTAAGCCCTGCTCGCTATTCAACCGGCTCACGATCTCGAAGATCTCTTCGACAAGCTGCGGCGCAAGCCCCATCGACGGCTCGTCGAGCAAAATCATCTTCGGCCGGGACATCAGCGCGCGGCCGATGGCGGTCATTTGCTGCTCGCCGCCCGAGGTGTAGCCCGCTTGCGATTTGCGCCGCTCTTTGAGCCGCGGAAAATAGGTATAAACAAGCTCCAAATCGCGCGCCACCGCGCGGCCGCCGTCGCGCCGCGTGTAGGCCCCCGTCAGCAAATTCTCCTCGACGGTCAGATGGCCGAAGCAGTGCCGCCCCTCCATCACCTGGATGCAGCCGCGCCGGACAAGCTCGTTGGGCGTCATCGCATGCACGGCCGCGCCTTCGAAGACGATCGAGCCTTTGGTGACATCGCCGCGTTCCGCGCTCAGCAAGTTCGAGATCGCCTTTAGCGTGGTGGTCTTGCCCGCGCCATTGGCCCCAAGCAGCGCAACGAACCCGCCCTTGGGCACCGCAAGCGAGACCCCCTTCAACACGAGGATCACGTGGTCGTAAATGACCTCGATATTGTTGACGGCAAGAATAGGCGGCGCAGCGTCCGGCGCTTCTATGGTATTTGCAGGCTCAGTCATGATGGCAAGCCTTTTCTCTTAGGGAAGACCCCTCACCCCAGCCCTCTCCCGCAAGGGGAGAGGGAGCAGGCCGAGCCCGTTGCAACAGCGTCCCCTCTCCCCTTCGCGGAAGAGGGACAGGGTGAGGGGGCTTCTTATATTTCAAACGTACGCCCGCTCATTTGCAATCGCGCGGCGTGACGTTGTTCTCCTTGGCGTATTGCTCACTGTCGGCCTTGATCAGCGGATCGATCACCTCGCGGTCGCTATCGTAATAGCCGCTGACGAGCTTCCACTTGCCGGCGGTAGCGTCCCACTGCTGGATCGCTCCGCGTGCCGGACCTTCATGGTTCGCGCAGGTGACTTTGACCGGCTCGACCAGCCCGTCGAATCCAATCGCTTTCAGCCGGCCGGCTGTAATGTCGAGAGCCTCCAAACCGTCGCGAACCATCTCGCCCGTGACCTCCTTGGTCTTATGCAGCTCTTGAGCCTTGGCGATAGCTTCGGCGGTGTACATCGCAGTCACAAGGCCGCGATTGTAAAGAACCTCGCCCATGCGGTCCTTGAAGGACGGGTCGACAGCCTTGCCGGCATCGTAGACATATTTCAGCACGTCCTTATGCACCTGGAAGCCGGCGCCCGGCGCATGGAAGGCGCTGCCGAGATAGCCATTGGCTTCGGCGCCGGCCGGTTTCACGTCATTCTCAGAGCTCGACCACCAATTGCCGATGAAATGATCCATCGGGAAGCGGATGCCTGCGGCTTCCTTGATCGAGACCTGGTTCATCACGCCGTAACCCCAGAGCAGCACCCAATCGGGCCGGTCGCGCCGGATCTGCAGCCACGTTGCCTTTTGCTCGTTGCCGGGCGCATCGACGGGATAAGAGCTGAACTCGAAGCCGTGTTTCTTCGAAAGCGCGGTCAGCGTCGGAATCGGCTCTTTGCCGTAAGCATTGTTCAAATAGACAAGGGCGATTTTCTTGCCCTTGAGCTTGTCCATGCCGCCTTCCTTCTCGCCCATATATTTGACGATCACCGAAGCCGCCGACCAATAGTTGACCGGAAAGTTGAACACCCAGGGGAAAATGCGGCCGTTCGCAACCGAGGTGCGGCCGTAAGCCGAAGTCAGAAGCGGAATCTTATCGACCGGTGCCTTAGGGATCAGCGCATAGCTGATGCCGGTCGAGACCGGATTGACGATCAGCGCGCCCTGCTTGGTCTTCTCGTAGCACTCGACGCCAAGCTTGTTATCGTAGCTGGTCTCGCAAGGCGTAATCTTGATCTTGACGCCGCCGATGCCGCCGTCGCGCTCGTTCAAAAGTGTAAGGTAATCCGAGAAGCCGTTCCAGAACGGAATGCCGTTCGGCGCGTAGGCGCCCGTGCGGTATTCGAAGGCCGGGACGATAAGCTCGGCCGCGTTGACGGCCGGTGCAGCGGCAAGCGCGCTTACGAGTATGCCCGCGGCCAGCTTCTTCGATAATGCCATGCAGTCCTCCCTTTTTTAATATGGAAACGGCCAAAGCCGTAGCTTCTCACGCGTTGTCTGCCAGATTTTTGCGAGGCCATGCGGCTCCGCGATGAGAAAGAAGACGATCAGGATGCCCATGGTGAGGATTTCAGCGTGCTTTGCCTGCGACGGGACAATGCCGAACCAATCGACGAGCACAACGCTGAGGAGCAGCGGCAGCAGCACAAGAAAACCAGCGCCAAGGAAAGAGCCAAGAACGGTGCCAAGCCCTCCGATGATGACCATGAACAGAACCAGAAACGACTGGTTGATGCCGAAACTCGAGGAGGGCTCGACGCTCGACAGCCAAAGCCCAAACATCATGGCGCCCGCGATCCCGATGTAGAACGAGGAGACCGCAAACGCCGACAATTTTGCGTATAGCGGCCGGATGCCGATCAGCTCGGCGGCAATGTCCATGTCGCGGATCGCCATCCAGGCCCGGCCGGTGTTGGTCCGGCTGAAGTTCTTGGCGATGAGCGCGAAGACGGCGACGAAGGTCAAAGCGAAGAGATATTGCGCCGTCCCGGAGATGGCGCCGCCCGTCACTTGGTAGCCTAAAATCGTGCGCCCAGGCATCTGGATCTGCCCGGACGCGTTGTAGTTCGTGAACCAGGGCACCCGCGTCACGAGCCAGACGATGAAGAACTGCGCGGCAAGCGTCGCGACCGCGAGATAAAACCCTTTGATGCGCAAAGACGGGATGCCGAAGGCGAGGCCTACGATTGCGGTGCAAAGCCCTGCAGCGAGGAACACGAAGACAAGGTTCAGTTCTGGAAAAGCGGTGGTGATTTTGTAAGCCGAGTACGCTCCTGCCGCGAGAAATCCGCCTGTTCCGAGCGAGAGCTGTCCGCAATATCCCGTAAGAATATTGAGACCCATGGCGGCCATGGCATAGGCGAGAAAGGGAATTGCGACCGCGCTGAGCCAAAAATCGGTCAGGAAAAACGGCACGACGAGATAGGCGATAGCGAGAATAGCAAAAACAAGCGTGCGGTCTTCCCTAAGCGGAAGGATCGCCATGTCGCTTGCATAGCTGGTTTTGAGCTGGCCTGCTTCGCGGTAGAACATCTTTATGCCCCTGCCATGCGTTCCCCGTCATTGCGAGAAGCGCAGCTTCGAAGCAATCCACCTTTGGCCCTGGATTGCTTCGCTTGCCTCGCAATGACGCTGTACCGCCCTGTCATCTTAAATCCGCTCGATGATTTTTTCGCCGAAGAGGCCTTGCGGCCGGACCAGCAAAAACACAAGAGCCAGCACATAAGCGAACCAGTTCTCGATCGCGCCGCCGATGATGGGCCCCACGTAGATTTCCGCCAGCTTTTCGCCGACGCCAATGATAAGGCCGCCAACGATTGCACCCGGCACGCTCGTGAAGCCGCCAAGAATGAGCACTGGCAATGCCTTGAGCGCAATGAGAGACAGCGAGAACTGAACGCCGGATTTGGCCCCCCACATGATGCCGGCCACCAGCGCGACAATACCCGCCACCGACCAGACGATCACCCAGATGGTGGAAAGCGAAATGCCGACCGAAAGCGCGGCCTGATGATCGTCGGCGACAGCCCGTAGCGCGCGGCCCGTCCGGGTGCGCTGGAAGAAGATCGCCAGCGCCGCAACAAGCGCCGCCGCGGTTGCTGCGGCGACGATCTCGATCCGCTCGATATAGATATTGAAATTGTCGAGCAGCCAATTGTTCGCGCCCTCGGGCAGGCCGAGATCGAGAACCTTCACGTCCGGCCCCCAAATGATGTCGCCGAGCCCTTCGAGAATGTAGGCAAGCCCGAGTGTCGCCATGAACAGGACGATCGGCTCCTGGTTGACGAGGTGGCGCAAGATCGCCCACTCGACGAGATAGGCGAGCGCGATCATGACGAGAACGGTCAGCGGGATCGCGGCCCACACCGGCAGCTTGTATTCGTTCATCAGGCCGGTGAGCGTGAGCGCAGCGAAGAGCGCCATGACCCCTTGCGCGAAGTTGAACACGCCGCTCGCTTTATAGATCAGCACGAAGCCGAGCGCGACGAGCGAGTACATCACGCCGGTCAAGAGGCCGCTGATAACCGTTTCGGCGAAAAAGGTCATGCGCAAGACCCCCTCACCCCTGCCCCTCTCCCGCGAGGGGAGAGGGGAATACCCCGTTCCACGCTCTCCACCTCTCCATTCTGAGCTCTCCGGTGCAATAGCGTCCCTTCTCCCCTTGCGGGAGAAGGACAGGATGAGGGGGCTTTTTGGAAATCGCGCGCGGCTTTCATGCGGAGGCCTCACCCGTTGGGACGCCGAGATAGGCGTCGATCACATCCTGACTTGCCTGCACCTCCGCTGGCGGACCGTCCGCGATCTTGCGGCCATAATCGAGCACCACGACGCGGTCCGAGAGGTCCATCACCACGCCCATGTCGTGCTCGATCAGCGCGATCGTCGTTCCGAACTGCTCGTTCACGTCGATGATGAAGCGGGACATATCCTCTTTTTCTTCCACGTTCATGCCGGCCATCGGCTCGTCGAGCAGCAAAAGCTCCGGCTCCATGGCAAGCGCCCGCCCGAGCTCCACGCGCTTTTGCAAGCCATAGGGGAGCTTGCCGACGGGAGTCTTGCGGATGTGCTCGATGCGAAGGAAATCGATGATGTCCTCGACGGCGCGGCGGTGACGGATCTCCTCGCGCTGCGCCGGTCCCCAATAGAGCGCGTGCCAGAACAGTCCGCGCTGCATTTTCAGAATGCGCCCCGCCATCAGATTGTCGAGCGTGCTCATGCCCTTGAAGAGCGCCACGTTCTGGAACGTGCGGGCGATACCTTGAGCTGCGGCCTGGTACGGGCGCATGCGGCGGCGCTTCTTGCCCTTGAACGTGATCAGCCCCGACTGCGGGTGATAAAAGCCATTGATCACGTTCAGCATCGAGGTTTTGCCCGCGCCGTTCGGGCCGATGATGGCGCGGATCTCGCCCTTGCGGATGTCGAAGCTGATCGAGTTGAGCGCGCGCACGCCGCCAAAGCTCAGCGTGATGTTATCGACCGAGAGCAGGAGTTCGTCGAATTGGCGCCCGCGGGCCGGCACTGCGCCTGGGGCGATTGCGGATGCGGCAACGAGAGCTGGCGCGTTCATTCGGCAGCCTCCAGATGAGGTGCGGACGGCGGGGCTAAGAGCGGCGTCCCTTCGGCGGTGTAGGCTGGCATATCGGCGATCTGAACGGTGGCCTCGATCACCCCTTTGCGGCCGTCCTCGAATGTTACGGCGGTTGCGATGTGCTTTTCGGCGGAGCCATCGTAAAGTCCGGCGACGAGGGGGGCGTAGCGCTCGGCAATAAAGCCGCGGCGCACTTTTTGCGTGCGGGTCAGCTCGCCGTCGTCGGCGTCGAGCTCTTTATGCAGAATGAGGAATCTGCGAATCTGCGCACCGGCAAGCAGTGGCTCCTTCGCAAGGCTGCGGTTCACCTCGCCGACATGGGCGCGGATCATCTCGTAGACGCGAGGATGAGCGGCAAGCTCCTGATAGCTCGCATAGGTGACGTTGTTGCGCTCCGCCCAGTTGCCGACGGAGAGCAGATCGATATTGATGAAGGTTGCCGCAAAATCCCGCCCGTCTCCGAAGACCACGGCCTCCTTGATATTCGGATAAAATTTGAGCTTGTTCTCGATGTATTTGGGCGGAAGCATCGAACCATCGTTAAGCCGGCCCACATCTTTCGCCCGGTCGATGATTTTCAGCGTGCCATCCGGCTCGATAATGCCCGCGTCGCCGGTCTTCACCCAACCATCGGCGGTTTTGGTATTTTGCGTGGCCTCATCGTTTTTGAAATAGCGGACGAAAACGCCGGGCCCGCAATATTCAACCTCGCCGGAAGCCGAAACGCGCACCTCGACGCCGGGCGCCGGCTTGCCAACCGTGTCGGCGCCAATCTCGCCATCCGATTGCAGCGTGACGTAGACGCTGGCTTCGGTCTGACCGTAGAACTGCTTCAGATTCAGCCCGAGCGACCGGTAGAAGCGGAAGATTTCAGGGCCGATCGCTTCTCCCGCCGTATAAGCGACGCGCGTGCGGGTCAGCCCAAGGCGATTCTTGATGGGCCCGTAAACGAGAATGCGCCCGAGAAAGTAGACCGCGCGCGTGAGGGGCGAAACGCGCTCGCCGTTCAAGATCGGTTCGCCCGAGCGCTTGGCAACGCCCATAAAGCTCTTGAACAGGGTGCGTTTGGTCCAGCCCGCATCCTCCATGCGCACCATGATGGAGGTCAGAAGGTTCTCGTAAACGCGGGGCGGCGCAAAGAAATAGGTCGGGCCGATCTCGCGGCGGTCCTCGGCCACGGTCTGCGGGCTTTCCGGGCACGCGACGCAGAACCCCGCCGCGAGCGCTTGCCCATAGCTGAAGATGTGATCGCCGACCCAAGCCATCGGCAGATAGGCGATGATCTCGTCGCGCCCGGTAATTTTGTCGAATTTATTCGCATTGCGTGCGGTAATGAGCACGTTGCTGTGGCTCAAGACCACACCCTTGGGCTGGCCGGTC
>Ga0074046_10003223_pt1 | contig 13770 bp, 11 predicted proteins | sample BogForMeECP23OM3_FD_94441 | JGI IMG/M metagenome (GOLD analysis project Ga0074046, IMG submission 94441) | Bog forest soil microbial communities from Calvert Island, British Columbia, Canada - Bog Forest MetaG ECP23OM3 | ecosystem: Environmental > Terrestrial > Soil > Wetlands ...
CGCATCCCGCCAAACGCCCTTGGTACCGCATCCTGGATTCCAATTCCAATAAGCCGCTGATCCCTTCGCCCCTTCTCGCAATTCAGGCGCATGGCATCTTGCATGTCGGCAGGTTGGGATTGAAGAAAGTGTTCGCCACTCAGGTGGCGGCGCAAGTGGAAGTGGAAGAAGGCAAGATTACCCTGACGGCTCTGAGCGGACAACTGCTGCAGGGCGCACATCAGGGGAACTGGACCATCGACGCGTCGAGTCATGACGTGCCGAGTCAAGACGCAGCGGCTCATGATGCATCCAATCAGGCCCTGCGGTATCACGGCACCGGCACGCTGCGCGACATTTCGCTGGAGCAGTTGGGCTCGTTGATGAACGACGCCTGGATCGCCGGAACGGCCGACGGGAAGTTCGATGTGGAAGGATCCGGAAGCAACTTTCGTGAGCTCCTGGCGCACTCCGACGGCAAGCTGCAGTTCGTGATGCGGAACGGCAGCCTGCCCCATATTGAAATTCCGGGCTCGCCCGTGCCTCTGCCGGTGCACCGGTTCGCCGGAGACCTGCGTCTGAAAAAAGGGGCATGGGAACTTTCTGCCGGCAGACTGGAATCGCGCGACGGACTCTACCGGGTAAGCGGAACCGCTTCCCCAGGCAGCGGCCTCGACTTCGTGTTGAAGCGCGGTGACGGGCAATCGTGGGCGCTCACGGGAACGCTGGCCAGGCCGAACGTCGCGCCGGAAGCAGAGCACACGGAAGCAGATTCGAAGACGGTCAAGCCGTAGGCCGCGTCTGCATCCCTGTAGAGACGCGGCTTGCCGCGTCTTCCCCGAGGAGACCCAAGCCCCCGTCACCACAAGCGGCTACGGCTCGTAGCCTGCTCCTCGCAGCACTTTCCCGGGCAACGCGCCGGTCATCTTTCCGTTCTCGATCACGGGAACTCCGTTGATGAGCACATATTCCATGCCTTCCGATAAGCGGTTCGGATCGTCGAAGGTCGCCAGATCACGCACCGTTTCCGGATCGAACACCACCACGTCGGCCCACATTCCCTGCTTGAGCACGCCACGATCTGTGAGCCGCATGCGCTGGGCGGGCAGCGCCGAAAACTTTCGAATCGCCTCCTCCAGCGTCAGCTTTTTTTCTTCGCGAACATATTTTCGCAAGATGCGCGGGAATGTGCCGTAGGCTCTGGGGTGCGTGTGCTCCTCGCCGAGGATGCCTTCAGGCGACGTGCCGGAGGAATCGTTGTCGACGGAAACCCACGGCTGCTCGAGGGCTAGCGCAACATCGTGCTCTGACATGCCGAATACCGCGCAGTTGGTGCCCGCTTTGTCTTCGATGAGCAGATCGAGGAGCGCGTCCAGCGGATCTTTGTTCAAAATCTTCGCGACTTCCGAAAGCCGCTTGCCTTGAAGTTCTTTCAGCGCGGGATTCTGGACCACGCCGATCATCACGTCCTCGGGGCCGCGAATCTCGTCCCACTCGTTGTCCCAGTCTTTGGAAGGCGTTCCCATGTCTTTGCGAATGCGCGCGCGGGTTGCTGGGTCTTTCAGCCGCTCAATCAATTTGGCATCGCCGCCGTCATGCGCCCACGGCGGAACGAAGGCCGACATGCTGTTCGCCCACGCGGTGTAGGCGTAGGTGTCCGCCTCAACGTCAACGCCTTCGGCCCGCGCCTTGTTGACCCGCGCCACCAACTCGGGCATCCGTCCAAAGTTGGCTTTACCCGCCACCTTGAAATGCCAGATCTCCACCGGGATGTGCGCCTCGCGCCCGATGCGAACCGCTTCGTCAATCGACTCCAGAACGCTATCGCCCTCGTTGCGCATGTGGGTCGCGTAGATGCCACCGAACTTCGAAGCTTCCGAAGCCAGCGCAATGATCTCTTCCGTCTTCGCGTAGGGCGCGGGCGCATACTCCAGCGAAGTCGAAACTCCGACTGCGCCGTCGCGCATGGCGTCGCGGACGAGGGTTTTCATCTCCTCCAGTTGCTCGGGCGTGGGCTGCACGTCGGCATCGCCCAACACCATCCGCCGCACCTCCGTCGCACCCACGTAACTGCCGAGATTGATTCCCATGCCTTGCTTTTCCAGCCGCGAGAAATATTGACGGAACGTCCGCCAGTCGGGATTGATTTTGTAATGCCGGTAGACGGGGCGATCGTTCGCGATGATCGCATCGTTTAAGGGAGCAGCGGATCCGCCCTCTCCGGTGATCTCGCTGGTAATACCCTGATAAATCTTCGAAGGCAGGCGCGGATCGACCAGGATCGTCGTTTCCGACTGGCCGAGCATGTCGATAAAGCCGGGAGCGACGATTCTGCCCTTGGCGTCAATGCTGCGCTTGCGTGCGGCTGCAGAAAGATTGCCGACGGCGGCGATGCGGCCATCGCGGATTCCGACGTCGCCCGAGTACCACGGAGAGCCGGTGCCGTCAACGATGTGCCCGTTAGTGATCACGAGGTCGAAGGGCGTGACGGCGGCGCGGTCGGCCGCAGAGGCAAAGGTTGTGACAATCAGCAAGAATGTCAGCGTGAAACGGCGACTTGCGGTCATGGTTTCTTCCCTGTTCGCGGAACAAGCGATCAAATTATGAAGGTTATCTTTCAAAAACCCAACGGTCAAATCATGCGAGGCGCATTAGGGGAGGGCGGCTACATGGGCGCGAATCATAAGGCGCCGCGCCCATAAGGCCGGTTGCTTCAGGCGACCGCGAAGCGAGGAGGACGATCCGGCGACCGTAGGATGCAAAGCGCCTCTTTCAACGAGGAAATTTCAAACACCGAGTTCAGACGCGTTGCTTCCAGCAGTCTGCGGAAGAAAAGCGGAGGGTTCACCAGCTTCATCTTCGCCGAGTTCCGCGTTGCCCAACGACGCACCAGCAGCAGGGTTCCCAAGCCACCCGCATCCAATTGCTCGACGTCCGACACGTCAAGCACCAGCACTCGAACACGCTCGAGTTGCTCGATCCGGCGCCGGAACTCGTCGAGCGCCGCCCCGCGCACCATGCGTCCGGAACAGTTCACGACCGCCACGTCCTGCAAGCATTCGACTTGAAATCTGAGTTCCATATGTCTGTTCATACGAACCTGCCTTAACGTCTATTGATACGAATCAGCCCCGAAAAAAGTTCCGCAATCTCGTGTTACTGAATTGGACGTGGAAAAAGGTAAAAAGTTATCCGCGGAAGGATTAGTGGATATCAAGTCTTGCATGCCGTTTCTCTCCGGTATCTCAAAACCTTATGAAACATCCGGAGCCACGCCCTGAAACCAAGATTTCGCCGGCCGCAGAGCGAAATAGCAAAGCTCAGGCTCATCCACACTCAGGCTCATCCACATACAGAACCGCGTAAAACGGATGGTATAATTAATGTTTATTCCCACCTTGCCGTTGGCAAAGGGCGCGTAGCTCAATTGGCAGAGCAACTGACTCTTAATCAGTAGGTTGAAGGTTCGATTCCTTCCGCGCTCACCATTTTCAACAACATAGCTGGTTCAGCAACCCACTTGGCAGCACGTTTGGTAGCAACGGTTTGCCTACCAGACCGAGTGCCTGCCGCTTCTCATCCATGCTTGCACGGTCGTAGACTTCCGACGCAAGCTCGACGCGCTTGTGATCGACAACCGCACCGACGACCACCGGATGAACACCCCTTCTCCGCATCTTCCCACTAGTCCAAGGCGGGCGTCGCGCGATGCCAATCAGTCGCCTGCTCGTATGCGTGCGCGACTTTCAGGATCGTGCTTTCGTCGAATGCTCGACCGGCAATCTGAAATCCAATGGGCAAGCCGGAACGGCTGAATCCGCAAGGCACAGTAATGGCTGGAAGGCCCGTCAGGTCGTAAGGGATATTGAAACGAAGAGAGGCATCAATAATGTGCTCCCGCAAATCTCCCGACTGGACCCACACCTCTCCGACGACTGGCGGAAAGGCCGGCAGCGTGGGCGAGACGATGACATCCACGCGCTCGAACGCCCGGTTGAAATTTTGCTGTAGCCAGGTTCGTGCCCGCTGGCTTTTCACATAGTCGGTAGCCAGTAAGAAACGTCCGGCCTCAAGGTCGGTTCGTACCCCCGCGCCGTAGTCGTCCGCTTGCTTCTTAAGATACGGCTCGTGATAGGATGTCGCCTCCGCCAAATTGATGTGCGCTTCCATCGCCGAGCAGTTCTCCAGTCCCGGAATATCGATTTCGATAGTCTTCATTCCAAGCGCAGTGAGCTTGTTTATCGCGTCGCGAACCGCACGGTCGATTTCGGGGTCAACGTGCTCAAAGAAGTACTGCTTCGGTATGCCTAATCGAAGACCGCGAACGTCGCCGACCATCTCCTTCTCATAATTGGAAACCGGCCGTGAGCTGGAGGACGGATCGCGCGAGTCCGGGCCGGCGATCACGCTCAGGAAAATTGCCGCGTCCTTTGCCGTTTTGGTGATCGGCCCGACATGATCGAGCGACCAAGAGAGGGGGATCGCGCCATGCCGGCTTACACGGCCGTAGGTCGGCTTCAGGCCAACAACTCCACAAGAGGAAGACGGAATGCGGATGGAACCACCGGTATCGGAACCGAGCGAAGCGATGCATTGTGAGCTGGCAACCGCAGCACCCGATCCCCCACTCGAGCCGCCCGGCACACGTGTAGCGTCCCACGGATTTCGGGCCGGGCCGTAAAACGGGTTGTCGTTGGTGACTCCATAGGCGAACTCGTGCATGTTGGTCTTGCCAACCATCACCATGCCTGCTTCATGCAGTTTCGCAACGGCGGTAGCGTCATAATCTGGGATCCAGTTGGCGAGAACTTTGGAACCTGCCGTTGTGCGAACTCCACGCGTTGCAAACAGATCTTTGATCGAGATGGGAATTCCGTGCAGTGGCCCGCGGTAATCTCGCTGCCGTATTTCTTCCTCCGCACGAGCCGCAGCCTTGCGGCCCGCCTCTTCGCTGACGGTGATGAAGCTGTTCAGTTTCGGTTGCAGCCGATGAATATTCCTGATCGTCGCATCGAAGAGTTCCAATGGGGAGATTGACCGTTTCTGCAACAGCGGCGCCAGCTCAGAAATCGAGTGCGATATGAGTTCTTCGGTCATCGAGAGATCATCCTGCGGAGAAAGTTGTGGCAGGTTCGATTTCACCCAGATCGAGCGAGCGCAGCGAACCGGAAATATCGACAATCACACTGACCAGCGCCGCAGTCGGGTCCACCCACTGAGGTTGCAGGCTCGCGCCTGTGAGGCTGGACATGGATTGCAACAAGGCGCCCGTCGTCCCGTCCTGGGCCAGCAGTTCAGGCTCAGCTAGAAATGCGGCAAGAGTGGCGCCTGTGCCGGTGAGGCAGGCTCTACGGGTTATTTTTGACGGAAGGATCTGTTCCATTCTTTTCCCCTTATTCGCGTGTCAAGATCACCGGGCCAGAGGCCGCATTGCTGGACTGATTCGCGCAATCACCTCGCGACTGTTAAGCGACGATTCAGCGAGGATGTTCCAACCGGTAAAAACCATGATCAGTTCGTCTTCCGGAAGCACAAGCAGACGTTGCCCGCCGAGTCCCAGTGCCGCCCACGCCAATCGCTCCGGCGCTGTCCCATGCGGAATCAGCCACCACTGGAATCCGTATTTCATTCCTTGACGAGCATCGGTGCTCGGCGTAATCGATCGCCTCACCCAATCGCTTGAGACGATTCTTTGTCCGCCCCACACTCCCTCGCGCAGATACAGGTCGCCGATTTTGGCCAGATCTTGTGGCCGGAGAAACAGGCCACCTTCGGTATCCGCCAGCCCCAGTGGTGTGCGTTTCCAATAATGATTTCCGAAACCAAGCGGTTTGAACAGGTGCTCAATCGCATAGGCTTCGACGTCATGTCCTGTCACCTTCTGGAAGATATAGCCGAGCAGTTCTGATACTCCGCTGCTGTACGCGAAAAATGTTCCGGGCTCATGGGTCATCACCCGGTCGATCACAAATTGTACCCAGTCATCACACGCTTCCATGGCGCTGGATCCATTACGCGGGTCGTTGTAAGGAAGATCCTCATCCCACTCCAGGCCGCTCCTCATCGTGAGCAGATCAAGCAGTGTGATGCGCCGTTTGCGTTCATCCATGTTCCTGACTTTTGTGCTATCGAAAAACTGCAGTATTGGAGTGTCCATTTCCGCACGAAAGTGGTTGCGGTACATGGCGGCGCCAATTACGACAGAAGTGATAGTTTTGGTGACTGACTGCATGGTGTGCGCATTTCCGCGCTCATAGTAAGGGTGATAGCGGGGGTCAAAGTAGTTGTAAATTCCGGTCAAGCGCGCGTTCAAAGGTCCCTTTGTACGGGCTTCCTGGTAGTAGATCCTTTCGTAATCGTGAAAGTACGTGCGCTCCCACACAAGTTTTCCACTGCGGACAATCAGCATGCTGTCCACATAGGGATACTTACCGGACGCCAAATCCGCGTCCAGTGACGAAAGCGCGGCAGAGTCTATGCCCGTCGATTCGGGCGTCGCCTTTGGCCAGGGCTTGTCTGAATCATCCGCTTGGCCCCAAAGCGGCGGAGTATCGGCAGCGAAACTCAACATTCCGTATCTCATCAAACTGCTCACGGATTGAATGAACCGAATGCCTGTCACGATCAAACCCCCAACGAGTTCTTTTTGTTTGTGGAAGAATGCAGATACCAAAATGCAGGAAGGCCCAGCAATATCAGCCCGAGACCAGCCAAGGATTCCGCCGGCTTCTTCATCAGCGTATTGAGCGCCAGCACGCAGCTGCTCGCGATGAAGATGCAAGGCACGAAAGGACTCCCCCATACTCGGTACGGACGAACATGATCCGGCAATTTCCGTCTCAATACAAAAAGTGCGACTCCTCCGAGAACCGCAAACAACAGCCCGCCAAAAATAACATACGTGAAAAGTTGCTCGTACGAACCGGATAGCGCGTAGATGACTGCCCAGATAGTGGTCAGTGCAATGGCAAGGTGTGGCGTCCCATACTTTGGGTGAATCCGGCCGATGGCTTCAGGAAAGACTCCCTTGCGGGCCATGGCGAAAAACAGCCGTGAGCACACCAACATCATCGCAGCGCAACATCCAAAGGTGGAGGTGAGCACGGCAACCGAGACGAGGCGGCCTGTGATCGGACCGGCTAATGCGGTGGCGCTTCCTTCGCCTACACGAACCAGTCCTCGCATCTGCTCTCCCGGTAGAGCATGCAGATAAGCTAAGTTAACGGCGACAAAGATAACGGCCGTCATAGCAACGCCCAGGGCGAGAGCTCTTGGTATGTTCTTCTGCGGATTCTTGACCTCTCCGGCGGCAAAAGGGAAATATTGCCAGCCATCGTAGGCCCACAATACCGCAATCATCGCGACACCGAACGCGCTTGCCACTCCCGTCATGTGTGGGGGAACGATAGGAGTCCATTGCGGATGTACCGTGCCGAAAAATATGGCTAGCGCTGGAATGGCACAGATCCCCACGATCTTGGCAAGTGTCAATGCAACATTCAAGTGGTTGCTGCTGCGTGCGTTGAGGTAATTTATGGCCCCCAGAAGCAGGATGGCGAGCGCGGCGATGATCTTGTTCGCCGTAAAGACAACCGCGTGTCCGCTCGAGATGGGAGCCCGAAACAACACATGGGTGCTCGCAAAATATGGGAAAAAATAGCTGAAGTACTCCGAGAATCCAATCGCGATAGCTCCAATTTGGCCGGTGAGTATCACCAACAGACTCGCCCAACCAAAAAGGAATGCCGGCAGCGGGCCGTAGGCTTCATGAAGGAAAAGGTAGAGTCCGCCGGAGCGGGGGAACATCGCGCCCATTTCCGCATATGTCAAAGCTCCGGCGAGAGCCATGACTCCACCGGCAATCCAAGCCAATATGAGAAGGGAGGCAGAGGGCATGCGCTGCAGCATGATCCCCGACGTAAGGAAAATGCCGGAGCCGATTACGTTGCCAATCACCAACAAAATCGCGCTCGAAAAGCCAATGTGAGGTTGAAGGTCACCCTGGACATGGCCGTGGCTGTCGACGGCCGTGTGAGGCGAAGTGAGCGTCGGATTGGGAGATGCCGCAGTCACCTGGGTCGCCGTTATGGAATGGCTGTATCGTGAAGTTTCCGCAGCAGCAAGTACGACGGTCGAGGTACGTGGGGCAACAACTATCCCTTCACCCCTGCCATTTCATTTTCAACATGGCTGAGAGCCGCCAGGAATCCATCAACCATGAACTGCAATTCCTGTTTCGTAATGACTAACGGCGGAGAGATCTGCAGTGAGTGGCCGAGCAAGTTCCGCGTGATGACTCCATTTCGCCGGGCCTCCAGCAAGACATCGTCGGCCACCCTGGGGTTGCTGGCGATGGCTTCGGGGGTGAGCTGAAAGGCCGCAAGCAGACCCACCGAGCGCACCTCTTTTACAAGAGGATGTTGCAGGAGACGTTTCATTTCCGAGGCTAAGACGGGCTCCAGCTCCAACGCCCGGTGCACCAACTTCTCTTTATCAATGATTTCCAGATTCGCCACACCAACTGCGCAAGCGGTTGCGTGACCGGAATAGGTGTATCCGTGGCGAAACATGCCAGCCTTTCCTCGCCAGAAAGGCTCTTGCACGCGGGGACCGCAAATCACAACGCCCAGAGGAAGATACCCCGAGGTGACGCCCTTAGCGCCCGTAATGATGTCGGGAACAATCCCGAATCTAGAACTGGCAAACCAGTGGCCGAGTCGGCCAAAGCCGGTGACCACTTCGTCAGCCACGAGCAGCACGTCGTGCTTCCGGCATATCTGCTGGATCTTTTCCCAGTAATCGTCGAGAGGGGGATAAACACCGCCAGCTCCACGGACCGGCTCGCCGAAGAATGCCGCGACCTGATCAGGATATTGATCAATCACACCCTGCAATGCCTTCGGATCGTCGGGCGGAATACATATAATCCCGGGTACCAGCTCGCCGTAACCTGAGGCATTTGCCGATATGCCAGCCAGGCTCGTGCCATAGCCTGCCATCCCATGGTACGATCCACCACGCGTGACCAGCAATTGCCGCTCAGGTTTACCAATAACGGTCCAGTAGCGGCGCGCGAGTTTCGCCGCGGTTTCAACACTTTCTGAACCTCCGCTGGTAAAGAAGACCACGGCGTCCTGCATGGGGCAGAGCGAACAGATGAGGTCTGCTAATGTAAGAGCAGGATCGTTGGCGAAATCTCCAAAGGAGGAATAAGAAGCAATCCTCCTCATCTGCTGGGCTGCAACTTCAGCGAGCTCGGTTCTGCCGTGACCCACAAAGCAGTACCAAAGTCCGGCAGTAGCGTCCAGATAACGATTGCCCTTGGTGTCCCACACCCAGACCCCATCTCCTCGCTCAATAATGGTTTCTTTCTGGGAAACGTCCGCCATGTTGGCGAACGGATGCCAAAATTTCGTTGCTGTCTGTGACTGCACGCTCGTCCTCCTTTCGATCCGCCCTCACGGGAATACCTTTCTCCCATGTCTCGGATTTGCTCACACTAAGAAGTGCTGTGGAGACTACCCCGCCTTCGGTTCTGTAGCAACGGAAAAGATCCACATTGCAGGTTATTACATGTCTTCGTCGCGTGGCCACCGCACCCCTGCAGTAGTGGCGGGATTTACCGCAATTATTGAAGTTGGGCATGGACGTCGTCGCGAGAAAAGTGAGCCAGGTTTGTGGGTTCGACCGGAGTTGCTTGAAGGAAGCGATTTCCCGGCTTAGAATCCTCCGGATGGGAGCCTTGGATCGAGCCTCGCCCACCGGCGAACGCGTTGGACGTCTGGATTCCTGGAAAGAAATAGCGGCGTACTTGCGTCGTCAGGTCAGAACCGTGAACCTCTGGGAAAAAACAGAAGGACTTCCCGTTCATCGCCACCTGCACAGTAAACGAGGCACCGTCTACGCCTATAAATCAGAACTGGACGAATGGTTTCGATTGCGCGCTTTGTCGCGTGCTAACGGTGTCCCAACGTCCCCTCGGTCCAGGATTATGGTTGCAGTCTTGCCATTTGAGAACCTGAGTGGAGATGCCGCTGAGGACTATTTCAGCGACGGACTTACCGAAGAAATGATCTCCCAGTTGGGGCGTGTGAACCCCGATCGCCTCGGCGTGATTGCCCGTACTTCTTCCATGCACTACAAGAACTCCGATCAGGGAATTACTGCGATCGGCGCCGACCTGGATGTCGAATACATATTGGAGGGCGGCGTCCGGCGTTGGGGTGAACGAGTGCGAATCACGGCCCAGCTGATCAGGGTGAAGGGCCAGGCAAATGTGTGGTCGCAGAGCTACGAGCGCAAAATCGCAGACATCTTTCTCTTGCAGACAGAAGTTGCCAGCCGGATCGCGGCCTCCATCGTAGCGGAGCTGACCCCCCGGCGGAACCCAAACCCAGCCACGAGCAGCGGTGGCACCAATAGGGCGGCCTATGAAGCCTATCTCAAGGCGCGTAACTACTGGAACCAACGCACCGAGGAAAGCCTGCTGAAAGCGGTCCACTATTTTGGTCAAGCTCTGACCAAGGATCCAGGATTGGCCGAGGCTCACTGTGGTTTGGGGGACGCGTACAATTTACTCGCAGTCTATGGCGCGCTGCCACCTCATGAGGCTATGCCTCTGGCAAAAGCCGCGGCGTTGCGAGCCCTGGAGATCAACCCTGAATTGGGGGCGGCGCATGCCTGTCTTGCCGATGTCAGCTGCTTTTACGATTGGGACTGGGATACCGCAAACCAGGAGTACCAGCGAGCCCTGGTTCTGAATCCCAGCTATGCCACAGCCCACCACTTCTACGGCTACTTCCTGGCGGCCATTGGCGAACATACGGGAGCACTCGCCGAAATTGAGCTTGCACAGGCTTATGACCCGCACTCCATGGTCTTCTCGGTGTGGAAAGGGATTCTTCTCCTGCTTGCCGGTCAGTATGAGGACGCGGTTGAGGCTGGACTGGAATCGACGAGAAGAGACCCGCAATACATCCTTGCTCGTTGGGCCCTGGGTCTGGCCTACGAAGCTGCCGCCCGACCGAATTTGGCGCAACCGGAATTCGAGATCGCCGCAAAACTGTCGGGCCGCAAGCCCGGGATGCTGGCGGCCTTAGGCCACAACCTCGGAATCCAGGGGCAGACCCAGCGAGCGAACGAAATTTTGAAGGATCTGCAGGCCTTGTCTGCAGAACGGTACGTGGCCGCCTACGATCTCGCCACAGTGTTTCTTGGCATCGGCAACGAGGAGCAAGCGCTAAACTATCTTGACAAGGCGTTTCAAGAGAGATCGCCGTGGATCGTCACACTCGCCCTCGAGCCCAGAGTGCAACACCTTCGAACCAATGTTTTTTTTCAGTCCCTTCTGAGAAAGCTACGCCTGCCGCCAAACGATGGAGTTTCTTCTTCGGCGGTGTCGAGTTCGGAGAGTTGACGTGGATCTGGATTGGCCGGGCTGATTCGAACGTGAGATCGTGGAAGCTCGATTTCAATGATCCGCTCCGAATTCGCCCCCCCGGAAGCACCCTCGGAACTGCAATAAGCTGCAATACAGAACTTTTCTCTTGTAGCGAGCGGAACACAGAGGTAACCTTCGCGCCACCTAGTGCAACGATGGAGTTCGCGCGACTTGACGCGTAATCCTGACTGGGAAACACAGTTTGAGAGGGCTGCTGTGTCACTTGGAAGTCGGGAATGCCGGGCGAAGATGACCCTTGCGAAACAAAGGGGGCGCCTGACCCTTGCTAAAGTCGTGGGCGTGGTCTCCGGAATCGGGATGTTCCTACTGCCCGCCGGAGCACGCGGCGCGACCTGCTCCGACGTCGACCTGCTGGTGAGAAACGCCCACATCGTCACGATGGATGCTACGCACACGGTCGCAGCTTCCATGGCGGTGCGCAATGGAAGGATTCTGGCAATGGGGGGCGACGACCAGCTTGCCCCCTGTGCCAGCGCCCGTACCGAGGTTATCGATTTACAAGGTAGAACCGTCCTGCCTGGTCTAATCGACATTCATACCCACGCAATCCAATGGACAAAGAACATTGTGCTGGGGATGATCGATGTCGGCTACCCGACCGTCCAGTCGATATCTGAGGTTCTAAAAGCTGTTGCTGACCGCGCCGCAAGCACGAAATCCGGCACCTGGGTGTTCGGTGCCAATTGGGACGACGCCAAGTTAGCGGAGCAGCGGTACATCAATCGTCAGGACCTGGACCGTGTTTCCCGGGACAATCCAGTTGTGCTGATTCACGAGAGCGGCCACCTGCTCGTGGCCAATACCGCAGCCCTGAAGCTCGCCGGAATAACCAAAGACACACGTGATCCCCAGGGCGGAGTGATTGAGCATGACTCATCCGGCGAACCCACCGGCATTGTGAAAGACAATGCCATGGTCTTGTTCCTCAGGTTTGCCCAGAGCGCTACGCCAAAACAGACTGAGCAGGCGGCGAAGCTGGTTTCCGAAAAGGCAGCGGAGGTCGGACTTACCACGATTCACGACATCGAGCCGATTGACGCGATCCGCGGTTATCAGGATGCGCTGGCTCAAGGAGATCTGCGCATCCGGGTTCAATTTGCTCCCGTCATTGGCAGTGTCCCCGAAGCCGAGAGGTTGGCGGCGATGGGCGTGCATACCGGGTTTGGCAATGAATTTCTCAAGTTTGGCGCGGTCAAGATGTTTGCCGATGGAGGCATGGGCGCCCGCACGGTTGCGATCTATCCACCGGGGGTTCTTGGCGAGCCTGACAACCTTGGCGTTCTGCGTTGGAAGCCGGAGGAGATGCAGCAAGCGCAGACGGTCGTGGCAAAAGCCGGCTGGCAAATTGAAACCCACGCCATTGGCGATCGCGCGATCGACCAGACGCTTGATTCCTATGCGACGGTCATGCAGAATCTCGGAATCAAAGATCCCCGATTTCGTATTGTGCACTGCGGCATTTCTACGCCTGCCATTCAGAAACGTTTGAAAGAACTCCATGTCCTGGTAGACGGCAACCCGCCCTTTATCTATTGGATTGGGAGCTGGTTCCTGAAATATGGGCCGGAACGAATCCGTTGGTCATATCCGGCAAAGTCGTACATTGAAAACGGAATCGTCGAGGGCGCGGGCTCCGATGTTTTCGTGACCCCGATCAGTCCCTGGTGGGGAATTTGGTCCGCGGTGGTGCGTCAGGAGATGCAATCTGGACAGATTCTCGCCCCCGAAGAACGGATCACCGTCGAGCAGGCTATTACCTTGTACACGCGTAACGGAGCTTATGTGGGTTTTGAGGAGCACGAGAAAGGATCTCTCGAAGCCGGCAAGTTGGCGGATTTCATCGTGGTCGACCGGGATGTTCTGAGGGTTCCAGCCGAGGAACTCAAGGACGTGCAGGTTCTGCGGACCTACGTTGGCGGGAACCTCGTTTACGACAAATCCACAGCCTCCAAGCCGGAGCGAGATGCCCATGACTCAGCTGGCATAGCCGCACGCGAGGATTTTAGAACGAGAATTCGGTTGTCGAATCTGGGCTTAGAAGGGGGAGCAAATGATTAGGCAAAGATTGCAGACACTCCTGCTGGTACTTGGGTGCGCCCTATTACTCAGCAGCCTGCCCGCCGCGGCGCAGTATACCGATGGCAGCATCAACGGCATCATCACGGACCCTAGCGGCGCCGCCATCGCCGCAGCCAAGGTTCGCGTCACCAATGAGGAGACGGGCGAGGTCTCCAACGTGACCACAGACACGTCCGGATACTACCGGGCTGTTCATCTTCGTCCCGGCAAATACCAGGTTGCCGTTGAAAGCAAAGGATTCAAGGTGTCCA
>Ga0074046_10003224_pt1 | contig 13767 bp, 9 predicted proteins | sample BogForMeECP23OM3_FD_94441 | JGI IMG/M metagenome (GOLD analysis project Ga0074046, IMG submission 94441) | Bog forest soil microbial communities from Calvert Island, British Columbia, Canada - Bog Forest MetaG ECP23OM3 | ecosystem: Environmental > Terrestrial > Soil > Wetlands ...
AAGGCCCACGGTCAATCCTGCCCGCGACCACATAGTTGAATTGCTCGCCAGAAGAAGCTGCACAACAGGAGCACTCGAAAGGACGAAAAGAATACTTTCCAGACGCACTTTTTCAACACCCACGCCTGGTTTCGCCAACTACTCACACCTTCGAGTGACAAAGCGCACCGACAGAATTCCCCAAAGGGTATCTATTTAACCTGCAGGCAAATCCCCAAAAATCGAAAAGGAGACGCCATTAAAGAGGGGTAGGGCTGAACCAGAAGCTGACAACCATCCTACGGCGTCACTTCGAACACAATACCGGATCCTCGCCATCCTCCGTCGGCAGTCCCATAAAGGTTGCCTGCGCTGTCCAGAGTCGGGCTGCCACGTGGCAGGTATCCATCCTTTAGCTTGCCGAATGTCCAGATAACTTTCTCGTTATAGCGACCGTTGCCAACCGGCACTAACTCGAAAATAGTTCCCGCTTTGTACTTGCCACCGAAGCCCGTGTTGCCGTAAATGTTACCTGCGGCATCAAAAACAATCCCCCAAGGAGCCCTGCCATCTTCCGGGGGACCCTTAAATGAGTAGAGAATCTTCTCGGTCCATCCCTTCTTCTTCGAATAGCTCAGCTTGTAAACCGTTCCACAGTTACTGTCCCGCGTTGTTCTGGCGTGATCCACTTGGTTGCCTTTTCTCTGAAGCTGCTCGGTATATAGAACCGACCATCACGTACTCCGTCGGCTGGCCATCCTAACGTCGAAGGGCAACGCTAGGATGGTTCCTCCGGAAAAAAGCTAGTTCAGAATCTGGTGGACGTCGAGCGAGGTCGACACGTAGGTCACATGCTGTCCGTCGGAAATGCTGAAAGCGCTGACCGCGCTCCCCTCCGCGGACGTCCCGCTATTCGACAACGAAGTCAGGTTAAAGTCTTCCCACTGCCCCGCGGTGTTATACAAATACTCACGAAGATTTTTCTTGCCATCCACGAAGTAGGTGTGTTGACCATCCCCCAGAGCGAAGCTCCTGATCGCCCCTGGCGAAGCTGTTTCATGGTCGCCGTTGTAGCCCGTCAGGTCCTGGTCGGACCAGGTCGAATTATTGAAGTAAAGCTGATGGACGTGACCGTTGCTGGCTACGAAGTAGACATGACGCCCGTCGGAAATCGCATAGCTGCTTAACCCACTTCCAACGGCTGCCTGCGTTGTGCTGCCGGCGAGCGTCATCAAGTTCGAGTCAGACCATTGCCCGGCGCTGTATAGATATTCGTGGACGTGTCGCTTGCTGTCGGCAAAGTAGGTGTGCTGTCCGTTGGCGTCGGCGAAGCTGCTGAGGGCGCTGGGCGACGCGGCCAGTTCTTTGTCTCCGTTGTAGGAAGTGAGATCCTGGTTGGACCACGTCCCCTTCGCCGCGCTGTAATAGAGTTGGAAGACGTGCTTATCGCTGCCAATGTAGAAGACGTGAATTCCGTCGGCAATGGCGTAACTCGCCAATCCAGTGCCCGATTGGGCCACCACGCCCGTTCCAGCGCTGAGGTCGGTATCGTGCCAGACGCCGTTGCTATCGTACAGGTACTCGCGAATATTTTGATTGGTGTCGACGAAGTAAGTGTATTGTCCGTTGGCATCGGCGAAGGCGCTCACCGCGCTATTTGTGGCAGCCAGTTCCTGGTCGCCGTTGTAGCTGGTAATATCCTGATCCGTCCACCACGAGTTGTTGAAGTAAAGCTGGTGAACATGTTGATTGCTGGCTACGAAGAAAATGTGTTGGCCGTCTTGAATCGCGTAACTGCTCACACCAGCTTTGGCCTCGGCCAGCGTCCCGCTGCCGGCAAGGCTGATCAAGTTCTGGTCGCTCCAATTTCCGGCCACAGGGGTCATCAGGAAAGCGTGGAGTTCTCCCTGTGAGTTCGTGCCGGTGCCAACAATTTGCCCGGAGTCATTGATTCCGGAGGCTGCGGTTAGAGTCCAGCCGGAGCCTGGCGGAAGCAACGAATTCAGGTCGGTAAGATTGCCTCCGCTGTACAAGGAAGCATCGCAGGGCCCATCGACATCGCAAGACCGGCCGACGATCTGGCCCTGGCTATTGATCGCGGTGGCAGCGCTCTCTACGAAACCCGGCAGGATGCCAATACTTTGCATGCTGCCGCCACTGTATACGAAGCCCACCGGGTTGTTAGAGATGTACGCCGCGCCGACGATCTGTCCGGTGGCGTTGATGGCATAGGCCTCGCTACCAGACCCTCCCGCAATGGTGCCGAGGTTTTGCATGACTCCGTTGTTGTAAAGGAAGGCATAGGGCAATGTGCCGCTGCCGGTTGAAGAAGTGCCGACGACTTCGCCGGTGCCGTTGATGCCGAAGGCTATGCTAGAGGTGCCTCCCGGCAGTGTGCCTAGATCGTTCATAGTGCCGTTGTACAAGAATGCGTGTTCGGCTCCCGCGGCCGTATAGGATGTCCCGACAACCTCGTCGGTATCGTTGATGGCGGAGCCATTGCTATAGTTGCCTCCGAGGGTTCCGAGGGAAACCAGAGCGCCAGCACTGTACAGAAAAGCGTCGAACGGGCTGGACGCGCTGTAGGCATAGCCGGTCGCTTCTCCGCCGTCATTCACACCAACCGCTACGCTCTCGTTATCGTTTGGGAGCGCGCCCAAATCCAACATATTGCCTTTGTTGTAGAGGAAGGCATTCACATTGTCTCCGCTTGACGACGCTCCGATGACCAGCCCGTTGTTGTTGATGCCGTTGGCCCCACTGCTTTGATTGTACGGGGCGGGAAGAGTGCCGAGATCCGTTATGGTGTAGGTTTGAGCCGAGGTGAGCATCGACGCCAGGCAAATGCCAACAGAAAGTAACGCTGCTTTGAATTTCATTGTAGTTCTCCTTTTTTCGCCAGTAATAGTGCTGATGGTTAGATTTTTTGAATGTCCTCAACTGCTGGGGAAGTTCGCCGTACAAGCAGTTAAGGCCTCGTCATTAGCTAAAGCGGAATTTTCCGGAGAAATGGTCGCGAGCGGACGAAGTTTTTCTGATGTCCTGTGCCGAGTCCTGAAGAGGCCTGGATTTACCCGGCTGATTTATCCGGCTGGTTTACCCGGCTAAGCACATGCTTTTTCAATGGGTTGAATTTGGAACTGGGTGACGCGCCCGCGCGATCGCGAGTCAGCGCTTTGAAGACTGGGCTATTGGCTCCGAAGTGCCGCGCGGCCTTCGCAGTTCGGCGACAATTTGCTCGAACCTTGGATCGAGACGCAGCTGCTTCAGATCATCGTCCGTTGCCATGCCATCGGCATCTGTATATCCATTATTAACGGCATTGTGCAGATACTGAATTGCGTCGTCGGGACGGCCGGCAGCTTCCGCCACGCAGGCGAAGGCGTACCACACCGACCAACGGTTTCCTTTCCCCGGGGAATCGCCCTCTTTTTCGATCACGTCGCGAAACAGCTTGCCGGCTTCCTGGTAGCGCCGAGTGTGGGCCAGGGCTTCCCCAAGTTGCCGCAGACTAAACAAGGTGTCCGTGTGTTGCGGCCCGAGGATGCGAAGCTGCACGTCGAAGCTCTCGCGAGCCATCTTCTCGGCCTCAATGTAGTTGCCCTCGCTGATCAGTATTTCAGCGAGACTGGCTTGGGAAAACAAGGTTTGGGTGTTCTCCGGCCCCAGGACGCGAATCTTTGCCGCCAATGTTTCCCGCTGTAATTTCTCCGCTTCATGGAGGTGGCCTTTTCTATGCAGCAGTTCAGCCAGGTTGGATTTTGCGTTTAATGTATTGGGATGTTCCGGTCCAACAGCTCGCAAATAAATTTCCAGCGCCTGCCTTTGCAGCTTTTCGCAGTCCGCCAGTTTGCCCTCGGCACAGACGACTGTCGCGAGGTTGTTCATACTTAGGGCTGTATCGGGATGCTCGGGGCCGACTACGCGTAGATAGGCGGCCAACGCTTCGCGATCCAGTTGCTCCGCTTCCGGCAAGCGATCCTGGTATTGCAGAGTCATGCCCAGATTGTGCATCGCCGACAGAGTCTTCGGATTATCCGGGCCCCAAACGCGGCGGCCGATGTCGATCAGTTCGCGATATTCATGTTCGGCCTCGGCATAACGGGCTTGGTACAAAAGCGCAATCGCGAGAACGTTCATCGATCTCAGCGTCGGCTCACTCTCTGCACCCAGGGTCCGAGTTCCCAGGTCAATTGCCTTGCGTTCCAATTTCTCCGTCTCATCGTAATGACCCTGGTATAGCAACGCGCTCGCCAGGTAATCCATGGTTAGGAGCGTAGCCCGATCCTCGGGGCCGAGAATACGCATCTCGCCTTCCAGCGCCTGGCGTTCCAGTTTTTCTGCCTCGGCATATTGTCCCTCGCGCAGCACAATCAAACCGACTTGGGTCATCGACTCCAACGTCTTTGGGTCCTCTCGTCCGTGAAGGCTCATTCGGGCGTCCAAGGCTCGCTTGGCCAATTCATGAGCGCGGGCGTAGAGCCCCAGGTTCATGTAGCTGTTGGCCATGGTTTGCATCATTTGAGATTGAACCTCGGGATCCTTCGCCAGTCCCTTCTCCATATCGGTCGAAGCCTTGTCCAGGATCTCCCGGGCCGTAACGCTGTTGCCGCGAGCCTGGCTGGGGTCGGCCACGTTGAACATGTTGGTCATGAAGTCGGTGATGCGGGTGGCACGATCGCGTTCGAGGTTCGCGCGGTCGCGTTCGCGAGTAATCCGGCGCAACTCCATGCCTTGTAAGACGGAAAAGGCGCCTAGCAGCAGCACTACCCCCGCAGCCATACCTACCGCTACACGATGCCGCCTGACATATTTTTGCAGACGGTAGGCAGCGCTTGCCGGGCGTGCTACGACGGGCTCATGATTCAAATACCGTCGAATGTCGGCGGCCAGTTCGGAAGGCGCTCCATATCTTCGAGCGCGATCCTTTTCCATGGCCTTCATGGTGATGCAGTCGAGATCGCCGCGCAGCATGCTCACTAACTGCTTCGGTTCGGTGCCGCGCGCTTCGGCGGTTGCGGTTGAGGTCTCCCGATCTGTACTGACCTTGGTGCTCGGGCGCGGCGGTTCTTCCTCGCGCAATCTCCGTAATAACTCGTCGAGCGGTTGCCTCTGCCGTTGCCGGGTTTCAAACGGCTGCAACCCAGCCAGCAGCACATAAAGCACGACCCCGAGCGAATAGACGTCGGTGCGCGTGTCGATGTCCTGCGCGTTGGCGTCAGCCTGCTCTGGGCTCATGTACCCGGGGGTCCCGACGAAATGTCCGAGTTCGGTGAACAGGCTCTCCCCTTCGCGCGGAGGCGTCGTCGCCTTGGCCAACCCGAAGTCAATGATCCGCGGCACCGGCTTGCCGTCCACTTCCACCACCAGAATGTTCGCCGGCTTCAGGTCGCGATGGATGATGGCTTTCTGGTGCGCATGCTGCACCCCTTCCGAGACCTGGATGAAGAGTTCGAGCCGATCCCTGATTTTGAGTTTCTTCTGATCGCAATACTCGGTGATGGGGAGCCCGGGCACGTACTCCATCACAAAATACGGTTGCCCCTGCGGCGTCGCCCCGGCGTCAAACACCTTGGCAATTCCTGGATGATCCATGATCGCCAGCGATTGCCGCTCCGATTGAAAACGCCGTACCACCGCCTCGTCGTACATCCCGGCCCGGATCAGCTTGAGCGCGACTTGCCGTCGCACTGGAGAAGTCTGTTCGGCCAGCCAGACCTGGCCCATGCCGCCTTCGCCAAGCTCGCGGATGAGTTGAAAATGCTGCGCGAAGATTTGCCCCGCTCGCAAGCCGCCAGCCAACGCCATGCCACTTGCGTCCGCACCAAGTCCGTCGGTTAGCGGCTCCGATTGCAGAAAGCTGGAGCGCACGCCATCACTCGAAGCGAGTAGGGTTTCGATTTCCTGCCGCAGGGATGGATCCGGCAAACAAGCCCGATCCAGATAAGCGGAGCGTTCGTCTGGCGCCAGCTCCAGCGCTTTTTCCAGCACGTCCTGAATTTGCTGCCAGCGTTCCGGCGTCATGCGTCCGCTGCCTTGGACATCTGGTGATGCAGCCATAGCCGGGCTGTTGCCCAATATTTTTTCACTGTGGTTGGCGACAGATTCAGCGCCCGCGAAGTTTCCTCGATGGAAAGGCCGCCGAAGAACCTCAACTCGACAACGCGGCTCTGCTGCTGATTGAGCTTGGCCAATTCGTTCAGAGCGTCGTCCAGAGCGACCATGTTCACGCTCCGGGTCTTGAATTCAAGCACGTCATCCAGTTCCAGGCGGAATCCGCCATCTCGCCTGGCGGCATTGCGGCCGCGCGCGTAATCGACGAGAATCTGCCTCATCAGCTGGGCGCAGATGGCCAGGAAATGATCACGATTCTGGAACCGAGCCGCGCCTTGCTTCTCCAGTCGCAGATAAGCCTCGTGCACGAGCGCGGTGCTCTGCAGGGTGTGACCAGGCCGTTCCTTCTGCAGGTAACGATGCGCGATGCGGCGAAGCTCGTCATAAACGAGCGGAAGCGCCGCGCGCAAGGCCTCGTCGTCGCCGGCGTGCCAGTTCGCTAGTAATTGAGTTACGGTTTCGGGCGCAATTTGCGACAAACCACACCCCCAAGACCGAGCTTCGGAATCTTGGCTAACCAAGGTAGCCGCAGGGGTAACCAATGTCAACCGATTGAAAATGCGTGCCTCGTTTCGGTTGAGCTGAGCTTCTCACCTGGGATAGTGCAGAAACGGCGAGGATCGTTTCAAACAACTCGCGGCGATTGATAGATCCCGGCGATGTTTGCGCGCAGGACTGCAAGAAATTTTCGTTTTCTCGCGACCAGTTCGCCGAAAAATTCCGCTTCAACAAATGACGAGGCCTTAACTGCTTTTGCATGGCGACTTCCCCAAGGGGTTGAGGACTCGGGTCTGAACCGGCTCCCGAAGCAGAACGCCTAAGATGGCGGTTCAGACCGGGCCGAAGACTAATAAAGAAAAACACTTACTTAAGGAGAGCGTTATGAAAAGCACAGTCGTATGGCGTCATAGGGGTTTAGTGGCTGCTTTATCCGCCGGGTTGTTTGCCGTTACCCAGGAAACGGCTCCGAACATTATCACTCACTTACTTGCGGGAATTCTGCCGCGCGCAAGGCGAGCGATAGCGCTGGCCCTCGCAGCGTTGTTTCTTACTGCGGCAATGGGATCTGCCGCCGCTCAGGTGTCAAGCGGCAACAATTATTGGCTCTCTGCACCCAAGTGCAGCAACATTGAAAACCTCACCGTTTCCCTGTACGTGACCCAATCGATGATAGCCGAGTGGACTGGCGGCGGGGACTCCGGTACTGGCTTTGGCATTCAGCTCAATGCTAACCCGTTTCCGGGGCAGATAGCTCCAAACGGGCAGGAATACAACTGGCTGCAGTATGTCATGATGATCCACGCTGACCAGGCGCAGGCCATGGTAGAGTACTGGTACCCGAATAACCAATATGTAACCTATCCCACAATTGAATACTTGTCCTCAGATACGATCCAGGCGGGGTCAATCCTGTCGATCCAGCTCACGAGTAACAGCAACGGGTACGTAAGTGAGATTACGTATAGCGTAACGAACCCAAATGGGGTCACTACTCCCCTCCAAATGCAACCGATCTTCATCGGCGAAAGCACGCCTTTGCTGGTTCAATTTGAATCTTTTCAGGTTGATATTGTGGGTCCGTGGGATAGTCAAGACTCGACATTCTCGTCCGGACAAGGGTATATCACTTACACAGCGTCGGACGGCCCGCTGAGCGTGGGGAACTGCCCGACTGGCTATGAACCGGCGGAACGCTCGAATGTTTACTATGGTCCGATGGTCCCGGGTGCGAATTCGACGGTCACACAAGGGTTCGCCTCAGACGCGGGAGCCTCGGGCACCGGTATTGTAGTTAGCCATTTGAACACAACCTCGCAAACCGAGAACGAGGTCTACTATCTCGGATTCGACTCCAACCTGTATAGACTCGGCTGGGATTGGAGCTGGGCATTGACACCGGCTACCGGCATTAACAGCCCAAGCAAGGATGCTCCCGCCGTCGCTCCTGGAACCGGAGCGGCACTGAACGTGAATACCGCATACGATGGCAACGAAGCATTTTACATAACCAATGTGGACGGCAACCTGCACATCGAGCAGCTTTGGGGCGTCGGCCTGGCGCCAAATGATTTAACCCACGACGCCTCGGGCACCCCTGTGAATGTGGCACAAGGAACCGGGCCTGTGTCTTACTTCGATTCCACCGCTACTCTCAACGGTGTCCAGGGAACCGACAATGTTTTCTATCTGGGCACAGATCAGCAGGCGCACGCTCTCACCTGGTCCGCATCGGGTCTTTCCTGGGAGGAAGAGGCAAGCTTGGATTCAGCTCCTGGACCTGCCGCTGCTTCGGGAAGCTCCTTCTCGGGTCACGCTACGCTTAACTCCTCCTGCGCCGATCAAGCGGAAGAGGTGTTCTACATTGGAACCAACCAACATGTCTATGAACGCTGGCGCTGGTCGGCTTCGGCTAAGTTCGACGGCTGGCATCTCACCGACGTGACGGAAGCGAATAGCAGCAAGCCCGTCGCGGCCGTGGGTAGTCCGCTCGTTGGTTTCTACGATTGCTCAGGCCAGATCGACGCCATGTTCTACGTAGGGACGAATCAGCACCTCTATGAGCTGCTATACGGGTACGACTCCCAGTCGATATGGCAGTCCATCGACCTTACCCAGGTGACGGGAGCCCCAGCCGTCGCTTCCGGCAGTATGTTGGCGGCGCATGTCAACACGGAAAGTAACCCGTCGGTCGAGGAGGTGTTTTTCCTCGATTCCAATAACAATGTTTGGGAAGTCTCGACGTACTCGACCAGCGCTACCAGCTGGGGTCTCACGGCCGGCGGAAACCCAAATGGTAATCTCACCGCGAGCACCGGCGCCGGGAGCGCGTTTCCTGGAACCGCTATAAGCGGCAACGTCAGTACGATTGACAACACCGATCACGTCTTCTACGTCGGACTCGACATGGACATTCACGAGCTATGGTGGAACGGTTCGTGGCATGCCGCCGTCGATGACAATACATCAGGTACTCCGACGGCGCCAGGGGCCGTTCCGTAGGCGCGTGCTCGGAGAGTAACGGCTGCTAAGAAGCAAACTAGCCGCAGGATCGAGGCGTCAACCAGCGCCTCGGCCCTGCGGCATTTTTTCATCCAAGGTTGATCTGGCGCGGTCATTATCATGACAAAATCTGCCGCAGGTCTTTGGAGAAGCTGGTAGGCACGAGGAGACTCGAACTCCTGACCTCTACCGTGTCAAGGAGCGATGGAGTATCGGCCGCGATCCCTCTCCCGGGCCATTCGGCAATTTTGCCTGGGGAAACTACCAGGGTCATGGCGCGTTCCAAGGCGTATTGGATGGCGCCAACTGGCCAGCCAGCGGTAATCTTTTTCCATCTTTCGGCATCCCAGCGTTGCTGATGATAGAAAACACGGCACCGTTGCCTCAAGCAATCGTGGGAGATCCCTACAGCGCCACATTGATCGCGACCGGCGGCAAGCCTCCCTACAGTTTTTCCATCATTAGCGGCTCGGTGCCCGGGTTGACGATGAATTCCGGCGGGGTTGTCTCTGGAACGCCTATCGGGGCCGCCGGCACCGTGAGCTTTACTGTGGAGGTGACGGATTCCAACGCTCCGGCGCAGTCGGCTACCGCAACTCTATCCATCACGATCGGCCCTGCTCTCTCAATTACGACGGCTTCTCTTCCTCCGGCAACGAAAGGAAGCTCATACAACAACTCCGTTGTCGCAAACGGTGGCAAGGCGCCTTATGCATTCTCTGTCAGCAGTGGTTCCCTGCCCAAAGGCCTCAGCATAAACGCCACGAGCGGAGCCATTTCCGGAACGCCCGACGGTACTCGCGGCACCGCGAACTTCACTGTGCAGGTAACGGATTCAAGCAGTCCGTCTCAAACCGCGACTGCAAATCTATCTATCAAAGTACATTGATGGGCTGAAGACTGGCGGGCGTTTTCGATTCAATAAGGTAACCCGGGTCGTCCTTCGTCAGGCCTTGTTTGCAGAGATTACACCGTTGGCCTCCCGCATCCAGGTGAGTAGGGAGACGGACGTTCCTAACCGCGGCCCCGAATTAGAGTTCTAAGACTGCGCCAGCGTCCTTTCTGGAGGGGGTTGTAGCCTACGCGTACTATCCACAAACGGGCTTCGAGCAGATCTCGGTTGGGTCGCTTCCGCCAAGCCGACTTGCCATTACCTATCGGACTCTCGACGCGATTAAGGAGCAGGTACTTCGTCTGGATGGCATAGTGGGCAAGAAGACGGCCGAACGACCGGGGGCTTGACGGAGGCTTTAGTCACTTGTTGCTAGAGGTGGTTGCCACCCCAAGACGGGGCCGACGTGCACAGCAATGCCATAGGCGAACGATTCCTGCATATACGGTGCACCTCGATAAAGAATAGCGGTGCATTTTTCCGCAAGCATCCGATAGAGCTCGTTAGCAGTTCCACAACTGTACAACAGCGCCACGCCGAAGCGCTTCTCTCCGCAAGACGCCACAACCGTCATATAAAGACCTTCCTCATCGGGTTCGTTTACTTCGACGCTCCAACCCGCGCCGCGCAGCGGTCGGACAAGGTCACGCATACAATCCTCTGACAAAAGGGCTTTGCGAAGCGTCACCCCACTGTCGGTCGGCATCTCCGGAACAAGTCGACCTTGTTTTTGGTAGCGATCCTGCTCGATCATCTTGAGCGTCATCTGTGCTCCGGCCTGGAATTGGGCTTGCTGCCACAGAAGCGTGCTGTCGTCGTTCATCTCTGGCAGCATGAATGACACATGATGACTCTCGTCGTACCAGGACTCGATGGCGGCTAGTGTAGTGAGTGCAACTATCAACCGGGTGAAGTTGGTTGCCTGTTGCCAAGAGGATGCTGTCCCGTGCGCAAACATATGCCTATTGAGCCAGGTGAGGCCTCTGTAATTCTCGGTGTTGCAGAAGAAATAATCTCTCAGCCACCGGCGAAATGTTTCAAAGGCAAAAACACGTTCATCTTGCCCAAAAAGATAGTCCACCGTGCTGTATTCCGCAGGAACCCACATTCCCTCAAAATGAAGTTGCGCGGCAGTTTGAATCGCGCGGTTGATGGCGTGATCGATCTTCTCCGGAGCCGTTGCCTGAGGACCCAGATCTGAAACAATTCGGGTCAGTCCCCCTTCAATAGCCGGAATAAGCGCAGCGATGCTTGATGCTCTGTAGCCGCTGTAGAAGCCTAGATACGCCTCTCGGGCTAAAGGGACAATTTCACTTAGGCTTCTAGCATTAGGCATCAGTTGCGCGATGCATACGGCTTGGAAGGCAAGCGTATAGAGCGTCAGCTTAACCTTCCCACCGCAACGAAAGCAATAATCATGGCCAGCACTGTGAAAAAGCACAGTTTGCCTAGAGACATGGCTGCTCTCCTCAACTGGGAATCACGTCCTTTGTTCCGAACGCCCTCGCACGCCAGTGGAATTATAGTCACTAGCCTGCGGGGAGGCGTGGTTTCGTGACTACCAAACCCAGCGTTGCTGAGCCGAGAGCAGCGTTACCATTGTTTTTTCAACCAAGGAAGTGAAACCAATCGCACGATCCTGCGGATGGAATGACTGCACGATACTGCAGCCCACTGAAGTAGTCTGCAATCGGTCCCGAGACCGTCAGATCGCTTTGCGGATAAGTCCTCTGGACCCCGGCGTGTTGACCGAATTGCGAATAGGGGTGATGTACACCCCCAGAGGGAGATAGAAAACCCTATCGCTGTGACGAGCCGGAGCCTGACTCAATTGTAAGCGTCAGAGGAAGTACACGATTGACAAAACGTCTTGGATTCGAGTTGCCTGACAGCTTCAATTTCGCCCACAGTCAAAAGATCGGCTTCATTCGTTCTCAGGCGTCTAGGCTGTTCGACTTTGCATCTGCGTAGGCTTCCAACAATTTGTGGGAACGGGCACTTGAGGCATGACAAGCACAGGAGAATTTTGCCCCGATGATGGACCGAAGCTATTCAGAAACGTTGCCTGGCAGTTGATGTACAGGCACAAAGAGTTAAAAGCATTTCCAGGAGAGCGGGGAAAGTTCCTGCTCTCATTTTTCTTGACTGTCTCTTCGTCCGCCAGCTTCCCTAGTCAGCCTTGGTATTCGGAGTGAGCCCCATACGCCGAACCAGATCGCCGAATCGCTGGTCTGAACGCAGCGAGTCAAAGGCCGGATCGACATTCAAAAGCGTCCCGAGAGCTCTTCGTTCTTCATAGTTACGGGCCAGCGATTCCAGAGCCTTCTGCTTGTCTCCCAGCCGTGCATAAATTTGCGGAACGTCGAACTCGCCGATATTGCCCACGAGTTTTTCGTTCGACCGCAGAAGTTGCTGCCAGAATCCCCTGGCTCCCAGTGCTGCCCATGCTTTTCTGAGAGCTACTTCGTCCGGTGCGGCGGCTTTGACTGTACGATCGTCGCCTGAGAGCAGCCGTCCTTTCGTCAGTTCGCTGATGGCATTTTCATACTGCCCGGACTGGGAGTACAGCCACGCCAAGTGGTAGTGGGTTACAAAGAAATTAGCATTTAAGTCGATCGCCTTCTTGAATTGTTCTTGCGCCTGGTCATATCTGCGAGCATAGAAATAGGTCAGTCCAAAGACGGTATTGTAGATTGGCGAAAATGGATCCAGCTGTAAGGCTTTCTTCATTTCGGCGATGGCATTCTCTGACTGCCCCTGCGGCATTAAATAAGACAAAGCATACCGAAAATGCGCCTCGGCATAGTTCGGGTTGAGTTCAATCGCTCGCTTGAACTCCCGCTCCGCGCCCGGCCAGTCATATTCAAAGTCAGCTTTTTCTGCTCCCAGCGCGGCGTGGGCTTCGGCAAGGTCGCCGTCCAACTCTAGCGCTCTGGCAGCCGCTGCCTTTGCCTTTGGATCGAAGTCCTGTGGGGACCGAATCGTGTTTGCGAGGTAGGAATCGGCAAGCCCGGCATAGCCCAGTGCGAAGCCGGGATCTTTCTCGATGCACCGTTGAAAATACTCTGTGCTCTCATCGATCTCCGCATAGGTGCGTTGGTTCAGGTAAAAGCGGCCTTTGAGGTAAAGCTCGTAAGCTTCCGGATTGGGGGCGTACTTGTTGGTCGATCCGCCTCCCGAAGGCGGGGCGAGTTTCACTTGAACCTGCTGTGCGATGGCTCTGCCTAACTCGTTTTGTAGTGCGAGAAGACCGCCGGTTTCGCGGTCATAATTGTGCGCCCACAAATGGACTTGATCCTTGACCCGAATCAGTTGCGCGCTGATGCGAGCGACACCGCCCTCTCGCCGGACGCTGCCCTCCAGGATGTAGTCGACTCCCAGTTCGCGCCCGATTTGCGCGATCGTCTTATTGGTGTGTTTATAAGCGGCGGCTGACGTTCGCGCGATCACGCCGAGCCGTTCTGGGTTGAGTTCGCCCAAATCTGTAATGGTCTCTTCCGTCAGACCATCGCTGAAGTACTCCTGCTCCGGGTCATTGCTCAGGTTGGCGAAGGGTAGGACTGCCATCAAATCCGAAGTGGCAAAAGAGGACGGCCTAACCGTCGTCAAAGGGAGAATTCAGATCCCGGACTTGCGGCTGGAATACGAAGACCGGGACCACAATCCCGCCAAAGTTGATCTCGAACTCGCCACCGGGCACTACCGGCATGGCAGCCTCGCTGCCAAAAGCAGTGCCGGGTTCAAGATTTACGCATCCGTCAGCGACGCAGTGAAGCTACGCC
>Ga0074046_10003225_pt1 | contig 13763 bp, 9 predicted proteins | sample BogForMeECP23OM3_FD_94441 | JGI IMG/M metagenome (GOLD analysis project Ga0074046, IMG submission 94441) | Bog forest soil microbial communities from Calvert Island, British Columbia, Canada - Bog Forest MetaG ECP23OM3 | ecosystem: Environmental > Terrestrial > Soil > Wetlands ...
ATCCGCAGATACATCGCTATTCGCAATGAAGATCCTAAACCGTTTATATGGACTAAAACCGCTGAGGAGATCCTCAAAAACCTCAAACGATATTGTGAACGGATTAATGACTCAGGACACTAGAGTTGGAGACATGCATACATGCCCGATGGTAACACCGCCCCCGCACGTTGGTGGGCCGATCCTGCCTCCGGGCTGCCCCACGGTTCTGATTGGGGGCATGCCTGCCGCCAGGGTAGGTGACATGGCTACCTGTGTCGGCCCGCCCGATGCGATCGCCATGGGGTCCACAACGGTAGTGATCTGCAGTATGCCAGCCGCTCGCATCGGTGATCCGACCGTTCATGGAGGTGTCATTGTAGAGGGCTGTCCCACTGTGCTGATCGGTGGATAGTATTTAGCACTTCACGAAGTGAAGTACGGCATGAAAAGGTTGTGATAAGTGTATTTTAGGAGGAGTTTTGAAAAATGTTGGTGATGCGTGACCAGCAGATGCAAGCTTTTGTGCAAAACGCGAAAAGGCAGTTCGAGGCCGAAACCGTTGGGCACATCTCAGAGTTTGCCCCCAGGCAGTTCGAAATTCTGGGCGAGAAGACGGTCCGCCAAGTTGTGAGTCTGGGCATAGAGCGCGCCGATAAATATGGCTTCACCAATCGTGGTCCAGTGCGATTCTACATAGAACTGATGTTTATGTTCGGCAGCGGCTTCGACACGGACCCCCAATATCCCTGGGCGACAGAGGTACTAAGCGGCTTGGATCCGGCCGATCAAATGACGCGAGCCGATCAGCTTTACCAAAGAACGATGCGCTATATTGAAATGGTGGCGGGCCAGGACCGGGAGTACGAAAGACAGGCTTTGAACAGAATCGTCGGTCCCTCGCCTGTCGCATTGACGTTTTCAGGAGAGGATACGAGCGGTATTGCTCCGTTTTTCCGGAAAGTCTACCCTCAGAAATGTGAGTACCTTGGCGATTCAATCCTGGAGGACCTTGTTCAGCGTGGGATTTCTTCCGCAGGAGCATATTCCAGGTCGTCAAGGGCTGCCATGATTTTCGCAGGGCTTATGTTCATATTCGGACACGGATGCCTGTCGGATCCTCAGTTTCCGTGGATAGCCAACACCCTGGAAAAAGACGCCCCCGGCGATGCGGACGGGAAAATAGAACAGCTCTATTCCAAAACTCGTATTTACCTTGAAAACGCACTGAAAGGACTCGAAGGGAGAGCGCAGCATGCCGCTGAGTAGCTGCAGTAGTCCAGTCAATCCATGCAGCGCAGAAGATGCCTGCACGCCTGTTGGTCATACGACCACCGGCGGCCCGGATACGGGCACGGCCAGCAAAACGGCGTCATCTTCAGACTACTTGCTTAAAGATCCGGCAGTCGGCCCACCGGAAAAAGGCTAAAATAAGTCCAGACCGGATGTTCCCGTAACAGCAGCGCGGACCAGCTTTCATCGGCGACCTGATATCCTCCATTGCACAAATTATCTATGAGGCAGAAGTGAATACCCCTCCTCCCACAATCCGCATCTCGGTTGAGAAAGGCAAAGCGGAGGAAACCGAGTATTCCTTCAGTGACCCTTTCAAGATTGGCCGGGATGATGAGTGCGAGGTCCGGCTGTCGGATTCCAAGGTGAGCCGGTTTCATGCGGAGGTGCGATTCGCGCAGGGCAACTGGCGGTTGATCGATCTGAAAAGCACCAACGGCACATATGTAGATGGCGAAAGTAAAGATAATATTGTATTGACCGGGCCCACAAAAGTCGAATTCGGCAGGGGTGGGCCGGTACTCTCCTTTTCGGTCCGGCAGCCCGGGGGAGGCAAGCAAGCCCAACCTGCCGGCCTCTCGCTTGCCCAGCTCCAGAAACACTACTTCGAAGAGCGCCCCGACGAGAGCGCAGGCGCTCACACCATGATGATCAGGGCTGTCTACGGTCAGCTAAAAAAGAAACAGCAAAGAAGATTTTCTTTGATAATCGGGACCCTTGTCTGTCTGGTCGTTTTCCTTGGCGCTTATGCGGTCCTGAAGCATCTTGAGTCCAACAAACAGAAGGCCCTGGCTGAAGACATCTTCTATGCCATAAAATCGTTGGATATAGAGTTTGCCGACATGTTGCGAGCAGCCAGGCAGAGCAAGGATGCCCAGGCGCTCGAAACCATCAGAAAATATCAGGCCAGGCGGTCGGAACTGGAGGGGAAATATAATGATTTCTTGAAAGGACTCGATGTTTACGGGAAAAGCAAGAGCGAAGAAGAACGTTTGATCCTCTCTATCGCCCGCACTTTCGGCGAATGTGAAGTAGCGATGCCCGACCCCTTTATCAAGGAGGTCCTGAATTACATCGCAAAATGGAAATCGACGCCCAGACTCGGCAGGGCCATCGAACTCGCCAAAAAGAACGGCTATATCGGTAAGATCGCGCAAACCATGCAAGCTAACGGCATGCCGCCCCAGTTCTTCTACCTTGCCCTGGTGGAGAGCAACTTCGATGCAAGAGCATGCGGGCCGCCCACCAGGTTCGGAATAGCCAAAGGAATGTGGCAGTTCATTCCTACCACTGCCCGAAATTACGGGCTTCGCACCGGTACTCTTGTGGAGTTGCAGCAATTCGATCCCGATGACGAGCGCCATGATTTCTCGAAATCAACCCGGGCGGCCGCCGAATACATCAGGTACATATACGATACCCAGGCACAGGCTTCCGGGCTACTGGTGATGGCTTCCTACAACTGGGGCGAAAACCGGGTGATCAACCTTATAAACACGATGCCGGAAAACCCGAGAGAAAGGAATTTCTGGCGCCTCCTTTCACAGTACAGGGTCAAGATCCCTCAGGAAACTTACGATTATGTTTTCTACATCGTTTCGGCATCGGTAATCGGGGAAAACCCAAGGCTGTTTGGATTCGACTTCGACAATCCCCTGGCGCAGTACAAGCGTTAGAAGAGTTTTTAGTTGTTAGTTGTGGCTGGTTTTGATGTCGTGTAAGAACTGTCCAGGTAATGCATTATCCTGCCAAGATTTTTCTCCGGTGTTTCGACAACCAGGTGATAGTGGTTCGTCATGAGCACATAAGCGTTCAAAAGAAAACGATATTTTTCTTTTGCTTCTCCCAGGTATTCCTTGAATTTATCGTAATCCCTCCTGGAGAAGAATATCTTGCGCCCTTCGTTACCCCGCGCCGTCACATGATACACAGCCCCTTCATATTCTATCCGCAGTGCCCTTGCCATTTGGCCATCCCGTGCCCTGGTTTCTTATGGATGGATTATATCACAATTTTCTAATTTCAAGGGCTGACCACCCTCCAATATTATCAACCCAAGGTAGGAGCCGTATGAGGTAATTCCTCGCGTACGGATCTGGGCGGGGGATGCCGGGCGACCGGCATTCCTACCGCGATTGGCAGGGTTTTAGGTATAATCGATAAATTTTACCTATAAACCGGCGGGAGATGACGCCGTCGAGTCATCTTCTGTTACTCAACACTGGCGTAAGCGTGGCTGAGCACCACGCCGCGGTCGGTGCGGGAACGGATAAGGTAACGGCTACCCTTATCCTTCCATCCCTCTGTCACAAGAGTGTCGCCGGGATAGACCACTCCCGAGAAACGGGCCTTGAACTCCTTGAAGCGGGCCGCATCTCCATCGCAAGCGCTGAGGACTGTGGCTCTCGCTGCGTAACCGTAAGTGCAGAGACCATGCAGGATAGGGCGGGGGAAACCTCCCATCTTGGCAAAATTTGGGTCTAGGTGCAGAGGGTTCAGGTCGCCGTTCAGGCGGTACAGCGCCGCTTGGTTTTCCGGAATGTAATATGAGGCGGCAAAATCCGGCTGGATCCCTTCTGGGGTCTCAAGCGCTTCGGCCTTGGGCCCAGGGTCCCCACCGAAGCCCCCAGCGCCCACATAAAAAATGCCGTGTTCGGCCTCGGCCAAAAGCTCACCCGTTTCAGTCATGACCCTCAGGCGCCAGATAATCAGCGCTCCTTTGACCTTGTCGTAAATATTTGTGACTTCTCCCTCAACGAAGGCTTTCCCCTCAGGTGGAATCTCGCGATGGAGTCTTACCGCTTCTTCTCCGTGAATAAATCTGGAAAGGTCGACCTTGACATCCTTAAAGAGTTCAGCAAACACGTCGGTGCCCATGACGGTGGCAAAGCTCGGAAAGACCTTTAGCCCGCCTTTGGCATTCTCGTAAATAAATGGGAGTTCCTCTGTCTGCGCCCCGATACTCAGCGCATAAACGACAACATCTTTCCACGTGTACTCGAATGGGATCGGGCCGCATTTCTTACCAACCAGGTCCAAGTCAATCATGCATGCCTCCTCACTCCCATCATCATCTTCGAATGGTCGTGCTCAAGAAAACAGGTGGTTTTCGCGATCCAAAGAAACGGTGGAATGTGAACAGAGTGGCCGGAGATCTATTCGGCAACCACGCTGGCAGGTAGTTTCCTGGTTAGGATGTCTACTGCCTCTTCCACCATCTCCTCCAGAACCTGCCGTGCGGGCTTAATATCGTGAATTAGCCCGGATACCTGCCCGGCGAGACCACCGACATAGTCGGTCTTGTTGGCCTTGAGGAAGCCCCAAAGGAGCGCAGAAGAAAGTAAGACCTGAGTAGGGAAGGGGAGGGGATCAAGACCCGATTCGTCCCACAACCTATGATACTCATTCAGGCTCGCTCGTAAGGTCTTACCGGTATAAGCGGTGCTGACACGGGTATCCTCATCAGTTGAATTCAAAATTCGTTGCTTGTTGGCGTCTAATGCGCCTCCTTCATCAGTTGCCAGAAAACGCGTGCCAACCCAAACGCCTATGCAGCCCATGGCCAATGCCGCCACAAGGCCCCGGCCGTCTCCGATGCCGCCGGCGGCCAACACCGGTACGGGCGCCGCAGCATCTATGGCCTGGGGCAGCAGGGCCATCGTCCCAATCCTGCCGGTATGGCCCCCACCTTCATGTCCCTGGGCCACAATGAGATCCAGGCCCGATTCGGCCATGCGGCGGGCATTTTTGGAATTACCTGTAATCCCGAGCACCTTCATTCCGACTGAATGAGCTTCCTGCACCATGAAGCCGGGATTTCCGAGACCAGCGCAAAAGAGAGGGACCCGTTCCTCTATACACACCTGGATGGACTCCTTTGGACGGTTAGTGGTGGAATTCAACTTTATCATGACATCCACATCAGGGAGCCCCATCTCAGCCCTCACTTTCCTGATCCACTCCCGATGCGGCTCCGGAAGCTTCTTGAGCACCTCGCTGAGCGGCAGCTCTTTTGCGCCGCCAACCATTTGAGGAGCCACACTCTTGGGTAGAAGAAGATCCACACCAAACGGTTTGTCTGTCTGCGCCTTTATCTCCCGAATAGCATCTCGGAGTTCTTCCACCGAATAGCCGCTTCCTCCAAGGACCCCGAGCCCTCCGGCCTCTGAGACAGCTACAACCAGTTCCACAGGCGCGCCGGTCTTTTCACCTATCAGCGTGGGACCCATTCCTGCGCTCAGAATTGGATATTCGATTCCCAACATGTCGCAAAGCTTTGTTTTCAGTGTTCGTTTTCGCATTATTGTCTCCTTCCATCGGGATAAAAAGCGCCTCCGGCAAAGTCCGGTTGTCCTCCTGCGCCGCTGAACCCGGAGCCCTCTGGCGGAACGGGATTACATTGGTCAGTAGAATACCATTCAGTGTGAATGCGGAACCCCATTTCCTCCTAGCTAGTATCTATCCGGAAACATCGGGACAATTTCCACGCCCCGCGAGGTTTCTGTTCGGGAAGGAGGGATTTTTCGTCCTGGCAAGGAAATCAAGGGGTTGCGCGGAAGCGTACATGGGTACGCCGCACAAGCAAGCCCGAAGATTGACACCGCCAGGGCGGAAAAGAACCCTTTCCGGACGGAAACTAGCCAACAGTCCGCCCCGCTGTCCTATCCCGACTGATTCATCGTTCAGTCATCGTCCAAGAATTTCATTCGAAAAAAGAATATTCTTTACAGTGATTTTCCTATCATGTTAGACTAATCTTGTCAAGACCGGTGAGACTATTTATGGCACCACTTCATCGTCATTGAACAGGATTCAAATTCCATGCAATCAGTCAGCGGTCATATGAGCGATGATGTTGAGCCAGGCCAGCGAAATGGCGCTGCCTCGGAGACAAGATGGAAGATCCTGGCGGCAGCGGAAGAAATTATGTCGCAGAAGGGCTTTGCCAGTTCGTCCATTTCTGAGATCGCTCGTAAGGCGAGTGTGACTGATTCTGTTATTTACCAGTATTTTAAGGGCAAACAAGATCTTCTCTTCTCGGTGCCCGGCGAAAAATTGAAAAAACAGTTGGCCCTTCTGAAAGAGCATCTCGCAGGAATCCCGGACGTGCAGAGCCAACTGCAAAAGGTTATATGGCTCCAACTCCGATACCATGACGCCCACAGTGGTTATGCCCGATTGCTTCTCATGGAATGCCGGTCCTTTAAGGCGTTTTATTCCAGTCCTGCGTATGAAATCCTGCGCGAATACACCCGTATAGTGTCTTCAATATTGGCTCGGGGGGTCAAAGAAGGAAGATTTCGCGTTGATGCCCCCATTCGGCTTATACGTGATGTGATTCTAGGGACCCTGGACATGGAAACCATCAGCGCCCTGACAACCGCCGAAGTGGAGTCGGGTGAGTCGGATTTCGAAGATGTGGTGAATCTGGTGGATTCCATGATCGTGACAAATAGTGCGCCGGAAGGCGTGCGGGTAAACCGTTTGGATGCCATAATTGACGCGGCGAAGAAAGTCTTTGCAGAAAAAGATTTTGCCAAGGCGACCATATCCGAGATTGCCGGTCTGGCGGGCGTAGCGGATGGGACAATTTACGAGTACTTCCAAAGCAAGGAAGATATTCTTCTTTCCATAGCCACAAATCGACTCGACTCCTGTCTGGAGAAGGTCGCCGGCGCATTCGACATCAAGAGCCCGGATCGCAAGCTTCGCAGACTGATCAAGTACCATTTTTCCAGTTTCTTGAGAGACCGAGAGTTCCTGAAAGTCTTTCTTATGCGACTCCTCATCAATGACAGGTTTTACACGTCCGAGGCCTTTGAAATATTTCGCAGCTACTGCAGATTAATCGAGGATGTCGTGGAGGAGGGGAAAGCCGCCGGTGTTTTTCGATGCACGGTCAATTCCAGGGTTTTCCGCAACATGTTTCTCGGGGCCTTTAGCCATATGTCTATGCGATGGTTGGTATTACGTGAATCCGCTCACGTGGATAAGATGGAGGAGATTGAGCAAGTAACCGAGCTTCTCACATCAGCGGTTATGGCGAGCCCTCCTCACAAACGAACTCAATAGGAATGGAGGCGGGCGTTGTACGGCCGAGAGCAACAGATGCCGGCGATCTGGCCCGGCGAAAGGAGTGAATGAGGATGAAGACTGACTTCAAGAATGTGAGAGTAGAAGTTCAGAATGGTGTGGCAGTGCTTTTCATGAACAATCCGCCGGTAAACCAGCTCTCGGAGCACTTCGTGATGGAGCTGGTCGAGGCTGTTTCCGGCGGCTTCCAGGACCCGGACGTCAAGGCTATCGTGCTTACGGGCACCGGGAAAAACTTCATAGCAGGCGCGGATCTCAGGCAGATTTACAAAGTGAAGGAAAAAGAGGCCCTGCTGCCCAAAGTAAGGTCCAACTCCGCCTTTCTCAACCAGATCGAGATGGGCCCCAAGCCTGTGATAGCAGCCATCAATGGTAATGCACTCGGAGGAGGGCTCGAAATTGCAATGGCATGTCATTACAGGGTCGCTGCCAAAGGCGTCCAACTGGGGCAACCGGAGGTTCAGGTCGGGCTTATTCCGGGTGCGGGAGGCACTCAGCGCCTGCCTCGGCTCATTGGGCTTCCCAATGCCCTGGAGATGATGACCGTCGGAAACCCAATCGATGCCGAAAAGGGCCTGTCCAGACGGCTCATTGATGAGATGGTGGACGCGGAGAGCCTCGTGCCGGCCGCCTTGGCGGCAGCGAACAAATTTGTCTCAGGCGCGATCTCGCTGGAGAGTGGGCGAACCCGCAACAGGTACAATCGGCTTCCAAGCGCGGCCGAGCTAAAGGCGATGGCGAACGGAGCCAAGTTCATGGCCATGTCGAAAGCCAAAGGATACCTGGCGCCATTCAAAGTGATCGAAGCCGTAGAAAAGGGCCTGTCGTTCAACATAGAAGCCGATATCCGTCAAGAGGGCGATCTGTTTTGCGATTGCGCGGTTTCAGATGTGGCCAAGAACCTGATCGGCATATTCTTGAATACCAGAGCCGCCGGACGGCTTCCACGAATTGAGGGCGTTGAATCGGCTCCGATCAAAAAGGCAGTGATGATAGGTGGCGGAGTCATGGGGTCGGGGATCGTGAACCTTTTTCTTAAAGGGGGCTTTGATACGACTCTGTGGGACATCAACCAGGAGGCTTTGGATAGAGGCATCGCTTCGGTCAGGAAAACCTTCGACTACCCCATCAAGCAGAAAAAGATGACCCAGGCTGATCTGGAGTCAATGCTGGACAAGCGGTTGAAAACGACCACGTTGCTGGAGGACGCGAAAGACGCGGACCTCGTGATCGAAGCCGTGCTCGAGGACATGAGCGTCAAGCAGGGGGTGTGGAAAAAGCTCGAAGAGATCTGCAGACCCGAAACCATATTTGCCACCAATACGTCAGCTTTGCCGATTACCGAAATGGCTTCAGTGCTTAAAGATCCAGGGCGAATGATCGGATTGCACTTCTTTAATCCGGCCCCCCGCATGCAGCTCCTTGAGATCATTTGTGCGCAGAAGACTTCCGACCGGACTCTGGCAACATCCGTGTCATTTGCACGTGCCATCAAGAAAATACCCATCGTAGTCAATGATGCGCCGGGTTTTTACGTGTCGAGGCAGTTCGGGGGTCTTTTTGGCGCGTCTGTGTATTTGGTCGTGGACGGCGTGGACGGAAATCAGGTGGAAAGGGTAATGAAGGACTTCGGCATGCCCATGGGCCCAGCGGAGCTTTCCGATCTGACGGGTATCGACATAAACTATCACGTAAACAAGACTTTTGAGAAAAGACTCGGTGACAGATACAAGGTCCACCCGCTTACGGAGCTTATCTATCAAACGGGTTGCTACGGAAGAAAAACCGGTGCGGGTTACATGGATTACAGCGGCGACAGGCCTGTACCCAACAAGAAGGTTGTGAACGTCGTTCAAAACTATCTAAGCGCCAACGGTGTTTCGCCCAAGAAGGTCTCTGACCAGGAGATAGTCGACACTATGCTTGCCCTCGCAATAAATGAGGCTGCGCTCATGATCGAACAAGGAGTTTGCGACAGGCCGCAGGACATGGATCTGGCCATGATCTACGGTGCCGGATTTCCTCCGTACAGGGGCGGTATATTGCGCTATGCAGACAAATGGGGCCTCGCCAACGTGCACAGCAAGCTGGTTGAACTCGAGAAGCACTATGGGGCGCGGTTCCAACCCGCAATTGTCCTAAAAGAGATGGCCGAATCCGGTAAGACCTTTTACCCAGCCTAACGGAGGACCCTATGGCGGGAAAATTCGTCAGTAAGCGGAATCTGGATTTCCTGCTTTACGAAGTGCACGGACTCGAACAGCTATCCCAATTGCCTTATTTTGGGGACCATACTCGTGAGACCTACAACCTTGTGATGGATACAGCTCTGAAATTGGCTCGCAACTTAATGTATCCATACCTGCGGGAAATGGATGAAAAGGCTCCGGTACTGGAAGATGGGCAAGTGAAGGTCCACCCTGTGGTCAAGACCATGATGAAGGAATGGGGAGAGGGGGGATGGATCTCTTCGGCCATGCCTTACGAGGTGGGAGGCCAGCAACTGCCCGTCACCGTGCACACGGCCTGCAACTACGTATTCGCAGCCGCTAATTTCTCCGCCACCGGTTATCCGGGTTTGACGACAGGAGCTGCGCACCTGATTCTGTCTTACGGAACCAATGACCTGGCAGAAACCTACATTCCACGGATGCTGGCAGGCCAGTGGCAGGGGACAATGGCCCTTACGGAGCCGCAAGCCGGCAGTTCTCTTTCAGACATCACTACGCGGGCGGAACCCACGGACCAGGGATATTACAAGATCCGGGGGCAAAAAATATTTATCTCTGCCGGCGACCACGATGGTGTGGAAAATGTCGTCCACATGATGCTGGCCAAAATCAAGGGCGCTCCACCTGGAGTCAAGGGTATTTCACTCTTCCTGGTTCCCAAGAAAAGGCTCAAGAGTGACGGAACCCTGGAATCTAACGACGTGACCGTGCCTACGGTCTATCACAAACTGGGCTATCGAGGGTGTCCGATTACGCAGCTCAGTCTGGGGGAAAACGATGACTGTCGAGGCTATCTTGTAGGCGAACCGCACAAAGGTCTCTCGTACATGTTTCAGATGATGAATGAGGCACGCATAGGCGTGGGCATGCAAGCCACTGCCATTGCTTCGGCAGCCTACTACGCGTCGCTGGAATATGCCAGGGAGAGGCCCCAGGGCCGAAAGCCGTCAAGCAAGGACCCGACGCTCCCCCAGATCCCCATCATTGAACACGCAGATATCAGGAGAATGCTCCTCTTTCAAAGGGCAGTGACAGAGGGTTCCTTGTCGGTGATTCTTCAGTGCGCCATGTACGCTGATCTGGCAAGGACGGAGGATGTGGAGAAAAAGGCACGGTACGGGCTGTTGCTTGATCTGCTGACTCCTGTTGCGAAGAGTTATCCATCGGAGAATGGAATTATGGCGGTAAGTCAGGGGCTCCAGATACTCGGGGGTTACGGATACTGCCAGGAATTTCCTATGGAGCAATACTACCGCGACATTAGGATACATGCCATTCACGAGGGCACTACCGGTATACAGGCCATGGACCTGCTCGGGCGGAAGGTGGTCATGAAGAATGGCCAGGCCTTGAGGCTATACTTGGAAGAAGTGCAGGCAACCGTACAGGATGCCACGGCAAGCGAGGCGCTCAGGCCGTATGCGGAGCGACTGAAGGAAGCCCTGGAAAAACTCCGGAGTGTCACCATGTACCGAGTGCAATTTGCCCTGCGGGGCGACGTGGAAGAGTTCCTCGCAGATGCAACGCTCTACCTGGAATTCTTCGGGATTATTGCCATTGCCTGGCAGTGGCTGATCCAGGGTATCGCGGCCCGGAAGGCATTGGAGACGGATTGCTCTGTTCGGGACAGACGGTTTTATGAGGGCAAGCTGCATACCATGCGGTACTTTTTCCACTACGAGGTGCCCAAGGTTCAGGGGCTGGCAGCCAGACTTGTGGAGGCCGATGGGCTGACGGTAAAAATGAGTGGAGAAGTCTTCGACGACTGACCCGGGCTTTGGATGAGCAACATCGGCCCGGCAACCATGAATGTCTGGTTGCGGCCTTTGGCCGGGCAATCTTCCTGAACCGAACAATGAACCTTTTTGAAAAAGCAAAGCCATAACTATAAAAGGAGACACGCAAATGAGAGAAGTAGTCATTGCAGGATACCTCAGAACCGCTCAATCACGTTCCCGGCCCAAAGACCCGGCAAGGGATGTGTTTGGCAAAATGAGGGCCGATGAGCTGTTGGCCAAGTTACTCCCCGAACTGGCCAGGAGAACAGGAATCCAACCCGAAGAAATCGAAGATTTCATCGTAGGGTGCGCCACAGCGGTTGGCGAACAATGGGCCTACGGAGGCCGTTTGCCGATTTTTTTGGCCAACTTCCCCAAAACTGTCGCAGCCAAATTCGTAGACCAGCAGTGCGGTTCTTCCATGGCTGCCATTCATATGGGTTTTCTGGAAGTTGCCAGCAACAACGCGGACATCGTCATGGTGGGAGGAATGGAGCACATGACGAGGATTCCCATGGGGCAATCAACGACAGAGGGTGGTTTGATTGCTCCGAACCTCGCCCTCTTCTCGGCCCCGGAATACTTGCACTGGGACATGATGACAACCCTGAACATGGGACTTACCGCTCAGAAGCTGCTCGCTCGATCCGGCCTGGCCAGGGAAGATATGGACAAATGGGCTCTGCGATCTCACCAACTGGCCGCAAAGGCCCAATCAGAGGGTTTCTTTGATGGTGAGATACTGCCCATTGAGGCGGAGCAGGCAGACGGTACCGTCATTACCGTGAAAACGGATCAGGCGGTGCGAGCGGACACGACGCTCGAAGGTCTGGCAAAACTGTCTCCGGCTTACAAGAAAGACCACCAGATTACCGCAGGGAATTCGTCACCCCTTAACGCGGCGGCCTCATCAATGATATTGATGTCCAGGGAGGCGGCACAGGCAAAAGGAATCAAGCCTCTGGCCACCATAAAGTCCATCGGGTTCGCTGGTGTGGACCCCACCGTCATGGGCTTGGGACCCGTGCCAGCCAGCCAGAAAGCCCTTCAAAAGGCGGGGCTGCAAGCCAAAGATATTGATTACTGGGAGATCAACGAGGCATTCTCCATTGTAGCTCTTAACTGTATCAAAGAACTGGGGCTCGATCCGGATAAGGTCAATGTGATGGGCGGCGCAATCGCCATTGGGCATGCCCTGGGAGCCACCGGTATTCGACTCGTGGGAACTCTGGCCCGCATACTGGAGAAGAAGGGCGGACGCTATGGATGCGCTAACGCCTGTGTGGGTGGAGGCCAGGGCGTGGCCACGATCATAGAGAGATTTTAATTACCCGATCTGTCAGGAGGCAAAAATGAGAACGAAGGAACAGCACATCCAAAGTCTGGCCAAGATGAAGCGCAACATCTATTTCAATGGCAGTCTCATCGACCGCACAGACGAAATACAGATGGCATGCCTCGACACCATAGGGACTACGTACGACGAGGCGGCCAAGCCGGAGAATCAAGCCTTGTTGACGGCCATCTCTCATCTCACGGGTGAGAGGATCAATCGTTTTACTCACATTCATCAGAACCCCGACGACCTGCACAAGAAGCAGGACATGACTCGCCACCTATGCCACAAGGTGGGCGGCTGCATCCAGCGCTGCATGGGGATTGATGCCGCTAACGCCATTTACAACGCTTCATACGAAGCGGACAAGGTCAACAGCGGCGCCACCGAGTACCATGAGAATTTCAAGAAGTGGCTGATGCGTTTTCAGACCGAGGACTTGGTTGGCTGTGCTGCTCAGACAGACGTCAAGGGCGATAGGTTGCTGCGGCCTGCCGAGCAGCCGAATCCGGATGCTTATGTGCGTATCAAAGAGAGGCGTAAGGACGGCATAGTGGTCAGCGGATGCAAGCTGCACATCTCAGAGGCCTCCGTGGCTGACGAGGTGCTGGTGGTTCCCACCCGGGCATTGCGCCCCGAAGATAAAGACTATGCTGTGGCCTTTGCCGTTCCCGGAGACTGGGACGGGCTGAAGCAAGTAATGACCGTTCATAACCTCAGGCCCAGAGAGCACTTCAAGCGAGGGTTCATGCAAGGCGCCACGGATTCCTATATGATTTTTGACGACTGCTTTGTTCCGTGGGAAAGAGTATTCATGGCGGGTGAATGGCAGCACGGAGGGGTGCTGGCTCTCCTTTTCGCTCTGTTTCACCGGCATTCATATTCAGGTTGTAAGCCGGCCATCGGCGATCTGCTCTTAGGGACTGCGGCCCTGGCAGCCGAGGTTAACAACGTTCATAAGGCGCCTCACGTCAGGGAGAAGCTGGCCGAGATCATCATGACCATGGAGTTGGGTTATGCTGCGGGATACACGGCTTCCGACCTGGGCAAACC
>Ga0074046_10003227_pt1 | contig 13754 bp, 10 predicted proteins | sample BogForMeECP23OM3_FD_94441 | JGI IMG/M metagenome (GOLD analysis project Ga0074046, IMG submission 94441) | Bog forest soil microbial communities from Calvert Island, British Columbia, Canada - Bog Forest MetaG ECP23OM3 | ecosystem: Environmental > Terrestrial > Soil > Wetlands ...
GAACGGCTTCGACGGAACCGGACACTCGGCTTTCTCCTTCAGAGCGGCCGCATGAGAACAAATATGGAACATCTGCTCAAGCCTGTCAAGATATTGTTTTGTTGAGCGGCTTGGAGGTTACGAAATTGCACAGGTTTCCCGTCCTGCCGGAGGTCAGGGGTATGTCGCTTTAGAGGCATTCAGCACATCGCCCGGTTCTCGGGGACCGTCAACGTGAGTTACGGTATTCGCGCATTCCAAGTTCCTGCTTCTCGGCCCCGCGTCCGACCGCGCGAATCCCGTTCTTATCGCGCGCCGCCAAGGTCTGGTCGAGCGCCTTATTCCAGCGATCCATTCACCGATCGCCGATCGAGTGCTATGCAAGGCATCCGGCGCAGGGACGTCGGATTCAGCAAAAGCCTCTCGGGCCGCGTCCGGGTCGCGGTCGCCCTCCGCCCCTCGCGCTTCAGCGCCTTCGCCACTGTGGACGGCATCGGTCGTACTGATGTCGATATCCTTGGTGTAGATATTGTCGATGCCCCTCTCCTTTAGGCGAACGTCGATGTCCGCGTTTGCGGCCATGTGAATGAAGAAATCCGGAGGATCCATGAGCCGCATCGCTTCCGCTGATCCGTGCAGGAACCGTTTCGAAGCTCCATAGCCGCTCGTTATTACCCACTCGATCGGTACGTCGATGCTCTGCGCAAGTTCACGCGCCAACGCCAATTCCTCATCGCTGTCGGTCCACTCAAAGAGAATATATTGCCAGGTGATCTGGACGCTTCCGCGCGGACCTGGAACATATTTGCAATGTGTCCCAGCAGCTCGACAAGCGTCGGCAAGAGCTTTCATCTTTCCGAATGCCTTGGAGAAGCTTCCGCCGATGCGATATTTCCGATAGCTCTCGGCGGTTGCGCCGTCGATCGAAAACACGATCCGATCCAGGAGCGATTCAGCGGCAATAGCCCGGATTTGCTCCGGCGTCATGACCGTGCCGTTCGTGTTCGTGACAATCCGACAGCCAGGGCGCATGCGCCGGACCTCGCGCAAAAAGGCGACTGTGTCCCGATGAATGAAGGGCTCGCCATAGTCGAAATATTCGATCAGCTCGAGGTCCGGAAGTTGGGCGACAACGTCGAGCATAACGTCGAGCGGGAGCAGCTTTTGCCCGCGGGTCTCCCGCAGCTCGGGGACCTGCTTGAAGCCCGTTTCGACTGGGCATACGGGGCATTGCAGGTTGCAGTAGGTGACCGGCTCAAGCTTGAGAATTTTAATTCGAGGCGCGCTTCCATCATAGTCCGCCGTTGCCGGGACCACTCTCAGCGGGCAATGCCGATCGATCGCTGGGCACCAGCTATCCGGCCGCGACCGCAATAGCCAATCTCTGATCTCCCGATAGGCTGGCCCATCCCAAACATCGGCAATTCGGTCCTTGAACACATTCCCGTAAACGCGTTGGCCATTCACATCGACGCACCAGCAGACGATATCGCCGTTGGCGTGGATGCTTATCGAATCAAAGACTTGACTGCATATCATGGGCGGCGAAGCGTCACCGCGCTCCCTCGGCAAGGGCGCCGGAAGGGGTTCCAAAAGGCCGCCGACGCTACTCATGGCTCCCCCGCTGCAACCTGCGCAAAACTTCCATTCTCAATTCACTGCCGCAAAGTCAACATAACAGCGCGCGCTGAAGAAGTGTGGGTCGCATGATTTGATCGGATAGTGGAGATTCGGGCGGGGGTTCGGCGACGGCGATGCCTCGCGGGAGCGATGTTCAGGGCGACCTCGTCGTGAGCGAGCCCGCCGCTGGGTTAACACAACCATAATTCACATAACGCCAGCGTTCGAGTTGGGCCTACCTTGAGGCGCAACTGAAACAGCCCTTACTGCCATCGATAGGCCGAGATTATGATTAAGCTGGGCGCCCAATTCTAGAACGTTATTCGCGCTTCGCAATAGTTTGCCGGAAAAAATAGCCTCAAAACGTGTTGGATCCCGCCATTGGCCGGAGAGCTTTGTTCCATTTAGGGTCACCTCCACCGCATGTGACGACGATACTACACTTTGGATTTCGATGACCAACTGGTAGTTTGCTTGGCTCGGCTCAATGTCGAATATCAGTCCGGCGTTCGCCTCACCAATCGACGCGTACGACGAGTCCAGCGCAGCGTGCAGAGGTTGCGGTTCAAAGAAGCCGAACGTGCGGCATGGAACAGCGTAGCCCCACATATATTCAAACCGGCATTCATAACGATCCGCGTGTTCACTCCGGCGGAACATTGAATCTGTAGGACGCCATTTCGCCGCGGCAAGCATGCGGACGACTCTGCTTGGCAATGGCCTCCAGTTTGGCTCTGATTCCGAGCTCTCTACAAAAACGCCACCGTCTAGACCCAACCTACCGATCGCGGCGCCCTTCAGTTCGGTTATCATGCGGCCATCTTTTGTGATGACAATAGAATCGCCTGTTCGTTTGCAATAGAGTCTCTCCGGTTCGCCAAGCCATCTGGGAAGCAGGCGACCGGATCGGCTTTCACATATGAATACGCTTTTTGGTTCAATTCCCGGAAGCAGGTAACCAATCGCGGGTTTCAATTCCAGTCCGAAGTCCCACACCACGCTCAAATAACCATAATCATTAAAAAGAACTGAATTGGAACGGTCGGCCGAATCCCAAATGAAAGGCATGACCGCCGACAGTATTGGACGATATACGCTTGCATAGATTCGATTATATTTATCGAATTGATACAGTTGGGCGACCATGCAGCCGCCGACCAACAGTGCGCTCGCCCCTGCTACCACTCGCTTATCGAGAACGGTAAACATATAGACGACAACGCCAAACAAAACAAGCGCTCCACCCATCGCCGCGGTCAAAAAGGTGCGTTGGGTTATAGAGAGATGCGCATTGCTCGCAAGAAAGGGGGCGTAACCGAAAGCGAAAGCAAAAAGTCCTGCGACAACTATCCGTGCTGCGACTTGCCGAGTCGCATTCATTGCGCCGTCAGGAGCTTCCTTCGCCAACCAGACCAAAGCGATCAGCACAATACCGGTAAAGCTCAACGGATAAACAAAGTTACCCAAATGGTTAAGCACGATATCAGCAAGTTCAACCCAGCACTCGTAAAATGCACGATACGCCCCCGAAGACACCAGTCCTCCCAGCAGCTTCGGCAACGCGTCGAGACTTACTCCTGAGAGCACGGAAACTTGATACCCCGACCCGGCTCTAACCGCCGATACAAAGAAGACGAACCAGCCCGCTATCGCCGAGAGCCAGATTAAGCATATATCCGGCCTCTTGCGAAAAACTTGGATTGCTCCCTTCCCTTCACGCGCGAATACGAGAAGCAGTGGCAGGGCGGCAAGTCCGGCGACGGCCTCCCACATGAGTAGTCCCGCGCCAAGGATCGCAGATGCAACGGCTCCAACAACAACCCTGAGCCAACGCGATTCAACTCGCGACGCCGATACGACTAATGCGGTTGCAAGTAGAGCGAGCGCGACAGCGCAATTGTCGCTGAGAGCTCGGAAGTTCAGTTGCATCGTGTCGGCGGGATAAAGGAGGGTCAGTAGACCGAGGAACGCCGCCAGCGCACGATTCCCGGTCAGATAGAGTCCAATGACCGCGGCGGAACCCGCTTTCACGGTCAAAGCGGCAGCTTGAATGATGTGCCAGAAGAGAAATGAGTCCGGATCAAGCGTATACGCCAGCGCCTGCGGAAGCACGTGCAGCGGCCTTGCCTTCTGGGCTTGGAGCGTGGCGTCAGTAATGATGTAAAAGACGCCCTTTCGGGCAAACAGTTCCAGAAACCCCCATTCCTCGACAAGGCCACCTAACGAAAAACCAAATGGAATCCACAGGAAGGCGACCGTCAGCACCGGCAGCACGAGAATAGCGAGAATGGTTCGTCCTGACCGATGGTCAGTCTGCATGTTCCCCACTTCTGGTTTACGGGGTTGGCTTTTCGCTTCTGGGCTGAGAACTAATCAGTGCCTGTCGCCATCGGTCGCGGGCGTCGGTAAGGAAGCAAAATACTGGTCTCTTGCCGTTTCATGAGAAAGACCAATGTCACCCTCGGCGCTATATCCCATCGTCATAAAATATTCTGCCTGTGAAGCGTAGACTCGTTCACAGTTCGAGGATGTGACAAATCGGCGATAAGCTCCTGGGCGACCCAGCCACCCATGGTTCTTGAATTCGGCAAAATATGAAACGCCGTATTTGTCCAACGCCGCGTCCAAACCATCGATGCTTTTGGCGCCAAGACGATTGAAAATGCTGCTGAAACTTTCGTGTGGTCGCGAGACAAGATCTTCATAACGAATGCGGATTGTTGATTGTGGATCTCGCCACCAAGACAGCGAAACAGACAGCAAGTTTGTCGCTCCCGCTCCAGTCATCCAATCGACAAAGCGAGCGTCGTCTGGACATAAACTCGCCGGATCATGTGGTATCCCACATGATCCATCTAGCCATTGATGAACGGCAGGCTCGTTTCTTGCAAATTGCAGCACCGAAACGAAGATGTCTAAAGGGTGACGAGCCAGTACGATAAATTCACATGAGCGCCTTTCGAAGAACTCTTTTTCCAATGGTTCATTCAATGCATGGATGTTCAAAATGCAATCTGACGGCAGATCAATTGGAAAGTCTTTCACCGAATGGGCTGCGAAGTGCGGATAGCCCAGAACGTCGCTCATCACTCGACGGACCCAATTGTTCCCGCAACGTGGAGAACCAAGAAGCGCAATTTTCATCGACTCCAACCGCCTCTGCATCCCATTGCTGAACCCGGCGAAAAGGGCCGGACGCGAATTACCATAAATCGCTGAGGTATGCGGCTTCGAGAGCTATCAACCTAAACATTACGAACACATGGACAACGCATTACACGTGCGGGGCGCTATAAGCTCGGCCTATGCTGGCTGGCCGGGCATCCTAACGAGCGCATCGCCGGGCTGATCAAAGCGCACTGAGGGGCCGAGCGCCAGGTCGGGGCGAAGACCAGACCGGACGCGTCGCGGCCTTCCCGTGCTTGGGCGCGCCCAGGCGCGCGCGACCCAGCGGCGCCCGGCATCGTCTGAATCAGGTGGCCGGTTTGCCAGTCGGTACTCGCCCAAAGTGCTGGTCCCTACAGGCATGGCGGGGCACAAGAAGTGAGGTGGCGGCGACAAACGAATAAAGGCGATATTGAGAAAAGCATGTCTGGCGCTGTCATGCCCGCTGGCGCCGTCATGCCCGCGAACGCGGGCATCCAGAAGCGCCCCGCAACCCCTCCAATCGCCGTGCTTCGTGGCGGCCTCTCTGGACCCCCGCTTTCGCGGGGGTGACAGTCTGCCCCTGTCATGCCCGCTGGCCCTGTCATGCCCGCGAACGCGGGCATCCAGAAGCGGCCCGCAACCCCTCCAATCGCCGCGCTTCGTCGCGGCGTCTCTGGACCCCCGCTTTCGCGGGGGTGACAGTCTGCCCCTGTCATGCCCGCTGGCCCTGTCATGCCCGCGAACCCGGGCATCCAGAAGCGCCCGCAATCCCTCCAATCGGCGCGCTTCCTGGCGGCGCCTCTGGACCCCCGCTTTTCGCGGGGGCGACAGTCTGGCCTACGCTCTGCCGGCGCCCGAGCGAGCCGGAGCCCTAAGACATCTTGCCGGTGGGAAAGGTTTCCGGAAGTCCGCCGCCGCTCGCCACCGTTGCCCCTCGCAGCTTCTTCTCCAGCTCCTGCATGCCGTTGAGGAGAGACTGAACCACGGCTCCAGCCACGTTTGCGGGGATCAGCACGGTCCCGGAGGGTTTTTCCTGGCCTGAAGCTGACATGGACACGCACTCGATCCGCAAGATGCCGTTGCTCACGGCGATGTTCGAGATGCGGTCCACAACGATCACATTCGTTTCCATTTCCGGCCTTTAACTCCAACTTGCCCAACTTGCGCAGAATAGACACTCGGTATCGTCAACCCCTTGGTCCCCGCTACACGTCGAAACAGCAGTGAACTACCGGGACTCGCCGAGCAGCTCGGAGCCTCTGATGTCGCGGCCCCTTACAGCTGCCGAGCCCCCGCCTCCCCGGCCGGGGGGCTTTGGGCTGGCGCAACCTTCACGGTAATTGTCACGTCGTAGGCGGCGACCTGGCCGTTTTCGTCCGTCACCTCGTACTTGACGTGATCCGGTCCCGCGTAGCCGGCGCGCGCCATGTAGAAGACCACTTGCGCCGGCGTCTTCAGCCCCGGGCATCCGGCGATCCTGTTGGTGGTCAACACGGCCTGGCGCACGGTCAGCGTGCCCGATCTCGGGACCTCGATCACGCGGATCGTCGGCGGCGGCGCTGGCGTGCAATTCTTGTGTGCCGAGGCGTGGTAGCCGAGCTGCACGGGTTTCTCCGATGTGGCCTCGACGCTGGTGTAGCTGGCTTCTTGGGCGAGGCTGGCGGTCGCACAAGCGCTGGCGGTCGCAAATGCGAAAAGAGGAGCGCCCAAGGGCCAGAGAACCATCGTCACCGCGCCTCCAACCGCTCGAAACCTGCGGCCACCTACGCTATACCGCTATACCTAAGCGCCTGGAAGCGCGCGGCCGGCCCTCGTCTTCCGGCCGAGGTCGGATTTCGGCTGCCGGTCAGTGGCTTGATCCCGCCAAGGTGCATGTCGGTCACCTACGCTATGCCGACGTCCAAACCGGCAAATAGCCCTAGGGAGAGCTTCCTGGTGGGAACCATTCCCGGGATCGTCCCACCACCGGCGGCCATGGCTTCCCGGTGCTTCATGTCCAGCTCCTGCATGGCATTGACCAGGGGCTGGGCCACTTGGCCCGTGAATTCCGGGGATCAGTACTCTCCCCGAGAGCTTCTCTTGACCTGCGATATGTACTGCCCTGCACGCGGCCCGCGAGGCGCCGTTGCCCAGCCAAACTCCGCGATGCGGTCCTGAAACGCAACGGGGAGCCTACGCCCCCCGCTATTGTTCCTTCTTGGAAGTGAAACCCCCGATTTTCGGTCGGGGGTTTCTCAATGCATTCGCCTCACGCCACGAGGTGGACGTGGCTGATACCGGAGACCAGCTGCGTAAGGTTCACCCCCACCAGAGTCACCATATCGGAGACGCTTATGTTAAGGTCGGAGGTCGCGTGCCCCGCTTGAGTCTGGGTGTCCCCGCCCGCACCAGTGCTCAAGATGTTGAGATCAGCGATGTGAGCGTTGCCATCCGTGCCCTGGTATGCCAACAGGAAGTCGTAATTAACCTCGCCGCCCGATAACGGCGAGTGGAAAATATTATAACTCCCAGTCGGATTCTCCAGGGCCTGCGCCACCGCATTGGCATTCAGGAAGCTACCCTGCGAGAGCACAATGAAGTCATTGGGCGCAGCGGCGGTACCAGCGATGGTACCTCCTGGCGCAACCTGAACCGGGATTACAGGCACCCCGTCGGGAGTCGGGGGTGTAGGTATTGCACTCACGTTCTGAAGACCGGCAGCGCCGTTGTCGGCGGTCAGTCCATGGATCGCCCCGCCGACGCCAAACGCCTTCCCCGAGAAGTCGAGGATGTCCTGACCGGTCACGTAACCAGTGAGCGTCGATTCGCTAAGGCTCGTGCCCGTGCTAGGGAAGGTAGTGTCAATCCGCAGCGACACGCTACCGGCGGGAGTGCCAAACCAGCCCGGATTAGCCTCCTCGAAGGTCGAGGGACCATCGATTGAAATAGCCCCAGCCACTGAGAGCGGCGTGCCAATAGCCGAGAGCCCATCGCCAGTATAGAATCCGACGTGATCTACACCCGTGTGACCGGCAGCAAGCGTAATAGTGTCCGCGCCGCCATCGGTGACGATGAAGTCAGGAAGCGTCGGGCTCTTGCTGGTGATCGTGTCGTTGCCAATCGAGCCAATAAGAATATTCCCGATGGTGTTGGTCCCGATCGTGTCGCCAATCGGACTCGCCGCGCCAGTGATGACGTCACCAGCGCTCGCTGCAACGGTCGCTGCGGGGATAAAGTTTGCATCACCACCCTTCATGATGAGGCCGCCAGACGTCGTAGCGTCGATCGTCACCGCATTGGTCGCGTAGCTAATAGACGGTGAAAACCCCGGGGTACCCGTTACGAAGTTAAGAAGCGAAGGAGGGGTTGTGTCATCTTGGAACGTCGTAAAGCCGGAGGCGTCCTTGATCGTGATCGTCAGATTGTTCAAGTCAAGAACACCGGTAGTCGTAGTATCGACCATGGCGCCTAAAAGAGTGTTCCCCCCGACAAAGTCGTTTCCAGTGCCGCCAAGGGTTACCATTTCGTTGCCACCAAGCGTGGGCGTCAAGGTAACCAGGCCCGTCGTATCCATCACACCAGCGATGCTCAGAGCATTGAGGGCGAAGATCTCATCCCCCGTCGCCGTGATCAATCCTAAATTGCCAGCGCCAGCGGCATTGCCAGAACCGTTGGCGAGAAACGTCCCGTGCAGCGGATTGCCGATGTCCACGGTGAGGCTGTCCATGAGACCTGGGGCGGGACCAACCGCGCCCACGGTCAGGTTTTGACCAGCCGTCGAGTTGTCTTCCACGTTCACCGTCACTGCAGCGGTCTGATTGTTGATGAAGACGGAACCATTGGCCGTGGTTTGGTAGAGGATGGTGTCGATCGTGCCCGGCAGGTTCGCCATGCTGATGGCGCCAGCCGCACCCTGGGCCATCGTCGGTCCTCCAATCCCGAGGACTTCGAAGCCGGCGATATTTTTGAAGGTCGTATTCGTGATCGTCGTGGCAACCGAGTCCTGCACGATGATCTCGTTGCCGGGAACCACGGCCCCCGTGGTCACCAGTCCGCCGATTTGAGCCGCCGTCCCGCTGCTGACGTCGACAACGTCCTTGCCGGTGCCCAGCATAACCGCCGCGAGGTTGAAAATCCCGCCGGTGCCCGTGTCGTCGAGGAGACCATTGAGGCTCCCCAAGAGCCAGCCGGGATCCGCCAGGGTGGCGAAGGCATTGCTAGTGAGAAGACCAGCCGAAGCACCCGTGATGATCGCAGTGCCAGCGGTCGCAGATAGATCGAGTTTGGCCAGATTTTGCCAGTCGCCCGCAGCAGCCTGGCCGACCGCGACCGTCGTCGCGGCCGGAGACGTCAATTTGAGGTTAGCGGCCGCACCAACGCCGCCCTGCGCCAGCTGCAGGAATGCATTTGAGTCCGTCTTGATGGCCCAACTCCCGTAGCTGAGGTTCGGGGTTGCGGTCGTTCCTGAGTTTCCGGTATCGTTCGCGATTCTTATCTCAGCCGCAGCGGTAGCTGAGAAGGTCGCCGCGTCACTCGTACCGCCGAGCGGGCCAGTGATCCCAATGTTGATGGTGTTCGCGGCAGCGCCAACAGACGCTGCAATAATGCCGTCGAAGACGGAGGCGCTGCCCTCAGGGCCAAACGCGAACGTCGGGCCGCCATAGTTGCTGATGTTGACGTTGGTTAGCGCCGTCTTGAGACCCAAGCCATTGCCGCCAACCTGGACTAAGTTAACCGAGGAGGCGTCGTTAACCGTCGTCAGACCGGTTATAAAGCTGGTCGCGCTCCCCTCAAAGCCAGCAACAACCAGGCCCGACGTCGGAAAATTAATCGTGTTGGTAATGACAGCAGTGGAAAGGCCGTTCATGGTGACGTTGGTGGCGAACGGCGGATTGGTCAAACCACCAAAATTATTGACGGCGACGAAGTTGAGCGTGCCGTCAAGTTTAGTGTCCTGAAGATTATCGGCGATGTTGAGCGTGTTGACCGTAAGTCCAGCCGAACTCGCGACAGGCAGCGCATTGAAAACTTGACCGGCCGTCTTGGCGGTGAAGCCGTTGAGAAGCGGGGTTCCACTGGGGCTGGTCGAGAAGCCCGAAGTCGGGCTGTCGACGCCCGGAGTGAGGAAAACCCCACTGGTGACATTGCCCGCTTCGCCCTGAAGCGGTGTATGGATCGGCAAGCTGCCGAGCGCCACGCCGGCCGCGTAACTACCCTCGGCGTTGGCAATCAGCGCGTTGTAAACCTGGTTCTGCAAGGTGGTGAAAGTCGGGGGGCCTTGCGGCGGCGCCGGCAAGCCCGCCGGCTGGTTGGCGGGACCGAGCGTCGGCTTAATGAGAAGCGCATTGCCGATCGCATCGCCCATTGTTGCGCCGTACGCCGCTTGCGTAACGGTCAGGCCATTGGGAGTCCCATTGGCCGTGTAAAAACTGGTCCAGTACTGAAGCCACCCTGTGATCGCATTGACATTGATGCCGGCGATGTTCGCAACCGAAGCCACGAACTGTGAAGCGCTCAGGCCAGCAAAGTTAGAATTAAAGCCCGGTTGATTCGCCAGCGCCAAACCGAGGGACTGCGCAGCAAACACCGTCGGATTGAAGCCATGCGCCACGCCGTACGCGACCTGCGATGGCAGAAACTGCGTTGTGAACCGTCCGAGGGTGTTCGGCGCATATGGGACAGTGCCGGCCGCTACAGTCGCGCCTTCCATCAGCGCACTGTCCGCCACCGCCACCTGCGACACGGATATTTGAGTGGCGAGCAATTGAACGGCGTAGTCATAAACTGTCGTTGTCCCGGCGTTGATCGCGTTCGCCTCGTTCGTCGCCTCGGTCGCATTCTCAAAGAATTGGATTCCGAGTTGCAACTGCTCGATATCGGCTTGGGTCACTGGGGTGCTGTTCAATGACATGAATCCGTCTCCCGCTCTTTAGGTTAAGCCGTGTCACAGGCCGCAGTGGATGTCCCCGCCACGCCCGCTAGAATCCCTGTAGAGCATATTCCATACCCTGCGTCAAGCGAGGTCATTGTCCGCCGCTGGGAAGACAAGTTAACGTGTGTAAGCAGAGGCTCGGAAGTCAAGTTAACGCGCCCTCACGGCCGAGCGCTTTCACGCTTTGAGCCTAGACTACACTTGGACCAGACTTTCTGACGCTGCGTCAGGACGCCTCGCGCCGCCCTTTCTTGCTGGCCGCGCCCGCTCGATCTTGCGGCGACGATGGACGACACAACGAGCAGCCTCGATTCGCTCACCCTGGTCGAGGAGGAAGGCGGCGGCGCTTTTCCTCCCCCGCCAAGCCCCGCCAAGCGGGGGAGGGGGCCCGCCGCGCCGCAGCCGACCGGAGGGATCGCGGCGGCGGTCATGGCCAGGGCGATTGCTTCGGGTTGGCGCTGCCTTGCCCCCTCCACCATGCTTCGCATGGTCCCCCTCCCCCGCTTCGCGGGGGAGGATGGCGGCGGCGCTTTTCGTCGCGGAGAAGGGAACGCGCCGACCGCGCGGAACTCGATGAAAACGACGTCAGTTCGACGCAACCTCGACGAGACGACCTCGATCAATTTCCCGCCCGATTGGTCACCGGTCCGTTCGCGCGATCCTCATAATCATATTTCGTCACCGCGCGGGCTCGACGGAAGGCAGCGCGATCGGTTCCTCGCGGTCCCATTGCACGTCATAGCCGGCGAAGTCGTCGCGGTCGGCGCGCGTCAGGCGCCGTGCGCTTCCGCCGCTGATGGAGAGAATCCGCAGCTCACGGTAGGGAACGACGCCGCCGCCGACCTTGGCGTTTCCGACGCCCTCGGCGTCGGGGCCGAACCGAATCGGCCACCACGACGCCCAAGGGCCGCTCGGCATCGCGAACCAGGGAACCAGGCGAAACGAGACGTCGTCTCTTTGCAGCCAGACGCGAGCGATCGTCGGACTAAGGATCTCGCTCGAGCGCCAACGCTTTCGGTTCGGCGTGTCCAACTTCAAAAGGATTTGCGTGGGCGGGTTCAAACCCGCGGCGAGATCTTCGGCGACCAGGCGCCGCATGCTGTCGCGGATGAATTTCTCGTTGGCGGTAAATTCGACCTGGAGGCGATTGTGGCCGAGGGAGAACAGCGCGCCGATCGCAAGCGCGAGCGCGACCGCGCCGCTCCACAGGCGCGCACGCAACGGCGGAGCCGCGGCCCACAGCAGGGCGGCCACGAAAGCGAGCACCAGAACCGGGCTCGTCAGCTGATAGATCATCGGCCAACGCATTCCCGGCGTCCAGGTGTCCGAGCCGCTCTCCAGCGCAATTGTCGGCGCCGCGATGCACGCCACGACGACGAACACGTCCACGAGCCCTCGCCCGCCGACGCCCGGCGCCGCCGCGGCGGCGCGGCGCTCGCGCCATTGCAGGGCGAGATACGCGACGGCGCCGCAAACGACCGCCGCAGCAATGAACGCGAGGCGATCGGGCGAGGTGACGACGAGTTTGTAGAACAGGACGAAATCGCTGGTCCAGACGCCCTCTCGCAGCGACTGCAGCAGCGCCGTTACGCTGAAATGGAAGGATGCTTCGGACGCGAATGACCCCATCGTCGTCTGCCAGAGCAGGAAAAACAGGCCGAACAACACAAGATATGGAAGGGTGTCGAGAACGGCGGCGCGGACGCGTTCGGGGACGGAATGCAACGCGTCGGGACCCGGCGCGGGCGCCCGCCGAAACGCCAAGTAGCCGATGGCGAGAACGGCGCCGCATTGGATCGTGTAGGTCGCGAACGCGACGAACCACAGGACGATGGAAATGGCGTAGAGGCGGTAGCTCCGCCGGCCTCCCTCGACGAAGCGCGCATAGGCGGACACGCTGAGCAGCGAAGCCGCGAGAGCTCCCTGGAAATTCCAGACGATTTGCTCGGTGTAACGATTGGCCATCCAGAACACGCTCATCATCGCAATCCCGAGCGCGAAGGCGCGCGCCCGGCGGCCCGCGACGGTCACCGCCATGCAATAGGCGGCGAGCGCGAGCACGGCGGCGATGGCGTAGCGCAGCGCCAGCAGGCCGGCGTCATACCCCAGGATGATCGGGCGCGCGGCGATGTACCACCAGGGAGACAAGGGATTGCGGTGATCGATCGCCCAAAACAGCCGGGCGGCATCGGCGCCTCGGCCGCGCTGCAGCATGTCGATCCAATTGTTGTCTTCGCCAATGGGAAAGACGTCGAACCCGACGCCGAAGCCGAGCCCTCCGAGCGTCGCGATGATGAAGAGGAGCGCGGCGAGAGCCGCCAAAATAAAAGCGCTGTCGAGAACAACCGCCGTCCGCAGCCGATCGAGCGTCGAAGCCTTAATGGCCGCGGGGCGAAACTGCATGCATCAGGTCCTGGGCTTGCGGGTAAGATAGGCCAAATAGCGAAATGGAACGGGCCCGAGGATCAACGATGTCAATTCGCAACTTACCCAAAGCAGAAATTCAGAAACGCATCGATCCCACTGGTGTCACGAGTTCGACTTCGGGGACGGCCGAAGTCAAGACGCCCGACGCGCGCGAAGCAGGCCAGGCGTGAACCAATCAACCAGCGGCGCCGAAGAGATCCTGCATCGTCGCCGCCAGACGGGCGATCACCGGATCATCTTCCGAAATGTCCAAGGCCGCAAGGTCACGCCCGACCCTTTCGCCCAAGGCAAGCAGGGGTTTCACCTCGATGAACTGCGCGATCAGGCTCTCGACTGCCGTGGCATAGGCCTCTGCGCTGAAAGTTTTCGTTGCCCATTCCTTCGCTTTCGCGCTGGTCTCGCGACGAAGCGTCTCGCTCGACACGAGACGCTCGAGCACCTCGACCAGCGCCTGAACCTCGACTGAACTCGGCACCTTGAAGACGAGATCATCCGGAAGATCCGAATAGAATCCTGCGTTGGCAACGATGATTGGCCGCCCGGATTTCATGCCCTCGATCGCCGAGGCGGAGGCCCCCTCGAGAATCGGCTTGCGAAGGCACGACAATATATCGGCGCGCTCGAGTTCGGCGGTGAGCGTCTCATCGTCGACTTCGCCGAGAAAATCGAC
>Ga0074046_10003228_pt1 | contig 13754 bp, 10 predicted proteins | sample BogForMeECP23OM3_FD_94441 | JGI IMG/M metagenome (GOLD analysis project Ga0074046, IMG submission 94441) | Bog forest soil microbial communities from Calvert Island, British Columbia, Canada - Bog Forest MetaG ECP23OM3 | ecosystem: Environmental > Terrestrial > Soil > Wetlands ...
CAGTTGCTGCGCCACCCGGATCAGATGCCTTTCGCTGACCAGGTGGGCGCGCAGTTTCGAAAGCTCGCCTTCGCGGAATTGCGGAAAGCGGTGAAACAATTCTTCGCTCGTTACCAGTGCCAGAACCGCGTCCCCCAGAAATTCCATCTGCTCGTTGTCCCGGACTTTGTACTTACCCTCGCCCGCCAGCTGTGCTTCCTGCTCGCGGGCCTGCGAGCTGTGCGTGACCGCCTGCTCGATCACCGCGCGCCGCCGGAAGTGATAGCCCAGCGCCGCTTCCAGCGCCGTGATTTCTCTTTCCTTCATAACGGAAATCTAAGGTGAGAACCCATCCCCGTAGCGCCCGCATCTTGCCGGCGGTCCCGAGGGCGTCTCGCCCGCCGTGCCGAAGCGGGACGACCCCGGCGGCCAACGCCTGACGGTACTAGCCCGCATTATTCTGAAGCTGCGTTGAAAGGGCGCGGCTTCCAGCCGCGGCGCCGTCGCCCGCCTGAAAATTGGGCTTCAGCCCTGGGGAGAAACGCTGACAACCGGCTCACCCCAGCGGCTAAAGCCGGACTTGCTATTGCCCGTGTCGGCGCGGCTGGAAGCCGCGCCCTTTCAAAGCCGCAGCAACCCTCATGAATGACCCGGGCCCTAGTTCTTCGGCGGAGCCGGATTCTGCCCCGGCGCCGTGCCGCTGCTCAGCTTGGTCAGACGATCTTTCTCGGCGCGCACGGCCCTGCCGACTCCCGTGTCAGGCCTATCCTTCGTAAGATCCACGGCCTGGTCGATGTACTTCGTGGCCTCGGGAAGCTTGCTTTGCATATCCAGCGCAACCGCCAACCGGAAGACGGCAACCGGGTCCAGTTGCTGCGGAAACGCCTCAATGGACTTCCGCAAGTTCGTTTCCGCCTCCGGCCAGTTCTTGGCGTTGAAGGCCAGCGTGCCCAGGATCGCGTAAGCGTCCGACTTCAGGAAGCCCTTGTACGCATTCAACTGCTCCGGTGGAACGCTCGCCGTCGGAGTGTCGGTGTCAATGGTCAACAGCGCCCGTTCGGCGTCCTTCTTCGCTTCCGCCAGCCGCTGATCCTTGTCCAGATCGGTATCCCGTGTCCGCTCCGCCAGAACCTGCGCCACGCCCAGCAGCGCCAGCGGATCGTCGGCGTCGTAGGTCAGCGTCTTCTGCGACATCTCCAGCATCTTGTCGGCATTGTTAGCCTGCTGGTACTTCTGCATGGCGGCCTTGTAGAGAACCACGCGCAATTCGCTCTCCGGAAACTTGGTGGCGAAATCGTCGGCTGCCTTCTCCTCACGTGCTGCGGCGTCAGTCAGTAGCTTTGCCGCGGTAGAAGGGTCTTTCTGTGCCTGCAGCTTTTCTGCATCTGTAAGGTCGCCGGAAGCCACCGCCGCCTTGTACGCGTCAAACTCTGGCTGCGTTTTTGCTTGTGGCGGGCGCTTGCCTTGCGGCGCGGCTGCTGCCTGACCTGCTGCCTGTCCCGCCGGCGGATTCTGCGCCGCCGGCTTGGCTTGCGCGAAACTCAAGCTGCACATTCCCAGCACTGCGACCACTATCGCTCGTTGCTTCATGCGTTCTCCTCGTCTCGGACTGCTCCGATCAAATCGGGGTATGAATTCTTCGAACCGTGCATTGTATCGCAGCGAAAAAGCTGCGAGCTATGAGCCGTGAGCAAAAAACCGGAATTTGAGACTCAAACCTCGAAGCTCGAAACTCAAAGCTCTACTGCGGTTTTGCCGGAGGCTCGTAGGGCTGCTGCAATCCCCGTTCGGCCGCTGCCTTCACCTCGGGCAAGTCCGTGCTCAAGGCCGCGCGGTATTCGCTCATCGCTCCCTCGCGGTCTTCTTTCATATCCAGAATCCTTCCCAGATAAACGTGGGACCAGCCCACCACCTTGGGATCCTTCGTCGTCTGGATCGCCTTCTGGAAGTTCTCCAGCGCGCTCTCCCGGTTCTTGTTGGCCACGGCCACCTGCGCCAGAATGAACAACGCCCGCCCCTGATCACCAACTTTGCGGTCAAGCGCCTGCTGCGCCAGTTCCTGCGCTCCCTTGGCGTCGCCCGCCGCCAGCCGCTTCTCGGCCGTGGGCAGCATCCGCCGGTCTTCCAGGCGCGACAGTTGCACCAGTTCGGGGGCGGTCACCGTGGCGTATTGAATTTCACTGGCCGCCTTCTGCTCCTGCCTCAAATCAATACTGTCGAGCAGCTGCCCGTACGCGGCACGGAGTCCCGCCGGATCCTTCTCAAAGGCCAGGAGCGCGTTGTAAAAATACCGGGTCAGCACGTATCCCTGCTTCACCGCATCATCGACCGCCTGGGTGCGCATCGCCTCCGCCGTCTGCTTGGTGCCGCTGGTGCGAATTTCCACCGCCCGCACCAGGCACTCGGTCACCAGCAGCGATATATCGGTCTTGAAGCTGTCCTCCAGCGGTGCCCGTTTCACCGACTGCAGCAGCGGTTCGATGCGCTTGATCGCGCTGGGGTGTTTGTCGGCCAGCGGGTCCAGCAGGTAGTGCAGATAGGCATGGTGAATCTCGCGCATCTTCAGCGGTTCGGCGACCGCCGGATCAGGCAGCGGAAACAACACCACGTAGTAGTCGGTGCCGTAATTGCGCGCGTTGGCCTGATTCGGATCACCGAGAAAGTCCAGGTAAATCGTGAACGTCCGTCCCAGATATCCGCCGGACTGCAGCTTGAGGTAGATATCGGCGTCGAACACCATCTTGGCCAGCGGCATGTGGTAACGCTCAATCAGCGCGGCATAATTCGCCCGATGCCGCTCCCAGATGCCATGCAGCCCCGCCTTCTCATAAAACTTTTCCAGCAATGCTCCGAATCCCGCAATCGGCGCCGCATCCGGCGGCAGATCGTCCTCTTTCACTTTGGGCATGAAATGCGGCGGTCCCTCCAGATAGAGGGCCAGCGACACATACTGCGCCAGGTCATGCACCAGATCTCTGGCGCGATGCGCCTGGTACCAGTCGCACATCTCGTTCATCGAGACTTGCGCATCTTCGGACTCGCGCAGGTTCCTCTGCACTTCGGCCCGGATGTTGAGGCGCTGCGCATCGGAAATGTTCAGGCTCACGTCGTAGCCGCAGGTGTTCATTGCCGCCAGCACGGCGAACAGGGTCTCGCTGGTGTCGAGCGTGATGGGAGTGGGGTTGTCCGCGGCACACAGCGGCGCCAGCAGCCCCACGACCGCCGCCAGCAGCAAACATCGGAACCCACAAGTCAGGAAACGCTTCAGGAAATCCTCCCGCAGGATGACCACGCCAGCCCGATGGCCGCGCCACCACGGCCATGAAAAGCCAGCACAGCTATGACACGCCACCACGGCCGCGAAAAGCCAACACGAGCATGAAAAAAAGATCAGCGGAGATCATCCATCAGTTTAAGGTCTTGCCCGCGGAGGGTCAAACCGGAAGGGGGATAGGAGGTAGGAGAAAAAAAGTCCGTCCGCTATAGTAACAAGGGAGTAAACACCCCCACCCAGGGCCCGCCTTGGTTGGTTCTGGCCGGGGCCCGCCCGCGCCGTGGCGAGAGGCTGGCTGCGCTAGGACAGTAGCTCTTGTAGGAGTTGCTGCGCCTGTTCAGGACTGTCAGTGAAAGGCAGCATCTTCGCGGCCATCATCTTGCTATGGATCTTTCTATTTCCACTCACAAGCCTGAACTCCTCAGTCATGGCCGTGAGTGTCTCCCAATATGAATCCACAGCAAGTTTGAAACCTTGGCCGCATATAAGTGTGAAGGTTTCTGCCTGCAAATTGACCACTCCTGTTAAGCCGGGATGTACTTGCCAACTAAGTGACGGATAGTGAACGTCGTAAATTTCTTCAAATGGAGCACTCAGTAACGCTACCCGGCTTCGCAAGTCTCTACCCGACCAGTGATCCACCTTTTTAAGGTTTGGCCAGAGCGTGGCCTTCAGGGTCTCGAGGCTTGCCCCGTTTGCGGCCACAAAGGAATCGCATGTGGTTGCGTCGACTGCTGACCCCGGATGTTGGGCCTTGAACTTTAGAATTTGTCGCGCGCGCCGCAGCTTTTCTACGTTCACGAAAGCGATCATTTTCTCGCAACTCCGTGGAAGGGCATCAATAAGCCTGATGTCGACCGCGAGTTCGAATAACGCGCGAGCCAGCATGGAAATCGCTTGGAAATGCTTCGGCTGCTTCAGCTCAAGCAGCGTCGCCACGTTGGCGGTAGTGCGACGATAGATAGCGATGAAACACTTCTCTCGCTCAGAAGGAGAGAGCAGCCCGCCGATTACATTGCGAACTTCGAGCTCATCGAACTGCTCCAGACTCTTCAACATCGTGAAGAATCGGTCGGTCATCTGCTGGGAGGTGAGCGGAACGGAGGTGGACATTACGCAATTGTCGCAGGAACGCGCACCAACCCAAAGAGCAACCGTACTTTGCGACCTAAGATCGCCGACAGCGTCGCTTGGGCGGAGTACTATAGATCGTCTTATTGAGGGTGGAGGAGCACAATGTCCGCCGTCTGCTGGGATTGCGTTGAGGATGAATACCTCAAGAAGATCGTTCAAGAAAAAGGCGAGTTACAGCTGTGTTCAGAGTGCGGCACAGAGACCAGGAAAGCATTCACGGCCGAGGATCTGGCCGAAGTCCTTGATCCCATTCTTCAGGAGCACTATGCGCAGGGCGAGGAGGTCAAGAGATTTGGGCCAGATGACGAGGAATGGTGGGAACAAGAGGGCGATCCCCTTTCCCACATTGTTCAGGAGCCACTTGGACAGTACTTTAGTTTTAACGACGAGATAGTTGACGCGCTCATAGAAAACGACGACGCCCGCCCCCAAGATGGCGAGGAACCCTTTTTCTCCAACGATATTAACTACGTCAGTACGGGACTCAGGCCCTACGGTCTCCGCGGTTGGTGGGACTCCGTCGAGGAGGACTTGAAGCATCACAAACGCTTTTTCAGCTCGTCGGCAAAGGAATTGTTTGAATATCTTTTCCGTGGCGTTGAGACCAGGGAGTTTTGGGACGTTGCTCAAAAAAAGGACGTGACCGTAGTCCGCAAACTGCCTGAAGACTCCGAGCTATTCAGAGCCCGGATCTGTGATTCTAATGAGAAGTTGAAAAATGCTATCACGGACCCGTTAAAGCACATCGGGCCTCCGCCTCCCGAGCGAGCCCGTGCTGAACGGATGAGTGTGGATGGAGTTGCAGTGTTTTATGGCGCTCTGGAATCCGAGACGTGCCTTGCAGAGTTACGGCCCACCATCGGTGGCGAAGCGGCAGTGATCACAGTGCGAACTACAAAAACCCTCCGATTACTTGATTTCACGAGAATTAAGGATTCGCACCACGTTCTGAGCTATTTTCAGCCCGACTTCAACGAGCAGGCCGAAAAGAATATCTTCCTTCGGCAACTCGGAAGCCTGATCTCACAACCCGTCAGGCCGGGGAGGGAGTCTGATTACTTAATCACGCAGACGATGGCCGAGTATTTGGCTCATGTCCACGGCGAGCAATCCGATGGCTCACTTTTCAGGGCGGAACCGTTTGACGGCTTACTCTACAAATCTGTCCAAAGAAAGGGTGGCACTAACATTGTTCTGTTTTCCAGATCGAAAAGTGAGACCGATAACGCCTTTCCAGCGGCCTATGTCTCCGACAGCGTTAAATTCTTTCGCACGAGGGCGATTGCATACGAACACGATAAGATAAACTTGGGAATGATGGATGGCGAGCTTGTTCAGCACTCCGACGGCGACGAAATCTGGGACGACGAATAGCGCCACTACCGCCACGGCAGCACCCACCGAGGACAGTCGTGACTTAGATCATCCGGAGTTTCCGGACAATTGCTGCGAATCGCTCCCGGTTCTTGGGGTACGGTCTGCTGCGCTCGGCCAGCGCGTCCTTAATCGTCGTGGGAGACAGATCACTCATTTTCGTGAGAACCGCTGGCGGTATTTTCCTCAAGGCTGGCAGAATTCTCGTTTTCCATTCGTCGCGTCGCGGGTCGGGATACACCGTGTAGACGTTCTCTGCCGAATGCTGTAAACCCGCTTCAACTTCTTCCAGGCTGTTCGATTCCTTGCCGATGTACTTCATCTGGTCGATTCGAACGTGTCTCCGTTCCAATAGTCCCACCGTCTGCTTGCCGCAAGGTTTCCCGCTGGCGTCGGCGCATTTCGATTCCGGGTGGATTTCACACTCACGCAAGACCTCGCCGTAGGTTTTCACCCGCGCGGTGTGGCGGTCGCCGTGATGACCGGTCGTGGTGATTCTGTAATTCCCTCCCGAGTACTGGTCGATCCAAGCGTTCTTTAACCATTCCCGTGAATCTGCTTCATACGGTGCAATCAAGTGAAAATGCTCCGGATTGACACCGGGCGGATGGCCGAAGGGCTTTACGTGGCAGGTCACCAAGAAGTTGAACGGTTTGATCTTGTCGACATATTTCTTGCCTTCGTTGAGCTTCTTCAGGGGACGCATGACGGCTGGACTGGTGATCGATGTGCGGCCAACCGCCGGTTGATGTTCGAAACTTGGGTTCTGCGTTGGCAGTTCCATCGCTTTGCGAATCATGCGCAGCCACGCTTGCGCAATCCATTCCCGATCCTCGCTTTCGGGATCGGTCGGATTCAGGAGATGACCGAGTCCGTGCTCGGACCATCGATCTTCTTTGTTGTTTTCGCCTTTTCGTAGCAGCGCGGGCTTGCCGCGCATATCCCGCACAAATAGCGCGTATCGTTTCGCGGAGATCGCCAGACAGTAAAGCTGGCGCTGGTGCTCGCGCGTTTCGGGATCATCGTAATTGTCGTCTTCGAGTTTAAGTATGGATGTTTTCACCGCGTTGCGATCGTATGGATTGAGGTCGTCAAATTGCTTGGATATGCCGTCAACCTGTTTCCACGACAGTGCTTTGATGACGCCACGTTCACCACCAGCGCATGGGATGATCGTTCCTTCGTGTTCGGTTGCGACGATCGCCATGGAGTCGGTGTCTTCCATTGCGTATGTGCCACCCAATTTGTCGACGCTGTGCTCCAGCAAAGCTAGCATGAGACGCGCAGCGCCGGTGATCAGAGATGCCATGGGCGGAAAACAATACTCGCCGGGTACGTCTGGATGCGCTACGCGGCAGCGGAACGGGTCTGCATCAATGCCATGGCACATCAGACTTTGTTTACGGTCTGACTCCTGGCGATGCATTTCGGCGTAAATTCCGTAACCTGTAGCGTTTGCCAGAACTTTCAATGCCTTATCAAGCCGCATTTGTTCGATCACGGAAATGTCGCTGCGCTTCGACAAACGTCTGCGTTCCTCGATGACAACTCTGAAGAAATCTTGTTTTCGTGGATCAACTTCCACAACACCACGCAGCTTGCACGATTCCAACGTTTTCACTTTGCCGTGGGCCTCGATCCGAAATGCATCGACGATTCTTGGAATCCGTCCTGTCAGAAGCACGGACGCAACAACGTCAGGGAGTGAAAACCAGAGTGCTTGGTTGAAATCGTTGCGATCGGCATAAAGGTGGTTTACGGCTACCTGCCAATCGTTTGATTCAATGTTGTATCGCCCACGAGAGGGTAAAACGTCGCCGTCCGGGATGACTTGGACAAACGCAGTCAATTGTTTCCATGTCTGGGGTTTGAAGAGATCGGCAGTGTTGGCGATCAATTGCTGTAAGAACGCTATGATTTCGTGCTGGCAGTGTTCGACGACTGCGATTTTACGAGCAGTTACGAAGCTCCACAGATCCATCAAGCTATTGACTGTGGGGTACATCGAAAGAAAATCGGTGTAAACGATGGGAACCGGCACTTTGCGAATGTGTGCACTCGTTCGCCCTCCGAAAAAGGCTGACTGTGCGTACCCAAGATATGCCTGGGGGAAATTGCGTTGGCGCTGCAGAATCGGCTTGATTCCCATTCTGCGCAGATATGCTTTTCCGATTGAGGCTGGCGAATACGCTTTTGTTTCTTGCAGCTTGATGTCGTGGTTGTCATATTCTTCCAGCAGCTTAACGGCTAGTTCCGAGGTGGCGAGAACGTCGCGGCGGTTGTATTTGATGTAGTTTGGCATGACGATGCCATGCCGTGTCACGTGCTGTTTTCCGTGTTCCACGCCGAAATCGTCGCACGCTTTTTCCAACGTGTAACTTCTGTCAGTAAGCGCAAACGCGAGCGTGCGCAAGTCGAGAAAGTGACCGCGAAAAACGTAGTCCTCCTCTGGCTTTCCCGTTGTTGAACCCTCAGGAATCAGGTCTTCTTCGTCGGGCTCTTCTCTTCGCGTGAAACCCTTCAGCGCCCGTTTGCTGTCGATGTGCTTGATACAAATGCTGGGTCGAAACCGATTCCTGCCTTCCAAGTACGACCAAAGGTCGAGCGAGAAGCCGCCTGCAAAACGGCGTCGGGCATTTGTGAAGTTGTAGGCGAGTCGCGATATGTCAAAAGGGAAGTTGAAGGCGACGACCAGGCAACGCCCCCTGTAAGCGTCGTGGAAAAATCTCTTGAGGAACCCGGAACGCGTTAGTAAGGATACGGCGTGGGCGCTTTCATCAGGTACCACTGATCGGGGTTCTGCGACGTAGAGTTCGAGAATCCGTAGGTCCTTGGCGGGTAGGTCATCACCGTAAAACAGATTTTCTTTCGACAACTTCCCACCGATGATGAACCGGTAGCTTCCAAAAGTCAGGCGCTGGGTTCGATCAGTTCGTGTTTCCGTGTCGAAATACGAACATCGCGTCGGGGCGATGCCATTCCCGTTTCGGCTTGTCAAAGTCTCGATTCTCATCTTTCAGGTCGGGAAAGACGCGGACGGCGATAACCAAAGGCGTGGGTTCACGATGGGACATGGCCGAACTCGTGGTGACCCACTATTGTGCTCCTGGTTGGCCGTCAGGACCGCTGATAACTTGGGATCGCTACCCACCCGGTTTAACGCTTAGGTGCGAATTGCTCCAGGTCCGTGTTACGCCACCATTGTGCACCTAACTTTTCTGCCAGGAATGCGTCAGCTGCTTCGAGCATGCGGGCCACCCAGGCCAGGCCCTTCTCGATGAGGTAATGAATGTAATCGATGAAACCACGGATGGCTCCGGCAGCGGCAAGCAAGGGGCTCCCGTCTGGATTCTCGCGCGTCTTCTTCGGCCAATCGTATTGAGCAACGTTAAGTTCAGCGCGGTGGTCGTTTACCGGCGTGGGCGCCGTTACAGGGCTATTCGCCTTTGCAAATACATGGTGATTGTCCATGGTTGTTTTCCCTTCTTTTGTTCGTTTGCAGCGATGGCACATAGTTGGGTTGCTCTTTGGAATGAGAGCCTGGGGACGTGTTTCGCCGCACGCGCATTTGGCGTTGACGCCAACACGCCGTGCTGCTGTGGCGTTACGCACCCACGCAGCTTCAGGATCACGTTCTGGCAGTTTGTTGGTCATCATGCAGCCCTTGCATACAGAGTTTCGAACGAAAGAACGCCTGCTGATCCCAGCCGGTCCAGTTCGTGAAGATTTGTCAGCAACCGGACCCGTTTCGCGCTGGCGTCGAAGATGTGCTTCCCCCGAAATTCCCGCAGCGCCGACGCGTCGCCGGTGTCGCGGTACCGGTCAACCGCATTCCAATATTTGCCGAGGACGGTCGCCTGGCGCGAGTCCGACAATGCAACTTCAACTTTTCCTTCAGGTGTGAGTCGTTGTAGCACACGCAGCAGCCGGTCGGTTCTCTTTGCAGCCCAACGTCCGTTTCTCAATTTGTGAAGCGCAGTTTTGCCCAAGCGCCGGACGGTGCGAGGATCTCGGCTGAATTTTTGGGATGCACGATTCAGGCTTGCGCCCAGTCTCATCTCAGTTGTGATCTGGCCAATATCGTCCCAGAGTTGCTGGTCTCTATCCGACATCGCGTTATAGTCCTCCATAGATCTTGGAGGGGAGAACGCTCTCTTCCTCGACGGCGTGGAGCGACTCCGACTCTGCCCTTTGCTGCGCGATCTCTTCGTTCTCATTGCTTTGCCCCTCCGAGCCAAATGTGCGTCGACATCAAAACTATACGCATAAAACTTGACATCTGTCTAGTGGGTTGTTTTCTTCTAATGGTAACAAAATAAACTGCTAAGCCTTACTCTGGCGATCGATTTCACGCATTATTCCCTTGCAATAATTAGTGTCATACGTATAATTAAGTTCATAAACCGAGGTTGCAACGTGAGATTAAAGAACGGGAATCAGCCTGGAATATCGGAACCGGCATTGCCGAAGAGGCGCGGTCCCAAACCCAGAGTGCGGCCTTCTGAAGTTCTCGGGAGAGCGGAACACTTCCAAGGAATCCTCAGCCAGGTGTGGGACCGATTGTGGCCGCTGCTTTCAAGAGCACAGACTGAGGACGACGTGACCAAGGCGTTTCAGGAGGGCGCACGTCCTTACGACCAGAACTTCGTACCTGGTCTGTCGCAGCTTCTGCTCAAGATTCTGAACGAACCTACACTTCCCACAAGAGCCAAACCAATGCAGCGCTTCATCACAGACTCCGCTGCTGCCGTCGGAGTAGTGAGTGCACGCCGTTCGCGCGACATCTGTGCGCAAGAAAGATTAGCGCGGAAACATGCTCATCACATACTTCGATGCGAATTCTTCATCGAGTGTTCCTGCGGCTATCAGGGACACTCAAGAAATCTCAGTTGTCCAGATTGCGGCGCAGAAATTTCGTTTCCAGAACACTTGGGCAGTTCATTTCTATGAAAAGCGGATCTCCCGGTTGTAGCGAGCAACCGAGAGACCCTAGCAACCAAAGGAGGGTAAGCTCCCTTGGCTACTACAGAAAACGTACGCCAACTTCCGCAATCCCACAATTCCAGCGTTGAACTGATTGTGCCGCGTCACAATGTCATAACCCTTTTTGGTTACGGCATCCAGGTGTGCGTAGACCGTGGTCACCTCGTGTTACACGACGGAATTGGTCGGGATCGCCGCTACGTTCGCCTTCCGCGCGTAGGGCACGGCCTCAAGAGATTGGTCGTGATTGGGTCGGATGGCATGGTTTCGCTGGCGGCGCTGCGCTGGCTGGCGGACCAAGACATAGCATTCACCATGCTGGAACGCAACGGCAAAGTTCTCGCTGTCACCGGTCCAGTTCGGCCTTCGGATGCCAAGCTCCGGCGCGCGCAAGGTCTTGCGCACACATCGGGAGCCGCGCTCCGGATCGCGCGGGAACTGATTACCCAGAAGCTCATCGGGCAGGAGCAGGTCGCGCGTTATAAGCTGCTCGATGCCAGAACTGCCGACGCGATTGCCCGATTCCGAGCGGAACTGCCGACCGCCGACAGCATCACGACTGTCCGGCTCATCGAGTCGCAGGCTGCCCGAGTGTACTGGTCAGCCTGGAGCACATTGCCGATCAACTTCCCCAAGAATGACCTCAGGCGAGTTCCCGATCATTGGAGAAGATTCGGCGCTCGTGTTTCGCCACTGACCGGATCACCCGACTTGCCTGCAATCCACCGAACGCAATTTTGAACTATTTGTACTCCCTCTTAGAGGCAGAGGCTCGGCTAGCCGCCAGTGCGATGGGCCTCGATCCGGGTCTGGGAGTTTTGCACACGGACACTACGGCTCGTGACAGCTTGGCTTGTGACCTCATGGAGCAATGCCGGGCTGACGTGGACGCCTATCTGCTGGACTGGATTACGCGACAGCCCCTAGATCGGAGGTGGTTCTTTGAACAGCGCAATGGGAATTGTCGCCTTATGGCGCAATTCGCAGCCCGGCTTTCGGAAACTGTACCCACTTGGCGTCGGGCCGTTGCGCCGGTCGCAGAATGGGTCGCTCGCGCCTTCTGGTCCACGTTGCGCAAACCGGATGCCCCGTTGGCTACGCGGCTGACTCAGACCAAGAAGCGTGAGGCAAAAGGCGGAGCCATTCCGCCCTTACCACCTGCGCCTCAACCGCAAAATGTGTGTCTTGGGTGCGGGAACGCTGTGGCCAAGGGCAGCACTCACTGCGCTACCTGTTCGGTTGGAATCTCCAGAGAACGCATGTTTGAGATAGCACGGCGGGGACGTGTGGTTGCGCATGAACCCCGTGCGAGCGCACGCCGCAGAGAAACCAAACGTCGCCACGATCTCGCTCTGCGCAACTGGTCTCCCTCAGACCAGCCCGATTGGCTGACTGACGAAATGTATGCAAACCAGATTCAGCCTCGGCTACGGGACGCTAGCCTCTCAGAGATCGCATCAGCGATTGGCGTCTCCATTCTCTACGCGTCCGACATCCGCAGGGGCCGACGCCGCCCGCATCCGAGGCACTGGCAGGCGCTGGCGGAATTGGTAGGTGTCTCTAATCCTCCTTGAGGTTCACGTCGGGAAATTCATTTTACGCAGCAGAGCCTGGAACCGCGGGTCAGAGCGTATTGGGTCCCACTCGGGAAGAATCTTCAGTTGTTGCATCTGCCATGCATGCTGCTGGTAGGCCTTCTCCAGCCAAGCCATAGCCTGGCTTGCGTTCCCGAGCTGAGCATACACCATTGCAATCTCATAGGGCTCCTGCCGGCGTTTTGCGTCGGAGAGCATCCACATCCAGTAGCCCTTGGCTCCCGATTGCTCATAAGCGCGCTGCAACCCGGCCAGCCGGTCTGAATTGTCCCCCAACAGTGCCGCCGCCTTCTGGCGTTGCCGGATCGCTTCATCGTACATCCCTTTGCGTTCGTAAATTCCGGTGAGAAACTCATGGGCCCTGGGGTCGTTCGGGTCCATCTCGGCAGTCCGGCGAAGTTGCACAAGAGCCAGGTCGTACTGTCGCGCCAGGGAGTAAACGCTGCCCAAAGCCAGATTGGCGGATACCGACAGCGGATCGCGCTCAACTGCGCGTTGCGCCTCGGCTATCGCCTCGGGAATGCGTCCCATACAAGACAGGAACCAGGCATATTCAAAGCGGGCTTCGACGAGGCTGGGATCGAGTGTCAGTGCGGTCCTGAATTCCCGATCCGCCTCCTCCCAGTCCCAGCGGTAGAAATAGTCGCTGGCAGCCAGAGTGTAATGCGCCTCGGGGAGCGCGTTGTCAATTTCCAGCGCAGTTTTCAGCGCCGCGTTGAATCGAGGCAGCGCCTCCTGCGGCGGCAGGGCACCCGTGATCCATAACCATCCGTAGGAATTCGCCAAAGCTGCATAGGGCGGGGCCCAGTGCGGATCAGCATCAATGGCCTTCTGGAAGTAGTCGACGGCCTGGCGGAAATCGTCTGTTTTCCACTTGTAGTAGTGGTATTGCCCCTTGAGATACAGTTCGTAGGCTTTGGGATTGACCGGGCGAGAGCGCTTCAGGTGGGTTGACTCCTCCGGAGTTAGCGCCACCTTGATTTCGCGCGCCACAGCCTGGGCTATCTCGCCTTGCAGACTGAGCACGTCGGGCGTCTCGCGATCGTAGCTCTCGGCCCAAAGGTGAGTGTCGGTGGGAGCGCGAATCAACTGGACGGTGACCCGTACACGTCCGCCTGAGCGCTGCACGGAACCTTCGAGAATACCGTCCACACCTAGTTCCCGCGCGATTTCCGGCAGCGGTTTCTTGACATCCTTGAATTGCATGACCGAAGTGCGCGAGATTACCTTCAATTCCTTCACCTTCGCCAAGTCGGTGATGAGGGCGTCAGTCATGCCATCGGCGAAGTAGTCCTGCTGCGGGTCGCCCGAAAGATTGGAGAGCGGAAGAACCGCCAGCGAGCGAATGGGCGGATTGCTGGTGCCTTCTGAAAACCGGTTGCGCCAAATAATGACGGCGACCAGCGCCACCGCCA
>Ga0074046_10003229_pt1 | contig 13752 bp, 14 predicted proteins | sample BogForMeECP23OM3_FD_94441 | JGI IMG/M metagenome (GOLD analysis project Ga0074046, IMG submission 94441) | Bog forest soil microbial communities from Calvert Island, British Columbia, Canada - Bog Forest MetaG ECP23OM3 | ecosystem: Environmental > Terrestrial > Soil > Wetlands ...
CGGGATCGTCAGTGACAACCCCGTACTGTTCGGCGGCGGCGGGAATAAACGATGGTGGACGCACCTGGACTCGAACCAGGGACCTCTTGCATGTGAGGCGGGCTCTAGAGTTCATATAGGACGACTCAGAGTCATAAAAGTCAACACGTCCGCGGACATTTGCCGATTGCGTTTGGCGTCCGATGGTGTGGTTATTCATGGCTTCTGACACAGATCTGACACAGGGTTACGCAGCCTTCTCTTGAGGAAGCGGAACTACTTTCGGCTTTTCGGCAGCCCGCGCGTTCACGTACTCAGTGACACGTTCCATTGCCGATTCCAAGTCTGACTCTGCAACGATGTTGTAGCGATCGAACATCGAGCGTGTCTTGTGGCCAGTGACCTCCATCGCGACCCGCTCGGGTACGCCCGAGCGGATGAGGTTGCGGGCGCAAGATCGCCGGAAATCGTGCACGAGAAGCCCCACCAGGCCAGCTGTTTTGCACGCCGTCTTCCAAGATTTACGGAATTCGCCGATCGGTTCGCCTTGGTTATGGAAGATGTAAGAACATTCCGCGATCCGATTTTCCCAAGCGTGTCTCATGACCTCCAGGAGGCCACCCTTCATTCGGAGATGATACGAGTGCTTGTTCTTTGAATGTTCGGATTGGAGCCTGACGGTTCCTCCCACAAGCGTCTCTCCATCGCTACCGAATTCGAGCTCAGTGTCTCGCATCCATGCGAGCGATAATACCGCGCCCTTCCGCCATCCCGTTAGGTACATAAAAGTCGCTGGGTCTCGAAGGTAATCGGGGAGGGCGTCTCGAAGTTTATTAAACTCCGCCGGCTCGATGAACCCGCTGCGGGGTGGCGCTTCCTCGAGACGCGGTGCGCTCGGAACATGGTCGCGACTCAGGCGGCCAGCTTTGACCATCAAATTGAACATATGACGCAAGCAAGCGACCTCTCGATTGATGCTCGCGTTTGACATTCCCTGTTGCTGACGCTTCCTCATGTACGCGGCGATTCGGTCTCCGGTGATATCGAGCGCCCGGGTCGTTTTGTCGAAGTATTCGAGAAGAGCCTTGGTGAAGTAAGTGACCGTTTCGATGCTGCGATTGCCGACCAGCTGGTAGTCCGCAAGAAGATTTTTCGCCATTTCGTCGAGCGTCACTTTCTCAGCAACGGGACCGATCACCTTACCGCGAGCACTCTCGCCCAAGCGTTTCTTCAAAAGATTCACGGCCTTCTGGCGCGCAACGGAATGCGCCGATTCGCGATAGGATTTCCCATTTTTGCAATACTGTATCCACCAAGTGCTGCCGCGCTTGTAGACGGTGCCGTGCCCGCGAAGCTCTCTGCTCATCGCCGGACCTTCCCTCGAAGGCAGGCCACCAGAGCTTCGGTGGACAGATCCTTGCGAGGAAATTCCTTCCCCGACGCGATGCTGGCGATTCGTCGAAAACTGGCGCGTAGTCGTTTGAGTGTTGGCTTCAGCATGGGTCGCTCCCTTTCGGGCCGGACCTCATGCCATGCAATGCTTGGTCATTGCAACTCGGGAAAGCGGCCGTTCTGCGCCTGCGTCGAATAGCGATTTCCCCAGTATTTTCGCGGATGTAGCCCTCCAAGGCCCTGTTCGAGAAGCGCAGCGTGCCGTCGCCCAATTTGACCGCTAGCCCGAGTCTCTTGCCTCGCCGGTAGAGCCATTCCGGCGTTACGGCGAGCTTGGCTGCAGCATCGCCAACAGTGAGCAATCTGTTTTCCTGATTCTGCGCTTCCTCGGAATCGTTCGAAGACGCCAGCGCTGCGAGCAGGGCGCCCTGCGCGGCCCCGCACTGCGCCAGGAGCGTCGCGATTGTGTCGGGCGATAATCCCCGAGCGCGCAATGGTTCGCGTGATAAATCCTCGAGCGTCACCTTCCCCGCATCTATCCGCCCAACTTCCACTCTCTCTACCTACGCATTGGCTTGACGGTCCGGGGCCAATACAAGCCGATCACCTTGGCCATTCCTATTTTGATCTTGCGTCGCGATCTTGTTCTTCAGCGATGCCATTGCTCGCCCTGTAAAATTCCCGCGTTCCCGCCACTGCCTTGGCGATGGTTGCCTGGCCGTAAGTCTTGCCGCCGGCATAGTGCTCTGCGTCCCACTTTTCTTGGCGAAACAAGGCCGAGTGCCTGAACAGTCGATCGATCTGCTCCGCGTCTCCGCCGGTCCAGAATGCCAACAGTGCGCAGAGAGCTAGATCCGCCTCGCTGGCCGAGGGGTACCCGCTGATGTCGCCGCGGTCGTACAATGCGCAAAATTTGTCACAGTTTCTTGCCGCCCGAGCTTTAGCGAGCAACCCGTCATCCGTCAGGCCCATATGGAAGTGCCCACCATCGGAGCCTAGGTGTGCGCTGCGAGGCCCCTGTCCAAATAGGCGCGCGTGAAGTTCGGCCATCTCGTTCTGGCGCTCCTCGATGGTCTCAGGTGTACCGGCCAGATGGTTGCCGGTCATCGTCATGTAACGAACGCGATCATAAAGCTCTATGCCGCCGCCGCTTCCCATGCCGCGCCTTCGGCGGCCCGGCGGTAGCATCGCTTTCACGATCACTCGGAGACCCTCGCCCGACGGTGTAATCTCCGTGTAACTGCGAAGCTGATCGACAACCTCGCCCGCCCAGGCTTTTACGTTTCCGGTGGAATCGAGACAGTGGTCGAGGTCGGCCATCGCGTATGGATCATCGGCGGTCAACACGAATCCGACACCGTGAAAGTGGCCGCTCTCGAACGCCGCTACTGCTGCCTGGAATGAAACCCACGTCGCGGGGTCGTTCGACCTCGCAGCACTGCCGCTTGGCTGGTAAGGCGGTTTGTTCAATTTCCCCTTACGCTTCTCCCACCGCCACACGACCCACTGATCGCGTGATGTGAGTTCTGCGGGAATCGCTGCGCAATTTAGGGTCGAGTGTTTTTCTAGTTCACAGCGAGAAGCGCGCGCGGGATTCTGTGTTCCATGCGCTCTCTGTGTATTGATCTTTTCTGTATTAATGGGGGGACACTTCTGACCCTCAGCTAAAGGTCGTTTCCGACCCTCAAGAGAGGCATCTCCGTCCCGTAAGGCTTTTAGCTTCGCGGTCGCTCGCAATCGACGCCGACGTGGCCCTAACCTCTCGACCTCAACCCATCCGAGCGCCACAAGCCGCGCGATGTACCGCCTGGTTTGCCGGACGCTAAGTTGAAAGAATTTCGCGAAGTATGCGTTTCCCGCGACGCATCCACTCGGGCGTCTATCGAAGGAGTCAATTTGCGCCAACAGAGCTTTTTCTGTCCGGCTCATCTCGGGGTCGAGCCAGATCTCCTTGGGTATCCAGACACCAGCGAATCTTGTCCGCTGCATCCCTGGACCCGTCGCCTTCGAACTCATCTCCACCTCCACCTCAACACCGCACTTGCCGCAACCACTCGGCCGCCGAAGGCGTCCTCTAGGTTGCACCAAAAGTAACGCATAGAGATGTAGCGTGCGCAAAAGGAGGTATGTCGGAGCTATTAGAATCGCGCGCCCGCGAAGAGATCCTCGCGGCGAAAGGAAATTCTGTGGTGGTATGGAGCTAAGTCGCTACAGGTTTACAGGTATCGCATGAAGCCCGTTTTCGCAGATGGTCGTCTCGAAAGGTCTTGAAGGCCTTCCTGATTGTATCCTCTGGCGGCTTTGCACCTTTTCGATTCGCTTCATCAGGCCAACCGATGCGCCAGATCTCCTCGCACAGGTTCCATTGCTTTCCGGAGGGGTGCCTATCGTCTATGCCTATCAAGGCGGGCTTCTGCCGAGTCAATTTATGGAAAATGTCAGCGGTGGCCAGGAATAGAGCGAGGCGAGCATGGTTCCGCGGTCTGCCTTCGGGAGCTGAAATTCCAGGAATTGAAAGAAGCAGGGTGGCTCCGCGAGTCCTTTCGAGAGCCGATGTAATCGAAAGACCGAGGTAGCTGGCGACATCCGCTTGTATCAGTATTCCCGGTTCCCAATCAGCATCTAGCAACTGACCGTTGACCGATGTTTGTAAATCGTCTGGTCGGTCGCTCGCGGCCATTTCTCTCAGATCAATGTCGATCAGCCGCAGCCATTTCTCGGTATCGGTAAGAGAACGCTTAGCGTCACTCACATGTCTTTGGAACTTCTTCAATAGCGGCGACGGAGTCCAAGAGTCGGATATGCGCGTCGTCACAAGTGCGCGCGCGATCACTTCGGCGGAATCCAGGAGGTCGTCTTCTGCAACCGTGGGCGCGATTTTGTGAAGGGCTCTGCGAGCTTTCTCCTTCGTCGCAGCTGTTTCTCGAGTGAGCCACTGCATGCGCTCCATCTTGGCCGTTAGCAGGGCTTTGAGCCTTTGGTCGAAACCTGGCGTTGCAGCGCGCGCGGCATCGCCGGCCGGGTCGAGACCAAGCTTATATTGTTCGACGGTTTGGTCGATGTCTGGTGGTGGCTCTTCTATGGGCGCCGATACGGATGCTCGCTCCCGGTCCCGATCTCTCCGCAGATGGGTTTCGGTGACGGCGAGCCTCAATAGTTGCTCGAAGATCTCGTTCTCACGGTCATTCTCATCCTGGTTGAGATCACGCGCCTCATGCTGGGCCGATTCGAAAATTAGCAGCCTCTCTTTCCCGAGGTCTGCTTTTTCTTGATAGACATCCCGAAGTGTGAGGTCGCGTGCGGGCCGAGATTCATGAAGTTCCTTTTTCTGCTCGACTGAGGATCCTCGCGGCTTTGGCTGTTTTTTCATGAATCAATTCTTTAAGCGAGCGTACTTTTGGCGGAGCCTCTCGCGTTCCGTTAGTAGGGATTGCTCGCCCAGCGAGGGCACCGCACGATTTCATACCCTACACACCGTCGAGCTGAGGACCGAACGCCGCTTGCCGCTAGGAGCGTTTCTTCCTGCGCTCCGCCCAGCGCTTCTTCATGGCTTGTTACAAGCGCCTTCTGCCCTCGGGCGTGATTCCGCCGCGACGCCGGCCCGATCCCTTGGCTCCGCCTGCACCCCTTTTCACGGCAGCCGACGACACCGCTCCTCCTTCGAGTGCATCGATGGCTGTATTAATCCGATCTCTCTCTTTCCTGAGTTCTGACAAAATGTTCTCTATATCCAAGGTGCGCTCCTTTCGCATAGCCGACCGCTCTTCGCTGGCCAGTCAAATGTTTTCCACATGGTCGGCGCGACCCGATGATAATGTCAGCGAAGGTCCACGTTAGCAACCAATCCCATCTAAGCCTTCGACACTCGTAATGAGCATAGTTCGTAATATCCGAGAGTAGCGCTCGGCATCGCTTTCCGGAAGCACGCCAGTGCCGAGTTTCCTGGGCTTTCACGCGAGCGATAGAAGCCCGCAATATCGTCGCGTATCAGTTCCGTTTGGTAAAGTTCCTGGCAAGGTCTAGGCCACCTGGCTAGTCTGTTCAGCGAGATTCCCTCGAGCCTTTTGTTGTCAAACTTGGTCAGCGGAGTCATCGGCGCCGTAGTTGGTGGCGCCATCACGCCTTGAGTCAGCGCGGCCGCCGACCGCCATAGCCTGTTAGGCTCAATTCGAGCTTCAGCGCAACAAAAAGAGGCGGCCAGGGACTGCCGCGGTTCCAGGGGCGCCAAGCGGTCGGCTTGCTAACCCCGTGCAGACACCGTTCAGGCGCCACTACCGCTATCTACGTAATTTGCAGACGTCTGCAGAATCGCCGGAGTCCGATATGGTCGGATTCGGAATTTCTGCATTTTAGCCCAAGGGAGGATTCCCCAGCGAACGCCAAAGATACCAACATGCGACGGAACCGTAAGGGCTCCAAAGCTGTGCTAGTTGGCTCAAGTCGGGCGAACCCGAATAGTTGCGAAGGATTGCTCGCCGTAACCCCAAATCTCCAGACGGTATAACATCCGTCTCCTTCAGGATCATGATTCGACAAATATCTATTGTCCAGCGGCCGATACCCGATATCTGCAGGATTTTCTCATAACGCGGCGGTATAGCAGTCAATTCTGTGTGCAGATGATCCGACGCTTTCGCTATTGCGAGGCAGCAATTTGCCTTTCGAGGAGAGACTCCGTGTGACCTAAGTGCATCATAGGAAAGATTTTCGAGTCGGCCAGCCTTAGCTTGAGGGAAAGCACTTTCGACGCGCTGAGTAATCGTGCGGGCAGCGCTAGTCGATATCTGCTGTGAAATGACGATGCGTATTAGCCCCCATAGAATGTTCTCAGTCGGCCGAGGATTCCAGCGCGCCGTCTGAGACTCAATCACCGTCGCGAGCACCGAGTCCCGCGAGCACAAGTGCCGTTCGGCAATGCCATCGGGTATCGTCATATACGGTTCTGACTCTGTTGCACGACTGCTTGCTCTTCCCAAGTCTTCTGGCCGCCTATTGGTGTTTGTCGCAACATACTCTTGTTTGCAAAATCTTCCACTATCTGAGCCGCTTCCTGCCCGGTCTGAGCTCGCATCAACTCTGGTACCATCAGCTCAAATTCCTTGTAAATCAAAACTCCCAAATCTTTATCTAGTGCTTCGATGTTAGTGCCTATTTGCTTCAGATGTTTGTGTAGCTCCTTCCAATGGGACAGTTTCTCCGCTGCGGTAGGTGGCATCACTTGAATCACTTTGTCGAATCGCCCTAGTCGACTAATAGCAAAGTCAAACTGTTCGATGTGATTAGTTGCCAAGATGAATACAAGTCGTCTCCGGTCATAGATTTGACTGAGCTTGGGTAGCATTGCTGTAGTCAACAACCGCGAAATCATCTCCGTGTTTTCAGAACTTCTTTCGCGAACGATTTCGTCGAATTCATCAAAGAGGACGACAATCCGTTCCGCTGCGGCGATCATGTCGAAGAGTGTATTGGCTTCCGCTTGAATCAAGTCCATGCCCTTCCGGACTAAGTGCGAAGGGTCGATAACGAGCCGTGGCCATCGAAGATAGTCCGCGATGTATTCGGTCAACTTGGTCTTTGAAGTGCCAGGTGGACCGAAAAAAATGGCTGAAATGCTTGCGTTCTGAGAGAAGGGAAGCCCGCGCGTTACGTTTGCAGCTGAATCGGCAACGGGTTTCAGAAACCGGTTGAAGAGGATTTCTCTCAACGATTGCGGCTGCTGATTCGGAACCGTGATCGTGCTGTCCAGAAAGTCCGGTGCGAAATCGGCGGGATCCGACCTAGGCTCTAAAGGCGGATGATATTCTTGGTTGACGTATCGGAAGACTTCCCTACGGACAGCTTCCGCGACCAGACGATCGAGCACATGTGCGTAATGAAAGACAGATGCCGTTGCCCAAGATTCGGGTCCGGGGTCTTGGGGATGATGACCGGACGCCCAGGCGAAGGCGCCCGACGGAAGTAGAAACGTCCGATCCTTAAGCCGATATGCAGCGAGCGCCAATTTACCGAGATGTCTCAGTAACGACGACTGCAGGGTCCACTCGCTTAAGAGCTGGACTAACATTTCGTACTCGTAGCAGTAAGCATTCCCCTCTCGCGGATAGTGGAATAAGGGTCGACTTGGCCGCCATGAACCATCGGGTAGTTGTTTGCTAAACAACAGATCCATGGCCGCGTGCAGGAGTGCGGCTTCTTCAGGAGTGAGCTGCTGAACCGCCACATGGCTAGCATCGCTGGCGGAGGGTCGCGATAAGGAAGCTATCAGGATGGCCGCATAGGCCAAGGAGTAGGAATCAGCGACTTGTTCTTCACTGGTATAGAGAGCTATCTGCCGAGTGACCTCCCTAACAGCCCAGGTTCTCACTAGCGTGCGAAGATCCGCACTGAGCGCTTTTCGACGATCCAGTACGCGCGTTACCAGCTGAGTTACATATGCTGTCGGAGGGTACTCTTTGATCGCAATTGCGCCTGGATGCTTTCGACTATTGAGCGAGCGCTTCAGGAGTAGTTCTGCATCATCCACCGTTTGTTGATCTGATGGATCGAGAACGACGCCCAATTCGCAGAGCACAGTCACCGCCTCAAGAACAAATGCTATAGTGAAGGGTGTCCTCTTCAGCTTGGCACTCTGCCATTCTGAACGGATGAGGCCCTCCGCTAGCTTTCGAGCTCCTGCTTTCCAGTCGCTGCACTCAGGCGACTCATATAGACCAGTGGAGGTAAGAGACAAAACGCAGGTCGAGGAGCTTGCTGGCGACAGCCTGATATTCTGATGCTTCCGCGCGAAACCCTTCGATGCCGGATCATAATACGCTCGCAGAGACGCAACATGGCCGTTGCGAAGCTCCGCGAGATACCGTCGCAAGGACTCGAGTTCCGAGAAATCCATGCTGCGAGACGCCGTCTCCTATGGCAACATTAGAGCTCTTGCGGCGGCATTGCATCCCGCATAGATTTCCTGAACTCCATCTGAGCCGCCCCCTTCTTCGGCTATTCTGAGGCCTTTCTCTATTCGGTCCAGTGAAACCCTCACTGCCTCGATGCTATCATGGGGGCTGATTAAAAATCCTTTGACGCGACTAGTGGGTTCCCGTTTGAGCAACCTCATCGCAGTAGCGAGATCGTTCGCCAAGCGGACGTACTGGCGCAACGTAAGGTCGAAGGGCAAGCAAGTAGAAAAGATCGGAACTTGGTTAGCCACGGCGAAGCCAATTTCCATCGCAGCCGACTGGCCGACGTATCCATCGGGCGCGACCAACCAAAGAAAACTCGATGCTCGAATGGATTCGATATGACGATCCTGGACCATCCTAATCGACCGCACTCGGTCACTCGCTACGAAGAGAAAATCGCCTAGTGAATCAACCACTCGCGGATCGGCAGGTGATAGAACCTTTACACCGCGATCAGTTAGCTCTTGAACCGCCAGATTGATCGCGTGCATATGCCGATGAAAACTGCCTGAGACTGTTGCTGTCAACATTCTGCACCTCACCGAGCTGGGCGTATCTTCAATACTGAACGATAGGCATTTGCCTGCTCGAAGCTCGCTTCAACCGGAATTCCGACATTCGATCTGACCGTGTAGGCTCGCGGTTTGATCTGCGCTTGCTGGCGCTTGATATCGCCAAGGTTCTTTGGCGGACCCTTATCCGGAGGTTTCTCCAAATAATTCGAGACGCCCTGCATGATGGCAGAGAAAACGTACTGCGACTTCATTGGATCCAGCTCTGCGCCCGAAACGTGCGCGAGGATCGAAGTTCCCACACGCTCCAATCGAATTTCGGTTAGAGGGTCTGAAACTCCCAAGCGAAGCCTCAAAATCTCCAATACTCGCCGAAGTTGCCTGACACGAAGGCGCTTTCCCAACTTGAGAGCCTCCGTTCCTCCCGCCAGCTCCACCGCGTTGCGAAGCAAGACGAGATCTTTGAACGTGTAGCGTGCCCATTTCCGGTCGGACATCTTCCCGACCGTTGAGACGAGCGTCCACAGGTCCCTTAGTTGGCGATAATCGATCTCTTCCAATCCAAGAATGCGAACGACTTCGCCCGGATAAAAGTATGTGCCGGCCGACACGACTTGCCGTCGCGGGCCGCGCCGACTTCGCTTCTGGATGATCGGTGGCATAAATTGGGTAAAAAACAAATTTACTGTTAATATTATTTTATCAGTAAATCTATTTTTAAACAACAAGATCAAACCGTTCCTCCTCCGAGCCTGATCAATGGCGGCAACTTGAAACATCTCGTATGATCCGATTCCATGGCGCGAGAGAAAGAGCCGCAGATTCCGAGGGGCACGAAGAATGTCTGTATCTTCGACACGAATGCGTATCGAGTCCTGACATTCGGGAAACCTCTCACCGAGGCCCGCACGATCGCTCGCGAACTCCGTCACCTCGAGCAAAGTGCCGGCACAATTGCGTTGGCGAATCCATTCGTGATTTGGGAATTGATCGGGCATTTGGACGACGCAGGCGATCCAGCCTACCATCATTGCCTTAACGCCCTCGTTGCACTATCCGAGCACACGTGGCGTAGGCAGGACCCGCCAGGCGGCGTGTGCTTGGTTTCGGACGCCGAGTCAACAGTATGTGGCACTCTGTTTGAGGCGCTTCCACTAGTCGCATATAAGAACGTCCAAAACCTCGCCCTGCTGGCGGCACACATGAAGCAAAACGCCCCCAATGTTACAAATTCCGCTGCCGTCAACAACTTGAAGGTCTTTGCTTCCGAGATGAAAAAGAAGCAAGAGCGGTGGCTCGAGGACATGCAATTAGTGCTAAATGGCTGCGACCCGAAGCTAGCTCAAGCTTGGGCTGGAGGCACAAGCGACAAGGAAGTGAGGAAGAGGCTCACCGCCTATTTCGGAAGTAAGGAGTTCATGAATGCGTGGGCAACAGTCGGTGTGATGAGTCACGCCGACCTGGTTGGAGCTAAGCCGACGCCAAGTGAAATAGAAAAGAAAGTGGACGTGATGCGAAACGTCTTCCCGGTTCCCTTCCATCTGATATCGGCGTTGCTGCAGAAGTTCCCGACCTCCCCGGAGATGAATCTCAACAGCCGAAAAAGGAAACGAGAGAACTTCATGTGGGACGCTGCCATCTGTTATTCCATCGGAGGTTTCCACCAGATTGGTGGGGCTGCCATGTTCCTCGTGACTGACGACGCCGCCATCCGAGACGCTGCGGCGGCAGCCAAATGTACAGACCGGGTTGTCTCACTTGCAGACTATCTTAAGAGCCTTGGCTTCGGCCGGCCCAATTCTGGGCCCTCTGCAAATGGTTGACCGATCGAGTTGTGAGTCTCGTTCTCTCACCACTGGCGTATGCATCATCCGGTGCGGGCTGTGACCGCTATAGGCGGGACTGGAAGTCCCGCCGTCTGCGCAACTCGAGGGTCGGCTTGTTGCTAACCGCTCCGTACAGCGCATAATCGGGAAAGAGGAGAATCGTGACCGAGCCTTTCACTATCCGCATCTTTGTTCCCGACGGCGATCCGGAGGGCATCAGAATAATAGACCGCATGAACTGGACCGGTCTCGGCATCGCGTTTCCGCGCGCCAAATGGCCAGACGTGAAGAATCGCCGCGAGCTTGGCCGTGCCGGCGTCTACATTCTCAGTGGCGTTCAGGCGCAGGACGATGACGACCTACCCACGCTTTACATCGGTCAGGCTGAGTCGGTCGCGAACCGCATAGAGTCGCATTATCAGAGCAAAGACTTCTGGGATCGAGGAATGGTTTTCGTCTCGACCGGTGGGGGGTTGAATCGCGCTCACGTAACCTGGCTTGAGTATGCTCTCATCGCCCGCGCCAGTGAGGCGAACCGTTGTCACCTGGAAAACGGCAATATGCCTCAAGAACCATCGCTCACAGAAGCGGAAAAAGCCGATACTCAGGGCTTTCTTAGAGAAATTCTTCAAATCCTTCCGTTGCTTGGATTGCACGCCTTCGAGTTTCCGAAGCCCGTGGCTTTTCCGAAGGCGACCACAGCCGAGATGGCGATCAAGCCAGGCAACAGCGGGCCTGACACCATCGTCGTACCGGCTCAACCGGAAGGCTTCGACAAGGTCTTTCTGGGAGAGAACTGCTGGCGCGCAGTACGCATATCTGGCGGCATGCTCGATAAGATCAAGTTCATTGCAGGATACGTGAGCTCGCCCATCTCGGCCATCACCCACTATGCTCCGATTGACCGGATCGAGCCCTATGGCGAAGACGGTAAGTACAAGCTGATATTCTCAGAGAAGGCGAAGCCAATCGGCCCGATCCCCTTCGCAGATTCGCCCAAAGGGTCCATGCAGCACTCGCGCTACACAACGTTTAAGCTCCTCAAGACTGCAACCAAATTGACCGATCTGTTCGGGAAAGACTGACGGTCGGGGCCACAGCGGCGGTGAGGGGCAGCGATGGATACAGAGGTCTAGGTGTAGCAAAGACGTCGAACGGCTCAGGTGAGTTGGGTACTGGATCGAAGAAAAACAGGAAATATGTTCGAGGTTCACGAGGGTGTCTACGTCGGGAGTGACGCATCGTGCCGGGACGGCACCGCCGATCTGGCGGTCGTTCATGCCTGCAAGACACCATGTCACCAGCGGGCGGTTGGCTACAAGGGAAGCCTACCCAACACGCACCGGCACTATCTGGTGATGCGATGCTCCTTTGACCTCTTTCTCAATATGATCGACCCGCCTCAACCACTGTTCAAGCTCCCTCTATTCACGGAGTTCTTGCTCTTCGCGGCAGAGCACTGGGGTGCCGGCCGATCGCTGGCGATTCATTGCAACCAGGGCGAGTCAAGAGCCCCGTCGTTGGCGCTCGTTTTTCTAGCGAAACACCTGCGCGTTCTCCCTGACGACTCTTTCGCAGGCGCTGCGGGTGCGTTTTGGATTCGCTATCCAGCATATCGACCAGGCGTCGGCATCCAGCGATTCCTCGCCGACAACTGGACAGCGCTGAACGGCGCCTAAGCTCTCTCGCCTTCTGAGTAGATTACGTCGAGGATGCGCAACACGCCCGCTGAGGCCGGAAAGAGCCTCGAAGAACTCTTGGGCGACGTCGGTCGCAATGTGACGGCCGCCCTGTGTAGACCGCCGACCCGTACGGTCTCTCTCTCAGCCACCGCGTCCGCGCAACGGGGATCCGCGGCCATCCGATGCCAACGCGGTTACCTTGGCAGAACGGTAACGCTGAGCGGCTCATCGAATCCATCATCTCGACCTGCTACGTCGCGACGAGCAGTTCTGGACCGTCGTTCTTGACGCTGTTGGCGAGCGGCGATGCGGGCTGTGCGAGCAGGACATCGTCAGCCGCGGGAATCAGCAGCCGTTTGAGCGAAAGCGGTTCGGCTTCGGTGGGATTCATCCAATCATCGGCGGCGCGGTTGTCGAGAATGACGGGCATCCGGTTATGAATGGGCCGCATCAGCGGGTTGGGCTCGCAGGTGATGATCGTGAACGTCGTCTCGGGCCGCTCCTTTTCGGGAAACCAGTCTTCATACAAGCCGGCGAAGAGGATCAGATTGCCATCGGCGCGATGAATCCACATCGGGCGCCGCGCATTTTTCGGCCCGGTCCATTCGTAGAAACCGTCCGCCGGCACGACGCATCGGCGCTTCTTGAACGCGTCGCGGAACGACGGCCTCACCTCGAGAGTCTCCGCCTTGGCGTTGATGCATTGGCTGGCGCGCGAGTTGTCCTTCGCCCAGCGATTAACCAAGCCCCAGCGCGCGGGGACGATCTTCCGGTTTTCGTACTCACTTATGACGATGAAGAGGCGCTGCATCGGCGCGGCGTTGTAGCGGGGCGTATAATCGCGCAAGTGGTCGGCGGGAACGCCCAGCTCAGTAGCAAGGGAGTTGCGATCACTGCGCGTCAGCGTGTATCGACCACACATGGCGGGGCAATTTTAACTCAGCCGGTGATGGCCGTACAGCAAGCGACGCAATTTGGTACTGTATGAATTAAGACACTGAGCGCGCGAAATTAAGACATGTTGCCAACTCTGCCGATGGGCAGATCAGAGAGGGTTGGCCTTTCGCTTTCAGATTTCGTGCGTTAGAAGCGTGAGTATGAAGCCCCGCCACACTCTCACGATGACGCATTGCCCCATCTGCAAAGCGAGAATCGTTCCCACGCCGAGAGAATTCAAGCAGTGGCGAAAGGCTGCCGGGTTGACGCAGCGCAAGCTCGCTGCGCTTCTCAAGATCACTGCTTCGCATGTCAATTACTTGGAAAATGGAAAGCGATCACCTAGTGCGGCCCTGGTCGCGCGCTATTGGAAAATCAGTGCTGCCGCGATCGCGTCCCTCACTTCGGCGTTCACGCTGACCGAACGTCAACGCCAAGTGACGGAGCTGCGAAGCGCGGGTCTTACCTACGC
>Ga0074046_10003230_pt1 | contig 13752 bp, 9 predicted proteins | sample BogForMeECP23OM3_FD_94441 | JGI IMG/M metagenome (GOLD analysis project Ga0074046, IMG submission 94441) | Bog forest soil microbial communities from Calvert Island, British Columbia, Canada - Bog Forest MetaG ECP23OM3 | ecosystem: Environmental > Terrestrial > Soil > Wetlands ...
AAGTTGGGTCTCGGTTCGTCCCCCATTACAGACATTGGAATTGCCGCCGGCCCTGTTGCGCCGTCCGTGGTGGAGCCTGCCTCGCGCATTCATGCCGATGTGGGGCGGTACCGCCTGCGGCTCGCCGAGACCGCGGAGGATCGCGAAGCTGCGTGCCGGTTGCGCTTCAAGGTTTTCAACATCGAGTTGGGCGAGGGGTTGGAAAGCTCTTACGATACCGGGCTCGATGTGGATCGTTTCGATACAGTGTGCGAGCACCTGCTGGTGGAAGACAAAACCAGCCGGCGCGTGGTGGGAACTTATCGCATGCAGTCCGGCGCGACGGCGGCGCGGCACCTTGGCTACTACTCCGAGCAGGAGTTCTGTCTGGCGCCGTATGAGCCGCTGCGGCAGGGGATTCTGGAACTGGGCCGCGCCTCCATCGATCGCGAACATCGCACTCCCGAGGTGCTGATGTTGTTATGGCGGGGCATTGCACAGTATGCTACCGACATGGGGCTGCGTTATTTGCTCGGTTGCTCTTCTCTGAACTCCAATGACCCGGCGGAAGGTTGGCAGATGTATCGCCAGCTTGAGAATTTCAGGGTTCCCAGGGAGTTTGAAACGGCGCCAACTGCGGCTTACGCGTGCCCCCCGGAGCAGCAGGATGCTGGCGCACAGCCGTTGCCCTGCCAGACCGATCGATTGTTGCCGGAAGGTTCCCACTCGACTCCTGCTACGCAGGGCAAAGTTCCCAAGCTGCTCAAGACCTATCTCGCCATTGGCGCGCGTATCGCCGCGCCGCCGGCCTGGGACCGCGAGTTCCGCACCATCGATTTTCTGACGCTCCTCGATCTCAAATTACTGTCGGCTGCCGCGCGCCACCGCTTTCTCGCTCCGTTGACCTCATGATGCTGCGGCGGTTCCGGCGCGCTGTGGCGCTGGTGTTTGCACTGGCACTCTGCATTCTGCATTACTGGCTCAAGCGCGTGCGTGGTCCCATGACGCTTGAAGAGCGCGCGCTGTGGCTGCAGCAGGCGGCCAGCGGGGTTCTCAGGAGCCTGGGGATCGAATGGCACGTGGAAGGGCAGCCACCGGCCTGTGGCCTCGTGGTATCGAATCATCTCAGCTATCTCGACATTCCCATCATCAGCGCCACCATGCCGTGCTTCTTTGTGGCCAAGATGGAAGTGGACAGTTGGCCAGTCTTCGGCAAAGCGGCGCGGTCGGGAGGGACGATCTTCCTCGACCGTTCGAGCCAGGCCAGCGCCATGTCGGTCGCCGATCAAATCGCCGAACGGCTGCGTCTCCCGGTTCCCGTGCTGCTGTTCCCGGAGGGTACAAGCACGGATGGAGCGCAGGTGCTGCGTTTCCACTCGCGGCTCATCGATCCGGCAACCACGGCGGGCGCGCCGATCACGTCGGCAGCGATTCGCTACGTGCTTGAGGGCGGGGTGGAGGAGCGCGAACTTTGCTGGTACGGCGATGAAGGTTTTACCTCGCACCTGTGGAAGGTACTGGGTGTGGCCGGCTTCTCGGCGCACCTTCGCTTCTTCGAGCCGCAGGTTTATCCTGACCGGCGCACGGCCGCCGACCAGACTCACGCGGAGATCACCGCCTGGCGCGAAGCCAACGCACTCGAATTCGAGACGGCCGACACCGCGAATTAACACGAAATCCCGGCGCGTCAGCTACCTTGAAAGGCTCCGGTCCCCGCGACGAATGTGATCCTACTCACATGAAGCACTCCATTGCTGCGTGCGGACGCGAAATTCTTTAGTCATCGGAGACAACCACGCCTCGACTTATGGGCATCCATAGAACCAGCCGGTGTTCGGGCCCAGCAGAGGTACGACTATGAGCAAGATTTGCTGCAGGCGTCTGGCGGTTGTCATTCTTTGTGGTTCTCTCGTTCCGATCTTCCCGAGTCACGCCAGGACTCAGGAGAAAGCCACAAATCCTCCCATTCCCGCGCAGTTCAAGCCGCCGTCGATAGCGACCTATCCGCAGATTGTGCGCATTCGCTCGCTCGAAGGCGATGTGCGCGTGACACGCGGCAAGGAGGGTGAGAAGGCGAGCGGCGCCACATGGGAAAAGGCCATTGCCGGATTGCCGCTTGCTACCGGATTCAGCCTGGTAACGGGCGTCGGGCGCGCAGAGATTGAGTTTGAAGATGCCTCTACGGTGTATCTTGCGGAGAATTCCGCGCTCGCCTTCAACGACATTCGCACTACGGCGGGAATTCCATTTACCAGCATCTCGCTCCTGTCAGGCACGGCCACATTGCACGTGCAGCCCATGGCCGCGAGTGAGTTCTTTACGATGCTCACGCCAACTGGAACGGTGTTGGCGCGGTATCCCGAAGTGACGTACGTGCGCGTGACCAGCTTCTCCGACGCTACGACAGTTGCCTTCGAAGCCGACCTGCGCGCGCGTTATATTGGGCCCACGGTTCGGATTAGGACTTTCACGAAGGGCGAGACGATGTTCGATCATGGCGACGGACGCGTGACTTTCGCCGAACCCAAAACGCCCGATCCGATGGCAGCATGGGATGCGTGGGTGGATGAGCGTGTAAACACGCGCGCCCAGGCTCAAGCGGCCATGATGAAGGCCTCCGGGCTGACAGAGCCGATTCCCGGCCTCGCGGATATGCAGGACCAGGGCAGCTTTTTCCCGTGCGCGCCGTATGGCACTTGTTGGGAACCCACGGTGGCAAGCGGAGGGGAGCACAGTGAGGTTGCAACGCATGGGACACAAGCGGCCGTGACGCCGGGTGAGCAATTGCCGGAAGCGGTGCCGGCGAAGTCGGCGGTCCATCCCATGGAGACTTACGAAGACCTGGAATTCTTTCCATGCTCTCCCGAAGCGATTCGTACTTTGGTGGAGCGTGATCGCGTCACGGGCAAGGAGCGAGTGCTTTGGAGCCGGCCGGAATCCTGGGGGGAGTACTTCGAGTTTAGTGGTCCCTACGATTGGGCCGTGTGCCACGCGGGGTTCTGGATTTACCACCGGAATCATTATGTGTGGGTGGTGGGGCACAAGCGGCATCATCGTCCGCCCATTCGCTGCGTCAAGCAGGGACGGAAGACCGCGTTTGTTCCGCTGCATCCCCGCGACGTGACCGGCAAGCGGCCGGAGAACCTGCGTCACGGCGCGTTTGTGATTGGCGACAAGGGCCGGTCAGTGCAGCGAGTCATGCTGGATCCGGATCGCGAGATGAAAGTGCTGGACAACGTTCCGAAGGAATTTGCGAAGCCACATTTTGAGGCCCTGGCGAAGGCCGACGAACCGCGCGTGGAGGTGCACAGTCTGAATGAGCGGCCATCGGGCGGCAAGGGCGCGGGCCCGGTGCTCGCTTTCGACCGCAAATCGCAGAATTTCCTGCTGGCCCGGCAGGTGACGCAGGGCAACAAGACAGCAACGGAGATGACGCCTTATGGCGGCATGCGAGGGAATCTCCAGGCGCGGGTGGAAGGCACAGACGCGCACGGCAACTACAGCACGCGTTCCTACTCCGGCGGTGCGGGCGGATTTGCCGGAGGCGGAGGCGGTGGTGGCGCGCGGGGGGGCGGCTACAGCGGAAGCTCGGGCGGCGGCTCTCGTGGCGGCGGAAGCTCGGGCGGCGGTGGCGGATACAGTGGCGGCGGTGGCGGCGGCTCCCACGGGGGCGGAGGTGGTGGATACAGCGGTGGTGGTGGCGGAGGCGGTGGTGGCGGCGGTAGTCACCACTAACAACTCTGCGACACGCGTAGCTGGACTGATGACTGTTCGGTAAGAAAAATCGCGACAATTCAGATTCTGGTGCGTGCGTGTGCGCCTTCGCCTGTGCCCACTCCCACGCCTATTCCTACTCCGTCTATAAGCGCCGCCTGCGGGATGCGTGTGACTCGAGCGATGGTCTCGATCGCAGCCGGAAAGAGCGAGAGTGCTGAGGTCGCAAGGATGCGGCCGAAATTTGTGACGGCGGCGCGCGAGAGCCAGGTGGCGATCGACATGGAACGACGGAGCTGCGTGTGGAGAGCGCGGTTGTAGGTGCAGATGTCCGCGCCGGCGAGGCAGGCTTCAGCAGCAAGAGCGGCGCTGTGCAGAGCAATGGAGACGCCGTCGCCCGTGAACGATGGGATCACCGCAGCTTGATCGCCGATGCACCAGAGGCCGCGCGGGTGTGGACCGAGGAATCCGTAGGGGATGGGAGAAATGGCGAGCGGACGGGGCCAGAGAGGTTGCGCGCCGCTGAGAAGTTGGCCGAAGTGACGATTCGCCGTGCGGATGGATGCGAGAAGTGCGGGCCAGCCACTGAGCTTGCGCAGCACGGAGCGGCGCACGACAAGGCAGAGATTAGCTGCGCTGTTTTCAACGAGCGAAAGACCGCCGTAGCCACCGGGAAAGAGAAAAAGATCCATGAATCCGCGCAGGGCCAGGATCGCGGCAGGATCGAGTTGCCAGTACAGCTTGAAGCCGATGAGATCGGATTGCCGGCAGGGAGAACGATGGAAGCCGTGAATATCGTGCTTTCCGGTGGCCAGGAAAACGGTTTGCGCGCGGATCGCCGCTCCATTTGCGAGCACGGCGGTCCAGCCGCCGGCGCCTGGCTTAATGTTTCCGCTGAGAGTGACCGATTCGACGGCGGCGCCGCGCAAGACGCAGCACCCGGCTTGCCGGGCATGCTGGAGCAGGGCCTCATCGAGAACGCGACGGGAGAGCGATAAAGCCTGAAACGGGAGTTGTTCGGTGACGACCGTGTTGCCCGAGGAGAGGTGGAGAGCGCGGATGGATTCCGCGCCGAGATCGCGCGGATCGATGCCGAATTGATGGAGGTAGTGTACGGCCTCGCAGCTGAGGAACTCGCCGCAGACTTTGTGGCGTGCGGCGCGCTCACGCTCGATCAGTACGACGTCTCGGCCGGCGGCGGCGAGCCAAATGGCGGCCATGGAGCCGGCGGGGCCGCCGCCGATGACGAGATGATCGGCAGCTGAAGGAGCGATCGTCATTGCGGCTTTCTTCGCGCGACGCACAAACGAGCGGGCCTGAAGCGCTGAATGGAGACTTCGCGCTCCGTCAAGTTTGCCGCCGCGCACAGGGTTTGCCAATCCGCGGGAACAAAGGCGCGGGCGATGGAGACAGGCGCGTCGTACTGAACGAATGGATGCAAGCGCGCGAGTCGGGCGAAAATGCGAATGAAGTGGTAGGGAACTGCGGCACGCGAAAGGTCGTTAATGAACCAGCCAAGCGCGGCGTGCCGTTCCATCCACTGCAGAAATCGGACCAGCTGAATGTCGGCAAGGTGGTGGGTGAGGAGCGAACTGACAACGATGTGGATGGGCCGCGGGGGGACGTAAGAAAAGACGTCGGCGGCGATCCATTGAATGGAGCTTGTTGGGGGAGTAAGCTCCGCGGCGATAGCGACGACATCGGGGCTGATGTCGAGACCAATGAGGTCAACGGCGAGGTTGCGGTCGTGCGCCCAACGCTCAATGCGGCGCAGACCGTCGCCGTTTCCGCAGCCGACGTCGAGAATGCGAAGACGCTGCGCAACAGAACTCAGATTGAGACTGCCGAGCCAATTGAAGAGCGAGCGATCGGCACGAATCCAGCGATTGAGGCGGGCGATGTCGCGAAGGCAGGCGCGCAAGTCATCACGCGAGCAGGGCTGGTCCATCTTTTCGATGAGACGTGCGCGATGGCGAAAGTCGGGTGCGTTAGAGAGCATGGAAGAGCATGGTCTCCGCCGTGACGCCGGGACCGAAGGACATCGCACAACCGCGCTGGCCAGGGCGAGCGTTCTGCATGAGCCGCTCGAGAACAAAGACTACCGATGGCGACGACATGTTGCCGTAGTTCAGCAGAATGTGGCGCGAGTCAGAGAGAGCTTCCGGAGCCAGCTCCAGCCCCTCCTCCACTGCGTCAAGAATCGTGCGGCCGCCGGGATGAACTGCCCAAAGATCGATAGAGTGAATATCGGCGCCCTGTGTGATTTGCGTGCCCGCGGCGGAGAGCCCTCGACGCAGCTCGCCGGGAACCTTGCCGGAAAGGTGCATGTCGAAACCCTTCTCGCCGATGCGCCAGGTAATCAGTAGATCGGTGTCCGGAAGAACGACAGCGAGAAAGCTGTCGATGGCAAGGCCGGTCGGCTCTGCACTGACCAGATAGGCGGCGCAGCCATCTGCAAAAACAAGGAACGCCAGCAGCTGTTCGAGATTCTGCGTTTCCTGCATATGAAGAGAGCACAGCTCCAGGCTGACGAGGAGCACTTTGGCGCCGGGCTCGGAGCGCACGATGTGACGCGCAGCTTTAAGTGCGTTGATGGCAGCGTAACAGCCCATGAAGCCGATTAAGGTACGTTCGACGGATGGGTTGAGGCCGAGGTGTTCCACGATGTCGTAGTCGAGCCCTGGTGCGTAGAGGCCGGTGCAGGAGGTGACGATGACGTGAGTGATGGCGCGGCGCTCTTCTTCAGTGAGCGCGAGCTTGTCGAGAGCGCTTTGGGCAAGCCGCGGGGCGAATTGCTCGAAGGCCTGCATGCGGCGGGCGGTCGAGGGGAAGTTGTCGGGGATGAAAAATGCGTCCGCGTCGTACACGCCGCCATCCGCGGTGACGACGAGGTCGAGGAAAGAGTAGCGGTGGCTGATTGCCGATTGGCGCACCATGCGTCGAAAAAGATTTCGTGGCGTGCCATCGGGGACCAGGGAGTCGGCGAAGGCAATGAAGCCACGGTGCATGTCGTGTGGAGGCACTGCTGTGGCGATGCGATTGATGCAAGCCGTCGTCATGTTTGGGCCTCCGGCAGGGAACTGCGCTCCCCGTTCTTCTATACACAGCTTATCGTGAGAAACGTCCTGGCGTCAGAAGCGGAACAGATACGAGGCCTTTATGAAGATCTGCCGGCCGTCGTTGAGCATCGGTCCGGCACGAGGCGGGGTGGTATTGTTCGGATCGCAGGCGCCGCCGGGCAGGCGATTGCAGAGGCTGCGGTCGAGATTCTGTAGGTCGTCGCTGTAGCCGATATAGACCGCGGTACCAGGGTGCGGCAGCCAGGTCAGAAGCGCCTGGGAAGCAAATTCTTTGCTGCGCAGCAGCGAGGTTTCCGCGGGGTTGGCCAGCGTCGAGTCGTACTCCGCAACCAGCCGCGCGGAGATCGAGCGCGTGAATTGGTAGTTCACTACGCTGCGCATGGTCTGCGCCTCGTAGACGAATGCGCCGTTGGCCACTGCGTGGTCGCGGTCGAGCAAGTAGGTGTTGTCGGCGGTAAGCTGGTGAATCGGCTGCACGGTAAAGAGCAGCTGCACGGTTTCCTCGTTGAGCAGCGAAGGGATCTGGCCCGCAGCAGGGTTGTAGTTCACGTTGCCGCTGCGGATGGCCTGCAAGTTGAAGTTGAGCTGCGACCAGGGCGCGCCACGCCACACCAGCCCGCCGAAGTTTTCAGTAAAGTTTTTGAAGCTGGTGAGGCCCGCATAGTTGAGCGGACTGACGGTGTCCGAGTTCTCTCCGATGACGGGGGCAATGAAGATGTTGCGCGGCAGCAGCCAGAAGACATCGAAGGTGGAATAGTGAAAGACGCGGTCGCCCTGATGATCGAAGGCAACGTTCTGGTTGGTTTCGAGGCCGAAGCTCTGATAAAACCGCTTCTTGGGAAACCACTGATAGGTGGCATGGGTCTGGTTGTTGCGGAAGTTGGAGGACTGGATGAATCCAAGCTGCGTCTGGAAGCCAGTGCTCGTGTCTTGATAGTTCTCATTCAGGTTGAAAGCGTGGCCGGAGCGCTGCAGCTGGAACGCGCTCGCGGGGCCGGCAGAGTAGGGAGGCGGCGTACCGCTGTCCTCGTCGCCCTTGGTGGAGCTTTCCACCATCTGTCCCCACGCGGTCCAGTGTTGGTTCATGCGCGCAGTAAAGTCGAGGCCGCCGATGCGGTTCCAGCCCTGGCCAAATTCCTCGTCGGTGTACATCGCGCCAAGGCTCGATCCCTTGCCCAGATCTTCAGAGACGCGGCCCACCGCGACGGTGGCATGTTTTCCGTACAGCGGGTCGCCGGGCGCGACGGCCTGTCCGGGCTGGCGATCGTCGATGGCAAAAAGTCCGAGATTCGTGTGGTCGATCTTTCCCGTGATGCGGATGCCGTACTCGGGATGCACGATGTTGCGCGTGTAGATGAGATTGATGGGCGTGAGAAAGTAGTTGGCGTTCTCCAGGAAAAAGGGCCTTAGTTCGGGAAAATAAACCGGAAAGCGCTGATCGACGGTGAATTGCGGTTGCTCGGATTCAATGTCGCTGAAGTCGGGGTTGATGGTGCCATCGAGTACGATGCTGTCCTTAAGGATTAGCTTGACTTCGCCGCCATCGGTGCCCTCAAAGTGACGTGAGCTGAAGTAGGGATTGGTGGGGTCGATGTCGATGAGGGATCGCTCGTTTTGTGCCAGCGTATAAGGGTTCAACTGGAAATTATGGGAGCCGGTGACGCCTTCGATGCCGTGCAGAATGCCTTCCTGGCTCAGCACGCCGGTCACGTCAGCGGCCACGCGCGGCCATAAATCCGTTTCAGAGTTACGGGGAAGAAAGCGGCCCAGCACGACGCCCCAGTCCGATTCATTGCTGCGGAAGCGGAGGCTGCGAAAGGGAATGGCAATGAGCGCCATCCAGCCGTCTTTGGTCACGCGGCCATCGGAATCCCACACCGTGTCGTAACTGTAATCGGTGTTGTTGGGTTCACTCCATGCACCGTCAGCCTGCACGCCTGCCGGGTTCACCCTGAAGATAATCCCCAGGCGCCGATCGCGAAAGGGATCGAGAAGCACGGCGACACCATCGTCATTGAGAATGTTTTCGCGGCGCGCCAAATGGCCGCGAATTAGCTCCGGATGGCGGTCATAGCAGATGAAAACAAAATAGAGCGTCGCTTTGGTGTGCGCCATCCACACTTCGGTCTTCTCCGTAGCTGGCTGGCCGTCGAAGGGCGCGTTCTGGATGAAGTCGGAAACATGGGCCAGCTTTGCGCGAAGATCGGCGCGCGGCTGCATGTTGGGAAAGTCGGCCAGGCGCAGCGGGCGGTCGATGAGCGGATCGGCGGTGTTCTTCTTCTGCGCAGTCACGGCCGGCGATTTCGTTGCCGTCTGGTGGGAAGTCCTGGGCGGAGCCGCCAGCAGATTTACCCATGCCAGGCAAAGCAGGATGCCGCTCAGCCAAGTCTTCATAGGATTCAAGTACGTGATCCATCTCGCCACGGTTCCTTCACGAGCAGGATGCGTTGGAAATTCTCACGGGATGCATGCAAGGCTTTCTGAGTTCGACGCAAGTTCGATGCTGCCGTTAGCCTTTCGAAGTAAGCGCGCGAGGTCATTTTTCTGTGCCAGTAAGGTTACAAGGGTTAGCAGTGGTGGGTTGTGCGGTGGGGCACACTGCAATGTGAGATGAGGATCGCGGAGATTCCGAGGGGCAGGGTTCCCGAACGGGAAGAGCGCCGCGCCGGGAGAGTCCGAAGGAGGGAACTCAGGATGGGCGGACAGCGCGCGGCGCAGCAGTCGAGCCGCGGACCACAAGACTGGTGGAAACCAGGAATTCGCGCTGCATTTTTGGATTCTCAGGATCTTCGGCCTGTGTGCGCAGCGCTTCAAAGGCGGCATGCGCCAAGTCTGTGCGCGACAGGCGGATGGTGGTGAGCGGCGGCAGCGTGTATTCGGCGAAATCTACATCATCGAGCCCGATCACGGAGAGATCCTGCGGCACGCGCAGCCCAGCCATGTAGGCCGCGCGCAGAACGCCGATGGCCGTCATATCGTTGGAGCAGACGATGGCCGTGGGCCGGGAAGCGAGCTTGCGTAACTGCTCAAAGCCTGCAACGCCGCCCTTGAGCGTGTGATCGCACTCGATAATCCATTTTTTCTGAATCGGCAGTTCGGCGGCCTCGATGGCGGCTCGGAAGTCGTTTTCGCGCGTGATGGCCGAGTGCAGACTGTACGGGCCGGCGAGAAAGCCGATGGCGCGATGCCCGAGATCGGCAAGATGACGAATCGCCGCATGAATGCCGGTGGAGTAGTCGAGAAGAATGGTGCTGGCCTTGGGGTCGTCGAGCTTGAACTCGGCAAGAACGATGGGTACGCCGCGATGCACGAGTTGGTCGAGCACGGGTTCCTCTTGGCCGAAGGTCATCACGGCGACTCCGTCGACCTTGCGCTCCAACATGCGGCGGGCGCATGCGGTCAGCATCGCAGGATCGCTGTTGGTGGAACTCACCAGAATTTCGTAGCCGCCCGCCACCGCGATCTCTTCGAAGCTCTGGATCAATTCCGGAAAGAAGGGGTTGGTGATGTTTTCGACAATGATACCGAGAAGACGGCTGCGCCCGGAGACCAGTGTGCGCGCGTGCGTGTTGGGCAGGTAGTTAAGCTGCTTGATGGCCTGCCAGACGCGCTTGCTGAGGCGGTCGCTCACCAGCGGAGAACCGTTGATGGTTCTCGATACCGTGGCGATGGAAACTTTGGCCACGGCGGCAACGGCGCGAATGTCGGGAAGTTTGCCCGCGGTCTTGCGGGTTGATTTTCGAGGCACCAACCCATCCTAATGCAGGGAATTCGTATGCGAGGGAGAAAAGTTCCTGACGTTTTCCACCGCAAATAACAACCCGCGGGATGCGCGCATTTAGACGGTTTCCGAGATGAGCAGACGCAGGTCGCGCAGGTTGTGGCCGGTGGGTCCAGTGACCACGGAGTCGCCGATGGCGGTGAAGAGCGGGCAGGCATTGAACTCGGCCAGCGACTGCTCGGGATCGAATCCGAAGGCGCGGGCGCGAGCCACGGTGGTGGGATCGGCGATGGCTCCGGCCGACTGCGTATTGCCGTCGATACCATCAGATCCGGCACTGAGCACGGTGAGGTGCTCACCAGGATACTTGGCTAGCTCGAGGGCGGAGATCAAAGCAAACTGCTGATTGCGGCCGCCCGCACCGGGTGTGCGATTGAGCGTCACAGTGACTTCGCCCACAGAGATCAGGCAGAAGCGCGGGTGCTGGGCGCGATAGGTGTGGAAGCGCTCAAGCAGGTAGCGGGCAGCGTCGGCGTAATCCCAATCGTCGCAAGTGTTGTCGACGACCACGTGATAGCCGGCATTCCGCGCCAGGGTGCGCGCGCTCTCCACCAAGTCGTGGCTGGAGAGCAGAATCTCAAAGACCGAATCGCGGAAGGCCTCGTCTTCGTCGCTCATGCTGCTTGCCGAAGTCATCGGTCGCGGCGACGCGGGATCGGACCACGGCATTTTGTGCGGGAGGAATGAAACCCGCCAGGTCTTGTTGCCGGGCGACTCGGGGAAGTCTGCGCGCTCAAAGAACGAGCGGATCGAGGGTGGAAGCTTTTCCGCAAGATCGTACTTGGCGAGAAGCTCGCGCACATCGGCCACGGTGGAGTGATCGGGCGAGGTCGGTCCCGATGAGAGCGCGTCGAGCGTGCGCAGTGGTACATCGGGAAGCAGCAGGCTCACCTTGGTGGCCTCCGGAGCGGCCATCGCCAGGCGGCCGCCCTTGACCGCGGAAAAATGCTTGCGCAGCGTATTAATCTCGTTGATGGGCGCGCCCGAGGCCAGCAGCAACTGGGTGAATTCGATCGTGTCCTCAAGTGTGACGTGCGGATCGAGGGGCAGTTCGAACAGCGCCGACCCGCCGCCCGAGATGAGGAAGAAGACAATCGTATCCTTGCGCGCCTTGCGCAGAAGTGCGAGGGCAGCGCGCGCGGCGGCGAAGGAATCTTCGTTGGGCAGGGGATGGCCGCTTTCAAAGTAACGGAAGCGCCAGTTGCGCTTGGTGGGCAGTTGATTCGAGGCGCAGATGCCACGCAGTCCTTGGCGCCGCTTCATGCGCTGCAGCAGGATTTCGAGCATGGGGCCGGCGGCTTTGCCCAACGCAATCACAAACACGCGCTTGTACGCGGAGAGATCGATAGTTGCGGGTCCGCTGCCGTCGGGCAAAAGGCGGTGCAGAGTGTGGCCCTCGAAGCGCAAACGCCGGTCGAATGCAGTCGCGATGTTGCACGCTTTGAGCGCGCCGGTAAAAATCCCTGTGGCCGTAGCGTGCAGTGATTCGAGGGCGGTGTCGCTAACCGGTGTCATGGCAATTGCTCCTTCAACCAGCCGGCAAGAGCGCGTTGCATCGCTTCCAGTTGATCGCTAAAGAAATGATCTGCGCCGGGAATAAGGATGAGGCGCTTGGGCTCGGCTGCAGAAGCGGCCACCGCGGTCAATTGCTCAACGGGCGCAAACTGGTCGCGATCGCCGCTGAGGAAGAGTTTTGGTGTGGTCAGGTTTTGCAGGAATGAGTATTGATAAGCGGGACCCGTCGCCGTGGTGGGCAGGCCGAGTGCGATGAGCGCGGGCACATCGCGATGCGTTGCGCCGGAAAGATAACAAGCGCGCAGCGCCATGGCCGCCCCAAAACTGAATCCGGCGACGATGAGAGGAAGATGGAACTCGCGCTCCAGCCAATCCATGCAAGCCAGCACGTCGCCGGTCTCGGCGATGCCGTCATGTGCGCCTTCGCTCAAGCCCGTGCCGCGAAAGTTGAAGCGCAGTACAGGCCAGCCCAGGCCCCACGCGGGATCGTTGAGTACCCTCATGGCGTGGTAGACAACCTTGTTGTGCAGGTTGCCGCCGCCCAGCGGATGGGGATGACAGACCAGCGCAGCAAAATGCGCGCCGGTCCCGCCCTCGTTCAGGACTGCTTCCAGTTGGCCGGCCGGACCAGCAATCGTAAAGCCGCGAATGGCACCGGTGCGAGAGTTCTCAGGGCGGAGAAGGGCGTTAGAGGGAACGGAGTTCACGAGACTCGGCTGTTGCGCCGCGTGCATGCCACAACTCTCATGTTGAGAGACCGCATTCTGCGAAGCCAGGAAAACCTGGCCCGCTCGATTCGCTTCTGTTTGGGCGGATGCGGTCGTGGAGTCCATTCCACGCTTCATTTTACGCTAGTCGGTGCGCTTGATGAGTGAGATCGAGCACACAGGTCGCAACTGAAGTAACGGAAGCGGTCTCTGCGCTATTCTGACAACATTATGATGAATCATGCTTCCAGCCGCACCGCTCTTGACCCAATCGCGTTGACGCGTCAATTATGCGAAATTGAATCAACGACCTACCACGAGGGGGCGGTGGGGGATTTTCTGGCCGGGTTTCTTGCCGGGCGGGGCTGGGAGGTGGAGAAGACACCGGTGCCGCAGCCACCGGATGGCGCCGCGGGCCCGCGGTGGAACGTGTATGCCGGGCCTCAAGCGCAGACGCCGGATCTGGCTTTTTCCACGCACATGGACACGGTGCCGCCGTACATCCCCTTCAGCGAAGATGCGGAGTTTATGTATGGCCGCGGAGTTTCCGACGCCAAGGGCATCATTGCGGCGCAAGTCGCCGCTGCCGAAGCGCTGCAGACGGCGGGGTTTCGCATTGGTTTGCTTTTTGTGTCGGGCGAAGAGCGCGATTCGGCGGGCGCGAAAGTCGCAAATCTTGCGCCCAAGGGCAGCCGCTTCCTGATCAACGGTGAGCCCACGGACAATCGCCTGGCGCTGGCGTCGAAGGGCGCTCTGCGCGCGGTGTTTCGCTCGACGGGCAAGATGGCGCACTCGGCGTATCCGGAGCTTGGCGAGAGCGCCGTGCACAAGCTGGTGCAGGTGATGGCGAAGCTGCTGGAACTGGATCTTCCGGTAAGCGAAGACGTGGGGCCCAGCACGTTGAACATCGGGCAGATTCACGGCGGCCACGCGCCCAACGTAATTGCCGACAAGGCCGAAGCGCAGGTGCTGGTGA
>Ga0074046_10003231_pt1 | contig 13749 bp, 16 predicted proteins | sample BogForMeECP23OM3_FD_94441 | JGI IMG/M metagenome (GOLD analysis project Ga0074046, IMG submission 94441) | Bog forest soil microbial communities from Calvert Island, British Columbia, Canada - Bog Forest MetaG ECP23OM3 | ecosystem: Environmental > Terrestrial > Soil > Wetlands ...
CTTTGAGGTATGCGATGGCAGCGATCACGCCCCCGGCTTGCAGGGCAGCGAATATCCCCAGTTCCACGTAATCAGGCATTGTTTTTCCCCCCTGGATCATTGTCAGGGTCAGCTGACGAGGATGTACAGCGTGACGCGATGTGTATTTCCTGGGTCTGTGCCGTTCAGGACGATGGTGTAACTGCCGATTGGGGTCCCGGATGCGACGGCGATGGTGGCGGCGGTTGACGCCTGGTTGAGGCCGGGGAGGTGCGAGGGGTTTGGGTCTAGGGGGTTCGCGGCATAGGTCACGGTGATGCCCGTCGGCAGCGGTAGGTAGCCTTTCCTGGCTGCGACGTACTGACCTGAAGCGGCGAGCGCGACCGGCCCGAAGTATCCGTGGTAGCCAGCGAGCGTGATATTGGCGATGTGGTTGCCGCCGCGAGCGATGCTGACGTTGACGATATCCGAGGCGACGGTGAAGTAGGGGCAGAGGGACGTTGGGGCGTCGAAGCCCCTGGTGGTGCCCGCTGCCCACGACAGCGTGTACGTGGCTGTCTGGCCGACAGCGCCGGTGGTGGGATCGGCGTAAGCGATGTTGAACATGCACTTGCCTGTTGGTGGGAGCGGCCCAAAGGTGTCAGTGAGGGCCGTGAGGAGGTCCGTGTTCGCGGGCGGGTTCGGGCCTGACCACATGATGTCGGTCATGCTGGCGCTGGGCGGTTTGTTCTTGGTGGAGGTGTAGGGGCCGCTGGATGAAATTTTGTAGAGGCCTGGGACGCCCGCGCCGTTGCTGCTCATGGGATAGGAGAGGCCGCCGTAGTCGGTGGTGGCGAGCACGAGGCCGACGATGTTGAACGTTGCGTCGAGGCTCGCTTTCACGGAGACGGACTTCCAAGGCCAGAAGTAGGGGCATGGGAAGGCGGCGCGAGGGCCGCCGTTGGTTGCGGCGAGTGTGATGCTGCCGGAGTGCGTACCCGAGGTGTCGGAAAAGCTGAAGTTGAGGGTTTTGGAGCCTGCGCTAGCGGTGGGGATGGGTGCGACGAGGACCTGTGCTGTCCACCAATCGGTGACGATGGCGTAGCCGGTCGCGTTGCCGCCCGCCGTCATGGGGCCGGGGTTGGATGTGGTGGCTATGGTGACGGTGTCTGAGGCTACGGCGGTGATGGCCGCGTTGGTCACGTTGTAGCCAGCGGGGGTGAAGCTGTCCGTCGTGATGAGGTTGCCTGGAACCGGAGCATAAGCGTCGACGCCTGGAATGGTGTACGTGATTGAAGAGCTTGTGGCGGTTGCCGTGGCGGGGAGGGTGGGGAAGGCGAGGACCGCGCTGTAGTTGAGGGTGACGGAGGAAACCTGCGTTGCAAGGTCGGTGCCTGACGCGGCGAGGGCGAATGGGGAGGCCGGCAGTGGGGTCGCGGTGAAGTTGAAGGTGAGCGACACGCCTGGGTCGGTGGGTGAGGGTGAGGCTGGGCCGGATATAGCGAGAGTGAAGTCGCCCAGCGGGCTGCTGTACGGGGTGGCTGGGAAGGCCAGGTATTCGCTGGCGATGAGGGGCGTGGGCAGCGGAGGGAGGCCTAGGCTGGCCATGGTGGTTTGCGCCATGAGCATGTACGCCTCGACTGTCGCGAGAGGCCCCTGGATCGGCATGCCCTGGACGCCGTTGACGATGGGACCGGCGCGGCGCGGTGCGCTGAACGTGGTGGCCTGGTAGGTCCAGGCGGTGCGAGGGTCGATGCCGCCGGTGGGGACGTTCGCTGCGCCGTTCGGGCCGATCGCTAGCCAAAGCTGCTTATACGTGGCGAACGTGTGCCGCCAGCGCGTCTGCTTGTGGGTGATGGGATTGACGGGGATGACGAGGGCCCGCATGGCCGGGCCAGCGTGGGAGTTGGATCGAACAATGCCGAAGTACGCGCCTTTGCCTTTGGCGAGCGTGGTTGAGTCGGTGGGCGGTGATCCAGGGAGCACGACGAGCGTGAACGTGAAGTCGGCGGCGAGCGCGCCGTTTGAGGCGATGAGGGTGACGGTGTATGTGCCTGGTGCGGTTTGAACCGTGGTGTAGAGGTCAAAGCTGGCTGAGCCATAGCTGGGATTGCTTGCCCAGATGACGGGAGACCATGTGGGGAGGCCGGAAGTGAGTAGCGTGACGGGTAGGGCGGGGATGCCGGTGGTTAGGAGCTTGGCGTAGATGGTGGCGCTGTCGTCCTGGTAGAGCGTAACGGTCGGGGGCCACTGCCAGATGCACCAGTTGCCGTTGGTGATCGCGGGGGGCACGGTGGAGCCTGACAGGGCGGTGATGGTGAGGGTCATGGTGGCGGTACAGCTTAGCGTGCCGTCGGTCGCGGCGAACGTGACAGTGTACGTGCCTGGGTCCACGGGAAGGACGGGGCTGATTGTGACCGTTTGCGTGTAGTCGAGTGCGATCTGTTCGCGGGTGAGGTCAACGTGGGTGGTGTCAATGGTGATCGACCATGTGAGCAAGGTGAGGCTGAGGCCGGTGTAGGTGACGGCTAGTGTGGCCTGGAGGCTGTCTGGGTATTGCTGCACCGTGGTGTCAATGGTCCACGTGGCGAAGAGGTCGCCGTAGTCGGGCGTGGAACTGCCTGTCGGGATGTCGAGAGTGGATATCCCGGCGTTGGCCGTCACGTCGGTGGTGCTCGAAATGGGTATCAGTAGCATTCGGTCCCCCCGTTATTGCAACCGCTCGACCATGACGGCGCGGTTCCAGGTGCCGCCTGTTTGTGTACCGCTGACGGTCGCTGTCTCGCATTGGATGTTGACTGACGTACCGAGGTTGAGTACGTCCGCATAGCCGTTGTTCCCTGAGAGGCTGGATCCGATTTGCCAACTCTGGAGGAGGACCGACTTGGTAGCTGGCTGGCTGACCTGCTGGGCTTGGCAGTAGAGGCCGACTGTGTATGAGGTGGAGCTAGCGGCGGTGCCGTACAGGTAGCCGGTCACGCGGTAGACGCCGGTGGCGGTGGTGGTGAAGAGGGTCGCATAGACGGCGGTAGGGGAGCTTTCGGATTGGGTGGCCTGGGCGTAGACGATGCAGGGGAGGTGGTCAAAGCCGTCGAGGCAGCCGAGAGTGTTGGCAGCGGCGATGATTTGATTGCTGCCGTTGGATGCGAGGCGGGGCGCGCTTAGGGGGATGGCAGCGGCGTTGATCTTGGCCGCGCTGCCGGTGGTGTCTTGGTTCCACGTGGGGACGGAGCCGCCAAGTTGGGAGTACTGGACCGTAAAGCAGTTGGCTGCCCATGCCGTTGTGTTGCCGGTGGAGTAGAGGCCGGTTGAGCATTGCGAGGGGCTGTGGTCGCTTGCCGAGGCCGTGGCTGCGTTGCCGCTGGTGCTTGCGGCGGTGGCTGCGTTGGTTGCGTTGGTGACGGCGGTGGAGCCGATGACGGCGACAACCTGGGCGGCGGTGGCCGCGGCTGGCGCTGCTCCACCTGGCCAGTACTCCAGGCCAGTGAACGGTGTCGTTCCTCCGACTTCAGTGTCGCTGCTGTGGTAGAAAGCCGGTGACCATGGCGAGCCGAGATCGACGGTGCCTGAGCCGGAGCCGGACCTGCATCCGCTGCCTGTGTTTGAGAGGTAGCCGGTGTTATCGATCTGGATGCAGTTGTGCCCTGAGCTTGCCTTGATGGTTGGGAGGAAATAGACTGCGCCGCCGCTGCCGTCTGGGGCGATGGAGAAAACTTTCGTGTTGTAGTAGGTTGCGCCGCCCCCGTAGACGCTCAGTCCGCCTGTACCGCCCGTGGCCGTGCCGTTGATCGAGACGGGCGAGGTGCCCTGACTGTCGATCTCGGTGCCCGCGTTGGGGAACGCGCGAAATACGTTGGCAGGGGTGGTGGCCGCGCTGTTGTGGAGTGCGCAGACCGCCGTGGAGGCGCACTCCCAGACCCACTGGGCGACCGAGGCGTAATTGAACGTGAGGTTGCCTGCGAGCGCCGTGTTCCCTGTGTTGTCGATGGCGGCAACCTGGGCGGGGGTGATGCCGCCACCTGCCACGACCAGCCCGCCCGTGCCTGCGCCCGCAGAGCCGTTGATGACGACGGCGCCGGTGCCAGCGGCATTGATTGCGGTCTGGTTGTTCGTATCCCCGGCTGTGGTGATCTCAGCGACGGCGCTGGGTTGGGTGAGTTGGTTGCTGCCTGACCATGTAAGGCCGGGTTGGGTGGTGTAGTTGGTGCCGTTGTTGGTGATGGTGACGCTGATGACTGCCCAGCCGCCCGAGCAAGATGAGACGGCCATGACTGGGGTCCCGGCAGCTTGGGTGCCCCCCTCGGATGCGATGACGAGGCTGGGGGGTGAGCTCGAGGAGTAGCAGCCGCCGTTGTTGATGACCACGTTGGTGACGACGTTTGCGGTGGCACTGAGGTACTGGCCGATAGAGAGGCGCTGGAGGTTGTTCAGGAGGTCGGTGACGTACCAGAATTGTTCGCCGGCCGTGGCGTCGGTGTAGCCGGTCTCCCAGCGGTAGCCGTAGTCCGTCTGGATTTCGTCCTGAAGGCCACGCTCGTTGCCGAGGCCTATGCCGAGCCGGTGGTGTCCGGTGATTGTCGAGTCGAGTTGGCTGGCGTACCAGTCGCCCGCTACCCCGTTGGTGGTGCGGTGGAACGCGTCCCAGAAGCTATTGCGGCTACCCGAGTCGGTGATTTTGCCGGTGAAGAAAGTGCCTCCGGTCGCGACGTAGTTGTAGCTGGAGCCTGAGTCTGCAACGTACTGCATCGTGCTGTTTTCGTTGCGTAACCCTACGACCGTGTTTGCGGTTGCGTTCGACGCAAGGTGAAACATTGTTGAGCATCCTTCTACGTCCCCTCCGTCCCATGTGTTGCCGTCGCCGCCCAAGATGTTGACGCCATAGGTGCCCGCGATGGGGCTGCCGCCGCTGGTTGAGCAAATGACGTGCAGTTTTTCGAAAGTGGATGCGTTGGCGTAGTCGTCCACGACGGAGCCTGAGAGGTGGCCTGTGAGGAGCCACGCGGTCCCGTATGCGCTGGTTTTGATGTCCGTGAAGAGTCCGCCTGAATAATTCCCGGTGCCGTCAAGGGTGATGGCTGTCTGGCCGGTTGAGCCGTCGCCGTTCAGGTAGAGATTGTCGAGGCGGATCTCTTGGGTGCGGTAGAAGTGGATCGCCTCGGCAGTGCTGGCGGCGCTGGCTGTGTTGATGTTGAGGTCGCGCATGACGAAGCCGGGTGTGTTGGTGGCGTAAGAGGGGTCGCCGACGATGAATGCGGGGCCGGAGGAGGTGAAGAGCCAGACGGAACCGCCCGCTGTCCCACTGAGGTCGGAGCCGCCTTTGTAGGCGCACCCGAGGATGCTGGTGTTCCTGATGCCTGGGGCGATGGTGAGCGCGTGCGAGGCGGTGATGGTGGCGCAGGGGAGCATAAGGACGACGTTGCTCTTGTTGATGGTGATGGCGCTGGCCCAAGACGCGGCGTTGGTTGCGCCCCTGGCGTCGCATATGCCGCCGTAGCTGGCATTGATCGCGGTGAGGCATGAGTAGAATCCGGGGCTGAGGTCGCCCCCGGTGGTGGCCTGGATTTGGAGCGTGGGGTAAGTGACGTATGCGCTGCTGTTGACGACCGGGCGTCCGTTGTCGTGCTGCCATGTGACATTGACGGTGCCGAACGGCGCGGCGGGCGTGGAGTGGTTGTAATTGACGGCGGTACCGAGGGCCTGGGCGCAGAGGCCACGTGCGGACGCCAAGAGGATCGCGAGGAGTGCTGTTCGGCGGTTCATAGACCCATTCTGAGGCTTGCCTTAAGAACCTGCGACTGGGACGCCTTCGACTTCGATGAACGTGGCGGCGACCGTGGCGACGGGTTCCGCCTCGATCTCGATGAGGATCGAGCCTGGGGCGGGGAGTGGGCCGACGGTGTAGGAATACGTGGTCGAGGCGCGGAACGGAGGCCCTGCTAGGCCGGTGAAGGGGTCCACTACGTTCACCTGGAACGTGATCTGACCGGCAGGCGGGGGGTAACCCCATGCCGCGACCCAGCCGTCGTAGAACGGTGCGGAGTAGATCGGCCACGGTGACCAGACGCCAATGATGCGGAGGTCGGATGGGCGGATGTTGCCTCTGGCGGGGGAGAGGGCGGGTGAGGCGCGCACGACGAGAACTTGGTCGGGCGCGATGGTGGGGCTGACTGTGAGTTGCCAGCTTAGGAGGTTGCGCGGTGGATCGGGAGTGTCGTAGTTGGGCGCGGCAGCAAGCGAGTAGATGGGCGAGAGCGGGCGGGGTGCCTGTGGCTCGGTGATGGGGCCGGTGCCGATCGAGACGAGATTGCGGTTACATGAGACGAAAAGGCAGTAGCCGGTGCGGGGGGACTGGGTGCGGGCGCGTGCGGAGCCGGACAGGAACGCGGCGAGGGCTGCCCAGCCCGCCTGGGTGGCTGGCGGTAGTGTTGCCCATAAGGCGGATAAGCCGCCGAGGATGGCGCGGCTGTTTGTCTGGGAGGATGAACGCGGCTGGAGCCTGGGGGTGTGGGCGCGCAGGTGGTTGCCGGTGCGCCCGTGGTATGCGACGACGCCCCCGGCGAGACCGGAGGCGTCGGCGATGGTGACGAGGAGTCTCACGACGCCTCGGTTACGCGGTGACCGTGATGGTGAGGGGCACGTCGTATTCGAACGTGCCGTACTTGCCCACGACGGTGGCGGTGTAGGTCCCCGTCGTCAGGCCGGTCACCTTGGTGAGGGTGAGGGTCGGGGCGGTCGCCTTGGGGTTGACATCGAAGCTCCAGGTGATCTTCGAGGTGGAGAGGTTGTTCACAGACCAGTTGATTGCGCCGGTGAAGCTGCCGTTGTCGGTCAAGATGAGCAGGTCGGTGACGCTGCCGGTTGCGATGGAGAGGGTAACCGGGTTGGCGGTCATCGTGAAGGAGAACAGGTTCGTGCCGACCGGCTGCGAGAAGGTAACGTCGGCGCGCATGGGTGGACCGGCGAAGCCGGAGACCGGGTCGATGAGCTTGACCTGGAAGGCGATCTTGCCGCTCTGAGGCAGCGGGCCGAACCTCGCCGTGTAGGCGGAGAACAGGTCGGCGGGGCTGGCGCTGGCGGGATTGTCGCCTTGGATGGTGCGGTAGAGGCTCTTGCCGGCAAAGTTGCGCCCGGTCGTTTGGACCGAGGTTGCCTTCCAGACGCAGCCCATGGTGGCCGGGAGGGCGGGGCTGATGGTGTACGGCAGGGTCGTGACGGTGGTTCCCGGCGTGGGCTGAGTGATGGTGAAGGTCGTGAGGCCGGGGATGGTCGGGATTGTGGGGGCGGTGCTCAGGAGGCTCGTGGTGCCGATCTGAGCCAGGTGGCGGTTGCACGACACGAATAGCTGCTGGCCGGTCGGGTGGTACGTGGTGCCCAGCTTGCTTTTCAGTGTGACCGAGGTACCGAGGGCGTTCCAGCCGTTGATTTGGGCCGGAGTGAGGGCTTTGAACGCGCCGGACATCGAGGCCAACTGGTTGCGGTTCGCGATCTGGCTCGCCGTGCGGGGCTGAACCGGAACGGTGTGATGGCGGAAGTACGACCCGCCGCGATTGTGTGAGGCGACGACGCCCCCCAGCTTGCCGCTGGCGGCTGACGAGAGCAAACCGATGTATTTCATCTGGGAGGGTCCTTTCCCCTCGGCACCAGAATATCCCTTAGGCCATAGGGTGCGATGGGAAATCTATGGGAAACCATAGGGAGAACATTGACCCGGCGAGCGGGCGGTGGGCGGGGCGGCTATGGTTTCTGGTTGCTCGAGCTCGAGGCAGGCAGCGCGGGCGGCGCGGGCTGCGAGCGGGGGGCTGCTTTGGATCGTGGATGCCAACCGGGCGACGAGGCGCGCCGGACCGAGGGGAGCGATCACGGCGGGCGCTCGGCTCGCGCGACGTTCGCTCGACCCAAGGAAGTGCGAGCCGAACGCCTGTAGCGGCGGGCTGGACGGAAGCCAGATAGGAAGGGGAACGGGGGAGTCCCTCCCCCGTGGCATACGCAGCGAAGCGGAGTCGGCCCGCGCCCCCGAGTGACATGGGAGCGTGGCCGACGCACTATCAGGCCACGGCGAAATGTCACGGGTACTCGGGGCGCGCACTATCCCCGAAGGGTGCATGCAGTGGGGCGAAACTGTTTGCACGCTCCCCGCGTGCGGGCTTAGCTGGTGCAGGTCTGGGCGGCAGCACAGGGGCAGCCGCAAGCACAAGCCTAGCCCGAAGGCTAGGCCCGCTGGCTGTCACGGGATGAGAGTTGGCTGATAGACCTGGTACACGTGGCAAGGTCGATCCACCGGGCAGTGTGCCACCGGTGCCGCATCTTCCTTGCTGAGCTTCCCACGCGCCTGTCTGCTGCCTGGATGCTTGCTGACCCACACGCTGTCGTGGAAGTTGACGTGCCGCACCACCTGTGGCACGAACCTTGGTGCGGGCGTGACGAAGAGCCCGCTGGCTTGCGCCACTGTTTGCAGCACGATGACGATGACGAGTTGCCTACCGTACGACGGCATACGATAGATCGCCTGGATGCTGCTGCTGATGATGAGTTCGGTTAGCCGGTTCAGGCTCGCTGTGTCGCTGAAGTTGACGCGTACCATGTTGTCTCCTCTCACCACGCTCTGCGCGGTCATGCCCCTAGACCGCACGTCTGTCAAGGCCGCACCGCAGTGCGCCGCCGCAGCGGGCGAAGGGCCTGGACTGGGAGCTGACTGGCCGCATACCCAGGCCCGTAGCGCCTTGACGGGCGTGCTAGACAATGAAAGGACCGCGCAGAGATTACCCACCTTCGCCCCCCGGCCTTCAGGCCCGCTTGCCGCCGCGCGGCATCATGGAGCGGGTCTGGGCGGCAGCCCGGAATTGGGTAGCCCGCTTGCGGGCGCATGTTTTTTATAGATAGCTCTTTATAAACCGGGCGCGGGCACACCGTTGACCAGCCGCGTAAGTGCCCGCGCCAACACGCCCCCACTGGACCCGCGCCCATCCGCGCAGCCTGCCGGGGGGGACCCGCCCAGCCACGAGGAGGCGGACTGACCTGGGACTGGCTAGGCTGGGTGGGGGGGCAGGCAGGCGAGCATATACATATCGATGGTTTTTCTATCTATGGTTTTTTGTACCTATGGCTTTTTATGGTCCTTGGGGTGCTTCGGGCCCCGCTTGGCTTGGCCGGGAGGGCGGGCTATGAGCTTCGGATGCCGCGATCGAGGGCTCGGCGATGGTGGCCCGCGTTGGCTTGCTGTGCGCATCGGTTTGAGATTTTTGCTCGGGAGGCGCGCGCGTCGGCTTTGGTGACGTTGCCGGGGGCCACCTGACGCTATGGCTGCGTCGTGTCGCAGGCTGGCCTATGCGCTTTCTCTGGCTTCAATCCGGCTTCAATCTGGGCTGGGACGGACGCGTTCGGGAGTCGTTCTTGGGTCGTCTGCGCTTATCATGCTGGCCGTTAATGAAAAAACAGCGGTTGGGATCCGTGGAGTGTTCCACGTGGAACATTGAGGTCGTCTCCGGGTGTTCCACGTGGAACACCGGAGCGTTTTTTTTGTTTATTTACGGCTCTTTATCCGGCGAACAGGCTGGAGTAGCCGTCAGTGCGCGCCGCCGGTCCCCTCGCGCACAAGGCTAGGCTTCGGACTGTTTGCCGGTATGGATATCTCTGGTTGTGCGGGGTTGGGGGCTGAACCGGGCGAGTACAGCCCCCTTTCGGTCACCCACTCGTAGGGCACGAGGCGGTTAGAGGTGACCGAGGTCGATGACGTTGGCCGGGAACTCGTATTCCGTGAGTTTCTCGATGATGCGTATAAGGCGCGCCGCGTCGATCGCGTCGAATTCGGAGTAGGGCCAGTTTCGTGCTTCTTGAGGTGCCCGCATTTGATCCTGGGCCAGTGTGGCTAGGATGACGAGCATCTCGCGTTCGTCGTTGGTTAGTTGACGGTGGGTTTGCATGGTGCCTTCGTCTTGTGTTCTGGGAGGTGGGTGCCCTCACAGCCGACGAGCGTGTCAGCGTGGGCGGCTGAGGCCGCGGCGTCGATGGCTTCGATGGCCTGGGCGGTGTCGGCTGCCTGTTCGGCGACTTCGTCCTCGGTCATATCCATGAACTCGTGTTCGAGGGTCGCGAGGACGTGACGGAGCCCGTATGTGCGGCCTGCCTCCCAGGCGTGGGCCATGAGCCAAGCGATCTTACCGGAACAGGGGGGGCGCGTGTAGCAGGCCTCCGATATCTCGGGGTATGCCTCAAGCAACTGATCGACCATGATGCAAAGGTCTGGCAGGTCGAAGGCCATGGCGGCTTTGAATTCGTCAACGAAGATCTTGGTTTCCTGAGGGCTGGAAATTGGCATGGTGTCGTCTCGCCGGACAGTTGGAAAAATGGGGGGCTGCATTTCGTACCGGCTTAACATCCTTTCTGCGCTGAGCGCGTGTGTTCTAGAAAAGGTACAGCCCCCGAGCTTAAAAATGGGCGGCGTCGGGATACCCCCCGTGCGCCGCCCGTCAAGGTGCGCGCTTGGTTAGTGGCCTCGGAGAGGCCGCGCGCACTAAACTGTTGAACCGTCCGTGAGCGCAGGAGGCTGAACCTGGGCGGCGACAAGGTAGCCGGTGAGGTGATCCATGTACGCCTTGAGCGCGACCATTGCGGCCTGCTCTACGACGGCGAGCGTGCCCTCACCGATCGGGATGAGGCCCTGCTCGATGCCTCTGAGGATCGATAGGCCCTTGCTTTGAGTTGGTGCAGTAGCCATTGCGTGTTACTCCTTCTGTGTTGCGGTTGGGCTGCCGGGTCTGAGTACTTTCAGCGCCAGCAGGTGTTTGTAAGCGTGCATCCACGCAACCTTGGGCGTGTCGCAGAGTTGCGAGAGGGCGGGACCGCGAGTGCCGAGGCGGATGTACCACTTAGTGACCTTATCGCGGTCAAGGAGCGAGTGAAAGTCAAGCTGCGCGCGCGGCATGACGGAACGGACGATCTGCTCGCTTGTCATAGAGCTAGACTTTCTGCGCTTCGATTGAGGCGGCGTACCACTCAAGGAGCTTGGCTTCGCTGTGACCGCCCTGGCTGTAGGAGTTGCCGGGGAAGCTGGCCCACGTGAGGGCGGCGCGGTTGATGGCGCGCGGGATGTCTTGCTGAATGATGTCAACGTAGGCGGCGCACTGCTCGAGGAGCTTGATGGCGGCAGCGTCCTGAGCGCGCGGCGAGAATGAGCGGTCGTCGAGGTAGGGGTAGAGGTATGACCAGGTGGGGTAGGTGATTTGGTACCTGCCGCTGGCTGTGCTCTTGAGAGGCGGCTTGGCTTTGCTGAGCACGATGGAGGGATCTACCTGGCCGGCTTGGTTCCTGCCGTAGACGGGGGGTTCGGCGTCCCTGACGACGATGGCGAGTTGGTGGTCGGCGAATGGGTGGGTGGAGAAATCGTCAAAGCGGTTTCCGCCGTCGATGCCTGTGACGATGATGTCGTACCCGTCGGCGCGAGTAATTGGAGAACTGCTTGTACCTTCGCTGAGCGCGATGAGGTCAAGGAAGGCCCTGATTCGGGGATCGGCTTGGAGTGTTGCCATGGAGTTCCTCCTAACGGGATGTTGCTTGGTAGCCAAGGGCGGGCTATGAGGGCGTGGAAGTCGCGCATGAAGCGTGTCCAGGCAGCCGCGTTCTCGGGAGTTTTACGTTTGTGGTGGTTGGTTTTGCGCGTGGGGTTGCGAGGGCGTGTCACGCGAAACCTGGGCCGTCGTCACCGCGCTGATCGGAGGAGCCGAGGGACCGTGAGGCGCGGGCTGCTTTGAGTGCGTGTTCGCGGCTGGACATTGGATGCATGGAGGAGGCGTCGTTCACGTCGTTTGCTACTTCGTGCATGAGTGTCTCGAGGGCGAGGTGGAGGGCGAAGAGGAAGTCGATGGCGGTCGCCGTGTCGCAGAAGCGGGAGTCTACGGCGTGCCGAATCTGCGCTGTCAGTTGATGGCGCAGGATTGCGAGATTGATTGACATGAGTCCTCCGGTTGGAGTGTTCCACGTGGAACATTTTGGCTACTTGAGAGTGTTCCACGTGGAACGCTCAGGCAGGTCACTGGAAATCGACTTTGAGTTCTGGGATGGTGTGCCGCATCCGCCATTTGAACAGGCTGAATTGGCAGCGCCCGCAGCGAACGGGGTAAGTCAACTGTTTTGCGCGGTATGTCGCGTGGCAGCTAGGGCAGTGGACGAATGGCATCTGCATGAGGTACGGAGCCTTTTTGCAGGTGCAGAGGGTGACGCGGGGGTCCTTGACGACTTGCGAATTTTCTGGGGTAGCATCGTAGTCCATTGTGGTATGTTCCTCGAAGCGCGTGCCAGCGTGCCTCGTTACTACGATTACAAGATATAAGCCTGATTAGCCCCCATGTCAACAGAAAAGTGCAGTGATGCACCGAGGAAGCACGCGATTTCCTCTTGTATCCCACAGACTTTTCCACAGTTTAAGTTTGGAAGAGTAGGGTAGTTGGCAAGATATGCACAAGAAGGATACAAGCTGTGTAAAAGTTTTACAAGATCGTGGGCTTTTTGAGGATTGTTATCAGACGAGATATCTACGGGTGGGTACACAAGAGATACAAAATCGAGTTGACATAATATCTGTTATCAGACACGGTGATTCCAAGATTTCGGCACGAGATGCTGCCGGAAGTACCGGGTGGGTGATCTTGTGAGGGTGACTACTACTGCTAGACCGTGGGTGGACTGCTTCGCGGAAGCGTGTCCCCCCCCGCTCGGGTTCCGGGCTTGAGACCGGGTCCTCGTGGGTAGTGCCAAAGTTGGTACGCCCGAACCCTCGCAGGGGGGTTTGGGGGGTGAGTGTCTCAGGGTTCGGACCGGGGGGAGTGGGGGCCGGTGGTGCGGCGGTGCGGCGATGCGGGATGGGCCAGCGTTGACCCGTGGCGCGCCGGTGGACCGTGGGGAGGGGGGTTGGCCCACCGAAGCGCCCTTGGGGGTGCTCAGCGCCGTTTACGGTAGGTGGTGACCTGGACGGCTGGCCGAGCAACGGCAGCGGCGATGCTGAGATTGTCTTCCCGTGCCCACATCTGTTCAAACTTGGCCTGGAAGGCAGCGATGGCCGCAGGGTCGTCGGTGAATTGTAGATCGTTGTCCTGATTCGTTTCGCCTTGCGTGCTGAAGTTGGCCGAGCCGTCACGAAGGAGCGAACCATCAATGAGGTAGCTCTTCAGGTGCATGAGGACGCTGCTCTGTTTGACCCTGATGGAGATTAGATTGTCGATGGCGAGGGCGTGCAGTGGGCTTTTGGTGACTGCCGCATCGCCGTGCGCTTCGCTCTCTAGCTCTGTGCGGTCGAGGTAGAGGCGAAGCTGGACGCCGCGTTGGGCAGCGGCGACCAGTGCGCCTATGATGTTGGGTTCGACCATGCAATAGGCCGCGATGTCGATGGTCTTGGTGGCGGCGTCGATGGCGGCTACATCGAGTGGGATGAGTGAGGCGGGATTGGAGTAGTGGCGTTCAAGTCTCATTCCCCGATCTTAGGCCTGCACAGGTAGCAGGGAAGGTTGTCGAGGTGGCCTTTCATCTCTGCCGCGCGCTGAGCGGCGATCTCCGCAGTTTGGTCCACGCGTCGGAGCCAGGAGCGGAGATTGTGCACGTCCGCTTTGAGGTATGCGATGGCAGCGATCACGCCCCCGGCTTGCAGGGCAGCGAATATCCCCAGTTCCACGTAATCAGGCATTGTTTTTCCCCCCTGGATCATTGTTAGGGTCAGGCGACGAGGATGTACAGCGTGACGCGATGTGTATTTCCTGGGTCTGTGCCGTTTAGGACGATGGTGTAACTGCCGATTGGGGTCCC
>Ga0074046_10003235_pt1 | contig 13743 bp, 14 predicted proteins | sample BogForMeECP23OM3_FD_94441 | JGI IMG/M metagenome (GOLD analysis project Ga0074046, IMG submission 94441) | Bog forest soil microbial communities from Calvert Island, British Columbia, Canada - Bog Forest MetaG ECP23OM3 | ecosystem: Environmental > Terrestrial > Soil > Wetlands ...
CCAGCCCTTGAGCGTGACTTCGTTTCCCGCATGATGCGACAGTTCTTCGATATAAACTCGCGCCATGCGCCCATTTAAGCATATCGCCGCACAAGTACAGGAGCGCGGACGCGTCGCGCGCTTCGCGTTCATCAGCTAGGCTCGATAACGGGAGAGGCGGCGGATGAACGGGCTGAACGGACTGAACGGACTCGACTACGTCGGGATTGTGCTGTTCGCGGTCGGGGCAATCTACGGACTGCAAAGGGGCGCGCTCAGGATGGTGACGTCGGTGGTGGCGCTGGCGGCAGCCGTCTATTTCGCGTCGCTCTATTACACCAAGGCCGGGGCGTTCGCGGAGACGCAGCTCGGATCCTCGCACGCAGTCGGCGCGGTAATCGGCTACGTCGCGATCTTCGCTTTGATCTTCACGGCCGTGGAAATTGTCGGCTCGTCGGCGATCCGGCTGATGCAGATCGTTCACCTGAGCCCGCTGGATCGACTGGCCGGCGGCCTGCTCGGCGCGGGAATCGCGGCGGTCTTTGCGGGTCTGGCCGTGATGCTGATGGCAGCCGTGTTGCCGCCCGACGCGGCTATCCTGCGCAACTCGCAACTGGTGCCGATGCTGCTGGCCTACAACGAGATGCTGGTGGGATACATCCCCGGCGACGCGCGACTCGCGTATGAGCGCAATCGCGATGACCTGATGAAATACTGGGTCCAGAATGCGATGAGGGGCGCGAGCTCCGCGCCGTCGCCTGCTGCGTCGCCCCCGCCCGCCACGAAATGATCGGGAGAATAGATGATCTCGCGCGTGAGACGGCGATCGCCGCCTCGGATCGGCTGCCCGATGTTAGCAAGCGTCTCCAGTTCGCTACCATCTCCGCCAAGGACCCCGACCGCGCGCAGATGCCGGTGGAAATTGTGTTCGACGGAGTGACCGACGAGGTCACGCTCGCCAAATTCAAGCCTCGCGACAGCTAGCGCCGGGCAGTTACTTCCCGCCGTTCTGGATGTATTTTCCGGCGTTTGCCAGATTTCTCATGAAGGCCTCGATGCCGGCGCTCTTGCGCATGAACTCGGGCACCGACATCCCCAACGCCTTGCTCGGGTCAGCCGACACGCTGACATAGCGAATTTCCGTCGATTTGCCATCCTTTGACGAGCTCAAAACGTAATCCGCGCGGAACTTGATCGCCGCGTTGTCTGCGCTCTGGGCCGTGATGGTCTGCTTGCCCGGGTCGAACGTGTATTTTATCACGTACGGTTTCTTGTTCGGGTTGAGATTGGTCGTTCCATGGTACTCGACCACTTTGCCCGTGGCGCTATTGGACAGGACCTTGACGCTCGTGATCTCTGCCGTGTACTTGCTGAGCTTGTCGGGATTAGTCAGTGCCTCGTAGACTTTCGCTACAGGTGCGTTCAGGCTCGCGGCCAATTCGAGGCGGAGGTTGCCGTCCTTGTCCATCGAGCTCTTCTGACCCCCGAAGTTCGGTTCGATGGTATCCGCGTGCGCTCGATCTCCCAAAAACGTCAAGAGCGTCAGACCAAGCATCAAAGTCGTCAACGAACACGCGAACCTCGAAGACATTATGGTTCTCCTTCTGAGAAGACCTGGTCGGTCATCGGCGGCGTGAATTGTGAAACATGGCCGCCCGCCGGTCAAGGGACCGCTGCCAGGGCCTCCTTCACCGCGCTGATGAAGAAGGGCGCGAACTCCGCGCCGGTGGCGACTGCGCCGTCGCCGACTGCGTCGCCCTCGCCCGCCACGAAATGATCGGGGAATTTCGTTTTCGCTGATCGCGCTTACGCGATAGCGCTGTCCACGGCCTGGACCAGTCTGCCCTTGGGCACCGCGCCGATGATCTGTTCCTTGACCTGGCCGCCCTTGATGATCAGCAGGTTGGGGATGCCCCTGACGCCGTAACGTCCCGGCGTCTGCGGATTGTCGTCAACGTTGATCTTCACGATTTTGAGACGCCCGGAGTACTCGCCCGCAAGATCCTCGAGTATCGGCGCAATCGTGCGGCATGGTCCGCACCACGGCGCCCAGAAATCGATCAAAACCGGAGTGGATGATTTCAGAACTTCCTCGTCGAAGTTCGCGTCGGTAACATGAACGATTTTGTCGCTGGACATCGGGACTTATCTCCTGCTGCGCTCGTCGCCCCTTGAACATAAGTACGGTGGGGTACCCAGTCAAGGCAGGTCAGGCGCGATCGCTCGAGAGCGGCGAGCGCTGATCGTGCGCGCGGTGATTTGCACTTTTCACTTGATCCGCGTGCCGAATCCACTACCCTTGGAAACGCCATGGCTGCGCCGATGATGAACGACGTATTGCCCGACCTGCTCGAGGAGATGGTCTATATGCTCAAGCAGCAGGGCGCCGATCCGCTGGAATCCAAGCTGCGCGCTCTGCGAATCGAGTCGGTCTGCGACTGCGGCGACGAGAATTGTGCGAGCTTCGCGACCGCCGCCGAAGTCAAGGTCGCCAACTATGTCGAGCTGCAATCGATGGAAGGTCAGGTCATCATCGATCTGAACGCCGACGATGAGATCTGCTTCATCGAGGTGCTCGGCCGTCCCGACGTGAAGTACCTGCTCGAAGAATTTTACGACGCGCAGCGCTGACCCGGCGCGCGCCGCGCGACTCTAGCCCGCCGCGCGCTTTTGCGGCGCGGCGCGAAACCGCTCGACGAATTCGATCACCTCGCCGGCGACGCGGTCTTTTTCGCTGTCCACGGTAATCACGTGGTAGCTCTCTTCGAGCTCGACCGCGCGTTTCTCGGGACCGCCGAGATGTTTCATCACGTAGTCGACATTTTTGCGCATCGGGCACGTGTGATCGCGCCTGGCGTGCATCACCAGCGCGGGCTGCGCGATACGCGCCAGCATCGGCTTCACCACCGCGCTTAAATCGAGCAGCTTCAGCGGCGCCGACAAGGGCACCAGACGGCAGCTGGGATGGATCGATCGCGCAGCCGCATCGTGGATATCCGACCCGCCCGGATTGAGCAGATAGATCCTGTCCACGAACGAACCGAGTATCCCGCGCACGCCCCGCAGCATGATGGTCGTTGAGGTCGTCAGAAAAAACGCCGGCGCAAGCATCGCGAGTCCCGCGACCGCCTCGCCCTGATCGGCGGCCAGCCGCGCCGCCAGCACGGCTCCCGCCGACAGTCCCACCACCACGTTCGGCTCGCCGTACCGCCGCAGCTCTTCCAGGCCGTCGACGACGCTTTCGTACCAGTTGTCGTAACCCGCCGCCCCCAACTCCTCGGGCGCTGCGGCGTGACCCGCCAGCTTGACGCCTCGCACGCGTACGCCGCGCGCCGCCAGCCGCTCGCCGAGGTAGCGCATCTCGTATGGAGTTCCGGTCAGACCGTGGATCAGCAGCGCGCTCACGCCCGCGCCGGGAAGGAAAAACTCGTGCGTATCGACGCCCGCTGAGTTGCGCGACGCAGCCTCGTCGGAATCGGAACTCATCCCTGGTATTGCCGCGCGCCCGGCGCGCTCCTTCAGGTTGACGACCCGGTGGATGCGAGCTGGTCGGCGTCGATTTGTATCCTGGCCTGGTCTTTGAGTTGATCGACGAAGCCCGTCCATGCCTGCGCGCGGCGCTGCTCGACGTATTCCTGCATGAACGTCTTCTGCGCGCTCTTCCATTCGTCGTCGGCCGGCTCGGCGCGCGAGGCGACTTCGAGCAGGTACGAATTGCCGCCATTCTCCATCACGCGATCGATCACGCCCGGAATTGCCAGCACGGCCGCGGCGGCGTCGGTCACCTCGGGAAACTCGCCGATACCGGGGACTCTATGGTCGGCGCGCAGAAACGGATCGACATTTTTAATCGCGAGCTTGTTGGCGACTGCTGCTTTGTCAAAGTCGGCCGGGCTCTTGATCGTGGCGAGGATCTTGTCCGCCTGCTGGCTCGCTTCGGCTTCGGCGGTCGAGCGAATCAGCGCCTCGCGCACCTGCGGCTCGATCTCCTTGAGCTCGGGAATTCGCGACGGTTGTTTCGCCAGCAGCTTGATCACGTATGGCGCGCCCTTCTCCGGCACGAGCGCCACCTGCCCCGCTTCGAGCTTGAACGCCGCCTCCATCAGTTCCCGGTCCCGCTCGGCGCCGCCCGCCGGTTCGCCCTGCGCGAACAGCGGCGTCTCGACCGCGTCGATCCCCCGCTGCTTCGCAAGCTCCTGCAAACTGCCGCCCGCGAGCGCTGCCGTCAGGTCCTCCTGCGCCGCCGCGCGCCCAAGCTTCGCTCCAGCCTGCGTGCGCAGCTCGTCAATTATCTTTGGCTTCGCCTCGGCAATCGTGTCGGTATGCGCGGGCTTAAACTCCTCGAGCTTGACGATATGAAAGCCGAAGCGCGTCTCGACCAGCGTGATCTGTCCCGGCTTCATCGCGAACACCGCGTCTTCGAACGGCTTGACCATCTGGCCGCGGCCAAACGAACCGAGGTCGCCGCCTTGGAGCTTGTTGGATGGATCGTCGGAATACTTCGCCGCCAGCTTTGCGAAGTCGCCCCCCGATTGCGCCTGCTTGAGCACGTCGAGCGCCTTGGTCTTCGCCGCGGCCTTCTCGTTGTCGGTCGCGCCCGCCGGCACCGCGATCAGGATGTGCCGCGCGTGAACCTGGTCGGGATGCGTAAAGCGGGTCTTGGCGTTGCGATTGTAGTAGCCCTGGATTTCCTTGTCGGGCGGCGTGTACTTGGCGGCCAGCACCAGCGGCTCGTAATGGACGTAGAGCAGCTTGACGCGCTCGGGCTCGCGGAATTGCTCGGCGTTCCTTTTGTAGTAATCGGCGATCTGACTTTCGGTAGGCGAGATCTTTGCGGTGAAATCGCTGAACGGTATCTCGGCGTAGCGCAAGCCGATCCGCTCGTTGCGAAGATTGTAGGCGTGGCGCGCCTCGTCGTCGCTCACCTGCACGCCGCTGTCGATCATGTGGCGCAGCGTTTCGGCGATCATGCGGTCGCGCTCGCCGTTTTCGTACTCGCTGGGCTGCAGATTGTTGGTCCGCAGCACGTCCTGGTAAGTATCGAAGTCGAACTGGCCGTCGCGCTGAAAAACGGGTTCCTTGGCGATTTTCTCCTGCAGGGCCTCGTCGCTGATGCTGATGCCGAGATGGCGCGCCTCTTCGCCGATCAGTTGTTGCTCGATCAACCCGTCCACCGCTTCCTGGCGGATATTGATGCTCTTGAGGACGGCCGGCGCGCTGGCGCCGTACATCTGTTGCACGTTCTGGCGGATCTGCGTGGCTGCGCGATCGACCTGGTCGCCAAGTATTTGCCGGCCATTGACGGTGGCGATGGGATGGACGGTGTTGAATAATCCACCGCCACCGAAACCCCAAAACGCCATGATGAGCGCCAGGAAGGCGAACGTGACTTGCACTTGCCACGAGTACTGATAACGGCGGATTCCTTCTAACATTGCCGCGATATCATACTTGACCGGCTTTTCCATGCGCAATTGCGCCCGGTTACTTGCCTGCGCCGCCCGTCCTCTGTTAGCGTGTCGCGCAGCGGTAGTGCGACGGACCCAAACGTCTCCGCCAGAGAATTCTTCAACATTTGGGCCGCGTCCTGGGGTGGTATTCGGGCCGGGGATCCTGGTTGCGGCATCCAAGCCTGAACCGGGCAGGCAAGGGGCAAAATTCGTGGTCCTCAATTCGATTTTCGGTTGGTTCTCCAACGATCTCGCGATCGATCTTGGCACCGCCAACACGCTCATCTACGTCAAGGGCGAAGGCATCGTTTGCAACGAGCCCTCGGTCGTCGCGGTGCAGAAAGATTCGCGCGGCTCGCGGCGCGTACTGGCGATAGGCTCCGAGGCGAAAAAAATGCTCGGCCGCACGCCGGGCTCGATCGTCGCCATCCGGCCTCTCAAAGACGGCGTGATCGCCGACTTCGAGATCACCGAGAACATGCTGCGCTACTTCATCCAGAAGATTCACTCGGGCAAGACGCTGGTGCGTCCGCGCCCGCGCATCGTCATCTGCGTGCCGTTCGGAATCACCGCAGTCGAGAAACGCGCGGTGCGCGAATCGGCCGAGTCGGCCGGCGCGCGCGAGGTCTATCTGATCGAGGAGCCGATGGCGGCCGCGATTGGCGCCGGCCTTCCCATCACCGAGCCGACCGGCAACATGATCGTCGATATCGGCGGCGGCACCACCGAGGTCGCCGTGATCTCGCTGGCCGGCGTGGTCTTCTCGCGTTCGGTGCGCGTGGCGGGCGACAAGATGGACGAGGCGATCATCCAGCACATCAAGCGCAAGTACAATTTGCTGATCGGCGAGCGCACCGCCGAGCTGATCAAGATAACCATCGGTTCGGCCTACCCCGGCAACGAGATTCAGACCATGGAGATCAAGGGCCGCGACCTGGTCGCCGGCGTGCCCAAGATTATCGAGATCACCGACGAGGAGATTCGCGAGGCGCTGATGGAACCGGTGCGCCAGGTCGTCGAGTCGGTGCGCATCGCGCTCGAGCGCACGCCGCCGGAACTCGCCTCCGACATCGTCGACAAGGGAATAGTGCTGGCCGGCGGAGGCGCTCTGCTGCGCAACCTCGACGTACTGCTGCGCGAGGAGACCGGACTTCCGGTGACGCTGGCCGACGATCCGCTGACCGCGGTCGTGATGGGTGCCGGCAAGGTGTTGGACGAACTGTCGCTGCTGCGCGACGTGACCGTTGACTGATCGACTCGCCGGATATCTGCTGAAACTTGAGCCGGCGCGTCGGGCCGTATTGACGTGAGAGGCAGCTTTCTCTGGCGTAACCGCGTGCTGCTGACCAGCAGCGCGCTGCTCATTCTGTCGCTTCATCTGATCTCGACCGGGGTCCATCCCGGCGATCTCGCGGCGCGTCCGGAGTCCGCATTTTTGGAAATCATCAGTCCGGTTGACGCTGCGTTTACCCATCTCACGGACGGCGCTTCATCGATCGTCACCGACTACCTCGACCTGCTTCACGTGCGCGAGGAAAATGCCCATCTGCGCAACGAGCTGGCGCGGGTCAAGAGCGATCGCGCGCGCCTGGCCGAGCTCGAGGTCGAAAATCAGCACCTCGGCGAGCTGCTCGAACTCAAGGACGTGCTCGGCGCCAACGCAGTTGCCGCCAACGTGATCGGCAGCGACGCCACCGGCCTTTCACGCACCTTGATTCTCGCCTCGGGTTCCAGCGACGGACTGCGTCCCGGCATGGCCGTGCTCGCCAACCAGGGCGTGGTCGGCAAGATCATCGCCATCAGTCCGCACGCCTCGCGCGTGCTGTTGATCGACGACCACAACTCCGCGCTCGACGGTTTCGATCAGCGCTCGCGCGCGCGCGGAATCGTCGCCGGGCTGGTCGATGAAGGATTGATACTGAAGTACGCCGATCGCTCGCAGGACATCCGGATCGGCGACACTATCGTGACCTCGGGCCTCGATGGAATTTTCCCGCGTGGTCTGCTGGTCGGAACGATCCAAAGCGTGCACCGCGGAGGGCCGGGCTTGTTCCTTGGCGTAAGGATCGAACCGGCGGTTGATTTTCGCGAACTCGAGCAGGTGCTGATCGTCACCCAACCGCCGCCCCACCTCGACGACCCGGCCAAGGACTGACGGATTTGCGCCTCACCCTGCTGTTCGCGGCGTTCGTGGTGCTGGGATTGGCGTTTGAAACCGCGGTGCCGCACCTGGTTCCGTTTCGCGCGCTGATTCCGAACCTGATCATCATACTGGTTGTCGATCTCGGCCTGCGCCATCATGGCGTCGTGCCCGCGATGCTGGCGTTCGCGATGGGCTACGCGACCGACGCACTCGCCGGCTCGCATCCCGGCCTCAACGCCTTCATGATGACGATGGTCTTCCTGGTGAGCTACGAAATTTCGACGCGCCTGATGGTGACCAACGCGCTGGTCGGCGCGACCGTGGTGTTCCTCGGGGTGATCGCGACCACGCTGGCCACCGTTGCCTTCGCCAACGGGTTCAACGCGCTTTCCGACACCGGCTCGATGCTTGGGGGACTGACGCTCGAGGCCGCCATCTCCGCGATAGTCGCGCCGTTCATCTTTTCGATGCTGGCCGCAAGCAAGCGGATGACGGGATTGCCTGTGAGAGCGAAGCGCGAATAGATTGTAAGCTCGGGAACGCATCAGTGGCGAAGTTCCACATCCCTAAAAGCAATCGGCCCGTTCCGCTTCTGGAACCGCGTATCGCGGCGTTGACCGCCGTGATGTTTGCGATTTTCGGGCTGGTCTCCGTGCGCCTGTACTACCTGCAGGTTCTGCACCATCAGGAAAATATCGAGCTGGCCGATCGCAACCGGATTCGCATCCAACGCGTGCCCGCGCCGCGCGGGCTGGTTTTCGATCGCAATCACCGGCCGCTGGTCGATACGAAGCCGTCGTTCGACGCGCAGCTCGTGCCCGAGGATTCCGACAATCTTTCGCTCACGATCGAAAGGCTCGAGCGCTACACCGGCGGAGATCACATCGCGGACAAGATTTCCGATGCCGACGAAGAGGGACGCCCGCCCTACGAGCCCGTCACCGTCGCCGAGCGTCTTGGATGGCAACAGGTGGTGGCGCTCGAGGCGCATCAGCTTGAGCTGCCCGGCGTCAGTCTCCAAATCACCCCCGCGCGGCATTACCTGTACGGCCAGCTCGCCGCGCATCTGCTCGGCTACGTCGGCGAAGTGACCAAGAACGATCTCAAGCAGCGGGCCGACTACCGCATGGGCGACGAGATCGGAAAATTCGGCCTCGAGCGCGTGTGGGAGAGTTCTCTGCGCGGCGATGCCGGCGGACAGGAGATCGAAGTTGACGCCGTCGGGCGGCGCCTGCGCGTGCTCAAGGAAATTGCCGACACGCCCGGCGAAAGCATCGTCATGACCATCGATCTCAATCTCCAGCAGGCCGCGGAGCAGGCGATGGCCGGGAAGAACGGCGCCTTCGTCGCGCTCGATCCGAGAAACGGCGACGTGCTCGCGATGGTTTCGCATCCAGCCTTCGACCCCGACATCTTTGGCGGCGGCGTGAAAGCGTCGGCGTGGCGCGAACTGACGACCGACCCGAACCATCCACTGCAAAATCGGGTCATCCAGGGAATTTATCCGCCCGGCTCGACTTTCAAAATCGTCGATTCGATCGCAGGACTCGAGGAAGGCACGCTGAATCCTGAAACTGCCTACAATTGCCCCGGCGGCTTGTGGTTCGGCGGACGCGAGTATCATTGCTGGCGCCATCAGGGCCACGGCACCATCGAGCTGCACGATGCGATCGTGCGGTCGTGCGACGTTTATTTTTACAACGTCGGAGCAAAGCTTGGCGTCGATCGGATTGCGAAATGGTCCAATCAGCTCGGACTCGGAATCAAGAGCGGCATCGATCTCGATCACGAGAATCCCGGCACCATCCCGTCGTCGGCGTGGAAGCTCAAGCGCTTCCACGAGCGATGGTATCCCGCGGAAACGCTCTCGGTCGCCATCGGCCAGGGCTACGTCGCGACCACCCCGCTCCAGATGGCGCAGGTCGCCGCCCAGGTCGCCAACGGCGGCATCCGCTATCGGCCGCAATTCGTCAAGTACGTCGAGGGACTCGACGGCAATATCGCCAAGTCGTATCCGCCGCTGATCGAGAACCGAATCAAGATCGATCCCGACGCCCTCGAAGTCGTCAAAGACGCGATGGCCGACGTCGTCAACGGCGCCGGCGGTACCGCGCACAAAGCCCATCTCGACAATGTCATCGTGTGCGGCAAAACCGGCACGGCTCAGGTCGTCGGCAGCAATGCTCCGGTAGGCGAGAGCGAGGAAGAGGACAAGACGCCCGAGCAGTTCAAGGACCACGCATGGTTCATCGCGTTCGCGCCAAAGGATCATCCGACCATCGCCGCAGCCTGCATCATCGAGCACGGCGGTCACGGCGGCAGCGCGTCGGCGCCAGTGATTCACGACGTCTTCCAGCGCTACTTCCAGCTCAATCCTCCCCCGCCCAAACCTGAAATAGCGCGCGTGCTCGAAGACGCCTCGCCATCTCAGTGACAGGAGTGCGGCCCTGATGGCGGGCGGCGATCGCAGGTTCATACTTCATTTCGACTGGACGCTGTTCATCCTGGTCCTTGCGTTGGCCGGGATCGGGCTGGTCAGCGTCATCAGCGCGTCGTACGCGGGTGCGCATCGGACCTGGGACCCTCTGGTAATTCGCCAGTTGATTTGGATCGCGGCCGGAACCGTCGCGATGCTCATCGCGGTCCTTGTCGACTATCGAGCTCTGCAGGCCTACGCCTACCCATTTTATGTGCTGGTGATCGGACTCCTGATCGCCGTAATGATCTCCGGCCACGCCACCGGCGGATCGCGCCGATGGATCAATCTCGGCGTCTTCCATCTCGAACCCTCCGAGCTGGCCAAGCTCGCCGTTGTGCTCGTGATGGTGCGTTATCTGCGTGAGGAACCGCCGAAAGGCGGATGGGGCCTGCGCCATTTGATCATCCCGTTCGTCCTGCTCGGCATCCCCGCGGCACTCGTGCTCAAGCAACCCGACCTCGGCACGGGACTGATACTCGTGCTGATCACCCTTACGCTGGTTTTCGTCGGCGGCCTGAATTTACGCACGATGCTGGTGCTGGCGATGGCCGCGATGCTCGCGGCGCCGCTGAGCTGGCACTATCTCAAGCCTTATCAGCGCCAGCGCCTGGTCAGCTTCATCAATCCGCAGGCCGACCCGCTCGGCTCCGGCTACCACATCATCCAGTCTGAAATCGCGATTGGCGCAGGAGGCCCGTTCGGCAAGGGATTTCTGAAAGGTACGCAGGCGCGGCTGAATTTTCTGCCTGAACAGAGCACCGATTTTATTTTCGCGGTTTTTGCCGAGGAGTTTGGTTTGGCAGGCGCGCTGCTTTTGTTGGCATTGTATGCGAGCGTGATTGCGCGTGGCGCATGGATCGCCAGACACGCGCGCGACCGCTTCGGCGCGTTGCTCGCGGTCGGATTGACGGCGATCGTCTTCTGGCAGGTGGCGGTCAACATCGGAATGGCGACCGGGATGCTGCCGGTGGTGGGAATCACGTTGCCGCTGGTGAGTTACGGCGGTTCGTCGCTGATCGCGATGATGGCGGCGATGGGCATTCTCATCAGCATCAACACCCGCCGCTACCTGTTCTGAGTTTCTTCGACGAGGTAAAGCCCGTGGCTCACAAAAAAAAGTTCACCGATCCGACCGACATCGAAATCGTCGAGATTCATGTCCGCTTCGTGGAGGCGATGGAGAACGTCAGGCTCGAAACGATCAGCCCCGAGATGAAGCAGCGCTACTTGACGATCATGAAATCGCTGACGGAAAAACTCGCCATGCCGAGCAAGCCGCTGCACGAAATCCTGGGCGAGATGATGGCCGAGGCCGGCCCGCTCATCTTCCAGGCGATGCAGCGCTAGCGAGTGCGGTTACGCTTCGAAGGCGTAGGCTGCCTCTTCATGCTCGCTGAGATCGAGTCCGACCTGCTCCGCTTCGGGCGCCGCGCGCAGCCCGACCAGTGCGTCCGTCACCTTCAGCAGAATCATGCTGCCGATGAACGAAAACCCCATGCTCGCGACGACGGCTATCGCCTGTACGAATAGCTGGCGCGGATTTCCATAGAAGAGACCGTCGGCGCCCGCGGCGTTGACCAACACGCTGGCAAACAGCCCGGTCGCAAGCGCGCCCCATATTCCGCCCACGGCGTGCACGCCGACCACGTCGAGCGCGTCGTCGTAGCCGAACCGCGACTTCATCCGACACGCGCTGTAACACAGCGTGCCTGCGACCGCGCCGATGATTATCGCCGGGCCGGGGCCGACGTACCCCGACGCCGGAGTTATTGCCACCAGTCCAGCCACCGCGCCGCTCGCCGCGCCGAGCACAGTTGGCTTGCCGCCGATCCACCATTCCGCCGCCACCCACGTCAGCGCTGCGGCCGAAGCGCCAAGATGGGTCGCGACAAATGCGGACACTGCCAGGCCGTTGGCCGCCAGCGAACTTCCCGCGTTGAACCCGAACCATCCGACCCACAGCAATCCCGCGCCGGTGATGGTCATCGTCAGGTTATGCGGCTGCATCGGCTCGTGCGGGAAGCCGCGGCGCTTACCGACCATCAGCGCGGCGGCGAGTGCGGCGACGCCCGACGAGATATGAACTACCGTGCCGCCGGCAAAATCGAGCGCGCCCATTTGGTGAATCCATCCGTCCACGCCCCATACCCAGTGCGCCAGCGGATCGTAAATCAGAGTGATCCACAGGATGCTGAAAACCAGGAACCCCTTGAATGACATTCTCTCCGCGATCGCGCCGGTGATCAGCGCGGGCGTGATCACCGCAAACATGCATTGGTAAATCATGTACGCCTGATGCGGCACGGTCGCCGAATAGGCGGCATACGGCTGTGAGGCGCTGACGCCGTGGAGTCCTGCCCACGAAAGCGCGCCGACCAAAGCGCTGCCGGGCGCGAACGCGAGGCTGTAGCCGAACAGCACCCATTGGATCGACACGATCGCGACCAGGATGAAGCTCTGCATCAACGTCGAGAGCACGTTCTTGCGCCGCACCATCCCGCCGTAAAAGAGCGCGAGTCCGGGAATCGTCATCATCAGAACCAGCGCGGACGAGAGCAGCAGCCATGCGGTGTCGGCGCCTTCGATTTTTGGTGCGGCGGGAATTTCCGCGGCCGCCGGCGACGCGAACGCCAGACACAATGCCACGCTCAGCACGATAGGGTTACGCGCGAGCGCGCGGATTGATTTCGGAACCATCTTCGACCCCTCCAGGCTTGCGAGAGCCTTGGCGATCAGCTTTCACAGCTTTCAGATGCGAGTGAACCTGCCTGACTTTTCCGGAAAAAACAACATTTCATATTGCAATGCGGCTTGTGCGCAAAAAAAAGGTGTTTCACTGGCTCGGATGAACCAGTGAAACACCGCTTCGCGAGCGTCGGGTTGGATGATTCTCAGCCCTTGGGGAGCAGCAGGATGCGCTCGCCGATCATGTTTTTCTGCACCGGCGAGGTACCGCCCGCGATCGTTATTCCCTCCGACCCCAGAATCCGGCGCATCCAGTCACCCTCGGGAGCGAACGGCGTATGGCGCTCGAGCAGCGCATACTCGCCGAGCAGCCGGGTGATGAACTTGGTCATCCGCTGGCCCAAGTCGGTCGAGAGCAGCTTGGAAATCGACGCTTCGGGTCCGGGCTGCTGACCTTTGAGGCGCTTGGAGAGGCTGCGCAAGCCGTTGTACTTCTTGGCGGTCGTTTCGATCGCGAACTGCGCGATTTGCTGGCGGATGTCGTTGTCCTCGATCGCCGGCCGGCCATTTATATTCACGGCCTTGGCAATCTGGACGAGTGCATGGAGCAACTGTTCGGTGCCGCCGAGCGTCTCGCCGATTCCAAACCGCTCGTGCATCAGGGTCGCGACCAGCACCTGCCATCCCATGTTGAGCGGGCCGAGCAGGTTTTCCTTGGGCACGCGCACGTCCTCGAAAAAGATCTCGTTGAACTCGCTGTCGCCGGTGATCTGCTTGAGCGGACGGACGCTCACGCCGGGCGATTTCATATCGACCAGCAACGCGCTCATCCCCTTGTGCTTGGGCAGGTCGGGATCGGTGCGCACGAAGAGCTGCACGAAGTTCGAGCGATGCGCGATCGTGGTCCAGACCTTCTGGCCGTTGACGATAAACTCGTCACCCTTGAGCTCGGCGCGGCACTGGATCGACGCGAGGTCCGAGCCCGCGCCCGGCTCCGACATCCCCTC
>Ga0074046_10003237_pt1 | contig 13739 bp, 12 predicted proteins | sample BogForMeECP23OM3_FD_94441 | JGI IMG/M metagenome (GOLD analysis project Ga0074046, IMG submission 94441) | Bog forest soil microbial communities from Calvert Island, British Columbia, Canada - Bog Forest MetaG ECP23OM3 | ecosystem: Environmental > Terrestrial > Soil > Wetlands ...
AGATCGGACTGACCTTCAACCTACTGGGCAGCGGCAGTATCAGCGGCGCCATCGTCAATGTGTTTGACGCCAGTGCCGGAGCCTTCACGAACCAACCCACCTATGTCGCTGGAACAGCGAAGTCGTCATGCGCTACCTTCGGTTGCCCCGGCTACGACACCGCTCCAAAGATCAACTATACCTACGTGGGTATATCTGACACATGGGGCATGTACAGCTACGGGTACTCGGCTAGCGTCGACTACATCGGTTCAACCGAGATGCTGAACACCGTGTACGCACCCTCGGACGTCAACCCCACCGGTCTCCACGACCCTGTGGCTGACAAACTCAGCAACCTAGTAATCTACGCGACATCGGCAGGAGCGGCTGCAAAGGCCAACAAGGCAGTCGCAACCTACCAGGTCAACAATCTGCCCCTGTTCAACATATACTTCGAGAACGTCCTATATGCAGCCTACGTCAACGGATGGGCGGGATATGCCGCAATACCGAACTACGGCCCCGACAGCGGAGGGGGCCTCGGATACACGGCACTCAACGTCTACCAGACTTGCTACCTTACCGCGAAGGTAGGGGCAAACACATGTCCAAACGGTGGTAACTTCCTGCTGGGTCTAGCCTCCGGTGATACGCCTGCCGGCGGACTGAACCCGATTGAGACCTCCACCACTGTGTACGACAACGACATTTGGCTGAACATCTACGACTCCGCGCTCGGCACTCCACCTACAGGATTCACTGCACCACTGAAGTTCATGAACTGGATGACGACCAGCTACTCGGTCAAGACAATAGGGACCGCGAAGAAACCTTTCACAACATCATCAGGCTCTGGCTGGTTCGCGATGCAGTCATGCGCGACATGCAAGATAATCAAAGGAGATGCGGTAACCTTCAACATCTCACCCGGCATCTACTGGCAGGACCACGTTCCATTCACAGCCTACGACTACAACTTCTCACTCTACCTCAACGCAGTCTCGCTGCCATCAACGCTCCCTGACACGGCCACGCCCTCAGCGGGCATCTTGGCCGGACCAGCAGGCCTGATGGCGACCTACATCAACCCAGCCAACCCACTGCAGATCACCCTCTACATCAACAGCTCATCCGCCTGGAACCTGCTCAACACGCAAGTTCCTCTGCTCCCACTACACATCTTCGGCGCTGTGACCTCGGCGGATTCCGCCGCAGTCGGCGTCCCAGTTCACCCTGAGTACTTCAACCTCGACGAGTTCTCCACATCCAACGGAGCGATGGACCTGAACATGAACCCAATCGCAGACGTCACATGTGCAGGCTGCTCCTCGTACCTCAACTCTAAGGTTTCATTGTCGTCTTGGCCCTCGTGGCTGAACAACTCAGTGAACCTCGAGATAGGGACGGGTCCGTTCATACTCCTGAACCCTGCGAACCCCACTGAAGAGGCCAACGGCAACGGGTATATGGTGATGAACCCGACATACTACAGGCAATTCTGGCAATACTACGCGTACAACTCTACCGACGACTTCGTGAAGTCGTCAACCCCAACAGTCACACTCAGCCTGCAGGTATACGACTGGTCATCCAACCCGACCCTCTGCCCGACGCAGGCAGACAACATATGCAAAGTTCCAGTAACTACATTCGGTACTGGTGCCACATGGTCGGTAGTCAAGACCAATGGCAAGGCAATCGAAACCGGCACGCCGACCTGCTCGGCCGGAGTCTGCACACTGAGCATCTCCACCTCAAGCCTGCCAAAGGGCTTTGAGCACGTCATCCTCAGCGTCCCCTACACATCATTCGGCCTACCGAGAACCTGGTACCAAAGCTACAGCTTCTACCTAAAGTAGAATAGGCAATCGAGACCAATCAGGCCTCGACTGCCTTCCCCCTGATTTCTGATTTGTCCGGAAGAACCATCTGATATCCTTGAGTGGTTCCTTAGACGGCAGCGGCTTCCCAAATCATGTGGCGAGATACCTATTAGGACGCTAATCGGGTTGCAGCCCGTGCGCGCACGGACGTCCCTGAGCGCGGAAGAGCTGGAGAATCTGGTAAGCGAGACGATGAAAGAGCTCGGCTTCGTATGTCGCCGGAACCAGGGCCTCGGCGTGGCCGAGTTCGAAGTGGTCTCCCCCTGTGGCTTCCTGGTGAGAGTGGAAGACCTCACTGGGGAGAGAATGGGCTTCCCCCTCCGGAGCAGACTGAAGGTCGAATCGGCGATAACAGTGAACCGGCTCCTGGGCGCGAAGGAGCCTGAATCGGAAGTTGGGCACCGCGTCTCCGAGTTCCTCACGGCGCTGCGCGCCGCGGCCCCCGCAGAGCCGTGGAAGGGGCTGGGCATCATGGATTCAAGGTCAGAGAAGGCGAACTGGGAGAGGCTCGGCGAGCTCTGAATCAGGGCCAGGTCGGGATGCTGTTCGGGGCACACGGGCCGGCCAGATCGCCGGTGGCTCTGCCCTCCATCAGTCCGCTGTCATAGAGGGGTGTCTGCTAGTCGTCGCCTGCCGGGCGACATCTCAAAGGTCTTTGCGAGCACCGAGGTTCCGTCCTGAGTCGTTTCATCTGTGACGACGACGATCCTGCTCCCGGCTGCCCTCTCGATCGATAACACCATGAGAAAGAACACAACTTGGGACAGGGGGAGCCCCCCGGTCAGGCTGAACATGATGACGAAGAAATCGAAGGGGGGAATGAAGAATATGCTGCCGAAGAGGAGAACGATGCAGAGGAATCCGCCAGCGACGATCAGATAGCCAGCCCTCAATGCAGACTTGCTGTCGATGATTGAGACCTTGCCGTCCCCGTAGGGCTCGGGGAGTCCCCGCTTCAGACCTCTAAGCCTGTAGAGCGAAGGCAGGGCAGCGAGGACGGCCATGCCGATCAGCGGGACGTAGACGTAGTCGGAGAAGAACGTCCACGCAAGGGGGATGCTGGCAGCGAAGATGAGAACAGACCAGACCAGGCTTACCATAGAGGGTCTGGCCTTCTTTCTTCCGGGAGAAGAGAACATCCAGTCACCTCACTCAGAGACTACGCGCGACTCTCTTGGCTGTGTTTCATCCTAGGTCTTTCTCAACTTGTCGACCTTCTTCTGCCTGCGAGAGGGGCGCCTGGCGACGCCTACCACGACCACGGCCGCAGCCACTGCGCCCAGAGCGCCGTACCAGACGTAGGTGTAGTTGGACGCAGTGTATCGGCCGAAGCTCAGCAGGGTGTAGAAGAAGTTCTTGTAGACCCCTGAAAGAACCGTGTACATCGCGCTGGAGTTCAAGACCCCTGTGGCGGCGTTGTAAGTCACGCCCGCGATCATGAATGGGTACGATGACTTCAGCAGGGTATCCCTGAGGCTGACGTAGATCGACGCGGGTGTCCTGACAACTGCAACAGTGATGTTCTGCGGGACCTCGGTGCTGTTGCTGGTGGCCCAGGACGGCAGCGAGTTGGTCGGCACGTTGAACCCGAAGTTCTTGCTCCCATTCTGCACGTCGGTGAAGATGAAGGCCGGGAAGCCCAGGTTTCCTAGGTACGTCCCGACGTCGAACGGGTCGAACACCGTGGTGAGGTTGGTCTCCGTGTAGGTGCCTACTACGCTTCCGTCCGAGATCGAGTCCTCAGTGATATGGTATCCTATATCCGGGAGGCTCGAGCTTGTGTACACAGACTGGATGTCGATCGTAAGGTTCCAGTAGTTGTCGGTGGTGACGTTCTGATCTGTAGTGTCGTTGATGTACGAGTTGTGGACGTGGTAAGAGTAGACGGCCCGTTCTCCGGGGGCGACTCCGACTGTTCTGTCGGATCCGGATGCCGTCACCGTCGCCGTCACCAGGACCAGAAGGACCAACCCGACCCAGATGACGCTACTTCGCAAGCTCGACGACCTGTTCTTCGGTGGTCCCTCTCAGGAACCCTTCGTTCGCCTCCTTCCAGAAGTGGCAGGCCACCTGACGGCCAGGGCTCACCTCGAGCATGAGGGGTTCGGTCTCAGAACAGATGGGCTTGGCGAGCGGGCATCTGGGGTGGAAACGGCAGGCGGAGGGCGGGGCGATGTTGGTGGGAATCTCTCCCTTTGCCAGTATTCGGATTCTCGGCCCCGTGGGGTCAGGGACGGGCACGGCAGCGACCAACGCCTGCGTATAGGGATGGTACGGCGAGGACACAACTGCCTGTGCGGGGCCCTGCTCAACTATCTTACCCAGGTACATGATGGCAAGCTGGTCTACGGCGTCCTTCGACAGGGCCAGGTCGTGGGTCACCATCAGGACCGATATGCCCTGCTTCTGTCGGACCGAGAGAAGAACGTTCATGACTTCGGCTCGGACGGATACGTCGAGCATCGAAACCGGCTCGTCGGCCATGATCAATTCCGGCCCGAGGACGAGGGCTCGGGCTATCGCGACCCGCTGGCGCTGGCCTCCCGAAAGCTCGTGGGGGTGCCGGTAGATGTACTCGGTAGGAGGCGTAAGCTGGACGTCCCGCAGGGACTTCTCCACTCTCTCGATGGCCTCGTTCCTTGATGACACCAGTTTGTTGACGTACAGACCCTCGGCAACTATGTCGAAGACGGTCATCCTGGGGTTGACGGATTCGTAAGGATCTTGGAACACCACCTGCATCTTCGTCCTGACCTGCTTCAATTCCTTTCCGCTCATCTTGGAGATGTCCTTCCCATTGAAGAAGATCGAACCAGACGTGGTGGGGGTGAGCCCGAGCGCCACCCTCAGGACCGTCGTCTTGCCCGAGCCGCTCTCGCCGGCCAACCCGGCCACTTGGCCACGGCGTAACTCGAACGAGACATCATCCACGGCGTGCACGACTGCCTCAGTCTCTCTGCTCATGACCTGGGAGAAGGATCTCCTCACGGGGTACAGTTTGCTCATGTGTTCGACGACCAAGATCCTGTCTTCAGGGATGCTCGAGGTGCCCGAAGCGACGACCTGTCCCAGCGGTCCTCTGGCGAGTATCAGCATGGCGCCGCTCACCGGGTTCGTAAGGAAGAAGGACAAGACCCCCCATATCAGCGAGTTGAGTTCCTTCAGGCGCCCGATTTCCCGTCTCTTCAGGGCGCCGCGCAAGTTGCCGGTATGGATCATGGTCCCGATAGAGAAGCAAGCGGGGATGGCCAGAAACAATCCCAGCCTAGTCAGGAATGGCCCAATGATTGACCCTGTAACCGAACCCGAGTCGTTAAACCAAGCTATGATCAGGATTAGCCAGAAGAGCAGGGTCAAGATTGCGAACACGTACGCAATCAGGAGGAAAGAACCAACGCTTCTTTGCCTCGTTGGCATGGCCTGGTCGCCTGGCGCTTTCACGTCTTTCCGCCTCCAGACCTAATCTCCCTCCAGAAGTGGCAAGCCACCGAGTGCCCCGGCTCCGCTTCGAGCAGGGGGGGTTCTTCTGAATTGCACACTTCCTTCGCATACTGGCACCTCGGGCTGAATCTGCACCCCTTGGGCGGGTCAATCAGGTCGGGGGGAAACCCTGGGATTGAGACCAGCGGCTGCCTCGGCTTCCTGATGTCGGCAAAGGCCTTCTGAAGGCCTTGCGTATACGGATGCAGAGGTGTGAGATAGACGTTCTTGCTCGGCCCGTACTCGACGATCTTCCCCGCGTACATGATGGCGACGCTGTCGCTCATCTGAGCCACCAGTGCGAGGTCGTGGCTGATCAGGATGATTGCCAATCCCAATTCTCGACGGATGCTGAGCAGGAGCTCTACTATGCCAGCTTGGACGATTACGTCAAGCGCCGTCGTCGGTTCGTCGGCTATCAGCACCTTGGGGGAGAGGGACAAGGCCATGGCTATCATGGCTCTCTGCTTCATTCCTCCGCTGAACTCGTGCGGGTAGTTCTTTGCACGGGCAGGGTCTACGCCCACGAGAGTGAGCAGCTGCGCTGCCCTCGCCTTGGCGTCAGACTTCTTCACGTCGGTGTGGCAGGTTATGGACTCCGTTATCTGGTCGCCCACCCTGAATATGGGGTTGAGCGAATTCATCGCTCCCTGGGGTATGACGGAGATCTTGGTCCATCTGACTTTCCGCCTGATTTCGGAGTCCGACATCGCGACCAAGTCATCGCCCTCAAGCAGGATCTTCCCATCGACGATTCTCGCGTTTGTCGGCAGGAGCTTGATGAGAGTGCTCGCCAGACTCGACTTCCCGCAGCCGCTCTCGCCGACTATTCCCAGGACTTCCTTTTCGTGTAGCTCGAAACTGAGACCGTCCACTGCCTTGACATCTCCGGCAGTCGTGTTGTAGTACATGTGAAGGCCCTCGACTTTAAGCAGGGACAGGCGTCGTCACCTCGCTCTCAGCCTCGGGTTGAAGATCGAATCAAGAGCGTACCCGACAAGCACGAATGCCAGCGACAGCAGCGCGATGGAAACGCCTGGTGGGAGGAACCACCACCAGACGTAGGAGTGAATCGGATCTCCCGTAGCATCCGGCAGCGCGTTCGCCAGCATGATTCCCCAGCTTATGATAGGCCGGCCGTGAGCTGCGATCCCGAGGAAATCCAAAGCTGCGTCCAGAAGAATGAAGCCTGACACGTTCAGGGCTACCTGCGAGTAGACCAGTCCCATGACGTTCGGCAGAATGTGCCTCCTCAGGATATGGCCCGTTCCTCCCCCCACAGCCCGAGAGGCTTCGACGAACTGCCTTTCCTTCACGGTCTTGGTCTGGGCACGTATCAGAATCGCTATGAAGGGCCAAGTAAGAGTGATAAAAACGAGGATGATCCAGAAGTAGACGGTCGATATCAGAAGAGGGTTCGCGGCTATGATTGACGTGACGACGATCAGCAGCGGCAGGAAAGGCAACACGAGGAAGAAATCCGTGACTCTGCCCAACATGTCGCTGAAGAGCCCTCCGATGTATCCGGCTGCGATGCCAGCAATTGCCCCTATGCCCACTGAACCCAGTCCCGCGGCAATCCCCACCATCATCGATATCTGGGACCCCCAGACAAGCTGAGACCAGACGTCGTTCCCAAGCTTGTCGGTGCCCAGGATGCCGTAGGCTCCGCCATCTAGGTGAAGTTCCATGGAGGAGACGTATACCGAGGCCATGCCGGTGGTAGCCCCTCCGGCGCGAACTCCCATCACCTGCATCTCGAGCCTGTAATCCCCAGTCTGATTGAATACGAGCTCAGACGGATTGCCAATGCTCGTGTAGGAGGGAATGCCCGACGTCGACAGGAGCCAGCTCGTGATATCTATTGGGTGCCATTTAGTCGCGTTGGAGCTGAGGATCATCACCGTCGAGCCAAGTGTGGCGCTGAAGGTGGGACCTGAGCTAAGGGAGTAGTTCCCTTTCGGAGTGAAGATGATGAAGTTCGCGTAGATCCGCGAGATGTTCGTCATTTCCGTGGCTTCGAGATTGGTGGTGACTTCGAACGCCGGCGGAGAGGCACCGCTGAACTTGAATGATTGGGACATCGAGAAGAGGACCACCCCGCCCGGCAAGTACGGGTCGTTGGCGGTCGCATTGGCCGGGAGCGAGGCATTGACGTACAGACTGCCAGTGACAGTCGGAGACGGCGGAGTGACCCCAGGGGCGATGCTCCATGTGAGGTTGTTCCCTGAAAGGTCCCAGCTTGCGACCTCCTGCTGGCTGCTGAAACCGATGGTGGCTATGGGGGTCTGGTCCACTGCCACATTCCTGTACTCGGGGAGCAACGTGGCCCAGCTCGGGACGTCATACGCTGCTGCCACTTTGTGATCCAGGGGGGGAATGGGGGCCAGAATCGGCGCAAAGATGGCGAGGACCACGAAGAACACGATTACGATTAGCCCTACTACGCCGATCTTGGACTTGATGAAGAGCTTCGTTAACCGCTTGAGATCTGAAAGGAGGTTCCTCCCCTGGGACGACACGCTAAGCCGTTACCACCCGAGGGTCAAGGAATCCGTGCAGTATGTCAGCGATGAAAACGGCGATGACCACCATGACGGCAATGATGAAGAACAGCGCCTGCTCCAGCGGGAAGTCCAGCTGCACTACTGCATTGAAAAGGGCCAGACCCAGTCCTGGATAGCCGAACACCGTCTCCGTGATGACGGCGCCAGACAGGATGAAGCCGATCGACAGGGCGAAGGCTGTGACTATGGGGAGGACGGCATTCCGGAACGCGTGCTTGAACAGGACTGTCCTCTCCGGCAGCCCCTTCGCCCGGGCCGTCAGGATGTAGTCCTCCTGCACTGCATCCATCATCACAGCCCTCTGTGTCAGGAAGACGCCTCCTATTCCGGCAAACGTCAGGGTGAGAAACGGCAGGAAGAGCGCCTTCAGCAGGCCCTCATAGAAGGGCCATCCCGTCTTCAGCAGTGTTTCTCCGGGCACGCTGATGTACGTCGTCCTGGTAACGTAGATTTGGAGAAGCTGGAGGATGGCGCCCAGGAAGAATACAGGCAGTGAGTTCAAGAACAGAAGGACCGCGAGGAAGCCGATATCCACGAACTGCCCCCTCTTTGCCGCGGCTATCACGCCCAGACCTATGCCGATGGCGAAAGCGGCTATCGTCGAAGACCCGATGAGTAGGATTGTGTAGGGGGCGGCATACTGAATCGTTTGTATGACTGGATTGGTCCCATAGCTTCCTATGTTGAACCCAAAGTTGCCGGTGAACAGGTTCTTGATGTACAGGCCAACCCTGACCAGCAGCGGATCCTGGAAGCCGAAATCTTTGGATATTCGGGCCCTCACCGCTGCAATGTAGTTGAAGTTTACTGCGCCGCGTGGCGGTTGCTGGGGCAAGTACATGTTCTCGGCGCACTTTTCATATGGCAGGCCGTTGCAGTTGACCAGGAACGGCAGCACTTGGAATAGGAAGTAATTGAAAAGGACGATAAGCACTAGGAGAATGACTGTGTACACGAGGCGCTTGCCTATGTATCGCCTTAGCCCCATTCCCCATCGCCGCCATCTTTGAAGCTAATTATGTTTTGTTACCAACCGCCGCTCACAGTATGGTGGCGCAGAACTGCAGCGCGCGCTACCACCACTACTGCCCTCGCGATACGTCAACAGCGGCTACCGGCTTCAGCACTACAGCGACCACCTCCGTCGTCACGACGGTCAGCAATTGCACGACGACCTACACCACGACCCTCCCCATCACCTATGTCAGCACTTCTTTCAGCAACGTCATCACTACGCTCGTCATAATCAGAGGAGGAGGGACCAAGGAGCGGCGGCAGTCTGCTACCGATTGGGACAGAAACGGCTTCCGCCTCAACCAGAACTGGTCTTATTCCCTTCAAAGCAATAACCTCCTACATGTCAACCCCACGACGAAGAGTCCAGACACGACTACTAACACGAACCAATTGCTCACCAAGTCTACCCCTCCTATCGACCCAGCAACAAAATCTGTAACATGAATTGCCATTTCCTGCCTGCCTAGAATCAGAAGACTAACTTGTAAAATAAGAACCATTGGAAAAGTAAAGAATGTCAGAGTATTCCTTAGAGACTCGTATAACCCTTTATCGAGCCGGAACAGTACGACGCAGATAGTCGCACCAAATACGAGTATGAACGCAGATAAACCCAACCAAGGTCCAAAATATGGACGAAGATATTCAAAATACCTGTTGACCACCAAATACTCCGCTAGACTGATACGTCCTGATGCTAAGTAGCTCCCATCGAGTTGAAGCATGTCTGTAACTACGGCCAGGAGATAGAAGAAAGACAACACAACGGCAACTATGACCACTGAGAGTTTTACTAACGTAGGAAGTCTGAACGTCTTATCGAATGACGAAGGAAGGCGAACTCCCAACATGAGAATGAAAATAGCAACAACCAGTACACCTTCTGCTACTTGTAGAAAGGTCATATAGGTATAAAGTGGCAATACAGTGTTCAAATCAAAATCCCAATTGCTGGCAACGTACTTAGCGGAACACGAAAGGTAAGAGGTCGCTCCCGCAGAAATGATAAGTGCCGGATTTGTACAGACATAAGTACAACTAATATTACGCGAACACAGCTCCGATGAAGATTTCACTGGAGAACTAAATGCCAGAACGGCAAAGAGGAGAGCACACAGGAACAGACCCACTACTAAGAAGAGCCGAGTGCGCTTCGGTCTGACTAAGGATGATGTCATGTAGATCCCCTCTCCTTTGCAACTCTCTGCTTGAAGAGAAGCGGAATGTTCCATATAGCAAGGAACGACGTCCTTTGAGTTTGCACAAAAACGTCATTCATAACCGGAACGAAGGAAATTACTGGCTTCAATGCTCGGCTCCTGCTCCTGAAGGCGATACGGAAAGACGAAGGCTTTCCAAGACAAGAATGAGGAAGAAAGAAGCCGCTATGGTCAACACGGTCCAGTTGCTAAGGAGATACAACCCAATCCATCCAGAATTGAAGTCTATACTACCAAACGACCAGGCCGTGAACTTGGTAACATAAAGCACCATTTCAGTGGAACCATGAAGCCACAGGCCGACAGTCAATAGCAAAACCACGGGAAGAAAGAAAACCTTGAGAGACCATTTGAGGGACGAAATGAACCCTGTCTGCAAACGATATACCATGAATCCAAGAGTCGCAACAACACCAAGAGGGAAGGCTACGGTGCTAGGATCAAGATTCAGTGGCGGTCCACCTATCGAAAGGGCGTGCCACAAAGCAGAAGTCAAGAAAGGAATGGGATAGTAGACTCGCTCGGATAGCAAAAGAAAGAGTGTCCCACTAAAGATAGAAAGAAGCAGAACCACCCTTCTCATATTCTTGGACAGAGTGAAGGGTCTGGTCAACACACGAGCAAGACGCGGAACAGCTCTCAATGCGCGATCCCCAAGCGTGAATAGGAATAGCAAGGCAGCCGATAGCATGAAGCCCCACTCCATTTCGACGTAAGATGTATAGACCCAAAAAGGATCCATGTACAGCGGCAGGAGAGGCTCCTCGGCGGCCGACTTCAGGAGGTAGCTGTTGATGTACAGGGTCACGCATGGATTGACATTGGTTGTCGGGTTCGTAGGTGTGTCCTCCGGATTACAGGCGGGAGGAGCGAACGACTTCACAGGAGAGGAGTATGCCAGAGCAGCGAAGAGGACGGCACACAAGAGCAGACCCACTACTGAGAAGAATCTGACGCGTTTCATGGTTTACTGTCTCCTAACTGAGATGAGAGCTTTTTGTAGGTGAAACTACAGAGCCCAATCATGAAGAGCCCAAAAGAAAAGACGAGAACAAACACGTTAGCGAGCGCGCGCCCTCATAGAAGTTCGTTGTCCCCAAGGTTCCGCATGCTGCCCGTTTTCTCATTTCTTACACCTTAGCATATCTCCAGTCCCTGAGCTATCATCGAATGGAAATCACAGTCGAAGCCATGAAGTAGACTGTTAATCTTGGCTCTCTCTTGCAACACAACTACCCAATGAACAGAAACACTGTACTGGTAGGAATAGGCAGAACTCGTAAAACCAGCACAAGCTAAAGATGTTACAATCGGAGCGGTTAGGACTGTGCTATTGTTATCACCAATATAGAACGTGTTGACATAGATTCTACCGCTCCTCAGGTCGAAGGTTAAGATGGTAACTGTCGCTGCGCCATTCCTATTGTCGTCTTCTTGTCTGTTGAACATCAATTCATCCACTCCTGTCGAAGTAATAGTATGATATGCTTGGTCACAATCAGAGCCTAATGTATAGTGCCCATTCAATGTCAGAAACACATCAGGGTTGTTCTTTAGCAAAAGAGTGAGGTTTGAAGAGAACTCTGTCAGATTTGGATCCGAAGACTGTCCAAGATCATCTATGAACCCATGCGTAGCGATGATAACATGATAACCTTTGTAAATGGGATTCGATAGAAGTCGCTGTGCCCAAGCAAGTTCAGCAATCCCATTGAATTGAATGTTTATGAGCAAGAAATTCTGATTCGCCCCACTGAAAGTAACTGCCGTATCCATTCCTTGGTCGGTGCTACCAACCCATGTCGCATTCGACCAGCTCAGAGAAGCCTTCTGCACAACAGAAGGATTGAATGCTGCATAATCCCATCCAATCCAGCCATCATCAGTTGAATTTGCATAGAGGTCACCACTTGGAACAAGACAACCATCGTGGTCTCCTGCATTCCACGTATATGGAATGTCGGCTTTGAGAAGAACACCCATGGATTGGTTTGCTATCTCCCACTGTATGTCGTTTGTGAACTTAGAACCACTATCATCATTGACATTGCAATATTCTCCGGTGTTCTGAATTATGTCCCCAGTATGAACTACCATTCGCCCATTGCAGACTGCATAGTACTTGTCTATCCACCGAGTTGTGTTCATAAACAAGTTGCCACCCATTGCAAGATATTGTGTGTCTGTTATCCAAAACAGAGAAAAGGTCTGAGAAGTGGCTTGTGGTGCTGGGCATCGTGTTGAAACTGAAGCCAGGGACACTTGCATTGACGAAGCGAACGATGACGAACAAAGAATGAATAATCCCATGACCAGAACGAGCCTGACGCGTCCTCTCATGCCATTGAAAGGACGGGTTCATCGCTTATAGGTTCTCTTCGCTCTTCACCCGTCGCTGCCACCACTGACAAGCCCGCTCCGACCTTTCGCCCAGACAGCCGCCCCTGAAGACCAAGGCAGAGACTCCCATGCTGAACAGGAAATTGGTCGAGAGCTCAGTCTTCCAACATTTTTATAGTTGCGTCGGATGGTTCGTCGCTGTGAATTCTCTTCGGGCAGGATTCTCGGTCGCGTTCGTCGTAGCTATGCTTGCTCTAGGGCTTCTAGCCGTCGCTCCAAGTGCGGGGGCGTCGGGAATCAAGGTCCAGACGCTCCCGGTGGGAACGGCACCCTTAGCCGTGGCCGTCAACTCCAAGACCGGGACTGTCTACGTGGTGGACGCCGGCGACAACAACGTCACGGTGCTCAGCGGTTCCACCAACCTACAAATCGTCAATGTCACCGTGGGCTTGGAACCCACGGCTGTGGCAGTCGACAACAAGACCGGACTCGTATACGTCACCAACAGCGCCTACGACAACATGTCAGTGATTAATAGCAACAATGAAGTGATCGCCAATGTAACCGTCGGAAGTTCGCCGGCGGCAATCGCAGTCGACCCCACCACTGGAGAGGTGTACGTGGTAAACAGCGGGGACAACACGCTCACTGTATTCAACGGGACGAGCTACGCCCTGATTTCGAACGTCACTGTGGGGAATTCCCCCTCTGCTGTGGCAATCAATCCTGCAACGCAGACGGCCTACATCGCGAATTCAGCCGACGACAGCCTCTCGATGATCAGAAACAATGCTGTCGTGAATGACGTCGCAGTCGGGAGCGACCCGGACGCGGTGGCATACAATGCGGTCAATGGCGAGGTGTACGTCGCGAACTTTAACGACAACACGGTGCTTGTCTTCAACGCCACGACACTGCAATCCACAGCAAACATCACAACTGTGGGCAACTTGCCCACGGCACTGGCGGTGGACCAGAAGGGGTACGTGTGGGTCGCGAATTCTGGGTCGGACACGGTATCCATCATAAGCGGGGCGACGAACAGCGTCGTCGCTAATGTGACACTCGGGATACTGGGAACGGTCGACCCGGTCGGAATCGCGGCGAACCCCACAAACGGCAAAGTGTACGTAGGAACAGCCAACGGGGTCGGGGTGTTTGGGTTGTTGCAGTAGATCCCGTGTGGGGCGGGACACTCATGTCCGCCGCCTTTGATCGGACATGCGGAAAACTAAGTTCAAGAAAGCGGA
>Ga0074046_10003238_pt1 | contig 13735 bp, 8 predicted proteins | sample BogForMeECP23OM3_FD_94441 | JGI IMG/M metagenome (GOLD analysis project Ga0074046, IMG submission 94441) | Bog forest soil microbial communities from Calvert Island, British Columbia, Canada - Bog Forest MetaG ECP23OM3 | ecosystem: Environmental > Terrestrial > Soil > Wetlands ...
AATGATTGGAACCGTTCGCAGAAATGCTATCAGCATCAAACTGAGCATCTCCCGAAAAGTCAACGGTTCCGACGACGTGGTCCTTCGCAGAAGCTAAGAGGTTCAAGGGCATAAACAATAGTGCGAGGCTAACTACCGCGCATTGAAGTTTCCGCATGATTTCGTTCCTCTTTTCCAGATCGCCACCACCGGCAATGCAATAAGTGCTCTTTCGAATGGTGCTCCCCTCCATCTGAATGCAGTGATGAGAAGCGCCCTTCAGCTGTGTTCGACGGCAGTATCTCCGGGGGAAACCCGCCGTCGGTTCGGAGCGTGCGCCGCAACTTGAGGGTTGCGGCGCCCGGTGGTTATAGAATCCTCAGACCTGCTGACAAGGATTGTTGCCTACCATGTGAATCGGCCGGACAGTTGGCCCACCCGATTGCCATACACCCCCGTGACTTGACCAAAAAACTGGTCGTCTCTCCCGGTATCGGGAGCGTTATAGTGGTGCTGATTCAACGCATCGAAGAAATCCGCGTGCAACGTGAAACGATACCGCCCGTCCGGCCCAAACGATAGGGTCTTGGCAATGCTTATGTCCGTATTGTTGTAGTTGGGCCCCCAGCCCTGAACAATATAGGGAACGTTTCCGAATTGGCCTGTCGGCGGATCGGTGAAGGCACTCGCGTCAAATGCGGTATTGCTTGGGTCAGCCAGATTGTTCAGATCAAGCCTGCCACGTGGATTCTTTCCATAATGGAATCCGGGAGCGACGTTCGATCGGATTGGCCCCATCCAGCCGGGAGTCTCGTAATTCGCGGCCGAAGGTCCGAGAATGGGGCTGCCTGTCTGATAAGTGCAGAGGATTCCGATGGTCCAACCACCGATAGCCTGGTTGAGGAGCCTAGACGAGAATGCCCATCGTTTACCAGTTCCGAACGGAAGATCGTAGTTCACATAGCCTTTGGCTACGTTCTTCTGATCAATTCCGACGGCCCAATGCTTGGCCTCACTGTACTCCTGGATGTTCTGGAAGCCATAATTGCCGCAGCAGCCTCCAATGTTGTTCGTGGCTTGCACGCTTCCTGTCGCCTTTGACAGAGTGTAGCTCATATCCATCGATAGCCCATGAGCGTTGTGGGCCTTGGCTTCAACGATAAAAGCGTTGAACTCGCTTACACCAAGAGGAGAGCCACCATATTGGATGGGGCCAACTGTTGAAGCCAGTTGAGGATAAGGTGAGATTGCCGACCATGCGTACCCGCTAAACCCCGAATAGGGATAGGGCACACCGGCTGCCGCCGCCTGTGCAGCGTCATTGACAACGGCATTCACCTGCCCGGCTTCAAGTATCGCACTGTATGTCGCCCAGCTTGGATAGTTCAGTGGGGTTTCTAATGCTCCGTCATGGAGGCGGGAGCCCTTATTGCCGACATAGTTAGCGCTCAGAAGGATATTTTTCGCCGCCTCCCACTCGATGCCGCCATTGAAGTTCTGGACCATTCCTAAACGGAGAGTGGTGGGGTCGACATACCATGGACTTCCATTGCCGGTGGGCAAGTAGGTTTGGCTGCTCGTGCGGCTGTAATAGAGTGGCTGACCTGGATAGCCATTATTCCAATCGTATGCAGTTGAGCCGCTAACGAAGTTGTTGACCTGATTGTTTGCAATCCAGAACTGGTTGTCTTCGTATGGGCTAAGTCCCCATTGTGTATTGATATTCAGTGGGACATAGTTAATGCCGTATCCCCCGCGGGCTACGACGTTATTCTTCAGACGATAGGCCGCGCCCAGGTGGGGACTGAACTGCCAAAAGTCATTGGTAGTCTCGAAACTCTGACTGCTGCTGGTGGTGAACTGCCACGCTCCTGGATAACTTCCCCACGCGCCGCTGGGATTGGTCAAATGAGGATTGAATTGTTGCCATTGTCCAAGCGCATTATGAAAGGGTGTGTTCGCGTCCCAACGAAGTCCTAACTCCACGGTCAGGCGTTGAGAGGCCTTCCATGAGTCATCGACAAAGAGATCGTAGTTTTTGCGACGCGAATAACTCGGATCAGCCTCCTGAATCGAGGCACTGGTTACGTCTCCAAGCATCATGGCTGCGAAACCGGACCCTATAAATGGTGCGACTCGACTGTCAATGGGCCCTCCTATGTTGTTGGCAAAGTTGTAGATTTGCGGGCCGCCAAAGCCATTGTTGTTTTGCATTGCCGAAAACTCGCCACCGAATTTAAAGGTGTGCTTGCCTTTCAGCCATGAGACTGCATCCTGGTAGTGGAACACAGCATAATGGTAATGATCTTCGGTGACCTGGCTGGTGCTGGTCTCGCCGATGCCATTTCCACCGCCGAAGTTAAGAATCGGGAAGTTATTGCTATCGCTGTTAGGGAACCCATAGGCCACTGGATTTTCATGTGGCCATGATGATTCGTCCGTGAAGAGGTGAACGTACGACCCTGACAGAGTATTGACCAGGTTGGGTGTAATTCCGAAGGTATGGCGAGCGCGGTAAATATGCTCATAGAGAACCGATTGGCCACCACTGCTAAGTGGTCCTCCGGTATAGTAACCGAGCCCGCACCCAGCACACGAACCCGCATTAAAGAGCTTCACATATGTAAATCCAAACATAACGCTCTGACGCGCAGTAAGTCTGTGGTCAGCCCGTAAGTCGAAGTTGTCTTTGATCGCAGGCCCCCCGTTATTGGTAGAAAAGTTGTTTGTGATTGTCGGCAAGGTCGGGACATAGTACTTTTGATAGAGAGAAATGATCTCTTTCGATAGAGTGCCGAACCGTGATGTCGGAATTACGTTGCCGGGGAATGGCGTTCCGCAGGGAATACCGTTCACGGATGTCCATGTAGCAGGATCAAAAATCTGGCCATAGAGATAGGGCTGTCCAGTGCATGGGTTGACGATGGGTTGCTGTGTTGTTGGATCATTAATTACGCCCTGGTAGGTTCCCTGGGTAAGCAGAGCGCTGAAATCGCCACCGAGCATGTCCGTTGTTGGAACGGTCGCGCTCGCAGGAGTAAGGACGTTGTTGGTTTGAGAATATTTTTCCCAGGCTCCAAAAATGAAGGTATGATTCTTCCAGATCGGGCCGCCCATGCTTCCCCCGTAGTCGTTAAACCTGTCTCTCGCTCTGCCGTATTGCGAGCGGCAGGCAGGAACGTCGCTGGAGGATCCGCATTGGGAGAGAAAGTAGTTGTTAGCCCAATCATTTGCATTTAGAGCTTCGTTTTGCGTGTAGTAGAAGGCAGAGCCGTGAAACGAGTTGGTTCCGGATTTCGTCTCGTATAAGACGGCGCCGCCACCTGTAGCAGCGCTATCGATATTGACGCCGGCGATCTGCACTTGCATTTCAGAGATCGAATCTTGACCCTGCGTTAGGACAAAGCCCTGCAAGGCAGAAGTCGCATCGATGCCATCAATCAGGACTGACTTTGAAAACTGCTGCGACCCCGCAATGTCGTCCTGATAAAAGTATCCCATCATTGTTGGGGTGATCGCATACTGAATATTGGAGGCGTCACGACCGCCGCTTACATTCATAGGGATCGTGTTGATGTCCTTGCCCTCGACGGTCAATCCAACTGTCGAGGTCTCGGTTTCAAGAAGTCGCGGAATACCAGTCACGTGCACTGTTTCAGAGACCGAACCGACTGAGAGCTTGGCATTCACTTCGAGAACCTGCGCAGCAGTCAAGTGCAGATCCGGTACAGAGAATACTTTGAATCCCTGATGTGTGATGTCAAGGGTGTAATCCCCGATCTGCAGGTTGGGGATCGAGTATATTCCGGCTTGGTTGCTGACGCCCTTGAACGCCAATTTGGTATCCGCGTTCGTGACGGTCACATTCGCTGCCGGCAGAACCGCACCGCTGGCATCTGTCACTGTTCCGGTGACGGTTGCTGTGTCATGTTGCGCCCACGATATTCCTGATGCGATCAGGAATACAGCGGAGAGTCGCAGAGTGAGAGTGAGAAGTCTCTGCATTGTCGATTGACATGTCGGTTGCATATGCGTCCCTCCTGAATTTAGCGTCTGGTCTCCGATGTTGTGAAGTGTCATTGCGCAAAAACCTCCTCATCTGCGGGAACCGCCTTCAGTGCATTGGCCTGCGTCTGTGCAGCAAGTGTGAGAGTTCTGGACGCGATCCAAATAGAAGCAAGTTGAAGGACCGCCACGATTGGCAATGCGTATTTCAAGGCGGCGATATCCGAAATCCAGGTTGCAAGAACCAGGAATAAGCCACACCCCAGCGCTCGTCCCGCAAACAGGCCGCATTCGTGATTGAGGATGTACGCGTACTGATTTCTACCCTCGGCGCGTGAAACTATTTCCGTGATAAGGAATTGAATGGGGAAGTAGGCCAAATCGAGAATGGGCTTCGCCAATATGAGACAAGCCATGAAGATGATGACGCCCGCTGCATTGAAGAGGGCGGCGTTGACGACAGTTCCAATGAAGAACAACACGAGACCGATTGAAAACACAAGAACGCGATGATTTGGCTTTGCTACTCTTCCGATTCCATATAGGAAAAACGACGAAACGATTCCTCCGACGGCCTGAATGGTTCCCAAAGTTCCTTCTTGCCCCAGGAGCATCATGATTAGCATGGCCGGCGCAGTGACTATGTAGCCCTGGACTAAACCTTTGAGTGCGGCCAGCACGAGCATCTTGTGCCATAAAGGATCGAAGCGGAAGAACATAAACGTCGTGAGCGGAGGATTTTCAAATCTTCCAAAGTGCAGGACAATGGATGCGAGAACGGTAAGGGCGATGACGCAGATCGACACAATCCGATAAGCATTATTCGGATTACCGTTGAGCCATCTGTTTCTAGTCGTGCCCGCTATGAACAGACCAATTCCCATAGGGACAATCACCGACGTGAATGTAAGGAAGAAGGACTCCAGGCCATAGTAGTAGTTTCGATTACTGTCATTGGTTGTCGATAGCACAAGGAAGCCGCGGTTGGCCCAGAACAATCCCGTGGCCAGGCCCATCATGGAGCCGGAGATTGCGGTTCCAGACATCGTAATGACGGGCGAAGACATCATTAAGATCATCGCGATCCCGCTCAACAACATCGCAGCTGAGTAAAGGTGGTTGATACTAACGCTTCTCAGCAGGAACCCATTGATCAGGAAGGCGGCTGGGGTTGCCGTATAGATTGCAAGTTGGTAGGTGAGCACCTTACTGACTGCATGAGAGTTGCGCATGACGTAAGCGGCTACGAAAATTTCGATTACAGGTAGAACAAACGCAAAGAGCATGTTCGTGAGCAGCAGAATCCTCATGTCTCGGGGACACGAGAGAAAGAGGTCATACTCCTTCATGAGCCTGTTCATGCACACTCCCGTAACACGTTGAGGGAAGTGAGAATTTCGTTGATCGAGAATGTGGCGGCGCAAATTACGCTGTCGGAGGCGCCATAGTAGATGGTCACGCGGTCGCCATCGACCAAGTGACCGTTCGTAAAGATGACTTGGCCGAAGAAGCCCTCCTGCTCGTAGGGAGCCAGCGGTTCCATGATGGGCGTCTCCGAGCGTGCCAGCACCCGCCATGGCTCGTTCAGGTCGAGCAGCAGCGCGCCAAGGCAGTATCGGTTTTCTTTCGTCGCGCCGTGATAGATCTCCAGCCAGCCTTCGGATGTCCGGATTGGCGCAGCTCCTGCGCCTACGCGGGCGCTATCCCAGCGCCCCTTGCGGCTATGAGCCACGCAACGGTGCCTGCCCCAGTGAGTGAGGTCGGGCGATTCGGCGAGCCAAATGTAGTTGCCGCCCAGTTCCGGGCTGCTGGGCCTGTGGAACGCATAGTATTTGCCGGCGATTTGTTCCTCAAAGAGCGCGCAGTCCTTGTTGTGCGGCGGAAAGATCATCCCCTCATTGGCAAAGTTCTTCCAGTCGCGTGTTGTGCGCAGCCCTACCCCCACTCCGTTATTGGAGACCTGTGTATAAGTCAGGTAGTAGGTCCCGTCGACCTTCGCTACACGGCAGTCCTCAATCCCGTAGGTTTCCAGTTCGCCGGTACCCATCAGAGGCTGGCTTTGCTCCGGTTCGACGAAGTGGACGCCGTCGTCGCTGGCTAGGAGACGAAGATGGGAGAGAGTTGTGAGGTAGTCCCGCCCCTCAAAACTAATCACGCGGGGATCGCTCAGATCAAGTCTTGGGTCGGCCGAATCGAATTCGAGCACCTCAAGGCGGCCTTCAGGATCAAAAATGGGAAATGAGGTCTTGCCTGGAACTTGTTTTGGGCGTTCTGCCACCCGGATCAGTAACCAGGTCTTGTCCTGAAACCGAAATACTCCGGGATTCAAAAGGCACGTCACTTCCATGCCTGCGACGCTTGGGCGGAGATCCCTTGGCCTGACAATAGGGTTTTGCCCGAAGCGTTGCGCCAGATCGTCCATCGTGGGACCTTTGCGTTCTTGAAGATCGGCTATTGCCACCAAATACGGATTGCTGTGGCCGTCGATAACTGTCGCCGTCGATAACCTTCCTGCAAAGGCGTGATTCCGAAAAGGGTTTTACAGCATAAATCTTTTATAATCAATGCGATTCACATGTGATTCACACGCAAAAGCTCGAAATGACCGGTCAAAGAAGACCACACAGCCGTGGCCCATGGGGAACGGGTTCACCTCAGGGCGACATCTCCACTGGACCAGTCATGTGGTCTGCTCTGCACTGCGGAGGATGGTAGTCAGCGTCAATGCGACTGCAGTTCCAGACCGTCTTTTCCTCGCGCGTTCTGTACGGTACAATCAGGCCGCAATTCAAAACTCCATGTCGCGTCCAGAGACTTGGCTGGAGACTAGCGGAATCAAACTCAGATGGGCAAATCGCTGATGAAGGAAATGGATCCAGAGCTTCGGGAGGATGCCCGCTGGCAGTTGATCGAAAGGATCACCGCAAGCGCTTCCTTCCAGAAGTCGGCCAAACTTAGAGATCTGTTGCGCTTCCTAGCGGAGAAAAGCCTTCATGGCCAGCCGCAGGACCTGACTGAACACCGTATTGGCGAGGCCGTTTTTGGCAAAGAGGGGGATTACAGCGTTGTCGAGGACAGTTCAGCGCGCGTGCACGTCCGCCAGCTGCGGCTCAAGCTGCATGAGTACTTCGACGGAGAAGGCCGCGACGAAACCTGGATTGTTGAGATTCCGAAAGGAGCTTACACAACGCTATTTAGGCCTGCCCAGCCGAGAGCTTCCACGACGCCTGTACCAGTCGAAACCGGCCAGCAACCCAAGTCCCGGATCAGGTTGCTGCCCTGGATGCTCGCGGCGCTGCTTCTCGTCACTACTCTGATTGCCTGGCTTCGCCAGCCACGGCTTGCGCCGTCCAATCCTCCCCCCTGGCCGCTATCGGCTCTCTTCGATCCGCCCAACCGCCCTGTCGAGGTGGTAGTGGCGGACGTCAACTACGGCATGACGCGCCTCATCGACGAGCAGCCGGTGACGCTGGAGCGATACTTGAGCCCCGCCTACCGCGGCGGAGAGGATCTCTCCAATCCGCACCCAACGGGCCGCGAGGCTCGCGTGATGAAGTATCTATCCGGGTCCCTGCTCACCTCTTATGCCGATCTTGTGGTGGTTCAGAGCCTCACGAAGTTGAGCGGTAGCTCTCGCGACTGGCTCGTTATCCGATCGTCCCGCGATCTCCGCCCACGTGACCTGGAGGCATTTAATTTAGTTCTCGTCGGCAGTCCAGGCTCGAACCCATGGGTTTTTTATTTCCAGGATAAACTGAACTTTCAAGAGCGCGAAGGCGTCGTGGGTGAAAGTCTGAAGTATTTCCAGAATCTCCATCCCAAAGCCGGTGAACAGGAAACCTATCACGGACTGGCCTTCACGGGCAGTTCGGGCGAAGACTACGCAACCATCTCACTCCTACCCCTTGCCAATGGACGTGGCAGCGTTCTCATCCTGCAAGGATTACAACAAGAGGGGACGGAAGCTGCAGGGCTTTTTCTCGCGGATGCCGACAACCGGCAAAAGCTTCAGCAGGCCCTCGGCGTTTCTGGCACCCCTGGACAGCCGTATTACTTTGAGGCCCTCGTTCGGACCCAGGCTGTGGCCGGCGCCCCCAATGCTACTTCCATCGTGGCCACGCGCCTGATTCATCCGTGATCTAAGCGTCGCCTGGTTGGTTCATCGGACTCGTTCCGACAAACTCGCATCGCGTCGCAGAGCGGTTCGGTCGGGACGAACAGCGAGTTCAGACATCAAGAATTCTTCGGCAGCAACAGCCTTGCTGTAGGGCTGGCTGCTCCGAACCAGCGATGAGATGCTCATCAAGGGCGTGAGGGCGGAATCGGCGTTTTCCAGCTCAAGACTTGGGGGACGGCGACAATTTCACCTGCTTCGGTGGCAGGCGCTGGGATGAATATCTGCGGAGGAACATACGAACATATTCCTCGATGAGCCGGGAGGTGTTATCGGCTTTCAAGATCACGCATGTTGTGAAGCACAACGACGCATCCGAAAGCGGCTTTACGACCACACGATCGGCATCAAAGCTTGGCGCAGTAGGTTGCGTAAGGATCTCCAGTCGTTGACCGCGGGTTAGGCCGCTAGCTAGCTGTGTACCGGAAAGTGTAGATTCCGGTACAGCCTCAGAAGGCGATTTGCACAGCATTTAAGTCCTGTACTCCCAGCGCGAATGGACCAGGCCGGAATCGAGGATTGTGGTACACGCTCATCTGCCTGTTTCCAATCCTTAACGCACGCTTGTTCGGGGAAGACTGTGTGATCCGGCCAGCTAAAGAAACAGAAGGGTGGCGTTGGTCGTCTCTTTCTTACATCCCCCGGATAGCTGAAATAATAAGCCGATGCTCAGAGGCCAGTGTCAAGGCTCTTCGACCGCGAACGCGGCGCGCAACGCGGCCTTGACACTGGCCGGGCCTCGGCTATGCTCTGGTTATCCGGGAAATGTCATTCGGAAAAGCGGCATCACAGACCAAGGCCGAAACCCTGAATAATCTTATTCGTGTGCGTGGGCTGTTGCTCTATCTTTTGCACCACTGGCTCTTGCTGAATCGCACGAGAATGGGACACGTCGCGGCCGAGTTCATGGCCAAGCGTCGATGCATTACTCGTATAAATCTGTGCGTCATAGCGTCCACGCGAGACAGAGACATAGGCCATGCGGCTGTTCAGCAGATCCTTAGCGCCCAACTCCGTATCCACGTGAATCAGGACGCGGTCAGCAGTCTGTCCCTGGCTGGAGTAGCTGGTCATTGCATATCCATGGTCGAGATGCAGATGCTTGTGCGGGTCGAGGTCGACCGCGCGGCCACCGTCCATCTTCAAGCGCAGCCGCCCATCTTCCTCGATGCTCTCGAGGGTCCCCAACTCGCGGTTCGCAACTTTCAGTTCGTTGGCTGGCGCGGTGAATTGGATGCGGTCGCCCACTGAAAAACCCCGCGTCTCCTCCCGGAAAACGGAGACTCCCTGCTGTCGGCGTGGATCGTAAGTTCGTTCCATGCCGTTCTGCAACTCGACCGTCAGCCGGTTGCTCGGAGCATCGATGCTCTTAACCTGCGCGTACTCGCCTTTCCCGATGCCGGTCTCCTTCGATGCACGCGAGTAGCGCAGCACATCGCCCACCTCGTACCGTTCGGCCCAGGTGCGGTCGGCTCCGGTGAGGTTCTGACGCGGCACCAGCGTCCTGATAGGGTGATCCTCAGTGCTGACGAGACCACCCCGTTGCAGTTCCGCATGAATGCGCACGTTGATCTCCGTGCGAGACCGATTGTCGGGAGAAACCACCAGCGTGTTCTCCGGTGATCTTGCATACTCCTTTGCAATGGCGGCGATGCGCTCGTCGTGGCCGTGAATCTCATGGACTCGGCCTTGCCGGTCGAGATTTTGTATTGCTTCGCGCACCTCGCCCCGCGCAAGCTGCTCGACTACCTGTTTCAGTTCCGGGTCTTTCTGGCGCACGATCTCTTCGAGCTTCACCGTTTTCATGCCGGCATCCTGGAGCTGCGCGAAGGGCCGGCCGGCCTCTACCGCCTCATGTTGTCGCCGGTCGCCGGCGAGCAACACACGGTCACCCGGATGAAGCCGGTTCAGAAACTCATGCACTTGCCTGGTCGATGCCAGCGAGGATTCATCGAGCACATAAAGCCGTTTCTCACCTGCATCTGGCTGCTGTCCATGTGCCAGATGCTTCTGTAGCGTGGATGTTTCGATGCCTGCTTCGCCGAGTTTCTGTGCCGCTCGGGACGTTGGCGCGAAACCTTCCACCCTGTAGCCCTCGGCCTCCGCGCCTTCGCGGATGACGGATAGGGTCGTTGTCTTGCCTGCGCCTGCGACGCCGTCTAAGCCGACAACCTTCTCCCGCGAAAGAAAGATTTCGTCTACCGCCTGGCGTTGTGAAGCATTCAGTTCCGGATGGCGATCCTCCGTCGCGATGCGCACCTGCGGCGAGACCAGCAGCGGATCGCTGTAGTCGCGCCGATTGCCTTCTTGCATCGCGACAACGATCTCCCGCTCCATACGCATCATCGCCAAGGTTGTGTACTGTCTGCCGGCGCCAACGTGCGAGACTTCTCGGAACTCCCCGGTCTCGATCCGGCGCTCGAACTCCCGCCGAACTTCGGCATACGTAGTTTCTCCCATGCCGCGCCCGAGCGCCGCTTCAAGGATCGCGCGGCGGTCTTGAACGGCCGATCTCTCGAAGACATGATCGCGCGCCCAGGTCACGGCCCGCTGCGCTTGCATCTCCGGGCCTTGCATCCGATACTGCCCATGTTCGCGCGCTTGGGCGACCACGCGGTCCGCCTGATGCCCATACTGGGCGGCCAGCTCGCGGTGCCGTTGTAAGACTTCTTCAGGCGGCAGCAGTTCCTTGCGGTCGCGCGTATGATGGGCCGCGATCTGTGCTGCTGCCGCTCCGTCGATCCCTTGCTCCCGCAGATGATCTTTGATCTGTTCTCGTCGCGGACTGGAAGCCTCCAGATATTCCTTCGTGTAGCCTCGGATTTCTGGCTGCCCATGCTTTCCGCGCTCCAGGTCGTAGCCCAGCTTTCCGAGACGCAGTGCCAACTCGGATCGGTAGACGGCCGTGGCTTCGCGCTGGGATACGAACATCTCGTGCGGCTGCAAAGCTCGCATTTGTTTTCCGTTTTCGGGGCCGTTCTCCCGCTCGGTCATGTTGAAGATCACGGCATGGGTATGAAGCTGCGGCGCCGCGTAGCCATCGACGGGCCGCGCGGTATCGTGCTCGAAAGTGGCGGCGATGAATTTCCCCGTCGTCTCCGGGGCATGCACATTGCCGATCCGCGCCTGCGTGTAACGCTCAAGTTCCCGCAGTGCCACGCGGACACTCTGGCGATGGGCTTCCCGCACCCGGTTATCGCCGCCCACAAGCGCGGTAAGCGATACCGACTTTGGCGCGGAAAACGTGGCGTCCCACCCGGCGCGGTGCTCGGCGCTGGTCACTTCCTTGCCGAATTTCCCTTCGTACGTTCTCGAAACCTGATGCCGGACAAGCTGCTCTTCGCTGTGCGGATGCTGGCCTTCACTCAGCCGCGCGAAGTGCTCAGATTCAACTAAGCCAGTGAGCTTCCACTGCTCGGCGAGCCTGCCCTGCCATTCGCTATGGCCCTGCTGATCGCGGCTCCAGTAGTTCTGTTCCCGCGCGGCAAACTCCCGTGCATGGTAAGTACGCGCCTGGTTGGCTGACAGCGGTTTCGAGATCGTAAGCATAGGGAGTGCTCCTCAAACGGCGCGGCGGAACGATCACTGCACCGAGGGTTAATGGGTTAGGACCCGTATTCTTGGCAATTTGTCTCTCATTCGATTCCCTTTGTCTCCTCCCAGCGAAACCCTTCTTTGGGCTTGCCATTGGGCGCGCCCATCGCCAAACCAAAGAGCGCGAGCACCGGCTGGTTGGGCTTCTTCGGCGGATCGGGGGGAGCGGTGGCTGGCGCTGGCGGCGTTGCCTTCGGTCGAATCTCTGGCATCTTCTGCTTCGCCAATCCCGGCAGTCTCAATCGAATTCTGTCCATCTTGGTTTTGGTTCTTGTTCTTGTCCGCCATCTCTGGAACAAACTTGGCGGAGGTCTGCCCCATTCGATCCTCTCCATGTCCCACGGTTTATATGGCGACCGGCTCTGCCAGATACTCCACCCCGCCAGTAGGAAAAAGAACATCGCGGCTCCCCAAAGCAGAGGCGTCAGCAGCACTCTCCAGATGCTCTCTCCGGCATAGAACTGCGCCTGCAGAAACGTTTGCAGTCTGGCAGTCGGGAACCACTCGCCCTCTTCCTGCATCAGGCCGGTCCAGCCGGACTGCCGTGCCGCTGGCGAAAGCTCCACCGGGATGCGACGGTCGCCGCCTGCAGGTGCCGGAACTACATCGGCCTCCCGCGCCAGTTCCTGTTTCCCGTGCGGTGCGGTTTTGTAGAGCCATCGGACCTCGGCCGACGAACCTCGGTCAGTCCCGAGCAAAGCGCACTTCAAATAGGTTCCCAGGTAGTAGCGTTCGACGGGCGTCCAGACCAGCCAATTGCACAGAACGAGCGCTCCAGAAAAGGTCAGTATTCCCAGGGCAGGCAGCCACGGAAAGCGTCTGGGAAAGGGCATGGCATTCATCGCTGCTGACTCCTTTCCTTGCCTTTCGGGGCGAGGAAGTCTTCGAGCAGTTTGTGCGCCTGCTGGCGCTTGCGCGCATCGGACTGGTCGCGAATCTTGAGGATGGAATCGGGCAGCAGTTGTCTGCCTTCCGCTGCTGCCTGAGCGGCGGCATGGAAAAGATTCAGGAGCGTGTAACGCACCGCCCAGAGTTCGGCCAGCACCAGTTCGGCGGGATCGGCGGGCCGCTCGCGCGCGCCACGCAAAGCGGTCTCGCGCAGCCACTCGGAGGCAGCCTGCCCCGCGCCTTCTGCAGCTGCTTCGATCTCGGCTAGTTCCGCGGGAGTCAGCCGCGTGGCGACCGTCTTGGTGCGGAAGCGAGGCTTCGCCTCTTCACCGAATGGAAGACTGGACTGCGGATTGGCTTGAACGCGGGGACTACTCATTGGGAAAACCGCCTTGTTCGCCTATGCTGCGATCAGCTTCACTGCTACTAACCATCGGAAACGGGGCTCGCAGGAAGTTCTTGCGCTTCAACGCGTTTACGTGATCGGCGCTCTGAAGCAATTGGTCGCGAGCAAACGTCATCGCGCGATACCACGCTCATCGAGCGATTGACCCAATCTGTTGACGCAGCGAAAGTTAACCTGCGTAAACATCGAAGCGCCGTCTGGCGTTCCGCAGTTCCCAATTTGGGGGTGGCGTGTCCACATTTCTTCCGGTGCGAAGCACCGCGTTCTTACAGCTCGCCGTATTCCAGCACCTGCGCCTCCCACGTATGGATCACTTCGGGGGCCTGCCATGCTCGGCGAAACAGATTCCGAATCGACTGCCAGTGTTGCATCGGGAATCGGAAAGTGATTCCGTTCTCACGCGCAAAGAAAAACACTCCCCTTTCCTCATTGTCCAGGATCGCCGTGTGCGCATAGAAGTAGTAGCCTTGCCATTGGCAAAGGACCCGCTCCAAATCTAGCTCTTCCAGCAGCCTGCGGAACTCCGCAATCCTCGGGTATCCACACACCGGATAATGCGGGGCAAGTGGTCCGGGAAACTCCAAACGAGGGGAGAATTCATTCCCCTCTTCCCGCACCAGATCGAGGCGGTATCCGCCTTCTTCCAAGGAGGGCAATGCCGGCTGAACCGCAAGCTCAAAATCCTCGTC
>Ga0074046_10003239_pt1 | contig 13731 bp, 14 predicted proteins | sample BogForMeECP23OM3_FD_94441 | JGI IMG/M metagenome (GOLD analysis project Ga0074046, IMG submission 94441) | Bog forest soil microbial communities from Calvert Island, British Columbia, Canada - Bog Forest MetaG ECP23OM3 | ecosystem: Environmental > Terrestrial > Soil > Wetlands ...
TCGCCGACAATCAGAACAAGCTCGCCGACGCCTCGCGCAAGGCGGACGAAGCGCGCGAGGCGCTCGCCAAAGCCGCCGCGCGCGAAGCGCACACCCGCCTCACGGCACCGATCGACGGCGTCGTGCAGCAGACGGCGGTGACCACGATCGGCCAGGTCGTCACCACCGGCCAGCAGCTCGCCGCGATCACGCCAGACGGCGGCAGGCTCCAGGTCGAGGCGCTCGTCGCCAATCTCGACATCGGCTTCGTCAAGCTCGGCCAGCCGGCCGTGATCAAGGTCGACGCCTTTCCCTTTACCCGTTTCGGCGTGCTGCACGGCAAGGTCGTCAAGATCGCCTCGGCCGCGATCCCGGAGGAAGAGGCCAAGCGGGCGCTCGCGAACGCAACCTCCGCCGCCAACGCGGCCCAGGCTCCCTCGACCGCCCCCGGCCAGCAGGAGGCCTTCGTGTTCCCCGTCACCGTCGCCCTCGACGAAACCGCCATGACCATCGACAACGCAGTCATCCCCCTCACCCCCGGCATGACCGTCACCGTCGAGATCAAGACCGACAACCGGAGAGTCATCGACTACCTGCTGTCGCCGCTCGCCAAAATCGCCTCGGAAGCGGCGAGGGAGAGGTAGCGCGAAGTCCCCCGCCAAGAGCTTCCGGGAAGCCAGGGTCATTGCCGAGTAGATGAGGACGTTGCCGACCCCGAGTTCAACATGACGCGCGAACCGGTCGTCGCCGCTTGCGACGACGAGGGCGCCATCAAGCTCTGGCAAACTGGACATGGTTTCCAGAGCCGATGGATCGTCGGCGGGTGAGCCGAGAATCGCAGAGGGGTGGGCCCCGCCGAACATGGAGAAGGGCTTCGTTTCGAGGTGGGGCAAGACCCAGATCCCCAGCACGTGGCCGCTCGGCCTGGCCCGCCAGCGCCAGCGAAGCCGGCATGTCGCCGGGCTCGCGGGACGCGCCAGTCTTGCATTGGATGCGATGGACGACACGACCGCGCGATAGAACTCGGATCGTGCGCTTTCAATTATGCCGCATAATTGAAAGCGCATGTTCGGGGCCAGAGGTCGGCCTCCGGGGGTCAATTCCGACCTCGTCGACGGCGCTCAGTCGCGGGCGGCTAGCAAAGCGCGCACTCTCTGGCACACGGTCGGGGCTCGATCGCTGGGCGCTCGTTCTGGCGCGAGGCAGGCCAAAGCGCCGGACGCCCTCGCCGTCACAGCGCCGAAGGGAACGGACGCGCCGCAATGCGGACAAGGGGCGACGTAGAGCTGCGCGCCTTTCGGGGCGGGTCCCCTCGTGCGCAGCCGCTGCGGTTCGACGCCTTCGAGCCGTCCTCCGCAGGCTGGGCATTTCGCAGGTCCAGACATGGTCCCTCTCCTCGCGTGCGCGCCGAACACGCTTGTTCATCCGCAGCTACGGACTAATTGGCCCCGGCCGCCCCGACGCTGTGGGCGCGGAGGCCGATTCGCGGGAGGACTCGGCCACAAGTACCACGCTGGGTATGGAGATATGTTTACTGGGCCCTCCTTGCCGAGAAATTGCGCTGGGATGGCACGGTTGCCCGTATCGGCGCATCGGAAGGCGCATCGACGCGCGCCCGGGAGCTGGGCGTGCGCCGGTCGAACAAACTCGGAGATTGCGAGGGGAAATCGTCAACACCGACATCGAGCCGATCACCCCCGTGATCGCGCTCGCCGATTCGAACGCGCGGCGTAACATTTGAGCGCTGAAAAGGAGTCTTGCTCGCAAGGCCGACGATGGCCCTGCGCGCCCAGTCGAAGTTTCTCGCCGCCGCCTCAGACAACTGGATGGCTTCCGCTCCCTGCCTGTTTTTTACTGCTTCGAGATAGGCGGACCGATCTTGAGGGCGGGTCAGGCTGGCGGGCCCGAAATACAGGACGTCTCGGTACCACGCATGCGGCATGCGGATGTCGATGCCGTACTCTTCCAACCATGCATCACGGCGCGAGTAGACGGTCGCCTCTGAGCACCCTGCCTGCTTTGCGAGCGTCTTGGCCCACCCGCCCGCTTTGACGGCCTCGTCCGAGCGCCAAGCGACAGCAACCGGTTCTTTGAGCGCCGCCAGACGGAGGAATTTGTCTCGCCTGAAGCGGGCCAGGATGTCGAGGGCCAGAACGCGGCGAATCATGCGCGGCGCCAGCCATTTGGCGAAGGAGCGACGAACCAGCGCACCGTCTTCGATTCGATGAGAGAGGACAAAGATCGCGTGCTGCAACAGCCGTGCGGTCGGCTTGATCTCTTCCCTCTGGAAGGATTGGGCCCAGGCTTCATCGGGGAAACGTACTCCGTGTTCGCTTAGAAACTCGAGGCGCGCCTGCGCCTCCTTGATGATCGCTTCGATCCCCAACGAGTGAGCGGTGATGTCGAAGCGCACGTTGTCTCGGATGGTCGTCGCCTCAGCCGGCAGCAAGCTCTTGCCCTGTTTCATCTGGGCGATGCGCTTGCGCTTGTCATAAAACACCAAGGAGAAGAGGCTTTTCTTTCCGTGCTTTTTAATGAGCATCACACCGGACACAGGCTCTATTTTCGCCTTGGGATAAAGGTCGAAGCTGAGGCCCAGGTAAGTTGCAGCCTGGATGAGGGCGGTCCCCCTAGAGATGGTGTGGCCGTACAACGCTCCCACGACTTGCAGAAACTGTGGAACGTCGGGCGTTGGCAGATACATGCACCATTGCGCACGGATGAGATGGAAGTCGCCGTTGCGGATCGCCGCCGCTGTGGCGGGCTGGTACAATTTCCCAACCCCGATTGTCGCCCGCTGGTGCAGCTCTTCAAGCAAGTCGAACCCGAGCCGAAAGATCCGCCGCATCGTCTCGGGGTGCGACGATGGGTATTCGCCAAGCGCCCCAGTGTTTGGGTCTGCAATTGCCGCCGGGTGGACGTTGTTGCCGGCGAGGGTCGTTGTCGGGTTGCACTCGGCGATGAGCGATGACGAGTCGGCGTATGCTGGCTTCTCGAGTTTGTAGGTGAGGTAGATGCGCTGAGCCGGCTCTTGGACAGACGCAAGCGCGATTTGGGCGTGGACGCCGCCGTTCGCCAAGGCGCTCCAAAACGTTCCCTTGTCCTTCGGCTGCGTCGGGATGACACGATGCTCGCGGCCATAGATGATGAACCGATGCTTCCGCTGCGGGTCGCATATGGCTTTTAGCGTCGCGGCTATTCGCTGGAATTCGGGTTGCTTGTGCTGCAGCCCTGCGCTTCGATCCAAACGGTCGATGGTAATGCGTGCAACGATGGAGTCATTGATTAACGTTTCTCGGATCATGACGACACTCTGATGGCTTGAGATTGTGATCGGGCGACTCTTTTGAGACAAAAACCGACCGAAGTGGTCTGCGACCACGCACTTATGTTTACTCGGTTGTTTTTGCCGATGGAGACCTCGCCTACACGTGATCCGCCCCTCGTAATCGTACGGATGTATCCAATATCGCTGGGTTAGATGTTAGAGAAAAGGGTCGTTTTAGTCGACTATATCTCTAATAGCATATGTACGCTACAGAACGAATGATGTGGCCACGAGCATCCCGGAAATCGAGGCGTCGATCGCTGAGACGACAGTAACATCAACGGTTGTGGAGTCGTTGTCCATCAACGGTTGTGGAGTCTTTGTCTATTGAATAAGAGATAACAAGTGAATTACCTGGCTTTCGGATGACACCTTAACCATCGTATAGCCGATAGCCGAGATGAGCCGGAATGACTCAGCGGTGTCGGGCCCCAGTCGGGCCCCTCGCGAGCGGCTTGCTCAAATTGGCGCGGCGGGATCGTTAGCGCTCGCGACGTCCTTTTTCGGGGTTTCGTGGAGTCGAAGGAACAACCCTGCGCGTTCGCGCCGTTGGCCCGGCTGGGGAGCGCTCAACGTCCGCTAAAGATCGTTTCTTAGGCTTGGGCTGCCGCGGGGCAGGCGACAGCGCGTCGGTCGTTTTCGACGTAGCCCGCGCCGTTCGTGCGGCGGCTTCGGCCTGACGCGCTTCGGAGCTTGGCGCCTCGTTTTCGAACGCGGCGGCACGAATTGCGATGACCCAAGACCGATTATCCTCTCCATTGGCGCGCTTCTTAAAAATCTGCCGCTTGACGACGAAGCGATCCTCATTGCTCACGAGCCACCCCTCGCTCCTGAGCCGAGGTTTGAGTTTCTCCCACGCATTGCTGGAACCGCAGATCCGATGAATTCCCCAATCCGAAAAGAGATATTCCAGGTCGCCGCGCTGTGGCTGATGCACATATACCAAGTCATCTTCGCCAAACCCATCTTTCTCGCTATCATCGTCGCGAAGCCCGCGCCGCAGATCGATGAATTCCGACCGGTGCTCGCTTACATATTCGCGCAAGTTACGCCAGGCGTCTGCTGGTCCTATCTTGGCGAAAACTGGCAGCTTGTCCGCCGCCTCTTCGACGTGCGCCAGCTCGCAGCTGAGCAGCGCTATGCCGAGCGCTTTTCTAGACCACGTGAGAATTTTCAACTGAATCGCCGCGCAACCAGCGGCATAAATGGTTGCAAAACCTTCAGTAACGCGATCAAGCTTGCGTTCGCCGCCGTCAATCCTTGCTTTTGCGGCGCGCCGATACGACTCGCGACGCATGGAGAGCCAGGCGTTTAGTTCTTTGGGATTTCGTTTTCGCCAAGCCGCCAGCCGCCTAATGAAGAGAATGGAAGCGACGCCATAATTGTTGCTGGCATCAACGATGAGAAGAATGATTGCGCACTCAAGAACCGTCCAAAGATATTTAATGCCTATAACAAACATGTTCGCTTACCCGACAAGCCGTCGCCACCACGGCCGCCGCTGATCGGTGAGCAGCCGCTCGGCTCGACCGCGCCATTCATCCCTATCCTGGCGCAGCTCGCCACGGTTCGCCTTAACCTCGGCCAGCAAGTCTTTGAGCCCCTTCACTTCCGCGTCGAGCGCGGCGAGGCGCAAGGCCATTTCATCCGATGCAGGGGCCGTCACCGGGGTCGCGGGCACCATTGCGTCCTGTCCCATGGGACGTTGCTCGGGACGTTCCGGCTGGAACACGCGAAAGAGTTCGGCCGGGTCGATGGCGAAGCCGCCGTCGTCCGTCCGGGTCGCCGACATGCGACCGGACTTGATCGCGCGCCAGATCGTCGACTTGCTCGTCCGGGCCTGTTCCGCCGCTTCACGGAGGCTGAAGGTGGTCATTGCGTCCTATCCCATGGGATGGTTCAGGCACGTTGCGGGGAACATGGTTGAAGCTAAGTTAACGAAGCGGAGGCATCGCCTCGAACGCCGCCGTCCACGGACGGCTTGTGGGATGCGGCGAATACCGCGTTCCTCCCCCTGTCATCGTCCTGGCTATCGGCTCGGCGCTGGTCTGGGCCTTCAGGGGGTTCAGGAAGGCCGCCTGAGGCGTTGCGTCCTGTCCCGGCGATCGTCCTTTGAACCGTTCCGCCGATGCCGGTCAGTGGGCTCGTTCCCGTTCTTCTAGGCGTTCCGCCCGTTGCGCCGTGTCCCGCCCTCTACTCCGCGCGCACCCGTCGCCGCCAACTCGGCCAGCGACGAGCAGTAGCCGCAGGAGCGTCGACCGTGACTTCTGTCTCGGCCTCCGACTCCGCGATCACAGTCGCCCCTTCAGACGACCTTGGCATGGTAATCCGCTCTAATATTTCACCTATCAGAATGTGAGCCTGCACCGCTGTCAGGTCATCCGCGATGGCGCTGTCGTCAATGCGCAGACGAAACATTGTCCGGGAGTCGCCGGGCGTTTCAAGCTCAATCACAATCCGTCTGACCATCACCCCACCAGCAGCGCATCATCCGGCAGCGGGCGCTGACGCGCCAGGAACTTCGTTAGCGGCCATCGTCGCACCCTGACGCACCCTGTTCTTCTCTGGTTCACATTGTACTTGCATTATCACCTAACCTTCGTTAGGAATATATGCAGATGGGCTCCATGTGCCAGAATTACGTTGGGTATTACCGCGTCTCGACCGAGAAGCAGGGCAAAAGCGGCCTTGGCCTTGAGGCGCAGCAGACCGCCGTCGAGGCGTTCATCGCCAGCAGGGGCGCCGACGCCAAGCTTGTCGCCAGCTACGTCGAGGTCGAGTCGGGGAAGCGTTCGGACAACCGGCCCGAGCTGACGCGCGCCATGGAGCGCGCGCGGCTGACCGGCTCGACGCTCCTGATCGCCAAGCTCGATCGGCTGAGCCGCGACGCCCATTTCCTGCTCGGGCTGCAGAAGGCCGGCGTCCGGTTCGTCGCCGCCGACATGCCCGAGGCCAACGAGCTGGTGGTCGGCATCATGGCGGTGATCGCCCAGGCCGAGCGCAAGATGATCTCGACGCGCACCAAGGCGGCGCTGGCGGAGGCGCGGAAGAGGGTCGCGGTGACCGGGCAGCGGAAGCACCCCGAGGTCAAGCGGCTCGGCTGCCCGACCGGCGCATCGCATCTACAGGGCTATGGCTTCAACGAACTCGCCGTGCAAGCGCTGAAAGCCAACGCCGACGAACGAGCGGCGGGTCTGGCGTCGACGCTCGACGCCTTGAAGGCCGAGGGCATCACGTCCGCCAACGCCATGGCCGGCGCGCTCAACGCTCGCGGCTATGCGACCCCTAGAGGCGGCCGATGGACGGCCCGGAGCGTTCTCAACGTCACGGCTCGGCTGTCCTGAAGCCTACCTCTTGCCCAGCTCCGGCTCGGGCTCATTGAACGGATCCCCCGGCTGCGGCTCTGGCTCGTTGAACGGGTCTGGTTGCTCCGGCTTCGGCGGCTCGTTGAACGGGTCCGACGCATACGCCCCACCTTTCGACTTCGACATCGACAAGCCTCTCTGCTTCGGTGAGCGTCACTAATGCGCCTTTCTGTGCCGACGGCCGGGGCGTGCCGCAGGACTACGCGGAGGCCGCAAGGGCTCAGCTACGCGATGCGATAGCCCGGCGAGATCGGATGGCCGGCGAGTTGGCCGAGACGATCAAGGCGTCCGACGTCGCCCAGAAACGCCTTTGGGACGTTGAGCGCAGGATTTCGGACCTCGGTCGCAAGCGCTCGCAGTCCGATAGGGCGGAGGGCGAGCTGGTCGAGGCCCTGCTCGTTGGGCGTCCCCTGGCGGAGACCCGGGCGGCGGCTGACGAGAGGGATCTGGCCGGGCTTGATGCCGAAGTCGCGGCGTTGAAGAAGGCGCGGGACCGGCTGCGCTTAGCCATCGAGGACAAGCGTTCGGCGGTCGATGTCGCCGAGCTTCGGGTCGCCGGGGCGGCGCGCGATGTCGTGGCCACAAGCATTGATCGGTTGATGAAGGGCGCTGCCGAATTGCAGGCTGAGCTTGTTCGGAGGCGGCTGGCCTTGCACGCTGCCCTCGGGTTCGTGTCAGGCCGTGAGGCGGGGCGCAGCGACGCGGCCAGATCGGCGACGACGTTCATGGGCGACGCGGTGCTGCCTGGACTGCCCGATTTCCCGATGCCGCCCCAGTATGCGACGCACAGCGAATTGAAGCGATGGGAAGCGGCGGTCGAGGCGCTCCATCGCGACGCCGACGCGCCGCTCACGAGCAAGGAGGGCTAAGTGAGCCTGGCGGTCCTCGATGAGCGGTCGGCCATGCCGACCCCCTATCGCAAGACGCGATCCAGGGCGGCCGACGCGGCTTGGGCCCGGCATACGGGGCAAGCGCCCGGCCGCGTGCCCGAGGAGTGCCGCCGCGAGGTTCGCAGTTTGAAGAGGTCGATCGAAGCGCCCGCCCAGGCGATCGGCGCGGCGATCAACGACCGTGCGCGATGGTGCGCGCTTGCCGACGCCTATTTGAAGCGGGGCGCTCTTCATCGCGAGCGCACGCTCGCCAAGCTGAGGCAGGCGTTGGCTCCGGCGGACGTTGAGCCGCGTTCTCTCGGCGCGATCAATAGCCTGCTCGTCACGTGGCTCGAGCCGCGTGAGGGCGTCGTCGAGCGCGTTGAGCCGACGTTTTCGCAGGCCGCGATCGTTTCGCACGCCGCGAGCATCATCCGGGTGAACGGGGTGGTTCATGGCGTGAGGTTGATTGCCGCCGAGATCCCAGATCATGCACTGGCTCGTTTCCATGAGCGCCTGCCGGGCGAGGACGCCCTGGTCGCGATCCGGTGTGCGGCGAGTTCTTTCCTCGATCTCGACATTCGCGACGCCATCCGGATCGGCTTCAGGCGCGGGACGTTGATCCAGCCGGCGGGCGGCAGAGGCGTTTTCCTATCGAACGCGATCTTCGCGCGCGAGCGGCGGAGCGATTGCTGGCGGTTGTTTAGTCGAGCTCGGACGCTCGTATTGCCGAAGGCTGACCAAGCGCCGCTAGCGCCGGGCGTGGATCCACATTGGACGGTCTTGACCGGGAGCTGGTCGTTCGCCGGCAAGGTTCCGGGCATAGGGCCGCCGTTGGCCGCCGAGCTTGACCAGCTCGAGGGGCTTCTTCCAAGTTTGCACGAGGCCGATCTTGAGGAATGCCCAACCCGGAGCCTCAAATGATCATCAGAACGCTCGCCGCCCTCGCCCTCACGGCCTTGCTCGCCACCCCGGCGCTCGCCAGTGACTGCAGCGGCACGATCACGACCGGCGGTACGGCGCAGAATGCGGTTACGTTTCCCGACAGCAACGGCTTCAATTCGATCAACAACTTCACGCTCTGTAATATAGACGCAACCGCGGCCGAGCCGCTCTGGGTCAATTTGTACGGGACCGCCGCGGCCGCGACGCCTGGCAGCATCCCCTTGGCTTCGCCGGCGGCGACGACCTATGCGTCGAGCAATAGCTGTTTGACGATGCCCAGCGGATGGTCATCGCGGGTGAGCGTCAGCGTGGTGGCCGCTACGAGTGGGCATCGTTTTAGTTGCTGGCGTTGGTAGAGGAGGCGACAACATGAACGACCAGAATCAGCCCCTCGACGCGGACGAAGCCATCCGACAGTTTCTGGGGAGCGCGCTTGATCCCCAGGCGCTGCGGAAGTTGGACGCGATGATCGCAGCGCTAGCGACGCGGCATCCGCTTGATGCGAGCGCGGAGCCGCAGTGGCACGGCCAGACCGACACGCCCGACGAGGCCACGTTCTCGCCGGTGTTCGATTTCCTCAAGGAGCAGCTGAACCCCGAGCAATACGAGACGCTCCAGCAGCTGATCGGTGAGATCGATCATGGGCCCGATGTCCAGGATCGCGCCCAGGTGTTCAAGCAGATGAACGATGCTGCACGCGAAAGGAGCAACACAATGAACGCCTATTCACGCACACAAGGCCGCGACCGTATGCTCGGGCGCGGCCCGGATCAGCCGACGGGCTTCGACCAAGACCGAGCCGAGCATCAAGACCTGCGGCAGCGCCTGCGCGCCGCGGGACACCCGATCGGTGACCAGGGCGATCTTCACAACCTGCGTCGATATGCCGCCGCCTGCGGCCTTGGCCATCTCGCTGAGGACGCGGCGAGGCGTTTTGGGCGTCGGCAGGCGATGGCCGGCGACTCGTACCCCTGTCCCTCGCATTTGCGCCTCGAGCGGATGATGCCCGCGGTTGCTGCTCGCGTGGCGGCGATCGGCACTCGCGCCTTCGCGGTTCCGACGCGCGAGACCGTCGACGACCGGTTTCCGGGCCGTCGTCCCCGCGCCGGCGCCGCGATGGCGTTCGACAGCGCCTCGGCGAGCCGCGGTCTAAGTATCTCGCAGGTCTTCGGCGCAGAATTCGCCGCGCGTCTTGGGAGGATCGGCACGCTCGCGCGCTGAGCTCGCCGTTGTGAGAAGTGCGCTGGGTCTCCCCTTTGCTCCCGGCGCGCCCGCGTCCCCGCCGGTAGCTCATCGCCGGTTCGGGGGCGCGTCTTATGGTCCATCGTCGCCCGCGCTGATTTCGGAAGGCCCGCAAATGCTGCAATGGGAGCCCTCGGCGGTTGGTTGGACGGCCAAGCCGAACGATGGCGTCAGCGGCGATATCAAGATCACGAGGAGCGGCAGCGTTCCCTCCGCCTCACTCTGACAGTTACGGCCAGATGCGCGAGCGTGGCGCATGCCCAAGCTCGGGTCGAGGCGCTTATCGAACAACTTGGCGTCGAAGTCGAGAGCCCGAAGGCGGTCGCGGAAAATCGTCAGCCGGGCTGACGGATTTATTGGCCTCGCGGGTGACGATGATCCCGGCCTGGGTCAGGGCCCGTCACCAGCTCGGTCGTGCCGTCGGCGGGGGTGCTCATGTCAAAGACCGGGGCCCTGGATCTGCTTGGTGACGTCGACAAGTGATGCTATCTGCCGCACCGCCACCTTTCACACCAACAGGAAATGACTTGCGTCAAAGTGCAGCGACGAAAGGCTAACGCCCGCCAACGTTATCGTGTCTGTCGGATGAAGAGGGTCAGTGATGACGGTGTTGGACCCGACTTGCGCGGCATCGCCCGCAATAGCGATTGGGTTGGTCCCAAAATCGGATTTGGAAAGCTGAATGACGTCGAAGTTGCCATTTGCTTTCCCAATGTAGTTGTTGACTGTGTTCGTGCCGAAGTCGCCCATAAACACGAAATTATCTTTGCCGCTGTTGGCCCCGTTCAGAGTGTCACCGTTGCCTCCGACCAGCGCAGCGCCGATTCCGTTCGCCGCATTGAGGGTGGCGTTGCCTGCGGTGCCGTCAAGCACTGCATAGTGGCCGCCATTGGGTTGAGTGACCGAGCCACCGGCGGGTGCGGCGACATACGTCAGGCCGGGAGCTGTCACAACCACGGCCAGCGTCGAGCTGGCCGAACCGCCTCCGGCTGGGCCCCCTTCGAGGGCGGTGTAGCCGAAGAAGTCCTCTGACACGCCACTAGATGGCAGCGCGCTGTGGCCAGAAGCCTTGTAAGTGTAGCTGCCGTCTGCGTCGAGCGTCAAAGTTCCGTAGGCTCCCGCGACGGTTGTTCCGACGTTCTGGGATAGTCCGTCGACCGCGCTGACGGTCAATGTATCGCCAGTCGTGCCGGGGATATCATTTTCGAGCACGCCCGCTGCAGCAACGTTGATCGTCGTTCCGAAGGTCGCGTGTGCGTAGTCTGGCACGACAATCGGCGGCAGCGGGTGGGAGACGACAAAGCCGCTATCGGTAATTTCGAACACCGTGCCGTCGCCGCCGGTTGTCGTGCCGAAGAGGTCCCCGGCGGCGTCGGCGATCAGACCGGCAACCGGGCCTGCCCCGTTGCTGCCGTTAGAGTTAAAGCTCACTAGCGTTGTCAGCGTGTAGCTGCCGTCGTTTTTCACGAGTTCGAACGCCGTGCCACCGCCGTTCGCCCCGCCCTGATATGTCGTGCCGAACAGGTCCCCGGCGGCGTCGGCGATGAGGGTGCCCTCAGGGCCTATTCCGTTGGTGCCGTTGAAGTTGACTAGCGTGGTGAACGTGTAGCCGCCGCCGCCGCCATGGTTGACGAGTTCGAACACCGTGCCATGGTTGTTCGCCCCGCCCGCGTATGTCGTGCCGAAGAGGTCCCCTGCGGCGTCGGCGACCAGACCGGCCGCAGGGTCGTAGCCGTCGCTGCCATTGAAGCTGACTAGCGTGGACAACGTGTAGCTGCCGCCGCCATGGTTGACGAGCTCGAACACCGTGCCATTGCCGTTCGGCCCGCCGTTACCGCCGTTCCCTGTCGTGCCGAAGAGGTCCCCGGCGGCGTCGGCGATCAGATTGCCAACCGGGTACGCCCCGTCGCCGTAGTTGAAGCTGACTAGTGTGGTCGGGGTACTTGCATAGCCGCTGCCGGTCTTGGCGATCTCGAACACCGTGCCCCTGCCGTACGTCCCACCGAACGCTGTCGTGCCGAAGAGGTCCCCGGCGGCGTCGGCGATCAGACCGGCAACCGGGCCTGCCCCGTTGCTGCCGTTATAGTTAAAGCTCACTAGCGTTGTCAGCGTGTAGCTGCCGCCGTTGTTCACGAGTTCGAACACCGTGCCATCACTGCCCGTCCCACCCCCATACGTTGTTCCGAAGAGGTCCCCGGCGGCGTCGGCGATCAGATTGCCCTCAGGGTTTATCCCCGCGTTGCCTCCCAAGTTCGCCAGCGTTGTCAGCGTGTAGCTGCCGCCGTTGTTCACGAGTTCGAACACAATGCCACCACCGCCCGTCCCACCGTCCGCTGTCGTGCCGAAGAGGTCCCCGGCGGCGTCGGCGATCAGACCGGAATACGGATCCTGCCCGTTTGTGTCGTTGAAGCTGAGCAGCGTGGTGAGTGTCGCCATTTGCGTTCCTCCCATCGGTTTCGCTGGAACTCCCGAGGTACGGCCGGGAACGTCACCCGGTGGCGCTGCTCGTGTCGCTCAAGTCGGAAATTCATTATTCGATTAGTTGATTATATGCTTTCGTCCGCAGTGCAATGTGCCACGTAGCCGCACAGCCCGGCGCGGATCGACCGGCGATGGGCAGCACCCTGCGATGACCCCCGCCTGACTAGCTGACTTGCAGTCAGCGGCTCATGGGCCAGCGCCGCCTTGTTTTGCTTGACCATAGGCGAGGTGACGCCGCACGCGGGTATCGCCAGGGTGACGAATTCAGCCCGCCAGCCGTCGCCACCACGGCCGCGCCCGCTCGGCCGCCAGCGCGTCGAGCCGGTCGGCCAGCGAGCTGAACGCCTCGATCGCCTTCGCGGTCTGCATCCTCTCGGCCTCGGTCCTCGCCCGTTCGGCCGCCAGGTCGGCGGAGAGCTCGACCGACCGCGCCGCGTCCGCGTCCGCCCTCGCCCTTGCCTCGCCCAGGGTCTCGCGTGCGCCGGCCAGTTCGCCCTCCAGCCGCGCGATCTGCGCCTGGAGCGCGTGGACCGGATTGTCCGGGCGACCGTCAGGGTGACTATCAGGGGGACTGTCGGGGTGACTATCAGGGTGATTGTCAGGGCGTAGAAGCGCGTCTTCAGGCACGGTCACGCGGACCTTTCCGTCGTTGCCCTTCGTGCGCGGCCAACGCTTGCGGATTGCGAGCCGAGTAGCACTCTCGGGCTTGATCTTCAGCACCTTGGCGAGTTCGGCATAGGTCAGCGAGCGGATCATGTCGGGGGTCTGTCGGGGTGACTGTCAGGATGACTGTCTCCCGGGCGACCGTATGGGCGATGATGGTTGAGGAAGGCTTAAGCGACCCCCGCCCGCGCGCGCGGGGAGGCGGCCGAGGCGGAAAAGGCGCTGAAGGCCCCCCAGGACCCCCGCCCTCGCGCGCGGGGAGGCGGCCTTTCGGCAAGCTCGCCCGGCGCGACTATTAGGCTGACGGCGCGGCGCTGCCTCCACTAACCACTACTACCGACCGCTGCCACTGCCACTAGAGGAGCCGCTGCCACTGCCGCCGACGATGGCCGCGACAGCGACCGGCCCTTACTATCAGCGCGGGAGCGGATTCCCAGCGGGACGTGTGAAGCCATGTCTGTCGTGATCGCCGACCGCATCGACGCGGCGCTGATCGTCATTGTGATCGTATCGGCGGCGATCGCGATCATCCTCGCCGTCGCCGCATGGCGGGAAATGCGTCGATAGGAAGCCCTCGCGCGCGGGGGAGCCGAACTCTGTAGGCAGCAACCTCGAAAAAGCTCGCCGACGTCGTGAGTGCATTACCGAGCCTCACGTCGAAAAATGACGCGATAGATTTGCATCGGCTTCACCTTGCGCTGTCCGATCATATCGAGGTCGTCGGAGGATGGCAGAAGAAGCTCCTCAAGGACAACGTCGTGAAGCTCAAGGCAATCGAGGGAGACAAGCAGTGATCGCAGGCGCAGAGCGGCCGCTAAGGCGTCGTCACCACGCGCGCGGGGCCGGCTCCGCGGGACCA
>Ga0074046_10003240_pt1 | contig 13726 bp, 11 predicted proteins | sample BogForMeECP23OM3_FD_94441 | JGI IMG/M metagenome (GOLD analysis project Ga0074046, IMG submission 94441) | Bog forest soil microbial communities from Calvert Island, British Columbia, Canada - Bog Forest MetaG ECP23OM3 | ecosystem: Environmental > Terrestrial > Soil > Wetlands ...
CGCCACAGCCAGTGCGTCTCGCCGGCGATCGAGACCACGACTTCATCCATATGCCATTTGTCGCCGCGACCGGGCGCGCGCCGGCGGATCTGATTGGCGAACGCCTTGCCGAACTCTTGCCCCACTGACGCACGGTTTCGTAGGTCACGCAAATTCCGCGCGCCGCGAGCATCTCCTCGACCATGCGGAGGCGCAAGGGAAACCGGAAATAGAGCCATACGGCGTGGCCGATGACCTCCGGGTCGAGCCACTAAGGCGCCGCCAGTCGAAAGGGGCGGCAACAGACATGCCCGGCCTAAAGCCACCGCGCGACACTCCTACTCTCCGGAGACTGCGCCTAGAGGCAAGGCTCGCTTACCTGCCCACGTGAGCCGTTCGCGGCCGCGATCTGCGACAGCAGCTTTACGTCGATTCGCGACGTTGAATCGATCGAGGAATTCCCCATTCAGCGTGGAACGCCGTTCCCGCGGAACGCGCGCTTGGGCGCCAAAGGCCAGACCTGAACCGCTGGTGTGGAACGCTCTCGCTTCGCCGCCGCGCTAGCCGCGGCGGCGTGCGTCCTCTACTCTCCCGCCTGGGCTCCACGCCGGAGGGGCGGATATGGCGACGATCATGGTGGACGCGCACGGCGTGCGCCTCGGCGCCGAAATCGGCGACGTGCAGGCGGCGGTCGCCGCGGGACAATTCTTCTGGCTCGACATCGTCGGCGAGAGCGAGGCGGCGAGCGCCGCCCTGTTGACGGCGGCGGGGTTCGACGACGCCGAGATCGCCGCCGCGGTCCGATTCCGGCAGACTGGCCGCATCCGCTTCGCCCCCAATCGGCTGCGGGTTGTGACCTGGATCGCCAACCCGGCCGGCGCGCTGCTCGAGTTCCATCTCGTCGGCTTCGCCACGGGCATCGTCACATTGTGGAGCGGCGACCCCGCCTCGCTCGTAACGATCCGCCGGCAGTTCTCGTATCGCGTGGACGGCATCGAGGGCGACATGCCCTACGCCGCGGGCCTGCTCCTGCAACTTCTGATCGGGACCCTCGACTCCTCGCTCGAGGCGCTGGACGCCCAGATCGACGGCCTGAGGCTGAGCCTTGATCAGCAGTCCTCGTCGATGGACTATTCGCTGATCACCCGCGGATTCCAGCACATGCAGAATTTCGCCGCCGGCTTCAGCCGCTACGCCGGCGGGGTGCGGTCGGCCATGGTGGGAATCGAGAGTCTCCCGGGCGTCAGCGCCCGCGGGGCGGCGGAGCTCGACGACTATGTCGATCTGGTGGAGGACTTCGAGGAGCAGCTCCACGAACGCCGGCGCTGGCTGTCCGATATCACGCACGATTTCGCCAATGCGGTCGCCGCGCGGCAGAGCGACCAGATCTCGCGCCTGACCATCGTATCGATGATCTTTCTGCCGGTGACCGCGCTCACCGGCTTCTTCGGCATGAACTTCGCCTGGCTCAACGACAGGATCGCAAGCGAGGGAGCGTTCTTCGTCTTCGGTCTTCTGCTGCCGGTGCTCGGCATGGTCCTGACGATCGTCTGGCTCGCGCGGCGCGGGCTGATGCGGCTCGACCTGTGGCGGTAGTGGGTCTACGTTGCGGTCGCGGCGCCGCGCTCACGCGCCCGCGGGCGACGCCCCATTGGTCGCAACCGGCGGAACGGCCTCGGCGGCGGCCGCCTCCGGGCCCGGCTGCTCGTCGCCCTTCGGCTTCTTCTTGCGCTTCCGCCATTCCTCGTAGCGCTGCAGCACGGCGAAGAACGACGGCACGAACAGCACGGCGAGGCAGGTCGAGGCGATCATGCCGGAAAACACGCTGACGCCAAGCGAGCGGCGTGCGTTGGCGCCGGCGCCGGTCGCGATCACCAGCGGCAGCACGCCGAGAATGAAGGCGAACGACGTCATCAGGATCGGGCGGAAGCGGATGCGCGAGGCCTCGACCGCCGATTCCCAGATCGGCTTGCCATGGACGATGCGGTTCTCGCGCGCAACTTCGACGATCAGAATGCCGTTCTTGGCCGAGAGCGCGATCAGCAGCATCAGGCCGATCTGGGTGTAGAGGTTGTTGGCGGCGCCGAGGCTTGTGAGCGCGATTACCGGCCCGAGCAGGGCGAGCGGCACGGCGGCGAGCACGGCGAGCGGCAAAATCCAGCTCTCGTACTGGCCCGCGAGCACGAGATAGACCAGCAGCAGCGACAGGCCGAACACGGTGTAGAGCTGATTGCCGGTGATCTTCTCCTGGTATGACATCGCCGTCCATTCGTAGGCGACGTCGTTCGGCAGCACGCGCTTGGCGATCGCCTCCATCGCTGACATCGCCTGACCCGAGCTGTAGCCGCGCGCCGGGGCGCCGACGATGGTCGAGGACGGATAGAGATTGTAGAGCGTGAGCAGCGGCGGCGCGACGGTCGAGCCGAGATGCGCGACGGCGCCGATCGGCACCATATTTCCGTCCTGGCTGCGCACATAGAGGTTGAGCAGGTCGTCGGGATTGAGGCGGAAATGCGAGTCCGCCTGGACGTACACCTGCAGCGACAGGCCGAACTTGTTGAACTGGTTGACGTAGGTCGATCCGACGAAGTCGGTCAGGGTGGCGAAAATGTCGCCGACGCTGACGCGCAGCGTCTGCGCCCGGTCGCGGTCGACCGTCAGCGTGACGTGCGGCGCCTCGGTGCGGAAGGTGGTGAGCACGTTGCGTAGGGCGGGATCCGCGGTCGCCGCGTCGACGATCTGGTTGGTGAGATTGCCGAGCTTCTTGTAGTCGGTCGAGCCGCCGAGCAGCTCCACCTGCATCTGGAAGCCGCCGGTGTTGCCGATGCCCTGGATCGCGGGCGGCGGCAGCACGTAAGACTTGCCATCGGGCAGGGCGTTCACGACCTTTTCGAGCCGCGCGTAGATCGACAGAAGGTCCTGGTCCTTGGCCTTGAGCCGCTCGTCGAACGGCTTCAGCATCACCCAGGCGGCGCCGGCGTTGAAGAGGTCCGCGCTGTTGTCAAGCAGCGATATGCCGGACAGCGTGATCACGCGGTCGACGCCGGGGATTTTCAGCGCTTCCGCCGCCGCCTTGTCGAGCGTGGCGGTGGTTCGGCCGAGCGCGGCGCCCTCCGGCAGCTGCGCGGCGATCATCAGATAGCCCTGGTCGTCGATCGGGATGAAGGCGGTCGGGATCTGGACAAGGCCGTAGATACCCACTCCCGACACGATCAGCGCGAGAATGACCATCAGGCCGCTGTGGCGAACCATGCGGCCGATGAAGGCCGCGTAGCCGCGCTCCATCGGATCGTAGATATGGTTGAACGTCCGGTAGAAGATGTTGCGCTGTTCCGCCGGAACCGGAGTCCTGAGCCACAGGGCGCATTGGGTCGGCTTCAACGTCGCCGCGTTGACCGCACTGATGAGGGCGGTCGCGGCGATGACGAGAGCGAACTGGGCGAACATGTTGCCGGTGAGGCCGGGCACGAAGGCGGCCGGAATGAAGACCGCCATCAGCACCAGAGTGATGCCGATGATCGGCCCGAACAGCTCGTCCATCGCGCGGATGGCGGCGTCGTGCCCCGACATCTTCCGCTCGATATATTGCGTCACGCCTTCGACGATGACGATCGCGTCGTCGACCACGATGCCCATGGCGAGCACGATTCCGAACAAGGTCGAGAGGTTGACGGTGAAACCGAGCGCGGACATCGCCGCGAAGGCGCCGATAATGGTGACCGGCACGGTCGTCGCGGGCACCAGCGTCGCGCGGAAATTCTGCAAAAAGACGAGGATGACGATCAGGACGAGGATGCCGGCTTCGTAAAGCGTCTTGTAGACCTCGGCGATCGAGTCCTGGACGAAGATCGTCGTATCGTAGGGGATCGCGTAGCGCAGGCCTTCCGGGAAACGCTTGGCCATGGCGGCCATCGTGTCCTTCACTTCCTTGCCGACCTGCAGCGAGTTCGAATCCGGCGTCTGGTAGATGGCGATGCCGGCGGCGGGCTGCCCGTTGACCCTGAAGTCCTGCGAATAGGTCTGCGCGCCGAGCTCGACCCGGGCGATGTCGCGCAGATGAATGAGCCGGCCCCCCTGCGCGGTCGCATTCTTGACGACGATGCTGCCGAATTCCTCCGGCTCGTCGAGGCGCGACTGCACTTCGACCGTGTACTGGAATTCGGTCCCGGGCGGAGCGGGCGGCATGCCGACCTGGCCGGCGGCGATGTTCTGGTTCTGCTCGCGGATGGCGTCGATGACGTCCTTGGGCTGCAGACCGAACGACTGCAGGAGCTGCGGATCCATCCAGATGCGCATCGAATAGTTACCCGCGCCGAACACCTTGACGCTGCCGACGCCGGGCAGGCGGGCGAGCGCGTCGGTCAGGTTGATGGTCGCGTAATTGCTCATGTAGAGGCTGTCGAACTTGTGGTCCGGCGATTCGAGCGTGACGATCTGAAGGATCGCGGTGTTCTTCTTCTGCACGCTGACGCCCTGCGCCTGCACCGGCTCGGGCAGCGAAGCGAGCGCGAGCTGAACGCGGTTCTGCACCAGCACCTGATCGATGTTCGGGTCGGTGCCGATCGCGAAGGTCACCGTCAGTGAATAGGTGCCGTCGGGCGCGCTGGTCGACTGCATGTAAAGCATGCGGTCGACGCCGTTGACCTGGTTCTCGATCGGCAGCGCGACCGTGTCGATCACCGTCTGGGCGCTCGCGCCGGGATAGCTCGCCGTGACCTGCACCGTCGGCGGGACGACGTTGGGATATTCGGAGACCGGCAGGCGATAGAGCGAGACCGCGCCGATGACGACGAGCACAATCGCCAGGACGTTGGCGAGGACGGGATGCTCGATGAAGAACTTCGAGATCATCGACGGCTTTCCCCGCTACTGCACGGCGTCGAGGGTCGCAGCCTTCGGCGTCACGGTCATGCCCGGCGACACCCGCCAGAGCTCGCCGACCACGATCCGGTCGTTGCGCGCGACGCCGCTGGTGGCGACCTGCAAATCGCCGACGGTCTCGCGGAGCTGCACGTAACGCTTCTGCACCACGTCGTTGTCGTCCACGACAAAGAGATAGCGTCCGCCCTGGTCCTCCTGCAGCGCGATCTGGGGAACGAGCACCGCGCTCTTCAAGACCTTGCCCATCGGCAGGCGGATGTTGACGAACACGCCCGGCAGCAGCGTCCGGTCGGGGTTGCGCAGGATTCCGCGAACATAGAGCGTGCCGGTCTGCGGGTCGATCTGCGGGGCGACGTACTGGATCGCGCCGCGATGGGGAAAGCCGGTCTCGTCCGAGAGCGCCGCCTCGACCGGGACCTTGTGCAGCTCGTCGAGCGAAAGCCGGCGCTGATCGAGATTCTGCCGGATCTGGAGCGCTTGCTGCGAGCTGATGTTGGCCACGACGTAGATCGGATCGAGCTGCAGGATCTCGGCGAGCGCGGGCTGGCCGCCGTCGCCCCCGACCATGTTGTTCGGATCGACGAGGTGCCGGCCCATCTGGCCGTCGAACGGTGCCGTCACTTCGGTGTAGCTCAGGTTCAGCTTGGCCAGCGCGACCTGCGCCTGGGCCGCAAGAATGTTCGCCTCGGCCGTCTTCTCTTCAAAGACCCAGTGGTCGACGTCGACCTGGGAAGTCGCATGCTGCTTGAGGAGCGCGGTGTAGCGGCCGACCTCGAGACGGGCGTGATCGCGCGCCGCCGTCGCCGCCGCGAGTTGCGCCTCGGCCTGCTGGAGCTGGTCCTTGTACTGGTCCTGCTGGACGGTGAACAGCAGGTCGTCCTTCTTGACGATCTGGCCGTCCTGGAAGTGGATCTGCTCCAGATAGCCTGGCACGCGGGCGACGAGCTTGACCGCGTTGACCGCCTCGGCGTTGCCGGTGACGACGAGCGTGTCGCTGACCGCCTGAACTTTCGGCAGGGCGACGGGGACCGACGGACCGACCGCGGCCGGCGCTGCTTGCGCCGCGGGCGCCGGAGCGGGCTCAGCCGGCGTCGTCTGCGCCGCCGGCGCCGCGGCCGGCTGGGCCGGCTTTGCCAATGGCGTCGGAGCGTTGGCGGCCGGCGCGGCGGTGGTCGCCGCCGGAGGAGGAGAGGTTTGCGGACTTGCTTTCTTGCCGCCGCCCCAGATGTGGCCCCACAGGCGTTCGAGCTCGTTCTCGGCGCGGGCCGGCCCCGTCCATCCCGCGCTCGTCAGCGCGGCGATGAGTCCCGCAACGAGGAGGCGCGCCGTCGCCGCTCTGGGGGAGTTGAGGAAGGTCTTCACGTCGGTCACCATTGCGGAGGCCGCACGGTCGGCCCGACGTCGGACGGGCCGGGAAGGCCGGGCGCCTGCGGCTGCGGCTGGCCGGCCGGCGGGAGGATGTCGCCGTAGTTCGTGCGGGCGCGCATCTCGTCGCGCGAGGCGTCGTTGACGAAATCATGGCCCTCGCGGATCTGCCATCCGCCTCCGAGCGCGCGATAGGCCGTGGTGAGGCTTACCGACACGCCGCCCTCGGCCGCGGCGAGATTGTTCTGGGCCTGATAAAGGTTCTGCTCGGCCGTCAGCACGGTGGTGAAGTCGCGCGAGCCAAGCTCGTACTGGGCGACCGCGACGGTGAGGGCGTTGTTCGCCGCCGCAGCGCTCTCTCTGAGGTAGCCGACCTGCTGGCGCCCCTGGACGAAGCCGGCCAGTCCGTTTTCCACCTCGCGCTGCGCCTTCAGCACGACGTTCTTGTAGTCGATGAGTAGCGCCTGCAGCTCGGCGTCCTGAGCGCGCACCTCATTGGTGATCTGGCCGTAGTTGAGCACAGGCCAGCTGAACGACGGGCCGAAGGCGAAGGTTACGCTCGGCGAGGTGAAGAGCTCTTTGATCGTGTTACCGTTGGTGGTCGAGACGAGCGTACCAAGCGCTCCGCCGAGCGAGAAGGCCGGATAGAGGTCGGCTGCGGCCATGCCGACCTTGGCGCTCTGCGCTTCCGCCTTGAGCTCGGCCGCCCGCACGTCGGGCCGGCGGCGCAGGAGATCGGCCGGAACCCCGACCGCAACGGCGCGCGGCGGCGCGGGAATCCCGCGCGAACCTCCGAGAAGCCCGTCGATCGAAGCCGGCGGCAGGCCGAGGAGGACGGCGAGCGCATTCTCGGTCTGCTGCAACTGCGCCGTCAGCTGAGGGATCGCCGACTCCGTCTGTCCGAGCACGTTCTGAGCCTGGAAGACGTCGAGCTCCGAGGTCGCGCCGCCCTTGTAGCGGTCGCGGGCGATGTCGAGCGCCGACCGCTGCTTGACCACGTTCTCGCGCGCGATGGCGATCTGCTTTTGTGTCGTGCGGATCTGGATGTAGTCGCTCGCCACGTCGCCGATCAGGGTAACGAGCACGTCGTCGTAGGTCGCGATCGAGGCGAGGTAGGCGGCGTCCGCCTGCTCGACTCCGTGGCGGAACTTGCCCCAGAGATCGAGCTCCCAGGCGACCTGCCCGCCCAGGTCGACCCGCCAAAACTCTTTCGAGGTGATCACATTGTCCGGATTGGAGGTCGCGTCGGTGCGGCTCGGCTGGAGATAAGTGGCCTCTCCGCTCAGTTGCTGGCTTTGCGGGTAGAGCTCCCCGACCGCCTGGCCGAGCACGGCGCGAGCCTCGATCACCCGCGTCCCGGCCTCCATCAGCGTCAGATTCTGGTTGTAGGCGATGTCGATGAGGCGGTTCAGCGTCGGGTCGCGGAACGCCGCCCACCAGCGCTGATAGTCCTCGCGGCTCGTCTTGACGGTCGGGAAACCCGCGTCCTTCCAGCGGCTTTCGACGGAGGCCTGCGGCGTGACGAAATTCGGTCCGACCGAGCAGGCGGCAAGCGGCAGGACGAGCGCGAGCGAAGTCAGTTCACGAGCCCGCCGCACGGCTCGCGCGATCCGAGCCCCGCGCAAGCCTGTCGAAGCCATCGGCGCCCGGGACATGGCTAAGAGGCCGTCGCAAGCGAGGGTTTTTGGCGGCGGCCCCCGGCGTGTTCGGCCGGAGACCGGCGCGCGGCGGCCACGCGCGCGACCGGCGCTCCGACGTCGACTCCAAACATTACGCCCCCGAACACGATGGTTAACAACCCGATAAAGCACCGAGCCGGCACCGTATCCACGGCGCAGCAATCGGGCAACGATTGTTTAAACGGAGGCGAGATTTTGGCGTGGACGTGTCTTGCCGGCGCGACGCGATCCGCCCTTCGTTTTCGGCCCCGACCAGTTAAGGGCGAGACGTTTGCCGCCTGTATTGCACGTCAATAATGGGTCCCAGGGTGCTGACATGACGCAGACGATCAAGCCGGATTCGCTGCAAGGCAGTCCGCGACGCGGCCTGAGCTTTGGCTCGTTGGGAAATTGTCGGCCCGCGGGAGTTCTCGTGGACCGTTGCGCTCGGGGTTGAGGCCGACAGCGGCAGGCGCGCGCTTCGGGTTTTCGGGGAGGATCTCGATCACTGAGATACAGGCGACGCCACCCACGCTTTTCCATTTGAAACACAACTTTCTGTTGTGCGCATCCGCCTTCCGAAGCTCCGCAAGCCACAAGAAATAGGTTATGATCGAGTGTTACAAAGTTGCAACAAATGGCGCCTAACCCGTTGATACAATTCTCTCGAGTCGGTTCTGACGTCCGCAGCGAGTGGGGCGGCGCGGGGCCCGAATGGCGCAAACACAGTCGGCGAGCGGCAGGCTTTGAGCGGCCGACGCGGGCATGGTCATGATTGACGGGGAAACTCCCAGGTGTTGTCGATTCCATTTCTTCAGGGCGTCCTCCCGTTCAGGCCGCGCGAAGCTCTGAAAGACGCCCTCGCGGGCGTCACGCTCGCGTCGATGAACATTCCCCAGGTGCTGGGCTATACCCGCATCGCCGGCACGCCGATCGTCACCGGGCTCTATACGGTGCTCCTGCCGCTCGTCGGCTTCGCCCTGTTCGGCTCGTCGCGCCATCTGGTCGTCGCGGCCGACTCGGCGACCGCCGCGATCTTCTCGAGCGCGGTGTCGCGCATGGCGCCTGTGGCGAGCGAGAAATACATGGCGCTGGTCGGCATGCTGACCCTGCTGACCGCCGGCCTGCTGCTGCTCGCGCGGATCTTCAAACTCGGCTTTCTGGCCGACTTCCTTGCCCGGACCGCCTTGGTGGGATTCTTGACCGGAGTGGGAATCCAGGTCGGCGTCGCCATGCTCGGGTCGATGCTCGGCGTCGACGTTCAATCGCACAGCACGCTCGGCCAGATCTGGGAGGTGGGCGCCGCGCTCTCGAAGCTCAGTCCGCTCACCCTCGGCCTTTCGGTCTTTGTGGTCGCCGTCATCCTGCTCGGGAAATGGCTCGTGCCGAAGTTGCCGGTCCCGCTGGTTGTGGTCGTCGGCATGATCGCCGCGAGCGCCTGGCTCGATCTCGCCGGCATGGGCGTCGCTGTCGTTGGGCCGGTGCCGGGCGGCCTGCCGGCGCTAAGGTGGCCGGACGTGACCTGGCGCGAGACGCTCGACCTGTTGCCGGTGGCGGGGTCGTGCTTCGTCATGATCATCGCCCAGAGCGCCGCGACCTCGCGTGTCTACGGGATCAAGCATCACGAGCGGGTCGACGAGAACGCCGACATTTTGGGGATCGCCGCCGCCAACGCGGGGGCGGCGCTGACCGGCGCCTTTGTCGTCAACGGCAGCCCGACCCAGACCGCCATGGCCGACGATGCAGGCGCGCGCAGCCAGTTCGCGCAGCTCGTCTTCGCCGCGATCGTCGCGATCGTGCTGATCGCGCTAACCGGGTTCCTGCAATACCTTCCGCGCTGCGTGCTCGCAGGCATCGTCTTCACCATCGCGGTCGGCATGATCGACGTGAAGGGCCTGAAGGACATTTTGAGCGAGAGTGCGGGCGAATTCCGGCTTGCGCTCCTGACCGCCGCGGCCGTGCCGTGCATCGGGGTCGAGGAGGGCATATTGCTCGCGATCGCGCTCTCGCTCGTGCGCCACGTGCGGCACAGCTACCGCCCGCACACGATGGTGCTGACGCCCGATCCGGAAGGCGGCTGGATCTCGAACCCGGCTGAACCCGGCGCGCAGACCCGTCCGGGGCTCATCCTCTACCGGTTCGGCGCGGACCTTTTCTACGCCAACGCCGACCGTTTCGCCGATGAGGCGCGGGCGCTCGTCGACCATGCGCCCGACCCGGTGGAATGGTTCGTCGTCGACGCCGGGGCGATCACCGACATCGACTATTCGGCGGCCCGGACGCTGCGCGACCTGTTCAGCGAGCTCACCGCGAAAAACATCAGCGTCGCGTTCGGCCGCGCCGAACCGTCCCTCCGCTCGGACCTCGAGCGCCACGGCGTCGCCGCGATCCTCGGTGAGGGGCGCATCTACCCGTCGCTGCACGGCGCGCTGGCGCTGGTGGGCGGCGGCGAGACGCAGCGCCCGGCCTCTCAGTGAACGGTTCGAAGGGCAGGCGCGGGCTGCGCCGGCTGCTCAGGTCCGCGGCGCCACGGGCGGCGAGCCCGGGGAATCGATGCCGAAACGCTTGGCGTACTCGGCATTCAGTAGGGGCCAGTCGAATTTCATCGCCTCTCCGCCAACGATGCGCCCGATCGGCTCGGCGGCAAGGAATCGATCGAGCACATCGAGGCAAATGTGCCAGCCGGCGGCGCCCATGGAAATGAAGCCGCGATCGATGTTGTGCCAGAGCGTGAGACGCGTGCCGTCTCCGATCGGTTCGAGCTCCCAACGTATATCATTGCCGCCCCACTGATATTCGAGCAGCTTCGGGGCGTCCGCGCGCGTCACGTGCGTCTCCGAGACCTGGGGAGTCGGCGTTCCGACCGTCGAGAGCCTGACCGGGCCGGTCGAGGCGAGGCTATGGTCGGCGTCGAACGGCGCCCATTCCCGCAGATGCGTCGGGTCCGTCAAGGCTTGCCAAACCTTCGCCGGTGGGTGGCGCACGTCCCGGACGAGAATGAGCGTCCACTTCTCCCCAGCCTTGCGAACTTCAGCGCCCACGGCCGGGCCCGGCTTGTAGCTGTCACGGCTGCTCATTGTTTCTCTCCCTTTCGATTCGGCGAGTCATTCATCCGATCGAGGTGGCGCTCGAGCGCGTCGACGTGGATCGACCAGAAGCGGCGGAACGGTTCGAGCCAAGCGTCGACCTCCATGAAGGGCTCGGGTCTGATCCGATAGAGACGGCGCTGCGCATCGACACGCGACTCGACGAAGCCCGCCTCGCGCAACACCCGCAGGTGTTTGGAAACCGAGGGTTGCGGCAATCGCAGCGCCTCCTCGATATCCCCCACAGACCGCTCCGCGGATGCGAGCAGACTGAGAATGGCTCGGCGGCTCGGCTCGGCGATGACGGCAAATGCGGATTCCATGTCGGTTATATACTTCTATCAGAATATACCTGTCAAGACATATTAATGTGCGTGATCGAGTCTGTGGTGGCGAGACCGTCGATCCATGCCCTGAATAGGCCCGCGAGGAGTGCGGCTCAGTTATCCGGAGACCCGGAGATCTCTCGACTTGGGGTGCGGGAAGGCTCGCTGGGTCGACGCCAGAGAGCGCTCAAAAATATTCCTCCGCGCCTCTGGGATGTCGCCGTCGCCCGGGCGGACGCCTCAATCTTCGTCTTCGGCCTTGCTGGCGCCGGGTTCGTCGCCGGCGACGATGTAACCGCCCTTAAACCAGCGGTGCAGGTCGACGTCGGCGCATCGCTTCGAGCAGAAGGGATCGTAGCGTTCGCTGCGGGGCTTGCCGCAGATTGGACAGACGCGCGCCTTGGCTGCCGGTTTCGGCTTTGACGGATTGTTGTCGTTGCCGCTCATTTCAGAAGGTTATCGGCCCAAAGCCGGTGCGGATGGTAGCCCTCGCCGCCGAGCAGCGCCGCCGTCTCCGCGAGCGGCAGGCCGACGACGTTGGTGTAGGAGCCGACAATCCGGATCACGAACCCGCCCGCGAGGCCCTGAATGGCGTAGCCGCCGGCCTTGCCGCGCCATTCTCCACTGTTGATATAAGCCTCGATCTCCTCGCGGGACAGACGCTTGAACCGGACGCGTGTCTCGACCAGCCGGTGACGCATGCCGCCCTTCGCCGTCGCAAGGGCGACACCGGTGTAGACGCGATGAGCGCGCCCGGAGAGCAGGCGCAGGCAGGGTTCCGCCTCGTCGCGGAGTTCGCATTTCGGCAGGATGCGGCGGCCGACCGCGACCACGGTGTCGGCCGCGAGGGTGACGCAGGGCGCCAAGTCGGGCGCCTTGGCGGCGAGGGCCGCCGAGGCTTTGGCCTTTTCCGCCGCCAAACGCTGGGCGAGCGCGCGTGGGGTCTCGCCGCGGCGCGGCGTCTCGTCGACCTCCGACGGCAGGATCGAGTCCGGATCGACGCCGATCTGGGCCAGCAGGGCCAGGCGGCGGGGCGAACCGGAAGCCAGGACAAGCCGCGGACGACCAAGGGATGCGCTCAACGTTCGGCCCCCGCGACGCTTCCGAGCTTCAGCCTCACTTGAAGCGGTAGGTGATGCGCCCCTTGGTCAAGTCATAGGGCGTCATCTCGACCAGAACCTTGTCGCCAGCAAGCACGCGGATTCTGTTCTTGCGCATCTTGCCGGCGGTGTGGGCGATAATCTCGTGGTCGTTCTCCAGTTTGACGCGAAAAGTCGCGTTGGGGAGCAGTTCGACCACGAATCCGGGAAATTCGAGCAGTTCTTCTTTCGACATAGGGCTCCTTCTAGAGTCGCCGCGCCGGGGTTGGCAAGCACGACCCGCCAGGCACGGCTCCTCCGTCGGGAGCCGCTCGGCCGACCGCCGGACGACATGCTGAAGCCTCGGCGCGTGCTGCCGCGCCGAGGCCTTGTAAAATCCTACCGCATTTCGCGACGAAAAGGAAAGGACGCCGTACCGCTTGACTTGATCAGACCGCCACCCCTGTGGGTCCTGGGCGAGCCGTCGCCGCGAATGGGCGGACGCGGCCGACGGGCTATGTTCAATCGGATCAAGCGATTGTCATCGGTTCCGGGGAGACGCCTTGTCTTTGACAAGACAGACGCAAGATTCGCAGTTATAGGTGCGGCAGTCCAATTCTGCATAATGGGAGATCGCCATGTCGATCCACGTTCCCTGCGGCGGTGCCAGTGCATACGTTCCGCGAACGACCAGACGGCTCGGGGGCTTTATCGCCAGCGCGGCAGTTATTGTCGGATTGGCGCTTGGCGCGTCGAGCGGAGCCTCGGCGCAATGCGTTGGGACCTATCACCCAAGTTCGGGCGGCGGCGCGCATTCCCCAACTCAAGGGACCGGCGCCCATCCCGTGTCGAGCACGACGCACGCCGCGGCGAGCCCGTCCTGCTTGGCGGGCGGTACAAAGACGGCCAACGCATCGAACCTATCCGTGCACCCGGCGGCCGGATTGGGCGCCGGCAAGGAGGGCGCTGGTTCGTCGTGGCGGCATACGGCGTCGCAAGCTGGCTCCGCCGGCGTCAACAAGACGACAAGGGACAAGAAGGTTGGCGGACAGCGGGTCAGGCCGTAAGGGCCCGATCGCTTCCGGCTCGATCGGTCGGCCTCCGTGCTAGGGCGGCTCGGCGGGATTTGAGAAGCGCCTGAATCCTTGTGTGGGATCGCGGCCGATGGTCGTCGCTCTCGGCGAGCGTTGGGTTTAGCGCTGGGAGGCGCGGTGCACGGTTTTCCTCCAGTGTCGCTGGCCGCATTTCCATCGCGTCGCCGCCTCTCGAGCCGACGTCTTCGAGGACGCCCCGGTTGGGGCGTGAAAGCGGCGGCGGGGCATCGAGCGGCGGCGAAGCGATCCGGTGTCGGC
>Ga0074046_10003241_pt1 | contig 13726 bp, 11 predicted proteins | sample BogForMeECP23OM3_FD_94441 | JGI IMG/M metagenome (GOLD analysis project Ga0074046, IMG submission 94441) | Bog forest soil microbial communities from Calvert Island, British Columbia, Canada - Bog Forest MetaG ECP23OM3 | ecosystem: Environmental > Terrestrial > Soil > Wetlands ...
TCGCGCACATAAGTGGCCTGCTTCATGGAAGCCATGCAGCAGATGGAGGAACAGAACGGGAGGTTGTTCTCATCGCGCGAACCGGCGCATTGCACGAAAGCAACCGTCTGCGGTTCCTTGCCGTCCGAAGGGCGAACGATCTTGCCCTTTGTGGGGCCATTGCCCGCCGCGAGGCGCTCCATCATAACGTTGGTTATGACATTCGGATAGGTCCCGAAACCCAGCGTATCAAGCTTCTTGGCGTCGTAGGGGCTCCAGCCCGTTGCCCAGACCACCGCTCCGACCTTTAGTTCAACTGTCCTGGCCTGCATGTCCAGCTCGATTGCATCATACTCACACGCTTGCTTCACCTTCTGTCCTTCCGGGCTTTTGGCAAGCGCCGGGTCGATCACAAAGCGCTGAGGGAAGGCCATTTCGTGCGGCAGGTATGCAGCCTTGATCTTATCCATTCCATAATTGAACGGATTGTCGATCTCCATCGTGCATGCCTCGTAGCATTTGCCGCAGCCGGTGCACTTCTCATTTACATAGCGGGGATTGATTTTAATCCTTGCATTCCACGCGCCTTTTTGGCCGGAAACCGATTCCACCTCAGCCATGGTGAAGAAGCGAATCCTGCTGTTGTTTTTTATCCTGCGGAAATTGAGCTCGAGGCCGCAGTATGGAGGGCACAGCTTCGGAAAATATTGGTGAAGCTGGGCTACACGACCTCCCAGATAAGGATTTTTCTCCACCAGATAGACCTCGTGGCCCGCTTCTGCTGCTTCGATGGCGGCTGTCAGCCCGCTCATGCCGCCCCCGACCACCAGAATACTCTGCGTTTCTACGTCAACCATGCTTATCCTCCTAAGCTGATTAATAAAACAAATATCGAGAACCCCACGAGCAATTGGGCGCAATCCCCTCTAAGCAATTCGATTAATGAGCGGGGGGATTGTAAACCGATAAGCCGTTCTCGCGGCGCCTGTGTATCTCAAAAGATACTAGGTTCGATGAAAAATCAGGAAATGGACAACTCGGGCCCATCAAGTGCTTAATAGTGAAAATCATAAAAGAAATTATGGTTTACCGAGCCATCGCGGAGCGAATTGAAACCACATAAAACCACATATTATTCAGCTATGGTGGACCGATTTTCCCGGGAACTCAACGGAGTTGCAGGATTTATAATGAGAAAGCAGGAAGCGATTTCCGGAGAACTTCACCCGGCTTGTAACGGGAATTTGTTGCTCTACCTCATTTTTTCCGAACAGGTAATCCTTGCAGTCCGATCTTCATTAAGCCGCCTGCCTATATCGCTAAATTCAGCGGATGTCAATATTTTCGTTTGTTCATTTTGTTGATTTGTCGAAGTTTTTGGCTCGGAGACGGTGAACCGGTGGAGAGGCTTAGGGGAGTGGTTCGGCACGGAAGCGAGAGATAAGCGTTCACCACGAAGCTCCGTGGTGCATAAAATTATGCGCAAAGTGCTGTGAACGGTTACAGTTTAAGAATCGATTTCCTCCGGCTCTGGTTCCCCACTGTTTGCGCCAAGCAAGATCTGAGCTTCTCCGGATGGAAGCTCCTCTACGTTGCGCAGCTTCCGGTCTATTGCACGAGACCTCTTTGCGACATCATCCATGGAATTGGCCGCCTGATCCAGTTTCTTCTTGACCCCTTGGAGAGTATTCCCGAATTTACCGAATTCAGTTTTAACCTCCCCGAGGATCCTCCAGACCTCGCTCGATTGCTTCTGAATGGCAAGCGTTCGAAACCCCATTTGAAGACTGTTCAAAATTGCGACCAAAGTGGTCGGTCCCGCTACGGTGACGCGACATTCGCGCTGCAGACTATCGACCAGCCCGGCCTTCCTTAACACCTCAGCATAAAGGCCCTCTGTAGGAAGAAACATGATGCCAAAATCAGTCGTTGTGGGCGGGTTGAGATATTTGTCGCAAATAGTTTTTGCGCAATTCTTTATTGTGGCGGAGAGCATTTTCCCCGCCTGTTCCGCGGCTGCGAGGTCGCAGTTCTCCTGGGCGTCAACCAGTCTCTGGTAATCTTCGACCGGGAATTTAGCGTCAATTGGAAGCCAGACCACCTCTCTGCCGTCTTCACCGCCCCGCCCCGGCAATTTGATTGCAAATTCCACGCGCTCCGATGAATTCTCCTTCGTTTGAACATTTCGTTCGAATTGATCCGGCGTCAGGATTTGTTCAAGGAGCGCTTCAAGCTGGATTTCCCCCCATACGCCCCTGGTTTTCACCCCGGTCATCACCCGCTTAAGGTCGCCAACCCCTGTCGCCAGGGTCTGCATTTCGCCCAATCCCTTATGTACCTGCTCCAGTCTTTCCGAGACCTGCTTAAACGATTCACCCAGTCTTTTTTCGAGGGTCCCCTGAAGTTTTTCATCAACGGTCGCCCGCATCTGTTCGAGCTGCCTGGAGTTGTCTTCCTGGATCTGTTTGAGTTTGTCGTCTATTTTGTTTCGAATGGCTTCCAGCCCGGTTTCGATGGATTCGGTCAACCTCCCCAGCCTGACGGTAAACGCCTCGATTTGTTCCTTCTGCTGCGTCGCCATCCCTGACATTCCCTTGAGCACGGAATCGGCGATATTGGTCATGCTGGTTTGAAGGGAGTCTCCGAAAGACTTCAGAGCGTTTCCAGTCTCCTCGCGTCCCTGCCGGGCGACCAGCGTGGCCTCTTCGCGATTTTTGGCGATTTCATCCCGTAATGAACGCTCGCATCGCTCCACTCCCCTGTCCACCGAATCGAAGCGTGGAATAGATGAGCTAAGGTAGCCGCCCTGTCTGCGAAGCAGAATCAGGACGCAAATGGCGTTAAAGCCCAGCAAGACGATTATGATTACCAGGGAAGATAACAAAGCCGTTTGTAGAATCTCCGCGCTGCCGGACAAAAACTGCATCTTTTACTCCGTCTTTTCGCTCCTTACCCTGAGGGGGTAAGGGGATATATATGCGTCTCCCTGTTGCGCTCTTTCTAGTATCCTTTGCACTCCCGAGAGTCAAATAATTTGCAAAAGTCATTGTAATTTAATAGAATTTTTACCTCCTTGACAGTTTGAGCCTCCTGACTATTTTCAATCATGGATAAATATTTTTCGAATGAGGGGGAAAAAATGAGCATCGAATGTAAAATAGAAGATGGCCCCGCAGCAGCGGACCGGGATGTGAGAAATATCCTGTGCAGCGCGAAAACAGTAGCAGTAGTCGGCATTTCGGCCAAAGAGGAGAGCCCCAGCTACAAGGTTGCAAAATATCTGCTTGGGCAAGGTTTTAAGGTGGTAGGGGTCAATCCGAAGTGCGACGAAATTCTGGGAGCAAAATGTTATCCGGACTTGAAGTCAATTCCGGAGCATGTAGATGTGGTGGATATTTTCCGCAAGCCCGACGCTATTCCGGGGGTCGTTGATGAGGCGATCGAAATTGGGGCCGGCGCGGTATGGATGCAGCTTGGCCTGGAACACGAAGAGGCGGCCCAAAAGGCGAGGCGCGCCGGCCTGAGCGTTGTGATGAACAAGTGCACGAAAATAGAACACTCCCGTCTTTTTGGCGGCGGAACGGCTTTAGACCTCCCGGATTGACTTTAACCGCACACCCATCTACCGGCGTCTCCGCGTCTCCGTGTCGCCGCGTCTACTTTGTCACTAAAGAGGTCTTATGGCTGAGCAGGTATTGTTCGGCAAAACGGATTTTGAGGTTTCGAGGCTTGTGCAGGGCACCTGGGTAACCGGGGGTTGGGCATGGGGTGGCTCTGATGAAAAAGAGTCCCGGCTCGCCATCCTGCGGGCGCTCGAACTTGGGATAAACTTCATCGACACTGCTCCCGTTTACGGGTTCGGAAAATCGGAAGAGATCGTCGGACGCGCGATCGGCCAATGGGGACGTGAAAAAGTCACAATCGCGACGAAATGCGGGCTCGAGTGGGACCATGGCCGGCGAATCCGCCGAAATTCCCGCCCTGAGCGCATTATGCGTGAAGCAGAGCAGAGCCTGCACCGGCTAGGAGTCGACTCCATCGACCTTCTCCAGATCCATTGGCCCGATCCGGACGTGCCTTTCGAAAACTCCATGTATGCACTGATGAAACTGCGTGAACAAGGCAAAATCCGCTGCTTTGGCCTGAGCAATTTCAGCCGCGAACAGGCCCTGGAATGTCTAAGAACGGGTCCAGTTTATAGCCTGCAGCCTCCATGCAATATATTTGAACGGCAAGCCCAAAAAGAGGTCTTTCCGTTTTGCATTGAAAACAAAATTCCCACACTCGTTTACGGCGGGCTGTGCCGCGGACTCCTTACCGGCAAATTCACTGGAAACGAAATTTTTCCAAAAGGCGACCTTCGCCGGAGCGATCCCATGTTCAAGCCTGACCGCTTCAAAAAATATGCGGACGCCGTGAATGAAATCAAAGCGGCTGCAGCCGAATATGGAAAGACCCCCGCGCAGTTTGCCCTGAGATGGGCCATCCACCAGCCGGGGGTGACCTGCGTCATAGCCGGGGCGAGGACCGCAAAGCAGGCAGAAGAAAATGCGGGAGCATTGGACTGGGAAATCAGGCCCAGCGACTTGATAAGAGTGGATGAAATCCTTGCCGGGCACACCGGAGAGCGGGCAGGAGCGGTGGGCGCAAGTCCGGCCAAAGAATAGAGGATATCAAGACCGGCGGATCAAAATCAATCAGGCGGCAGATCAGCCCGCAATCCTGCCAAGCACGACTGTGATGTACAGTCCTCCATGCCGGATATTCCACAGGCGCACCCGGCCGGTGCCCATTGCGGCCGCTTCCAGCCGGGACCCCGCGATGACGGCGTATTTCCACCCTTTGAAATTAAGTCTCAGGTGAGCGCCGATTCTCTCGTAGAGGCTCACTCCTCCCGCGCTCAACCGTACTCCATAGGGCGGGTTCAACACGAGCAGACCTTTTCTCAGCCCTCTTTTCCGGGGATTGAACTCAAAGAAATCCATCTTTTCCCATTGGATGTCACCACCTGTTCCGGCGCGATCTGCATTTTCAGCCGACACTGCGATAGCCTCCGGATCGATATCGATTCCGATGATCGTCTCAGGCCCTTCGAGAAGCGAGTTCTCCTTTGCCTTGCGCAGCAGATATTCCCAGGTCTTTTTCTGAAATGAAGGCCACCCCTTGAATAAAAAATCCCGGCCAAGCCCTGGAGCAATCCGCCTGGACATCAAAGCCCCCTCTATCGGAAAAGTGCCGGAACCGCACATCCCGTCGACGAGTGGCTCATTGCCCGTCCAATCCGACTTTAAGAGGATGGCAGCCGCAAGCGTCTCACGCAGGGGGGCGCCGGTGTGCCGGAGCCGATATCCCCTTTGGTGCAGATGGGCCCCCGACATATCGATACTGATCCGGCAGTGGTTCTCCAGAAGACGAACGAGGATTTTTTGCTTCAGTTCGGAATCATCAGATTGCAGCCTGCCACCGGTCGATTCGCCCGGCGCTCGGTGCTCCTTTTCTTTAACCGGGCTATCTGAGGGATGGAGAGGTCCTTTTTTTCCCAGACTTTTTTCGATGCTCTCGGAAATGATCTCGGCCACCCTTCCCTCGTGGCTTATCCGCGAATATTCCACGCGGGCTTTGATATCGAGCTTTATCTCCTGATTCAGCCAAAGCTGCCAGGGTATCCGCGAAGCTTTGTTGAAGAGCTCTTCGGCAGCGCCTGCGCGAAATGGGGCAAGCCTGCAAAGCACCCGGCTTGCAGTCCTGAGCCAAAGGTTGCAGGTGTAAGCCTCTTTCAGCCTGCCGCTAAATTCCAGCCCTGCATCGCTCGCCTCCGGTTGCGGAATATCGAGCCAACGGGTCTCGTTCAAACATATGCGGGCAAGTTCGGGCGGGACCACGATCGCGAACCGATGCTCCGGCCCGGCGATGTGGGCTTTGATCCGGCGGGAAAAACCCGCTGTATGAATTTGATATGCGTCCACACTTTACCGGAATAGGTGTTTGAGCAACAAATAACTCTTGCAAGGGACTCTAATGCTAGCAAAGTTGTCAAAAAGATCAACGCTCCGATTCGCGCGCGGTCCCCTCCTCTCGGCTTTCCTGTGCGCAAAACCCGGCATGGATCAAGACCGGTAGAAATTCAAAACCGAACTGAATCGGCAGCTCAAATAGCAATTGACTTGGGGGCAAACCATACTGTAGACTGCAAAGCGGTGATAAGTCAGTTCAAATCCATCCTTTATATTTCCTGACACATTAATTTTAGATCGCCTGCTTTTGGTTTCTTCCGCAGAGGAGTGGCCCGATGGGAGGGGGAGTCCGCTTCCGCCCTGATGTCCTTGGCCTTGATGCCTCCTACATGCCGAGGAGGTACTCGCCGGTCTGGAAGGTGCCTTTGCCTGGCTGGAAGGTGATGCTTGAAGAAGCATCCGCCAAAATGACCTCGGCCGTACTGCCCCCGATTTTTTTTCGAGCCGATGATATCGGAGCCGCCAGCAAGGCTTTTGACGCTTTGTGCAGGCTCTTTCGATTCTACCGGGTCCCGCTTGCTATGGCGGTCATTCCCGCATGGCTCAGCGAGACCAGGCTGGAAAAAGTTTTCCGGGCGGCGCCCGTAGCTGAGGACCTCTGGAACTGGCACCAGCATGGCTGGAGGCATATCAACTGGCAAAAAGAGGGCGCCAGAAGTGAATGCGGATCGGACAGGGCCCCCGAGCGCCTGTACGACGATCTTCTTCAGGGCCGCACTAAAATGGAGCGCATTTTCGGTCCCAATTTCGTTCCGGTCTTTACTCCTCCATGGAACCATTTTTCCACCGCTGCTCTAAAGGCCTTGCGCAAACTGGACTTCAAAGGCATCTCCGCAACGGCGCCATTTCCGCCCGGCGTAAAGTCCCTTTACGGTATAAAACACTTTCCGGCCCGCCTCGACCTTCATGCCCGAAAAGTCAAAGATCCCGCCGGTGACTTTGCCCTGTTGATCGATCAGTTTTCCGGGCTCTCAAAAATGAAGGGGCCGACAGGAATAATAATCCACCACCAGCTGATGACTCCTTTTGCTTTCGAATTCCTCGATCAGATGCTTTATAATTTGAAATATGTTATAGGAGTCCGATTTAGCAGCTTTAAGGAGATGTTGAAAAGCCCCGATGAAAGACCGGCCGGCGCTCGTTTACGCTGACGTTAACGGAAATATATACGACTGGCCCGCTCTGGAAATGGCGGGAGCCAGCGCGAACAAATGGCAAAGGCCTCGATCGGCCGAACTGATTCCGCTCCCCGAAGGCAGCGAACTGTTCCTCCTCCCTGAGCGTTTGCCCGTTGGCTTCAACCGCAAAGGAGGCAGGTTCGAGCCTATGTCGTCAGACCCTTTCGATCCGGCCAAACCTGCCCGGGCTGTTGCCGCATTCATTTCCCCTGCCTATACCCGACTCTACTCCCCCGCTTACAAGACCGATGTCCGTGCGCCTCTTCTGCCTCTTTTCGCCTACACTGCCGTGGGCTGGCTAAACGGCGGCTTTGTAGTTCCCGCAGTGAGAATCGACAGTGACCAGCGGCAGGATTTCCGCAATTTTGACCCAGAACTAATCGAGCGAAACGCCGGCGGACGCATGAAAGCGGAGCGTGAAAACAGGCTCTTGCAGCACCTCGGCCGATGCGCTCTTACCTACGGCTGCCCTGCAGCAAGAAACCTGTTCATGAACCGCTGGGAGGCCCCGCTTCCCACCTCCCCGGAGTGCAACGCCCGGTGCATCGGTTGCATCAGCCGCCAGGATGGCACAGGCCTGTGCGCAACCCAGGATCGTATCGGCTTCGTACCTACCCCTGATGAGATATGCGGAGTTGCAGTCCCGCACCTTCAGAAGGCCCCCCGAGCAGTGGTCAGCTTCGGGCAGGGCTGCGAGGGCGAGCCGCTGCTGCAGGCTCAAACCCTTGAAGCTTCTATCCGCATGATGCGCAAAGCCACAGGCCGAGGCACCATTAACCTGAACACAAACGGAAGTCTTCCGGACGCTGTGGAAAAACTCTGCCGCGCCGGTCTCCAGAGCATTCGCGTCAGCATGAACAGCGCGCGTCCCGAGTATTATGAAAAATACTTCCGCCCGAAGGGTTATAGCTTCGAGCACGCCCGGCGCTCCATCTCCGTTGTTAAAACGAACGGCGGGTTCGCATCTATCAATTATTTCGTTCTCCCTGGATTTACAGATCAAAAAAGCGAATGGAACGCTCTCAGGAAGCTAATATCCGAAACCCGCCTCGATTTGATCCAGATGCGAAACCTGAACATCGACCCCGACTGGTACCTGGACAAGCTCAGACCGGACCTGGGCGAAAAGGAGATTGGAATCCAGCGCCTTATCTCGCGAATCCGGGATGAATTCCCCGATGTCAGGCTCGGCTATTTCAACCCTCCGCTGGATTGACAAAGGAAGTTCTCAGGCCGGAAGCCGGACATTGGAGCCCGTTCACCACAGACGTTCCGGAATCCGATATGCCTCTGCACTTGAGCATTATTAAAGAGATGCTTAATTTGCAAACGATTTGGTTTTGCAATCCACGTGACCCATCATGAACAATCGTCAACCAGAGCAACTTAAAAGGAGGAGAATTATGTCTCTCACATTGCCCGACCTGCCGTTTGCGAAAAACGCGCTCGAGCCCTATCTCAGCGCAAGGACCCTGGAGTTCCACCACGACAAGCACCACAAGGCCTATGTCGATAATGCGAACAAGCTCATTGCCGGGACCGATCTGGACAAAGAAAACGCCGAGGCCATAATCAAAAAAGTTGCCGGGGACGCTTCCAAGGCCGGGATATTCAATAATGTCGCCCAAGTCTGGAACCATTCCTTTTTCTGGAATTGCCTGAAACCCAGTGGAGGGGGTCGCCCCACGGGTCAGATAGCGCAAAAGATCGACGCTGATTTCGGAAGTTACGAAAAATTTGCAGAAGAATTGAAAAACGCCGGGGTTACTCAGTTCGGAAGCGGATGGGCCTGGTTGGTAACCAAAAACGGCAAACTCGAGGTGACCAAAACTGGAAACGCCGATACCCCGGTCGCGCACGGAATCAAACCGCTGCTTACCGTGGACGTCTGGGAGCACGCTTACTACCTTGACTACCAGAACAGAAGACCCGATTACATACAGGCCGTTATCGACAATCTGATCAACTGGGATTTTGTAAATTCGCGCCTTAAGTAATAGCAGGCGCTATGCCGAAGCGGGAAAAACCCACATACACGTGCAGACGGAAAAGGCGGGCAAACAGCCCGCCTTTCTCTAACCGGTTAATTGGGGTAAACGTTTCCAGTTTCCAGAATGCACCACCCGTTTCGGGTTTTTCCCAAAAGCAGGTTGACCTGCCAACCTTTCCGGCAGTGGTCGGTTATCTCTTTAGGGACACGCACTTCGACTATGCCTGAAGTCGCTATCCCGGACAGGATCAAAATTCCGGGATGGATCTGGTCGATTACGAAGTAGTCGTCCAACTCGGCAGTCCAGTATCTGGGAGCATGGCTCTGGGCGTATTCGTATAGCAGTCTTGCAAGCCGTTCGGCAGCGGGCAGCTCTCTTGCAGCCTCGGCAGCAAGCCTGGTAACACGGTCGGCTATTTCCTTTCCAATGTAACCGCTTTCCTCCAGCCACTTCACCAGTTTTTTTGCAACTACTCCCGCTGCCTGAAGCAAGGCCTCGGAAGCCATGACTTTTCGTATCATGAAATAGTTCAAAAAGTTGGGCAGGGAGGACACAATCTTTTCCGGACCGAAAATAAAACAGAATTCGAGGTTCTTCTGGAAATAAAGCTTTTCGTAGAGCGCTACTTCGGACGAATTATCCAGGTCATGATATCCATGTCCGTTCAGGCAATGGCGCAAAAGATCTATGACCTCTTCGTACCTGTTGAAAGTCCGGGGCTTCAGCCGCTTTTGCTGGTCCTTCAGGAAAAGCGCCAGCACCTCATCGATGCTGGGCTGCGAAACCGTCGGAAAATGTAAAACCTTTTTGCTCTCGCTCATATTTGTCACCGTTTATGCTCGATCCCCTTATATTCGCCTTCCGCACGAAGGGCAATAGCGAAAATCGCGAGTCACGGGATAGCCGCAATGGGGACACCTGTCCCTGCGAGCTTCCAGGGAGGTCTCCCCGAAATCGCCTTCCGGAGAGGATATCGCCCCGCAGCGATCGCAGATCAGGACGGGGTCACCTTTTTTAACACGAAAAAGAGGAATAAAAAACAGGCTCAGGTAATGATCGACCCGCCTCAGTCTGGCTTGCGCCAGGCCACAGGCTGGGCAAATTCTTGGAGTCTCGTCCAGAGTAACAGTCTTGGGCTGGACTCCACCGATCAGGAAGCACATTTCTCCCCCGCGCCTCAAAGATTTGAACTGATATATAGCACATTTTTCAGGGGATTGCTACGCCTCGAAACAGGTAACTCTGGACATAAGGCCGAGCCTGTCTTAACAATCGTTCTGTACGACCTGCAGTCCATAAGAAACCTATCTCGTGTTCATCCGGAAACTCCGGATGAGAACTCCACGCCCCGCGAGGTTTCTGTTCGGAAAGGAGGCATTTTTCATCCTGGCAAGAAAATCAAGGGGTTACACGGAGGCGTACATCGGTATCGCCTCGCGGGTGGGTGGGCGGGCTGTCGAGATCCTGCCCGTACCACCCGCCTCGCGGAGCGTCGAGATCTCGGGTGGCGGTCTCACCGCCCCTGGGCGGAAAAGGACCATTTCCGGATGGAAACTATCTCAGGGAGGTGAACAATGAGTAAGCCCAGAAAGATCAGGACGGTCTCAAAGAGTAAGCCCACGATAGAAGGAGCCGGAGTTCATCTTAAAAGAGCTTTCGGCTACTACCAGGTCCCGCAGTTCGATCCTTTTCTTATGCTCGATGACTTTCGCTCCGATGATCCCTCGAAGTATCTCCCCGGCTTTCCCTGGCATCCGCACCGGGGAATCGAGACAATCACCTACGTCCTGCAGGGGGACGTGGAACACGGCGACAGCATGGGAAACAAAGGCGATATCACCTCTGGAGACGTGCAGTGGATGACCGCCGGGAGCGGCATTATTCATCAGGAAATGCCCAAGGGAGACCAGGCCGGCCGTATGGGTGGATTTCAGCTCTGGGCGAACCTTCCCGCTTATCAGAAGATGATGGGTCCCCGCTATCGTGATGTAAGACGTGAGCAGATCCCCGAAGTTTCGCTCGAAGGCGGCGTAAAAGTGAAAATCATCTGCGGCAAGGTGAACGGGGTCCAGGGGCCGGTGCATGACATTGTGATCGATCCCGAGTACCTGGACGTCACCGTGCCTGCTGATTCAAGCTTCACCCATCCCATCGAGAGAGGCCATACCGCTTTTGCCTATGTGATCGAAGGAAAGGGCTACTTCGACGAGGAGCGGGATTCCTTCGGCCATCAGGTCGTAGGCACGAACTACTTCGATCTGGATCGTGACTGCATCTGCGTCAATGAGAGTCTCATCCTGTATGAGGACGGCGACCATGTCTCCATCAGCGCCAAAGACGAGCCGCTCCGGTTTCTGCTGGTCTCGGGCAGGCCCATAGGTGAGCCGGTTGCCTGGTACGGCCCCATTGTAATGAACACCCAGGATGAACTGCGGGTGGCCTTCGATGAGTACCGCAATGGGACCTTTATTAAACACAAAACCCCGTTACGTAAGTGAAGGGTGAATTAAAAGCGGATGAATGGGTAAATAATCTGGTCATTCCTCTTACCGGCTTTAACCGGAAGGGGTGAATGGGCCATAGACAAGCTACGTTTCACCCCATATTTTTTTCCATTCACCTATTCACCTGCCTTCAAAACCCGAGAAAATTGGTTTTGAATGGTTTTCATACGTGGTTGAACGGGAGGGGCTGGACAATGCCTCGTTCGCCTCGAAGGACGATGGATGTCATAGCCCGAGTAATAGCCTTCGTAATTGCATGAATGCGAAACAGACTTCGAAAGTTCATCCGCCAACTGCACCGCCTGAGAGCAAATCCCTCCTCTACCGCCTACTCGAATGCTCCCTTTTACTCCGCCCTTGACACCTGGACGCGCGGACTTGCGTGTGTCATGGTGTGTCATTGTGAGTCGTCATGCGTCGCATGATGACACATGACACACGACTGCCCCCTTTGTTTTCGCACAAGACCCACCTCAGACAAGGTTTTCCCGCCAGAGAATATCAACTTGGGACTGGCCCATTTCCTGCACAGCTCATTTAAACTGCTTCCAGATATTTCACTCGCACAATAAAAGATGGGAAAGATGTCACCTTTTTATATTTCAGTCCTCTACGAGAAGGAACTGTTGAAACTCAGATGAGCAGACATGGGATGGGTCTATGAGTGTAACTTCATGGCGGAAACAAAATCTCAAGACGGGAGGTGGAAAAAGTCTCATTTCGGAAAAGGGTAGGCCTTATTGACCTTTAACTTTCAGAAAGGAGAAAGGAAGATGAGCTCTAAGGGGGTTAGCCGAAGAAATTTTTTCAAGAATGTGGTTAAGTATTGCGGGGCAGGCGTCGCAGCCTTGGGACTGAGAGGCGTGGAGCGTGCCCATGCAGGTGACATGGGGCTTCCAGACCTGGATGAGCCGGTCCAGACAGGTACCTGGAGGATGAGGGACGCTCAATTGATGCAGTATGGGGAATTTATTAAGAATGCACCCATACCCAAGGATTATTTCGAGAAAAAACCTGAAAGTCTGATTAACGGAGGAAACCCGGTCGAATGGTCTCATCTCCATCCAAACTATTACTCTGATGATCAGAAGAGATCCGTGGTCGGGATGATCATGGCTACCCACCTGGATAAAGACCTGACCGGAGATATCAAGAAGGCCATGAAGCTCGTTGGAGGGTTTGAAAAATCCCTCAAAATAACAGATAAAATTCTCATCAAGCCCAATATGAACACCGGGGATCCCTGGCCGGCGGGAGGTACAGACCACGCATTTCTGAAAGCTCTGATTATCGTCCTGAAAGACGCAGGCTACACCAACCTGACCGTAGCCGATACCTGCGGACCCTGGGGGCCGACAGAGCGGGTAATGAACATGATGGGGTACGATACTGTATGCAAAGAAACCGGCACCCCTATCAAGACCTGGGAAAAAGAACAATGGATGAACATCCGCAATGCCAAGGCCGAATACCTGGGCAAGATCGGTGGCGGGGATGGGACCGTGGCCTATCCGGCGGACCTCAGAAATTACGACAAGGTCATTTATACTCCGGTGATGAAGACCCATTTCCTCGGGGGAATTACCCAGAGCCTGAAGCTGTCCGTTGGGATTTTGCATCGTGCCGACCGAGGCGCGCATCTTCATGGCTTCAACCATATCTTCGTTGCCGAACAGGCTGCGGAAATCAACCTGCCTTTCCGGCCGGACCTGATCATCATGGATGGAAGGAGGTCCCTCATCGCCGGCGGTCCTTCCCATGGCGAGGAAGTCAAACCCGGTGTGATCCTTGTTTCCGGCGACCAGGTGGCCAATGATGTCATGGGGATCAGGATACTTCAGGAGTGGTACCCGAACGAGGCGGCCAACAAGATCGGCATGTACGCCTGGTATCAGAAGCAGATCGCCCAGGCAGTAAAACTCGGTGTTGGATACGCTAGAAAGCAAGATGACATCAACCTCGTTTTGGGTTAATTTTCCATTAAATTTCATATATATTCAACTTATGCTCCCCTCTTCCATGTTTTCGGGGAAGGGGGGAGCTTTCAATCCAGGGAAAAA
>Ga0074046_10003243_pt1 | contig 13724 bp, 8 predicted proteins | sample BogForMeECP23OM3_FD_94441 | JGI IMG/M metagenome (GOLD analysis project Ga0074046, IMG submission 94441) | Bog forest soil microbial communities from Calvert Island, British Columbia, Canada - Bog Forest MetaG ECP23OM3 | ecosystem: Environmental > Terrestrial > Soil > Wetlands ...
AGGAAGCGTTGTTTGAACTTATCCGCCCGATCCTGCAAAACCCGGACGCCAAGAAGCGCGAAGCCGAGCTGTGGCGCATGGCCGCGGACTATCCGAAGTTCGATTTTGTCTATCACCTTCTGGCCAAGCCGTTCCTTGCCCGCGCCGATTTCCGCGGGGCGGCGAACATCTACCGCAAAGGGCTCGCTGCCAATCCGGAAAGTGACGCTCTGCATGCTGCGACACTGAATTGCTCGGCGAAGCCGGCGGGGAACCGCCGGATGGAGGAGTTCATCCGACGATTTCCTCGCTCCGATTACAGTTCATATTATCTGCAGCAATTGACGGAGGAGGCATCGTCCCCGGCCGCGCGGCTGAAGCTGCTGCGGAGGGCCGTGGCGCTAGACAAGAGCGGGCCACGCTCTTTCGACACGTTGTCCGCGCTGTGCTGGCAGATAGCATTGGTGAATCCGGGTGGCGCCGCCAAGCTGGCTGTGGCATGGCTGAAAGCCGCCGAGCGGCGAAGCGCCAAAGGCCAGGAGATGCACTTCTATACCCGCGACACGGCCGTCGCTCGCACGAGGTTTTTCGTGGCCCTGGCGAACTGCGATCGCCTGCTCAAGCGTGGCAAGGCTAAAGCCGCGGTGGCCGCGGTGGAGCAGATCAGCGCACCCGACGTTCCCCAGGCTGGTGTGGCCGAGGCTGATCGCGTCCTGCTGGCGCTGATGCAGGCAAAGGTGCTGGCCGCCGCGGGCGAGCCACAACGCGCCTACGACGGATTGATCTCGCACGCGCGGCTGTTGATGAGCGATGAGATGCTGGCGGCTGCGGTGCGGCTGGGTGCGAAGCTGGGCAAGTCGCGGCGGCAAGTCGAAGCCGACGCCTGGCAACACAAGCTGGCCGTGGATAGCGGCGTCGCCGAGTTCGAGGTGCCCGGCCCGCGCGGGCGCACGATCAAAGCCAGCGAGTATCGCGGGCATCCCCTGCTGGTGAATGTCTGGAACCCAGGTTGAGCGCCCTGCAGTGGGGAGTTTCCCCACATCGACAAGCTGCGGAAACGGTATGCACGCCGCGGTTTTGAAGTCCTGGTGATCAACAATTTGCCCGCGGGAGCCGACGACGCGAAGGCGCTGGTGCGCAATCTGGGCTATGGCTTCAAGCTGGTGCATGCACCGGCCGGGTGGAAGCATTCGATGGGACGAAGCCCAAACTTCCTGATCGATCAGCGCGGCCGCGTGGTGGCGCAGCCGCACTTTGGCGGGTCTCGCGACCTGGCTGTGGCTGACCGGTTAGTGAGGGGCCTGTTGCAGTACGGGCAAGCGTGATCGAAGGGCGCTGGGCGGAGCTAAAGTCAGCCTCGTCCGGAAAGCCTGACCAGGAAAGCGCGGAGTGAATTTTGCAATTTGACGGCAGCGCCAAGGGCATTGATTTTGCGAGAATCACCGAGAACTTCCGCCTGGCGCGGGAGCGGGGAACGCCCCGGCTCAGTCTCGCGCTCCTGCGGCAGTTCTGGGAATTAACCACTCCATTCTGGACGCGGCGCGGAGCCTGGCCGGGCTATATCATCCTGGCGCTGTACACGGCGTCGACCTTTACCGCCTCTTTGTTCTCTGCGGCGACGGCGAGGTATGCCGGGGAGCAGTTGAATTCGCTGTCAAGACACGATGCCGCCACTTTCTACAAAGTGATCCTGGCGAGTCTCGGCGTCCAGATTGCCTCCAGCCTGATCGGGGTTGTGTTCCAGTTGCCCTACAGCCTACTGCTGAAACGCTGGCAGCTGTGGCTAACCAAGCGTTTCATTGCGGAGTACTTGCATGACGCCAGCCACTATGTGCTGAACCGGGAGCGCACGATTGACAACCCCGACGAACGTATTGCGGCTGACATTCAGCAGTTCCTGATGCTGCCAACGATTGCTTTCTTCGGATTGGTGCGGGCGACATCGAACCTCGTTGTCTTTGGATATGTCCTCTGGCATTTCGCCTGGTATCTGGTCCCGGCTTGCGCGGCCTACTACATCGTGACTTCAGTGGTCCAACTGTTTTTCAGCAAGCCGATCATGATTCTGGGCTATACGGCACGCCGCCTTGAAGGCGATTTCCGCTTTGCGCTGGTCAACGTGCGTGTGAATTCAGAATCGATTGCGTTTCTCAAAGGGGAAACGGTTGAACAGCGGGAACTGGACCACCGGCAGGACCTGGTGATTGACAACGCCATCAAGACGGTCTGGTGGAATTCCGCCCTGAGTTTCTTTTTCACGTTTACGTATGGACTGCAGATCCTGGTGCCCAATTTCCTGATCGCGCCATTGGTCTTGCGCGGCGCATTGAGCCTGGGAGCGTTCCCGCAGGCGCAGAATGCCTGGTCCGAACTTGGTTCTGCTTTCGGTTTTGTCGGCGAGCAATCCTTCGTGTTCGCCTTCCTGGGTGCCATGGTCGCTCGTCTCCATGGCCTGCGGGAGGCGTGCGTCGGGAAAGAGCGTGAGCGCATCGACGGGGAAAGCCGGATTCAGGTCATCCCGTCGGATCGTCTGGCTGCCGAAAACTTCACGCTGGAAACACCCAAGGGCGAGCGGGTCCTGGTCACAGACCTTACATTCGACCTGGAGCCACAAGGACGGCTTCTGGTGACCGGCATCAATGGAATTGGAAAGAGTTCGCTGCTCCGCGGCTTTGCCGGCTTGTGGACCCGTGGTTCGGGAACCCTGCGCCTGCCGCCCCGCGAGAAGATGATGTTCCTTCCGCAGCGGCCGTACATGAGCCTGGGGACTCTCCGCGAGCAAGTAACTTATCCAGCTACAGAAGACCGCTACACGGATGATGCCGTGCGCGAGGTGATGCGGCAAGTCGTCTTAGGTGATCTCGAGGAGCGGGTGGGCGGCTTGGGAGTTGTGCTGGACTGGAAAAACGTGCTCTCGCCCGGAGAGCAACAACGGCTGGCGTTTGCCCGCGCGCTGCTGCGCAAGCCGGAACTGATGATTCTCGACGAAGCCACCAGTTCCCTCGACATTGCTGGCGAGCGCCTTCTCTACAAACTGCTGCAGGAGATCGGTTGCAGCTACGTGAGCGTGGCTCACCGGGTGACGCTGTACGAGCACCACGACACTATGCTGGAGATGACAGGCGGCGGCAAGTGGAACCTGAAGCCCATCGAGCACGGATTGCATCCTGAGAAAGCAGATGGCAAAGCCGTGGAGGAGCCCGCCGGCCTCGGACTCCTGAATCTCAGACCCGGGGAGGGAATGGCCGACTAAGACTGCCTTCGTAGCCACCATCGAGGCGCCTTGTTCGCCAGAGCAAGTCTTTTTTACTGAAGGTTGGCACAAGTTGACACGCTCCCGTGTATACAGAGCAGGAGGCGCTCGCCGTCACTGGGTTTTACGGCTGAAGCTCCGCCCGCTGTTTAGCCAGCCAGCATTCTCAGGTTCTACCCTGTCGGTCCATTCACGTTAATTCAGCTCCAGCTGAAGGAGAACTCATGCAAAGCCTTATAGAGACGGCGCCGTCCGCAGCAGACGCTACCCAATCATCTCCGGAGCAACAGCTTCGTTCGTTGTTTTATGGTAACGATTCCTCCGTCTTCAAACGAGATGGCGAGGCTCTCCTCGCGGCCAGCGAAGAAACATTGGAGAGCCGCGCATGGTTCCTGGCGCAAGCGCATTCCGCGGAAGGCGAGCCGTTCTTTGCAGCCTTGTCTCACTTGGATAGCATGCAGCGCGAGGCACCTCACGATCCGTGGACTTTGGCAGTCCGCACTTTCTTCGAATCGGACGTCGAGCAGGCGATCTGGATGGCAGAGAAGGCCCTCGCGAAAGACTCACGGGAGGACATCCTTCTGCTCTGTACCAGGGGGATCATCGGACAAGTGGAAACGGAAGATGACCAGAAATTGTTCAAGGCATTTCTTGACCGGCACCGAGAGAAGTTTGAGGTATCGGCGCGAGGACTGGCGGTTCTGGCGGACTCGATCAGGAGTTTACGGCCGGCAGGAGAGCGTAAGTCCCCCAGTGATGCCGCCGCGTCGCTCTATGATCGCGCGTTGCACATGGAACCTGGAAACGTCATGGCAGTGTCCGGAAAAGTCAACGATCTCGCCGCGAGAAAACAGCACAAGGAAGCAGCCGAACTGATGGAGCAAAGCGGCGCGCTCCTGCTGTCTGAGCAATTGCAATTCGAATATTTCTACTACGTGGTACCGAATCTCGCGGATCTCGACGACGGGGGAAAGGCCAATGCTATCGAGAGCGCTGGCCGCGGGATGCTAGAGAGCCGGGAGCCGAGCGAAGACTACGTGGATAGTCTTTTTTCCAATTTGGTGAAATTGTCCGAACCACGAGCGCAGGCAATCGTTGACTTGATCGGGCAGCGATATCCGAAGTCGAAAGCCAGTGAGTGCGCGGTTTTGAAAAGACTACTCGGCGATTTCAATGCTCAGGAGGCGACGCCCGAAAGCAAGAAAGAGATGTCTGTGAACTTGATCGAGTTTCTCAAGCGGCCCAACCCCCGCGGGCGGGGAACAGAAGGCGACGCGATCGGGACATTGTCTCGAATCGCATTTAGTGACGGCCTCAACACGGAACAACTGGTTCAGGTTCTTCGTTTAATTCCACCACAGCAGGCCCTGACATTCGTACAACAGCTGGCAGACCGCAAAGCGAATCTTCCTGAGTTGGAACGGGTCGCGTCCGAACAAGTGGAAAGGCTAGTGAATGAAGCCAAGGTGAACAGCTTGGTATGGCGGCATGCCCTCCCGAAAATGAAGGCGTTCAACCTGAAAGGATTCTGGCTGGGCTTTGCCGCGTGGCAAGACGTCTTGGGGTGGATTTACTTGCAACTTGGCCGCCTGGAGGATGCCGAACTTAGACTGACCGCCACCGAAAAGCTGTTGGAGATCGACTGCAGCCCATTGGGTCCCGGGAGGTTTGTAGACGGCTGGCAGGGTGTGATGCCGAGGGTGCACTTGGCGCGACTTTGCATCGCCAAGGGCGATTACACCAAGGCGGAGGAGTACTTGGCGCAAGCAATTTCGGTGACGTGGTTTACCGATGAACATCCGGCGAGTGCAGTTTACAAAGAATGCTATCTCCGCAAGCACGGCAGCGCGGAGGGACTCGATGCGTACATGGCCTCCCTCAGCCAAAACGAGCGCGACCGCCGGAAGACCGCGACTTTGAAAGAGCGAATTGCCGATGCGCAAGCGATTCCGCCATTCAAACTAACGACCCTGGACGGCGAAACCGTCTCTTCCGACGAACTCAAGGGCAAGGTTGTGGTCATCAACTTCTGGGGAGTGTGGTGTGGTTTTTGCGTGCAGGAAATGCCGGAATTCCAGCAGTTTGTTGAAAGGTACAGAGGCAATCCGAGAATCGCGGTGCTGACGATTGACGCCAACGACGCACCTGAAAAAATCAAGGCGTTCATGACCAAGAAGAACTACAACTTTCCAGTTCTGCTGGAAGGCGACTACTTGAAGAAGGCAAATGTTGCAGGATTTCCAACGACGTGGTTCCTGGACGCCGCCGGAAGAAAAGCGTTCGAGAAGGTTGGAGCCACCAAGGAACTTCTCGAGGAGTTCACGTGGCGTGTGGAGGAGTTGATCCGTGACGCGAACGTGTAACGTCCGTCAGAACCTCTAACCTGATCTTTTGGAATCGATGCCGGTTGCCAGCGGAGTGCTCTGGTGAATGATACAGCTGCGGTTACATGGAAGATTACGGAAATTCCCCGGTGCGTGACCGCCGGAGAAAGCTTCAGCGTGCAGTTGGCGGCAAACATCGCCGGTGGCTGGCACGTGTACTCGATTTCACAGCCTCTGGGCGGCCCCTGCGCCACGGCGATCATGCTGCTGCCCAGCCAACCTTTTCGACTGGCAGGTCCGATTACTGGACCAAAGCCTGAATATGTTTGGGATGAGAATTTCGAGATGCAGATGGAGTATTACACGGGTACTGCGGTCTTCATGATCCCCGTTCATGTCGAAGCAAACACCGCGGCCGGCGCACACGAACTGCTACTGGAGATTTCTTACCAGGAATGTAGCGAGAATTCCTGTCGGCCGCCGGCAAAGGTCACAGTGAGCGCGCCGATTTCAGTATCTGCGCAGGTCTGATAGATATGGATAATGTTCGCAATGTCATCATCCTAGGTTCCGGTTGCGCAGGACACACCGCTGCGATCTATGCGGCAAGAGCCAATCTGAAACCGCTGGTACTCGAAGGCCATGAGCCCGGGGGACAGCTCTCACTGACCACATTGGTGGAGAACTTTCCGGGTTTCCCGGAAGGAATCCAGGGACCGGCGCTGATCGAGAACATGCGCACACAAGCATGTCGCTTTGGCGCAGAGTACAAGCTCGGACACGCGACCAGGGTAGACCTGCATGTACGCCCTTTTCGATTGTCTCTCAGCGATGAAGAAATTCATGCGCATACGCTGATCATCGCCAGCGGCGCCTCGGCCCGATGGCTCGGCTTGCCGCATGAGCAGCAACTGATTGGGCACGGGGTCTCTTCTTGCGCAACGTGTGACGGGTTCTTTTTCAGGGGGAAGGAAATCGCTGTCATCGGCGGAGGTGACTCCGCCATGGAGGAAGCAATCTTCCTTACTCGATTTGCCAGCAAGGTAACCCTGATTCACCGTCGCGACACGTTTCGTGCTTCGAAGATCATGATGGAGCGCGCCCAAGCCAACGACAAAATTGATTTTCTTACCGATACGGTGGTGGAAGACGTCTACGATGTTTCGAAACAGGAAGTCACGGGGCTCAGACTCCGCAATGTGACAAGCGGTCGCGTTTGGGATTTTCCGACAAGCGCCATGTTTCTCGGGATTGGCCACGTCCCCAACGCAAAGATTTTCGAAGGTCAGCTCGATGTCGACCGTGACGGGTATCTGAAAACCACAAACTACGTGTTCACGGGTAGGCCCGGCGTCTATGCCTGTGGAGACGTGCAGGATCGGCGGTATCGTCAGGCAATCACGGCCGCTGGTTCTGGATGCATGGCGGCACTAGAGGCGGAAAAGTTCCTTGAAGAACAGGTTGCAACGCCGCAGCACGCGAATCTTGCTGAGGCCTAGAAAGATGCTTCGATAGCTGAGAAAGGAATACAAGGATCCATTATGAGTGTGACTGAACAAACGGTACCGGTTGTGCCTGCCGCACACGCAATCAAAATCAATTTCGAGAAATATAAGCTTGGCAACGGACTTGAGGTCATCCTGAGTGAAGATCATCGACTGCCGATTGTGGCCCTCAACCTCTGGTACCACGTTGGCCCGGCTAATGAGAGGCCCGGTCGAACCGGATTCGCTCACCTCTTCGAGCACATGATGTTCCAGGGTTCCAAGCACGTCGGTGGCCAGCCGATCAAAGTGCTCGAAACTGCTGGCTCGACGCAGATCAACGGCACGACGGGGTTCGATCGAACCAACTACTTCGAGACTCTGCCGGCGGACCACCTTGAATTCGGCTTGTGGTTCGAGAGTGATCGCATGGCATTCCTGCTGGACACTCTTACAGCGCGTAATCTCGCGAACCAGCGTGACGTGGTGCGCAACGAACGCCGCCAAGGCGAAAATGCTCCCTACAAGCTGGTGCAAGAGGAACTGTTCCGCCAGCTTTTTCCCAACGGACACCCATACCAAGCTTCGATCATGGGTTCCCATGCCGACATCGAATCCGTGCGCTTGGAGGACGTGCGGGAATTCTGCAAGCAATACTACGTCCCCAACAACGCGAGCCTGGCACTCGTCGGGGATTTTGATTCGACTGAGGCCAAGCGTCTTGTCGAAAAGTACTTTGGGCCGATTCCGTCGGGCCAACCGGTACCAAAGCCTGATGTCCAGACCCCGCCGATTCGTTCACCCAAGCGGATAACCGTCACCGACACGGTTGAATTGCCGCGTGTCTTCAAAGCCTGGTTGACGGCTCCCATTTTCCACCCGGGGGATGCTGAAGCGGACGCGCTTGGCCACATTCTAGGAGGAGGTAGGGCCAGCCGGCTGTATCAGAAGCTGGTGTACGAAAAACAGATCGCACAGGACGTATTCGCTGGCAACCAGTCGATGATGCTGGGGTCCGCTTTCATGCTGGTGGCGACGGCCAAACCGGGAGTTGCAATTGAAGAGCTGGAGAAGGCATTGAACGAGGAGTTGAGCGCGTTGCAGGCGCGCGGCCCATCACTGGAGGAACTGGAACGCGTCAAGAATACGATTGAAACCCAGTTTGTTTTCGGGTTGGAGCAACCCGGTGGTTTCAGCGGCATCGCCGACCGGCTCAATACGTACAACCACTACTTGGGTGATCCGGATTACGTCGCCCAGGACCTGGCGCGCTTCGGGTGCGTCACGCCTGCCGACGTGCAGCGTATCGCGCGTCAGCTTACGCCCGAAACGTGCATTACCGTCTTCGGCGTGCCGGGGCCGAAGATTCTAGACGATGTACCGAAACGGCAGGACGTGGAGTTTGACGTAGTTTCTAGTTCAATCCTGCATGACATCGAGTGGCGCAGCCTTCCACCGAAGTCTGTTCGGCGGAAGGCACCAGGCCTGCCCGAGCCCGTTTCGTTTCAGTTGGCAAATGGGTTGACGGTACTGTTTCTCGAACAGCATCACGTTCCGGCAATTGCTGCCAGCCTCGTCACCCTTGCCGGCAGCGCCGCCAACCCCGTTGACTCGCCCGGCCTGGCGTCGTTTACCGCGGACATGTTATTGCGCGGAACGTCGCATCGGTCTCAGAGCCAGCTTTCCGATGAAATCGAGCGCCTGGGAGCTTCCTTGTCTGCGCAGTCGAACAGCGACTCTTCAACCGTCAGCCTTCAGGTGTTAAAGAAAAATGCAGACGGCGCGTTTGATCTTTTGGCCGATGTGGTCAAGAATCCGGCGTTTGAACCGGAAGAAGTTGAACGGTTGCGCAGAGAAAGACTGACCCGTGTCGCGCAACTCCGCGACGACCCCAGCGGGCTCGCCGACAAAGCGTTGTCGGCCGAACTTTACGGTTCTGAACATCCTTATGGCTATCTTGAGATAGGTACCGAAGTTTCCAATAAGAAGATTACCCGCGAAGACCTCTCGGGGTTTCACTCGTCTGCATATACACCGCGATGTGCGGCGCTTGTCATCGTTGGCGATGCAACCGAAGCCGAAGTGCGTCGACTTTCGGAGACGCATTTTGGTGATTGGTCGGGATCTCGGTGGGACAAGCATCTTCCTGAACCAAGGGCAAACCGATCTCGGCGCGTGGTCATCGTCGATCGCCCGGCCTCACCGCAGACGCAACTCGTTATGGGGCAAGTGGGGGTCGCTCGCAGTCACCCCGACTACGTTGCCATCGAACTGATGAACACGCTGCTGGGAGGTATGTTCTCCAGCCGGATCAACACTAATTTACGTGAAGTCCACGGCTACACTTACGGATCGAAGTCGCGTTTCTCCTACCGCCGGAGTCCAGGCCCATTTTCGATCGCTGCGGCAGTTCGGACCGATGCAACGGCAGCGGCGGTCGCCGAAGTATTTGGCGAGATCGGCAGATTACGCGAGACGCCCGTCACACCTGAAGAACTGGCGATTGCAAAGGAGTTCTTCACTCGATCCTTGATCTCTCGTTTTCAGACGATTGCCGGGAGCGCGGCATCCATCGGTGAACTGTTCGTTCACGGTCTGGAGCGCGACGAATATCAGAGGGCGGTGGAGAAGGTCGCCGCGGCTGGCCTTGCCGAAGTCCAGCGCGCTGCCAAGCACCTCCATCCTGAATCGTTCGTCGTTGTCGCGGTCGGCGATGCAGCCAAGGTCGAACACGAACTGCGGGAACTGAACTTGGGGCCTCTGACTACTGTGCTTCCACAGGAGGCCGACCGACTTAAATAACGGCGGGGGCACTGGAACGAGGGAAGAAGGGCGGTCTGCGTCGTCGTCCGAGGCTCAGATATGCGGAAACTAACAGTCTCGTCACAACTATTTGTCGGAAATCGCAGGCGATTAAGAGAGCACATGCAAGGCAGCTCTCTGGCCGTCGTCAATGCGAATGACCTCCTGCCAACCAGCGCCGATGGCGTTTTGCCAATGCAGCCCAACCCGGACTTGTTTTATCTCACCGGCATCGTACAAGAACAGACGATGCTGCTCCTGGCGCCAGAGGCGCAAGACGAAAAGCTTCGCGAGGTGCTTTTCCTGCGAGAGCCTGACCCTCATCTCAAAACTTGGGAGGGCGATAAGCTCTCGAAGGACGAGGCGCAACGGATTTCAGGCATCCGAAATGTGCGATGGCTCCGGGAGTATCCTTCCACGTTCCACAGGCTCATGTGCGAAGTAGAGCATGTCTATCTGAACAGCAATGAGCACCCGAGCGCGGCACTGGAGGTCGCCTCGCGAGACGAGCGGTTCATTCACCAAACCGTGTCGAAATACCCCCTTCACCATTACCATCGCCTCGCACGAATTCTGCACGAACTGCGAGCAGTGAAGTCCCCGCCAGAAATCGAACTCATTCGCCAAGCTAGTGACATTACGCGCAAGGGCTTTGCGCGAGTCTTGCGCAGAGTCAAGCCCGGGATGAATGAATGCGAGGTGGAAGCCGAATTCGCGCATGAGTTCATTCGACATGGTGCTCGCTTTGCGTACCCACCGATCATCGCCGGGGGAGCCAACTCATGCGTCCTGCACTACACCCAGAACAACCGGCCATTGCGTAACGGAGATCTGCTTCTGCTGGATGTGGCAGCAAGATATGCCAACTACAACTCCGATGTGACCCGAACCGTCCCTGTGGGCGGCAGATTCACCCGAAGACAGAGGAGTATTTACGATGCTGTGCTCCGGGTTTTACGGGAAGTGATCAAGGCTACTGTTAAAGGCAAACTGCTTCGCGACTGGCAGAAAGAGGCGGAGACGGTTGTTGAGCACGAACTTCTCGAATTAGGACTGCTGAAGCAACGTGATCTGAAGAAACAGGACCCGGATAACAAGGCACTCAAGAAGTACTTTATGCACGGCGTAGGCCATCCCCTTGGCCTGGATGTTCATGATGTTTCACTCGGAAACCGTCCGTTCGCGCCGGGCTGGGTTTTGACGGTTGAGCCGGGTATCTACCTTCCCGAGGAGGGTTTTGGCATTCGCTTGGAGAACGACATTCTGGTTGGCGAAGACGAACCGCTCGACCTGACGGCCAGCATTCCGATTGAGGCGAGTGAAATTGAAGATCTGATGAGCCGAGGGTCGAAAGCTTGATCGCCGTCTCGCGAGCAGAGTCAAACTAGAGAGGATCCAGAGATGTCCGAATTATTGACGAGCGCATCGAAACACCACGGGGAAGCTTCGGCTGCCAAGAAGCTAACGGAACTTACAGGCTTGATCGGAAACACGCCACTTCTGGGCATTGAATTTTCTTATGCCGGACACCGGCGAACCATCTATGCGAAGTGTGAGCAGCTAAGTTTAACGGGCAGCATTAAGGACCGGATGGCCCTGCACATTCTGAGAAAAGCGTATGCGAACGGGACGCTTCACCCCGGCGACACCATAGCGGAGGCGACCAGCGGAAATACGGGAATCGCTTTTGCGGCGCTTGGGCGCGCCCTCGGCCATCCGGTCACCATCTTCATGCCGGACTGGATGAGCCACGAACGCAAAGATCTGATTCGCGCCTATGGCGCCCAGATCGTTCCGGTCAGCAAAGAACAAGGCGGCTTCCTCGGCAGTATTCGGATGTCGGAAGAATTCGCCGGAAGTCGACCCCATGTGTTTCTACCCCGCCAGTTCTCGAACGAGGCCAACACAGAAGCGCACGAGACAACGACCGGTCCGGAAATATGGGCCCAATTGAAAAGTGCCGGGCTCCAGCCCGACGCTTTCGTCGCCGGCGTCGGCACCGGAGGGACGGTGATGGGAGTGGCTCGATTCCTCCGCAGTCGTAATGCAAACCTCAAGGCTTATCCGGTGGAACCGGCTGAATCGCCGACGCTGTCAACCGGCCACAAGGTGGGCAAGCACCGCATCCAAGGCATCTCCGACGAATTTATTCCCGCGCTTGTGGATCTCTCAAGGCTCGATGAAGTAGTACCAGTCTCTGACGGCGATTCCATCGTCATGGCACAGAAACTGGCCTCAACGCTCGGACTTGCCGTCGGCATCTCTTCTGGCTGTAACTTCCTGGCGGCTCTGATCGTGCAAGAGCAGCTTGGACCAAATGCGGTCGTAGTGACAGTTTTTCCGGACGATAACAAGAAGTACTTGAGCACGGACCTGACAAGAGAGGAGCCCGTGCGGAAGGAATATTTGGCGCCCGACGTTAAGCTCTCAGGATTTATCAGCATACGGCGAGTCTGTGCATTCTGCGGAGGAGACGCAGCCACACCCACTTCCAAGACCCGATTCTGCTGAATTCCAAGCGGGCAATCGTCTAGAGTAGGAAAATGAAATGGATAGCCTGCATGGTTCTCTTGCTCTTCAATATCACCGAGACTGGTGCTCAGAACACCGGAACACCGACCATGTTTGACATCAACGCGGCTGAGCGGTTTGCGAATCTTGCACTCGCGTGCATGCACAAGGAATATCCGAACAAAATTAGTCATAGCTTGAATAGCGATGCTGACGTGGCCCCGCCCAGAAAACTGACGCCTGCCTTTTACGGCTGCTACGACTGGCATTCTTCGGTGCATGGACATTGGCTGCTGGTGCGGCTGGTCAGGACTTTTCCTCATGCTGCTTTCGTTCCGTCTGCACGGGAGGCGCTGCGGCAAAGCTTGACCGCAGAGAACCTCGCTCAAGAATCCGCGTACCTGCGGGCTGAGGGACGCGCCAGCTTTGAACGTCCCTATGGATTGGCCTGGCTGCTTCAGTTGGTTGCGGAACTGCACGAGTGGGACGATCCTCAGGCCCGCGATATGGCTGCGAACCTGCGTCCGGTGGAGCAGGCTGCATTGGAACGCCTGAAGGCCTGGCTGCCCAAGCTCTCCCATCCAGTGCGAATCGGAGAGCATTCGCAAACCGCCTTCGCTCTCGGTTTACTGCTGGACTACGCGCGCTCCGAGGGAGATACCAAATTCGCCGATCTGGTGGAATCGAGGGCCCGGCATTTCTATTTAGGCGACAAAGATTGTCCGCTTGCTTACGAGCCCTCCGGCGAGGATTTCCTTTCGCCCTGTCTCGGAGAAGCGGACCTGATGCGGCGTGTTCTGCCTAGCGATGAATTTGCCCGCTGGCTCCGAATTTTTCTGCCTCAGATTTCTCAGTCCAGACGAAGAGTTCCTTGGTTACAGCCAGTGGTTTCCCCTGATCCCAGCGATCCCAAGCTGGCGCATTTGGATGGGCTGAACCTGAGTCGCGCATGGATGCTGGAGGGCATTGCTGCGGGCTTGCCCAAAGGGGACAACCGGCTGCCGATGATCACTGGGGCCGCGGAGGAACATAAGCGTGCCGGACTTGCAGCGGTGACTGGCAAGCATTACGAAGGTGGTCATTGGTTGGGGAGCTTCGCAGTTTATCTAGTCACCAGACGAGGTATTCCGCAGAATTGAGATGCCAGCACGCTAGCCGACGCGTCCTCGCACCAGGCGCAGAGCGTCGGCCAGAGCGGGCTCATCTCCGTTTTTCGGTACGCTGCCGTCTGGGGGAATCGCGGCCGCAGCGCCTTCGCCGGGAGCGAGAAACAAGTTGGCCTCCAGACCATGCTGTTTCGTGTAGAGCTCGTTGTAGCGGCCACCCAGTGCGTAAAGGTCTTCGTGTGTGCCGCGTTCGACGACTTGACCT
>Ga0074046_10003244_pt1 | contig 13723 bp, 14 predicted proteins | sample BogForMeECP23OM3_FD_94441 | JGI IMG/M metagenome (GOLD analysis project Ga0074046, IMG submission 94441) | Bog forest soil microbial communities from Calvert Island, British Columbia, Canada - Bog Forest MetaG ECP23OM3 | ecosystem: Environmental > Terrestrial > Soil > Wetlands ...
CTCGACCGGAGTATTGTGAATCTCGGCTTCGGCCTCGCCCAGCACCTCGAAGATCTTGATTGCAATTTTTTTCGCGGCACCGCTGATGACCGCATTCTCAATAATCTGGCGAATCTCGTTCAGACCGCGAGCGTGCTCGTGGTCATGTTGCGTGGGGACGGGGCTTTGCCCCGTCCGGAGCGGGGCGGAGCCCCGCGACCACACTTGCTCGTGTGCATCTTCATGAGCTTGCCCCGGCTGCTCCCGGAATACTTCGCGTGGCAGGTCTTTTTCGCCGTTGGCGTAGACATCGACTTTGGTGGCTGAAATTCCGCCGCGCACCACCCGGCGAATCTCCAACCGGGCTCCGATATCGAGCGCCGCGACTGTGTCTTCCAGAAGTTTAGGAGACACGCCAGCATCCACCAGCGCGCCCAAAAACATGTCGCCGCTGATGCCGGAAAAACAGTCGAGGTAGGCTATGCGCATGGAAAACCGTCGTTGGTCGTTCGTCGTTAGCGAGCCACGCAGTTCGCCCTAACAGTTCGCAGAATCCGATTTTGCCAACGACTAACGACGAACCGACTAACGACTGCCTCTTTGCCAACGACTAAGGACGAACGACCAACGACCGATCTTTTATCATAGGGAACCCCGCCACCTCCGTCAAACCCGCCGCCTTGCTGCGAATTTGTTAGAATCACTGTTTCTTCAATAGCTTAGAGGACATCCTTGTATCGACATCTGGAACGCCGACTGGTGGAGCGGCTGCGCGAGTTGTTGCGCCGCATGTACGGCCTGGAAATCGCGAACATCGTCGTCGAGCAGCCGCCGAAAATCGAATTTGGCGAGTACGCGCTGCCGATCGCTTTCGAACTCACCCGGAAACTTCGCAAGGCGCCGCGTAAGATTGCCGAAGAGATCGTCGCCGGGATGGGCGCGATCCCCGGCTTTGAGAAATTCGAAGTGGCAGGCGGCGGATACATCAACGTTCGCGTCAACCGCGCCGAGTTGGCCACAGCTCTGGCGGCTGATCAGTCCCCGGCCCCGGATGTTCCGCGAGGCAAAGTGCTGGTTGAGCATTCCAGCATCAATCCCAACAAGGCGGCGCATATTGGGCACCTGCGCAACGCCATTCTCGGCGATACATTTGTGCGTCTGCTGCGCTTTGCGGGCAGGGTGGTGGACGTGCAGAACTACATCGACAACACGGGAGTGCAGGTTGCCGACGTGGTGGTGGGATTCCTGCACATCGAGAAAAAGTCCCGCGCGCAGATCGAGGCGCTTGCTGCCGCGCCCCGGTTCGATTACGTATGCTGGGATCTGTATGCCCGCGTCTCGCAGTGGTATGAAGAGGACAAGTCGAACTTGCAGGCGCGGGCCGCGGTGCTGCATGCGATAGAGGAAGGGAACAACGAGACGGCGGCGATTGCGGACTTGATTTCGCTTGCTGTTCTTAAGCGGCATCTCGAAACCATGGATCGGCTCGGTATCGAGTACGATTTCCTGCCCCGCGAGAGCGAAATTCTGCACCTTCATTTTTGGGACGCGGCCTTTACCAAGCTGAAGGAAGCGGGTGTGCTTGCGCGCGAAACGGAGGGGAAGAATAAAGGCTGCTGGGTGATGCGGCGCGCGGGAACTGCAAAAGCGGAAACCGCAAAGGCCGCAAAGAAAACCAATGGATCAGGAACAACGGAGGACTCTGACGACCTCCTCGTAGTGATCGAGCCGAAGCCCGGCGTTGATATTCGTCCCTCAGGAATCGCCGAGGAAGATCAGAAAGTGATCGTCCGTTCCAACGGCACGGTCGGTTACGTGGGCAAAGACATTGCCTATCACATGTGGAAGTTTGGGCTGCTGGGGCGCGATTTCGGCTATCGGAAATTCTATCGCTATCCGAATGCGCACGAGTGCTGGATCTCAAGCACCGATGGCGAGCGAGAGCACCCCCACTTTGGCGATGTGGCCGAGATCTACAACGTCATCGATGCGCGCCAGTCGGAGGCGCAGAACACGGTGGTCGAGGCTCTGCGCGGACTAGGGCACGGAGAAGCCGCCGATCGCTACACGCACTTCTCTTATGAGATGGTGGCACTCACCCCGCGCTGCGCCGCCGAACTTGGCTACAACCTTAGCGATGAAGACAAGGCGAGGCCGTGGATCGAGGTTTCCGGGCGCAAGGGCTTTGGCGTGAAGGCGGACGATCTGCTCGATGCTCTTATCACCTCGGCTGGCAAGGAAGTGGATGCGCGTCATCCCGAGTTAAGCGAAGCAGAACGCGCCAGGATTGCTGCGCAGATCGCCATCGGGGCGCTGCGCTACTTCATGCTGAAGTTCACGAAACAATCGGTGATCGCATTCGATTTCAAAGACGCGCTCAGTTTCGAGGGTGACACGGGCCCGTATGCGCAGTATGCGGTCGTGCGCGCTTCCAACATTTTCCGCAAAGGCGGCTTGGATCCGGAGAATTTCTGCGGAGACGCGGCAAGCCGCGTCTCTACGGAGGATTTCGCGAAGTGCCTTAATGGCGAATCCGGCAACGACATCTGGGAACTTTGGCTGGCGTCCGCGAAAACGTCTTACATCGTGAGCCAGTGCATTGCGACCACCGAACCGGCCTACCTTGCGAAACATGCCTTCCAACTGGCGCAGCTTTTCAGCGCGTTCTATCACCGCACGCCGATCCTCGGCGAAGCGGATGAGGGCCGGAGAAAGTTCCTGCTGGCAACCGTGGCGGTGGTTCGCCGCGAACTGAAGCGCGTGCTCGCGGCCATGGGGATCAGTGTTCCGCCGGTCATGTGAGGCTGTGGCCAGTCGATTGCCCGAGTATCTGGCTTGCGGCTGGTGCACGCAATGGCCGGTTTCTATATTTCCCAGTCGGGGAACGACCGTATAAAATTTCTACGGTTCGTATCGCGATTGCCTAGGTCCAGGTTTATGAATTCCCGTAGGTGGTGTCCAATGCATTGATATAAAACGAGTTAACAGCTTCTTTTGCGCGTTTGAGATGGCATCACTCGTGCACTGACAGATAATGGATCTGGTTTACAGGTTCTTGGCAGGATCCGAATTAGAATCTCAGGACGAAGCAATAATTAGTGAAGGAGCCCTCAAAACTCATGAATCGCATGAAATTGAAATTGACCCTGATGCTGGCGGTGACACTGGCCGCCTCAATCGGATGTACAACCAAGAATTACGTGCGTCAGCAGACCACCCCGTTGATCAACAAAACCAATGAACTCGACGATCTGACCGCGAAGAATTCGAAAGACATCAAGGACGTCGATCAGCGCGCGCAAGCGGGAATCCAGGCGGTGCAGGCCCGCGCCAATGAGGTAGACCAGAAGGCACTGGCTGCGGGCAGCGAGGCCGACAAGGCGCAACTGTCGGCGAACGGCGCTAACCAGCGAGTGGACGCTCTGACCAACACCGTCGTTAACCTGGATAACTATCGCCCGGTGGTCGAGACGGCGGTACATTTCGGATTCAACAAAGACAATCTGACGAAGGAAGCCAGAGAAGCCATCGATCAGCTTGCCGCCAGCGCTGCCACTACCAAGGGATACATCATCACGGTCGAGGGCGCGACCGACTCGGTGGGCAGCGCGGAGTACAACTACGACTTGAGCCAGCGCCGCGCCAATGCGGTGATTCAGTACCTGGCGGCGCAGAAGAATGTTCCGGGCTATAAGATTTATCTGATCGGGCTGGGCAAGGATAAGCCGGTCGAGACGAATAAGACCCGCGACGGACGGGCCAAGAACCGACGCGTGGATATCCGCCTGATGACCAATACTGGAGGCGGAACGACCCCGGCGCAGGCGCCCAGCAAACCGACTCCTACGGCGAGCGCGACTCCGCCGTCGATGTAAATACGAGTTTAGCCCTCCTCCCCGGAGGACTTTGCCAAACCAGGCCGTCCCGTACGTGGGCGGCCTGTTTTTTTGGGGTAGTTTGTCTGCTGCTCGTGCGAGACGCAGTGCTTCGATCTTCCCTTTCCAGCGATACAATAGGGACGTGCGCATTCGATTCCTGATCATTGCTATGGCGGTTCTGGCGCTGCTGGCGGCGATTTCGCTGGCGCAGGATTCGCCGGACAAGACGGCTTCGAACAAAACCGCACCGGACAAGACTACCTCAGACAAGGCGGCGTCGGATAAGGCCGCCGAGAAGGTTGCCGCCGGCGATCGCGAGGCCGGGGAAAGCTCCAGCCGCGATACCAGAATCGATCTCAGCCCGCCCAAGGACGATGCCAAGAACCATCCCGGCAGCAAGGATGCCATCGCGGGGCTTGACATCGCCGACAACCCGGACGCTTCCGACACCTCGGGCATACAGGAGTTCCATCCCTGGAACCCGATGAAGGCGCTGAAAGACATTGAGGTCGGCGACTTCTATTTCAAGCGCAAGAACTACAAGGCCGCGGTTGAGCGCTACAAGGAAGCTCTCTACTACAAGGATGGCGACGCCGTTGCCAGCTTCCGTCTCGCCGCATGCCAGGAAAAACTGGGCGATAAAGCCGAAGCCAGAAAATACTACGAACAGTATCTGAAGATTCTGCCCGAAGGTCCGCTTGCCAAGGATGCGCACGCTTCGCTGGACCGGCTCGCGAAAGCGCAATGAGCTAAAAGGAATGGAAAGGGAAGCTGGTATTGTCAGGCGGCCAATTGAGGTGTCTCCCATGACGGTATCTGTTTTTATCGGGACCAGTGTTGACGGCTTCATCGCGCGTCGGAATGGCGATCTCGACTTTCTGCCGGAGGGCGGCGGCGAACCGCACGGCTACAACGAGTTTATGGCCAGCGTCGATGCCATCGTGATCGGCCGCACGACCTTTGAGACGGTTCTGGCCTTTCCCGCCTGGCCCTATGGCGACAAGCGCGTAGTGGTCTTGAGCAGCCGTCCGGTCGCCTTGTCCGCGGTGCGCGGAGGAGTTGTGGAACAGATGGCTGGGCCTCCGGCTGAGATCGTTGCGAAACTCGCTGCCAGTGGCGCGCAGCACCTCTACGTCGACGGAGGGATCACGATTCAAGGATTCCTGCGGGCAGGCCTGATTCAGCGGCTCATTATCACTCGCGTGCCGGTACTTATTGGAGACGGAATTCCTCTCTTTGGCACGCTACCGCACGATGTGCGGCTGCATCACGTCACGACCGAACAGTATCCGAGCGGCTTGGTTAAGAGCGAGTACCGGGTTGCCGCCTGAACATTCGGGACGCGATCTTCCGCCCGGCTGCTCTCTTAGTGCGCCACCAGCTCGCCACCCGCCTCCACTCGCCAAAAGTCGCCGGTCGAAGCGTTCACGGCCACCTGCAGCTTGGCGGTGTCGGGGCCGGTTCCATAGATGACGTGCCACAGGAGCAGGCTTTTCTGCCGGTTCCAATCAAGCACATAGAGAACAGGCGTGTCGGGTTCCTTCTCCAGCAGTTTGTCTCCACCGTGCTGCTGCGCCACGGCAAAAGCCTTATCCGTATCCACCTTGAGAAACTGGACGTTGAAAATCTGGGTGCTGGAATTCGCCGGGCTGTAGGCGTCCTCGACGCTGTGAGAAACGTCGCCGTTGGCCCAGGTGTAGGGCCTGGTCGTGCGCATTGACGGCGAGGCGAACCCGGCGCGCCACTCGCCCGCCTTGCCGTCGCGGCCCTTAGAGTCCGTGGTAGGTTCTGACTCCACCCGGTACGGTTCGGCATCCTGCGCCCAGAGGTGGGCGGAGGCGTAGCACTTGTAGAACGCGCTATTTCCGGTGATTGCTTCCGGAGCTTTCGGTTGAGGCGTCTCCGCCGTTGTGGGCTTGCCCGGCTTCGAAGAGCAGCCGGCCAGCATTGCCGCGGCTAGAATTGCGACGAGTAGTCTTGTCATCTCGACCAGGCTTTCTGCACTTGTGCGATTCGCGATTGGTTTCTTGAATCATTGTACTGAACCGACGCGGTGGATTCCTATCGCGAGAAGCGTCGCAAGTTCCCCCGAGCCCACGGGCGATATCACGCACGCCAGATCCGGCAGCGGATTGAGAAATCCTGATGTCCAGGAGGTGAAGAAAACCTACTCCTGATTCTTGCTTCTTTCGTTGCTGTTGTCCTTGTCGTTGCTGTTGTCCTTGTCCTTGTCGTTGCTGATGTCCTTGTCCTTCTCCACAACCCCGGCCTTGCGCGCCTGCTCCTGCAAGTCATCGAGTTCCTGGCGGGCGGCATCGACTGCCTTTTGTTTCGCTTCGATATCGGATTGGTAGTGCGCGTCGTCCTTATCCCACTGGCCTGAGTCGCGTAGACGGTTGCCCGCATCGGCATAAAAAGCAGCCGCGCGGAGACGATATTCGCGCTGCTCGAGGTCGAGATCGTGGCTCAGGGAATCGACCTTGTCTTTTTGCTTGTCGAGCTTCTTCGTCCACTCGTCCGCGGTGGGCTGGCGCTCGGCAGGAGCGGCAGCGGAATCGGCGGTGGCGGCTTTTGCGGCTGGCGCGGATTTGGCATCGGTTGTCGGCGGCGGTCCGACCACGCTCAGACTTTCGGTGGTGGGGAGATTGTCGTTATCGAAATGGCGGCTGGCCGAAGTGGACTCGGGTTTGTTCTTGCGAACCGCTCGCGCGTAATCCCCAAGCGATTGAGCGGCGGCGGCGCCGATCGCCAAGCCGCCGACCCCCAGCAGGAGCAGAGAAGTAATGGCCACGCGTTTCATGTGCTTCATGTGATCTTCCTTTCCCAGGTCCGCGATTCTGATCGCGGCCTGTCCCGCTAATATTAAGAACTTGCGGTTGCAGCCCGGGCGCCTTCGAGGAAACTGCCGATGGTGCGGTCGAGCTGCGCCGCTTCGTGAGCGATGCTGTTGGCCAACTGATGCGCCAGTTCCGGGTCGCGGCTGCACGCCAGTTGCTGTGCGTATCCCGCAATCGTGGTCAGGGAATCGCGCAGTCCGAGAGCGAGCTCCGAGGAGATTTCCTGACGTATTTTTTGATCGTGCCGGATGCGCTCAATGTCGGTCTTGTCGGTGAGCACAAGAGCCGTGCCCATGAGACTCGCGTTTTCGGCCCTAACCGGAGAGGCGGTCACTTCGAGTACGTGGTTCTCGCCGTCCCGCGTGAAATAATTCACCAGCAGTCCACGAACCGCCGAGGTCCCCGTCAGAGCGGGAGCAAGCGCTTGCTCAACGCTCGATTCGGAACTCGAAGCTGAACTCGAACTGTTGTTGTCCGGGCGCAGCGTCGCGGTGCGGAAAAGATCGGAGGCGCGCAGACCCGCCGGCGAGGCGAAGCCCAGGAGCTTGCGCGCCGCCGCGTTCGCTTGCCGCACCAGACCGCTGGTATTCAAGAACAGAACGCCGCAGGAAAGGTTCGAAAGAATGGTGGAGCTCAGCGTATCGGAAGCCTTGGCTTTTCTGCGCTCCGAGAGTTGCTGTGTGGTGAGCTCATGTTTTTGCTGCTTCAGTTGCTGAATGACGGCGTGATAGGCGTGCACGGGCAGTCCCTCCGCCGCCAAGGGAGCGTAATTCAGCGATTCGGGCTCCGCCACGAGCTTCTTCCGCAGACGCCGAATCACGAACAAGCCCAACCCGAAAGCCACGATGGCAGCGAACAGAAGCAGGGCCATGCGCAGCACTATCGGATTCAGCAGCAGCTTCACAGCGCCCTCCAATACCAGTGCAGGACGCGGTCTCCAAAGAGGAACGACAAGAGCGCCATGCTGCCGAGAAAGACGCCAAACGGCATCTCGTAATAGCGGAGTGCGAGTCGTGCCGATTGCCAGGCGCGCCGCCGGGCCTCGTTGGAGGGAATCCGCGAAGACGCGCCGCGCGCCTTGATCCGGCGAATGCGCTTCATCCAGATCGCGAGAACCGTGCCGAGTCCAAAAAGCGAACCCGCCAGCGATGCCGCAAAAATGGTTAAGACGGTGAGCTTGGTTCCGAGGAACGCGCCGATCAACGCCATCAGCTTGACGTCGCCGAATCCCATGCCTTCGACGCCGCGGGCTCTAAGGTAAATGGCTGCGGCGCCGTATAGGAAAGAGGCGCCGACTGCCGCTCCGAGCAGCGAGTCTGACAGGGACCACAGGCGCCACGAAATCCCGCTTCTCAGCGCTGGCGATACCAGACCAAACATGATTCGCGAAGCCAGATCGTTCACCGGGACCAGGAGGCTGAACAAGACTCCCAGAGCCAGCCCGGGCAGAGTCATGGCGTCGGGAAGAAGCTTCGTTTCCGCATCGGTGAACACCAACCCCAGCAGCAGGTAGCCGAGTACGGTGCACTTCAGCGCCGCCAGCGTCAAACCAAAATGCGTGTAGCAGCCGAGGAAGAGCAAGCCCGTGAGTAGTTCGATCACCAGGTAGCGGGGCGATATGGGCTGCTTGCAGGCGCGGCATTTTCCCCGCAGAATCAGCCAGCTCAATACCGGCACGTTGTGGTAGAGCGGGATCAGATCTCCGCAGTGCGGACAGGCGGAGCGCGGCGTCACCACCGACTTGCCGCGCGGCAACCTGTAAATACACACGTTCAGGAAGCTGCCGAAGCACAGCCCCAGAGCGAAGGTCGCAGCTGCAAAAAAAGGTTCCACGTCGTCTAACACTTTGGCTAAGTGCTCAGTCTAGTAGGACTTGGATGATTATAAGCGGTGGCGGCGGGGCTTTCTAAACACGAAGGTCACTGTACTTCTGGCGCCTGTCGTCATGGTCAGGCAAGGGGAAGTGGTACGGGTGTTTTGCTGCTTTACCGGGTAGCGTCGATTTCCGATTGCGTTTTACGCTTTGGAAGGTAAGTCCTGATGGAGAAACTTGTAGTCGAGGATGGAGGCTGCCAGCCCGTAAGCGTCTTCGACATTGTCAACCGCGTCCTTGGTACGAATCAGGCGGCCCTGGCAAAGCACATTGCTGTTCTTTTGTCCCGAGATTTCTTCGGGCATTTCGAAGATCAGTTCCACCAGCGCATTGGTCGGCAGTTGCTGCGGGCCGTGGAACATTACGCCCGACTGGCTGATGTTCTGGATCACACCCTCATACCAGGTATGGAGATTCTTTCCGCGGTATCGAATGGGAAGGTTCGAGCGCAGGCGCCGTGCCCGGGGCATCCAGGTCGGTTGCTTTTGACTGGAACGCCGCCGGACAGTCGTCGACTCGGCCAGCGGCTGGTCAACCCGGTTTCCGCGACGCATGGTCTTCCAGTCGTACTGGAAAGCGGTTGCGCACACCAGACAGACCTGGTAGTACTCGCCATTCGGCGCGCGGCGCGGCCAGGAAAACTCGTGCGAACAGCGTCCCAGCATAAGAACATCCATCAGTCTTTGCGGCATGATGACCAGCAGTGCCCCCGTACTAAGTGGACATACCCATCTTCCGACGGCTTGGCCGTTCTGAACAGGTTACTTTCGTGTAAGGCGGCTTAGGCCTTATGCTTTTCGGCGGGACACGAATCGAACCGTCGCATTCCTATTGCCAGCTCTACGGTTAGCGAGTTGTAAGCTTAGCGCTTGAGCCGCACCGGCATCTCATGCCATGCTGATAGCCATGGCTGCCGCCGACACACTAACTCCCTACATCGAGTTCAAAAGCGTCTCCAAAGCATTTGGAGACCGGGTGATTCTCCAGGACGTCAGCTTCGACGTTTTGCCGGGGGAGATGGTCTGCATTCTCGGCCGCAGCGGCGTCGGAAAGTCGGTGGCGCTCCACAACATCATGGGCTTCCTCAAGCCGGATTCAGGCCGGGTGATTGTTGCCAGCGAGGACATCACCGACTACAACGAGGTACAACTCGAAGGAATCCGCAAGAAAGTCACCATGGTGTTCCAGAACGGCGCCCTTTTCGATTCCTTAACCGTCGGTGAAAATGTCGCCTTTCCCTTGCGCGAAAAGAAAGAGCTTTCAGAAGCGCAGATTTACCAGGTGGTCGATGGCCTGCTCGATATGGTCGGAGTCAAGGAGATGCGCGAGTTGCTGCCCTCCGACCTTTCTACCGGAATGAAACGTTCCGTCGCCATTGCCCGGGCGCTGTCTGCCCAACCCGAGTGCGTGCTCTACGACGAGCCCACCACCATGGTGGATCCGATGATGGGAAACCTGCTCGGCGACCTCATCGCCAGGCTCAAACTGCAACTGCACCTGACTTCGGTCGTCGTCACCCACGACATGCGCCTGGCCAAAAAACTCGCCGACCGTGTCGTTTTCCTCTACGAAGGCCGTGCGATTTTCTTTGGGCCGTATAAGGATATGGAGAAATCGAACGAGCCCATCATTCATGAGTTTCTGGAACTGGATGAATTGAAGCTGGAAGTCTGAAGGCAGTTTTCAGTTGCCAGTTCTCAGCTCTCAGTAGAACCCCGCGGCATTCACTGAGAACTGGGAACTGGCAACTGAGACCTGCCTCTAGAACCCCTGCTGCATCAATTCCTCTACGGTGATCGAACTCTGTGCGGGCGCGCCTTTCATCATCTTCTCGACATACTTTGCGATCACGTCGGCTTCGAGGTTTACAGGGTCTCCCGGCTTGAGCGAGCCGAGATTGGTCAGCTCCACGGTATGCGGAATGATGGCGATGGTGCAGCGGTTCCGTTCGAGTTTGGCGACCGTCAGGCTGATGCCTTCAATCGAGATCGATCCTTTGTACACGGTGTACTTCTCGATCTCGGACGGAATTTCAATGTGCAGCCACCAGTTCTCGGAATCCCGGCCTTCCGAGTCGGCGATGCGTTCGAACTCGATCAGCTTGCCGACGCCATCCACATGCCCCTGAACGATGTGGCCATCAAACCGCCCGTCGGCCTTCATCGGCAACTCGAGGTTTACCAGTGCGCCCTCGTGCATGCGCGAGAACGAAGTTCGCACCCACGTTTCCGGCGCCAGGTCGGCGCAGAATGATTTTGGATTGATGTCAAGCGCCGTCAGGCAAACGCCGCTGACGGCGATGCTATGGCCGGTTTTCAATTCCTTCGGACTATTGGCGGCCTCGATGGTGATGCGGCGGTTCTCACCGCGCTGCTCGATCTTTACGACCTTGCCCACTTCCTCGATAATGCCGGTAAACATACGATTTATCCCTTCCAAATCCAAACATTTCACGAGTACGGGTCGCCGACATAGCCTTCCAGCGCGAAGTCTTCGCCGAAGCGATGCAACTCGTACCGCTGCACGCGCTGTGTCTTTCCGCGCAAACCTTCACCGGAGATAAAGGGAACCGCGCCCTCGCCCAGAATCGCTGGTGCGTAGTAGAGGAATACCTTGTCCACCTCGCCCGACGCCAGGGCCGCTCCGTTCACCAGCGCTCCGCCTTCGATAAGCAGGCTGGTGATTTCGAGTTCGCCCAGGCGCTGGACAATCGCCCGGAGGTCGGGCCGTCCGTCCGCAGTCGGCGCTATTTGTTCCACGCGAATTCCCTTCGCTTCGAGCGCATGCCTGGTCTCTTCCTCCACAGTGGAACAGAGCACGAGAACATCGCCCTCAGCGGTCTGGATCACCCGCGATGCAGGTGGGATGCGCAAGTAAGAATCGAGGATCACGCGCAGCAGCTTGCGCCGCCGCGGCAGGCCGCTCCGGTCGGTCAGCAGTGGATCGTCGGCCATCACTGTCCCAACGCCCGCCAGGATCGCATCACTCTGATGGCGCAGTTGCTGCACATGGGCGCGCGCCACCTCGCCCGTGATCCAGTGGTATCCGCTGCGGGCGCCCTCCGTCGCAGGCGTGGCCGAGCCAGGCTCGGTGCCGGGTTTCGTGGCGTCAGCGATCTTCCCATCGAGAGTCATGGCCGATTTCAGCGTGACCAGCGGCTTGCCGCTCCGGATGTACTTGGCAAAACTTTCATTCAACTTTCTGGCTTCCGCCTCGAATATGCCGACCTCCACTTTGATCCCCGCCGCGCGGAGCATGGCGAATCCCTGCCCCGCCACGCGTGGATTTGGATCCTCCATGGAGCAGACCACGCGGCTGATCCCGGCAGCGATCACTGCATCGGCACACGGGTCGGTGCGGCCCTGATGCGAGCAGGGCTCCAGATTCAGGTAGAGAGTTCCGCCGCGCGCGGTATTGCCCGCTTGCTCCAGCGCGAGCACCTCCGCGTGCTTCACGCCGTCATAGGTGTGCGTGGCAGCCCCAACTTCGCGCCCCGACGCGTCCACTAAAATCGCGCCTACCGCCGGGTTGGGCGACACGAGACCGACGCCTGCTCGCGCCAGTTCCAGCGCCTTTCGCATGTGCTGTGCGTCGATGGTCATCGGAATACAAAGACTATGCCAACACGCAAGTACGCGTCCACCACGGAGGCACGGAGACGCGGAGCAAAACCAATCATCCGACTCGACGTGGGAAGGAATGACCTTCTTCGTCCTCGTCGGGTTCGGCCAGCGCGACTGCTCCGGAGCGATTCCGGGGGCCGCGCTGGTTGGGCGAACGCACTCCGGCGAACGGATCTTCAGGCTCGGGCTCAGGCTTGCGTGCGAATAGCCGTTTCAGTCGAGCGAGCAGCCGCTCCAAACGTGAGCGAGAAGGGGGCCCTTCTTTCATGATCTGTCTTCCTCCGTGTTTCCGTGCCTCGGTGGCGGACTCACGCTCTTGCACTCGAAGCGCCGCACCGCACACTGCCTTTACGCAAACAGCGACTCGACAAATTCTTTGGGATCGAACGGCAACAAATCCCCCGCCTTTTCGCCGACTCCTACATATCGTACCGGCAGTCCCAACTCGCGCGAAATTGCGACCACGACTCCGCCTTTGGCGGTGCCGTCTAGTTTGGTCAGCACAATTCCCGTGACTCCGGACGATTGCGTGAACTGCCGTGCCTGCTGCAAACCATTCTGGCCGGTGGTGGCGTCCATCACCAGCAAAGTCTCGTGCGGGGCGCCCGGCACGATGCGTTGCGCCGTGCGCTTCATCTTTTCGAGTTCGAGCATCAGGTTCTGCTTGGTGTGCAGCCGCCCGGCAGTATCGACGATCACGTAATCGGTTTTGCGCGCGGAAGCCGCCTGCAGCGCGTCAAACAGCACCGCGGACGGATCGCCCCCGGCTTTCGTCTTGATCACTTCGGTTCCCGTGCGCTGCCCCCAAATCTCAAGTTGCTCGATCGCCGCCGCGCGGAACGTATCCGCCGCGCACAGCAGCACCGTCTTGCCCTGCGCGCGTAACGCCTGCGCCAGTTTTCCGATCGTGGTCGTCTTGCCCGTGCCGTTCACGCCGACCACGATGATCACCTCCGGCGTGCCATCCACCCTGGTCACGGGCTGGGCGCCGGTCGAGGTCAGGATCGCGAGCAGTTCCTCCTTCAGCAGCCGTTTGAGTTCATTCACATCCTTGATCTGCTTCCGATCGGCTTTGTCGCGCAGCTTCTCCAGCACCTCATGGGTGGTAGCGGTGCCGAGGTCGGCGCCAATCAGCGTGGCTTCCAGATCGTCCAGTGTGGAGCGGTCGATCTCCTTGCCGATAGAGACGACGTCTTCGATGCGCTCGGCCAGGTTCTCGCGCGTGCGCGAGACGGCTTCCTTCATGCGCTCAATAAAGCTCGGTTTCTGTTCTTCGTCCAGACTGCCAAAGAGGGTTTGAATCATGAGGTGTCCGACTTGATTATAGGAGAATTCGCGGAGGGAATTTGTAATTCTGCAATTTGTAATTTGGTAATTTCAAACCCAGGACAAATCGGGTTTCAATTGCCAAATTGCCCGATTACCAAACTACCAATTGTTCTCAGGTACGCGTGGTTTCTATGGTAATAGCATCAACCAAAGAAGGCGGCACGGGAGTGGGTGCGGCCGCTTCCGGCAGGTTCACGGGCGCAG
>Ga0074046_10003245_pt1 | contig 13722 bp, 10 predicted proteins | sample BogForMeECP23OM3_FD_94441 | JGI IMG/M metagenome (GOLD analysis project Ga0074046, IMG submission 94441) | Bog forest soil microbial communities from Calvert Island, British Columbia, Canada - Bog Forest MetaG ECP23OM3 | ecosystem: Environmental > Terrestrial > Soil > Wetlands ...
AAAATGCAGGAAGCTGTGATTTTCGAGGCAACCCCAGTAACGGCCATAAAGCGTATCGCCGCCAATAAAGTTGAGCGCTCCGGCGACGTAAACGCCGTTGCGTTTTCCTATCACGAGCAAAATGCGGTCGGCCATCCGCTGGCCAACAAGGCTGAAAAAGGCGCGCGTCAGGTAAGGGTCGCCCCATTTTCGGTTACCAGTATCCATGTAAAAGCGGAAGAAAGCATCCCAATGCGCTTCCTTGATGTCCGAGCCGGTGAGCCACTCAAGGGTCACGCCGGAGGCGTGCGCCTGCTCGCGTTCCTTCCGAACCGTCTTGCGCTTCCGTGACGCGAGCGCGGATAGAAAATCGTCGAAGCTTCCATAGCCTCGATTGTGCCAATGATATTGGGTGTCGGTTCGCTGCAAAAGGTTGAGCGCGCCGAGAGCTTCCCACTCCTCTTTTGTCGCAAAGGTCGTATGCCAGGATGAGGCGCGATTTTGCTTCGCAAGTTCGACCGCCGCACTCGCGAGCAAAGCGCGCGCCTCGTCTTCTGGAATGCCGGGCCTTATGAGAATGCGCCGCCCCGATACCGGCGTGAATGGAACTGCGGTCTGCAGCTTGGGATAATAGCGGCCGCCGGCTCGCTCATAAGCGACAGCCCAGGAGCGGTCGAAAACATATTCCCCGTAAGAATGGGATTTGAGGTAGCACGGCATGATCGCGGCAACCGCGCCGCCGCTATCCTTCAGGACGAGATGGCACGGCGCCCACCCTTTCCGCGGCGATGCCGACCCGCTTTCTTCAAGAGCGAGCCAAAAGGCATGCGCCAAAAAGGGGTTGTATGGCATATCGGGCGGATTTGCGCAGCGGTCCCAAACATCCTCGCGAACATCGCGCACGCTCTTCAGAACGCTCACGCTCAAAGCGGCGCTTTTGCCGTGCAAGATTTGGATCCTCGCTAACTTTCAAGAGGGATTTGCTAGCCCTTCGCAAAAATTGGCGAGCGAAGCTGCGATGTCAACGGTTGAGCGCTTGAAAGCTGAGAAGGCCTCACAGAAACCAGCGAGACGCCGCGCCCGCCGGCAGCTGGCAACAAAGAGAAAAAAGGCGGCCCTATGCGTTGGCCGCCTCCTGCCCGCGTCCACGTGGACCTGTTTGTTAAAGCGACCGCGTCTCGATATGGGTGCGGAAGCACTCGATGACGTCGCCCTGCTTCATGTCGTGGTAATTCTCGAAGCCCATGCCGCATTCCTGACCAGCAACCACCTCACGGACCTCGTCCTTGAAGCGCTTGAGCGTAGAAAGCTTACCTTCGTGGATCACCACGTTGTCGCGAATGAGACGCACGTTCGCCCCGCGCTCGACCTTGCCATCTGTGACGCGGCAGCCCGCGACCTTCCCGACCTTCGAGATGTTGAACACTTCGAGGATCTCCGCATTTCCGAGGAACTCTTCGCGCGTGACTGGCGCGAGTAGCCCGGACATCGCTTTTTTCACATCGTCGACGAGGTCGTAGATGATGGCGTAGTAGCGAATCTCGATCCCGTCACGCTCCGCCTGCTGCTTGGCCTGTGCGTCAGCGCGAACGTTGAAGGCGATGATGACCGCACCGGATGCCTCAGCCAGTGCAACGTCAGAGGACGTGATGCCGCCGACGCCCCAATGGATGATCCTGGCCTCGACCTCGTCCGTGCCGAGCTTTTCGAGAGCTGCGTTGATCGCCTCGACGGAACCCTGCACGTCGCCCTTGATGATAAGAAGGAACTCCTTCTTGCCGCCCTTGGCCGCCTGCTTCATCATTTGTTCGAGCGAGCTGCGAGCTCCAGCGCCAACTGCTCTCACATCGCGGAGCTTGCGGACGCGGTGCTCGGTGAGTTCGCGGGCGCGGGCTTCGTTATCGACTACGGCAAGTTGATCGCCGGCGTCGGGTGCGCTATCAAGCCCCAGAACCTCCACAGGCGTGGATGGACCGGCGGTGACGACGTTTTCACCTTTGTCGTCGATCAAGGCGCGCACACGGCCCCAGGCGCGGCCCGCAACGATGAGCTGTCCGACCTTCAGTGTACCGCGCTGAACGAGAACGGTGCCGACCGGACCACGCCCGCGCTCGAGCTTCGCCTCGATAACGATGCCTTCCGCGGGCCTCTCAGGGTTCGCCGTAAGCTCGAGAACCTCTGCCTGTAAGTTTATCGCGGACAACAGTTTGTCGAGATTCAGCCGCTGCTTGGCGGAAACCTCGACTTCGAGCGTGTCGCCGCCCATGCTTTCCACGACGATATCATGAGAGAGCAAGTCGGTCCGAACGCGCAGGGGATCCGCATCGGGCTTATCGATCTTATTGATCGCGACGATAATCGGGACACCGGCTGCTTTCGCGTGATTGATCGCCTCCACCGTCTGCGGCATGACGCCGTCATCGGCGGCGACCACGAGCACGACGATATCGGTCACTTTTGCTCCCCGGGCCCGCATGGCCGTAAAGGCGGCATGGCCCGGAGTATCGATAAAAGTAATCGGATCGCCGTTTGGCGTTGTGACCTGATAAGCGCCGATATGCTGCGTGATACCGCCGGCCTCGCCGGCAACGACGTTGGCCTGGCGAATGGCGTCGAGCAACGATGTCTTGCCGTGATCGACGTGACCCATGATCGTGACGACCGGGGCGCGCGGCCTCAATGTCTCCTCGTCATCAGTCTCGCCGATAAAGCCTTCTTCGACATCTTCCTCCGAAACGCGCTTCACCGTGTGGCCGAATTCCGCTGCAACAAGTTCCGCGGTGTCTGCATCGATCACGTCGTTGATCTTCAACATCTGCCCCTGTTTCATCAGGAACTTGATGATGTCGACCGCTCGCTCGGCCATGCGGTTAGCGAGCTCCTGGATTGTGATCGCTTCTGGCAATTGCACCATGCGTTGGATCTTGACCCGCTCCTGCCGGACGCCGCCAAGCGCCTGTAGCTTTTGGCGTTCCCGCTGACGTTTGAGTGAGGCGAGACTTCTCTCGCGTTGTTGCTCATCAAGAGCGTTGGAAAGCGTCAACCGCTGACGACCAAGGCGTTGGTCCACAGCCGCTTTCTTGACCGGCGCAGCGCGCTCGGGCGCCTTACCCGGCAAGCCGCCACGCTTCGCCCGGCGATCCTCCTCTTCGGCGTCGAGGGGGCGAGCGCGGAGCGCAACGTCGCCCTCACGAACCCGTTCGGGCCGTGTAACGTCCAAGACCGGTGCAGGCGCAGGCCGCGAACCCGCGCCAGGCCCTGGTCTCGCTCCGAAACCCGGCCGCGCAGCTCCCGCCGCGCCGCCGCCTGGACGAGGGCCATCACTTCTAAATCCTTCGCGTCCCGGCGGACGGGTTCCCTCGCGGGCTCCTTCTCGTGCGGGACCACGCTGCCCATTTTCTCCTGAGCGGAATGCGCCGCCTTGCGGCCTGCGGTCATCGCCTTGTGGCCTGCGGTCATCGCCCTGTGGGCGCGGGATAACGCGAACGCTATCCGGGCCAGCTCGCCGCGGTGGCTCGGCTGGACGCTCTATGACGCGCGCAGCTGCCTCTTCCTGTTTCGGCGCTTTAGCAGCCTCAGCCTCGTTCGCCTTGGCAGCCTCGGCTGCGCGCTGCCTTTCAGCCTCTTCCTCAACCTTGCGGGCGGCCTCTTCCTCAACCCGGCGCTTTTGATCCTCTATGGCCTGCTTTTGCGCTTCCTCGCGGAGCCGGGCCTCTTCGATTACCCGCTCACGCTTCTCTACATCTTCCCGCTTGCGGGCCTCTAGCAGCGCGCGAGCGCGTGCATCCACCTCTCCAGCGGAAAGCTGCCGGAGGACTTTCTGAGGACGCTTATCTCCCGCCTGATCAGGAGCAGGTTTCTGGAAGGCGCGAGGCTCCGGCTTCTGAGGCGCGGGCTTCTGCTCTTGCGGCTCATCGGGGCCTGTGCCCGAAACCGAGCGCTTGCGCTTGGTTTCGACAAGAACGGATTTCGAGCGCCCATGGCTGAAGTTTTGCCGGATGTGGCCTTGCTCCACTGTCCGCTTCACATTCAGCGACATCGTCTTGCGGCCGCCCGCAGTTTTATGGTCCGTTTCTTTCGTTTCGCTCATTCTCTATCCTGGCGCAGCGAAGCATTCTCCGCTTCCCCTGCGCAATAGGCGCTTAAACGATCGAGAGCTTGCAAGAATGCACGGGTTGCCCCGCCTTCTCTAAGTCCCGCATGTATTACACCTGTGCTTCCCGCCGCCAAGCTAATTTCGGCGGATGTGAAGCAATTTTTCGGCGCGATATAATCATTCCCTGCAAATAAGGCTTCGAGCTTCCTATCGAGCTTGGCCTTGCCATCGGTTGCAGCGGTATCCGCATGAAGAAGAGCAACCACTTCATGCCGTTTCAGCGCTTCCTCAACTTTCGTAAACCCAACAACCAACAGCCCTGCTTTATTACAAATCGATAACCGTTCTAGTGCAGATCGCTTAAAAAGCCGTTCCACTTCTAAAGAAAGGCTATCGCTGGCGGTAACCGGTTTTCGAAATGCCCTTTGGAAGGCGCGGCGCTTCACCGCATCGGCCACGATCTGCTTCGTGGCGGTTGCCCAAACACCACGCCCTGGAAGGTTCCCTTTGACGTCAGGCACCACCTCTCCCTGCGGCGAAAGCACAAATCGGAGAAGGAAAGGCTTTTCCTTTCTCTCGCGTTCCACGATGCAGGTTCTGATAGGATTGGCGTCTTGACCGCCCCCCTCTAGATGTGCGTTCTTTGGCAAAAAATCCAGTATCGGCTCGGACTCAGAGCGCTTTTTCTTCGCGATCTGCATCTTGGCCCCCTTCAGTCGGATCGAGCGCTTCTGCCGATGGCTCCTCGGCTGCAGGCGGCTCAATCCATCCGGCTTTGATCCGGGCATTCAGGATTATCTGCTCGATATCCGATTTGCTGAGATCGTAGCTCTGAAGAATGCCGGGATGTTGTTTCGTTTGCCCATGCGCGCGTTCCTGCCACCCGGCTAGTTCGTCGGTCGCGCAATCGGCAATATCCTCCACCGTCTTGATCCCGTTCTCACCGAGCGTGACAAGCATCGCCGTGGTCAAGCCTTCCACTTCCCCAAGCTCATCCTGCACGCCAAGCGCCTTGCGTTTCTCGGTCAGTTCCGCTTCCTGCCGCTCAAGATATTCGCGGGCGCGTTCCTGGATTTCCTGAGCGGTGTTCTCGTCAAACCCTTCGATGCTCGCAACTTCCTGCTCGTCCACATAAGCAAGTTCTTCGACGGTGGTGAAACCTTCCGACACAAGAAGTTGTGCGATCATCTCGTCAACATCGAGTGCCGCGACGAAGGTGCTGGTGCGCTCCGCAAACTCCTTCTGGCGGCGCTCGGACTCCTCGGCTTCCGTCAGAATGTCGATGTCCCAACCGGTCAATTGCGATGCCAGGCGCACGTTCTGACCCTTGCGGCCGATGGCGAGGCTCAGCTGCTCATCCGGCACGACGACCTCGATGCGCTCCGACTCCTCGTCGAGCACAACCTTGGCCACCTCCGCAGGTGCAAGCGCGTTCACGATGAAGGTCGCAGCGTCGGGTGACCATTGGATGATGTCGATTTTTTCGCCCTGCAGCTCGTTTACGACCGCTTGCACGCGGCTACCGCGCATTCCGACGCAGGCGCCCACCGGGTCGACCGACGTATCCTTTGATACGACCGCGATTTTCGCACGGCTGCCAGGGTCACGCGCCACCGATTTTATCTCTACGATTGCGTCGTAAATTTCCGGTACCTCTTGGGCGAACAGCTTCGCCATGAATTCAGGACGCGTGCGCGATAGAAAGATCTGCGGCCCTCGGTTCTCCCGCCGCACGTCGTACACATAAGCGCGGACGCGGTCTCCGAGCTTGTGGTTTTCACGCGGCAGCGTCTCATCGCGCCGGATGATTGCCTCGGCCCGGCCAAGGTCGATCATGATATTACCGTACTCGGCGCGTTTCACGATACCGCTCACAATCTCGCCGACGCGATCCTTGTACTCCTCGTGCTGACGCTCGCGTTCGGCCTCACGCACCTTTTGGACAATGACCTGCTTAGCGTTTTGCGCCGCGACACGGCCGAAGTCGAGAGGCGGTAGCGGCTCTGCGATGAAATCACCCACCTCTGCTTCGGGGTTACGCTTTTTTGCGTCCTTGAGGCTGATTTCTGTTGCGTCGAGCGTAACTTTCTCCACGACCTCCAGAAGCCGCGACAGCTTGATCTCTCCAGTACGTGCATCAATCTCGGCACGGATCTCGTTCTCGCTTCCATAGCGGGATTTGGCCGCCTTCTGAATCGCGTCTTCCATCGCAGAAAGCACGAGCGTGCGGTCGATCGACTTTTCGCGCGCGACCGCTTCCGCGATTTGCAACAGTTCCAGGCGGTTTGCGCTAATTCCGATCTGCGCCATCGTTCAACTCCGAGTCCTTAATGTCTTGTTCTTCGATTTCGCCAATGTCTTGTTCTTCGATTTCGCCGCCCTCAGCCCATTTGCCGGCGGCCTTAGCCTTTGCGAGCGAAGCCCGAATAAGCTCGTCCGTCAGCACAAGCTTCGCATCATGAATGAGATCGACCGACAGCCCAATCGTTTGCGGCTCGCTCTCTTCGTCGAGCCGGACTTGCAGCAGCATTTCGCCGTTCTCGTAGCCCTCCAATATGCCCCGAAAGCGCCGGCGGCCGTCGATAAGCTCCTTTAACTCCACTTTCGTTTCGAACCCTGCCCAGTCCTCAAAATCAGAAGGCCGGACCAGAATGCGGTCGATCCCGGGCGACGAGACCTCAAGAAAATAGCGGCCCTCGATGGGGTCGTGAGCGTCGAGCAAAGGCGATATACGGCGGCTGATGCTGGCGCAGTCGTCGACGTTGATCGCACTGCCCGCCCTGTCCGCCGTGATCTGGATCGTCCCTCCGTCGCGCCGTGACACCATTACACGCACAAGGCGGAAGCCCATATCCTCCAGGACTGGCTCAATGAGCGCGGCAATCTCCGCAGCAGGGCCTGTTTCCCGAGCAAAGCGCTCTGTTGGCGCCGCAGGGGCTGCGTTTTCGCAATCCGCCGATGACGTGTTCTTCTCCATGCGATCCGGTTCTCCAGCGCATCGAACGCCAGATAAAGAAAAAGAGCGGACCGGCTGGCCCACTCTTTGTCAGAGATGATCTTGAGCTAACGGGAAAATAGGCGAAACGCGGTTCGGTTGCAAGAGACTTCAGGTCCGGAGGCGCGTGGGCTGTTGACGAATCGGAACGCTGGGCCGCCCATCCGGCGATGCGTGCACCAGAGAGGCCCACATAGCAATTTAGACGAGGACCCGAAGGCCACCAGATTGTCCTCGCCCGAAATCACCGAAACCGATCGCATGCGATCCCCGCTGCTGAAGCTTTCCGGCAAGCTACACATTGACGATGAACTCACTTTTCCAGTTCCCAGTTAAGGGACAACTGAAGATCCCGCCAAGCGCTCCTTGGTCAAAACTAGGCCGCGGCTTCGTCGTCTTCGACAAAGGCCATGTCCCAGGAAGGGTAGCCCTCCTCAACGAGATAAGGTCCTCCGCCCTGATTTGGCCTTGAGGAGAAGAGAACAAACCTGCCGACGGAAAACGGCGGCGCGAAGAAACCGCCGTGCCCAGCGAGATAGTCCGCAGCCGCATAGGGGCTGACGTTGCGAAGCCTGGCGAGCGTGATATGCGGAACGAAGTTGCGCGTCTCAGGAGGCAGCCCCGCAAACCGGGCCGCGCGCTCGTGGGCCTTCTGCAAAAGCTGGAGCGCGGGTGACGGTTTGACGGCAGCCCACAACGAGCGAGGCTTATTGCCCCCGAAGCTTCCCAAGCCGCTCAACTCAAGGTCGAAGCTGTCGAAGCGAATATCCGCAAGCGCATCGGCAAAATGGCTCGCCTGTGTGTCCGTGATGTCGCCAACAAAACGCATTGCGATGTGGTAGTTGTCTGGATCGATCCAGATCGCGCCGTTGAGCCCCGCTCTCAACATGGACAAGCGCCGAACGATGTCTTCTGGCAACTCGATCCCGGTGAACAATCTAGGCATAGGTTCACCTCCTCTTATGTCAGGGGCGAATGAGCACTCTGCCCCATTTACCTAGGACAATAGGGTCAGCGCGGATGATGTTTTATTCAAGGTCAAAATTGTCGCGCTTATGATTTGCTTTATTTAGCGTCTTGCTCTTTGAGGATTTATGCACATCGGGAATCTCGAAGGAAGGGGCTGCTATCTCATTGATGTTCAAAAGATCGTGCAACGTCTTCCCATCTCAAGGTAAGGGTCCCTTTAGTCCAATAAAATTGGTAGGGACCCCGTCATACTCGGATCAGCCTCTCAATTCGCCGCCGGTTGCTTTTCTAACCTGTGCCACGATTTTTTCGGAGACTTGCTCGATCTCAGCCTCTGTCAAAGTCCGGTCCAGCGGGGTGAGCGTGAGCTCGATCGCGAGCGATTTCTTGCCTGCCGGAACGCCTTGCCCCTCGAATACGTCGAAGACGCTCACGCGCGAAATCAGGCTCTTCTCGGCCCCCTCCGCAGCCTTAACAACCGCGGATGCCTCGACGGTCTTATCGACCAGGAAGGCAAAGTCACGCTGCACGGATTGATAATCGCTCGCAACCAGCGGTCCCTTTGCCGTCCCTTTCCGCCGAGGTGCGGGGATACGATCCAGAAACACCTCGAACACGGCAATAGGTCCAGCGACATCAAGAGCTTTCAACGTCTCGGGATGCAACTCGCCGAAATGGCCGAGCACGATCTTCGGCCCAAGCTGCAAAGCGCCTGACCGGCCTGGATGGTACCAATCGGGCGCATTGCGTGTAAGCTGCACCTTATCGGCGTCGAGCCCAAGGGCTCCAAGCACGCTCAGCGCGTCGGCCTTTGCGTCGAAAACATCGACCGCTTCGGCCGCCCCGTCCCAATGTCTGCCGCCCCCAATGAGCCTGGCTGTGCCTGTCCTGACACCGCTCGCGGCATTGCTTTGATCCTCCGGCTTCTCACCGGCAAATATCTGGCCGGCTTCGAAAAGCGCGGCGTCCTGGAAGCCGCGATTGGCGTTGGCGCGCGCCGCCGCGATCAGACCCGGCAGCAGGCTCGGGCGCATGTCGGTCATTTCGCTGGAAATCGGGTTGGCGAGACGGAGAGAGGCCTGTCCGCCGCCGAAATGCCGCGCCTGCTCCTCGCCGATGAACGACCACGTCACCGCTTCTACCAGCCCGCGCGCCGCGAGCGTGCGCCTGGCCGTGAGAACGCGTTTTTGCGTGAGTGTAAGAACGGCGCGGGTGACGCCTGAATCGCGCGGAAGCGGGATGCAGGGAATGCGCTCGGCGCCGGACAGCCGGACGACTTCCTCCACGAGGTCGGCTACGCCGTGGATGTCGGGCCGCCACGACGGCGTCGTCACAGTTAGCAAAGGAGCCTGCCCTTGAACCGCGCAGCCGAGCTTCTTGAGCGTGGCCACAACCTCGGCGTTGGAGAAGTTCGCGCCCGACAGCTTCTGCACACGCGCCGGATCGAAACTGATGTCCCGCTTCCCGTCCGGTTCTTTCCCGGCTACAACGGCGGCGCTCGGCTCGCCCCCGCAAAATTCCAGGATCATTTGCGTCGCAAGGTTGAGCCCCATCATTTCGGACTGCGGATCGATGCCACGCTCGAACCGATAGCGCGAGTCGGAATTGATGCCGGTCTTGCGCCCTGTTGCGGCGGTCCGCGCTGACTCGAAGTAGGCGCTTTCGATGAAAATGTTCGTCGTCGCTTCTGTGCAGCCTGTCGCCTCGCCGCCCATCACTCCGCCAAGGCCAAGCACCTGCGCCTGATCCGCGATCACGCACATCGTCTCGTCGACCTCATATGTCTTCCCATCGAGGGCCAGGAAGCTTTCGCCCTTCCCGCCGAGACGCGCCATGATCGGGCCGCGAAGCTTATCGACGTCATAGACGTGAAGCGGGCGGCCGCGGTCATAGGAGATGTAATTGGTGACATCCACCGCCGAGTTGATCGGGCGTAGGCCGACGGCGCGCAGGCGGCGCTGCATCCATTCTGGTGATGGCTTGTTTACCGCGCCGCGGATGTATCGCCCCGCGAAAACCGGACACGCGGCCTCGGCCCCTTTTGGGAACGGAAGCTCGATGCGGATGTGCGATTCGAACTCGCCCTTCCCCGCGTAGCCGTCCGACACCTTCTTCAGCGTGCCGAGGCCCGCCGCGGCCAGATCGCGTGCAACGCCCCGGACGCCGAGGCAGTCGGGCCGGTTCGGCGTGATCGCGATATCGATGACAGGGTCGTTCAGCTCCATGGCATCCGCGAAGCGCTCGCCGATGTGCTTCTTCATGCGCTCGGGCAATTCGATGATGCCGCTATGCTCGGTGGACAGCTCCAACTCGCGCTCGGAGCACAGCATTCCCGCGGAATCGACGCCCCGGATGGTCGCCTTGCCAAGCGTCACCTTGAGGCCCGGCACGTATGTTCCGGGCGCTGCGAAAACGCCGATCAGGCCCTTGCGGGCGTTCGGCGCGCCGCAGACGACCTGCAAGACGCCGGAGCTGGTCTCGACCTTGCAAACGCGAAGCTTGTCCGCATTCGGATGCGGCTCAGCCTCCAGCACGTGCGCGATGGTAAAATCCCCAAGCTTCGCCGCCGGGTCTTCGATTCCTTCGACCTCAAGACCGATCAGTGTGAGCTTCGCCGCAATCTCGTCGAGCGAAGCGTCGGTTTGCAGGTGATCTTTCAGCCAGGAGAGCGTGAATTTCATGGTCGTGCAACGGGTTCCTAACGAAGAGAGAGGCAATGCTTTGTCACGATCCTGACGCGGAGGCAACAGGGGGCGGGGGTCAAGACACAAGCTATTCGGCAAAAAGGGAACTTGCATAGAGCAGGAGCTTGCCCTTTTCCCATTTCGCATTCAGCGAGGGAAGCCTCACGCCAGGTTTTGGGTGCAGTGACGGCTGCCAAAGGATATGGTGGCTTTTTAAATGATTTTTTCATCGGTATCGGAGGTCTTTGATGAGAGGTTTCACGCTCGGCCTTCTTGCTGTTGCGGCTTTTGCAACCGCGACCGAAGCGCTGGCTGCGGATTACGCGCCCCTAGACTGCCGCAAGGCAGATGCGCCTGCGCTGTTTGCGATTTGCAGCAATTATTCTCTCGGCCAGGCAGAAGCTCGCATGGCGACCTTATTCGGCATCGCAACCTCGCTTGTCGCCATGGGCCAGCGGGGCGAACTCATCGACACGCAACCCGATTGGCTCGCGGAACGCGACCGGTGCGGCGAGAATACAAGCTGCCTCGGCGATGCTTACGCGCGTCGCATTCAGCAACTCAACGCGGTTATCGCTGATATCGCATCCCGCGGTCCATACTGAGATTTTTGACCGGTGGCTGCTTAAGCGGCGCGCCGTTTCTCGATCTGCGCGATGGCGTCTTCCACCGCGTCGAAGACGAGGAGGGTGGAGGCGTGCCGCGCCTTGTAGTCCCGCACGATTTCCAGGATGCCGAGGTCGCTCCATCGGCCCTGCGGGGGCTTCCCACCTTCCTTCAACATGCTCCGCATCTGGGCTCCCACGGCCCGCAATTCGTCCGCCGTCGATCCAACGATATTCGCGCCCATGACAGCCGCCGAGGTCTGCCCGAGGAGGCAGGCGCGGACATCCTGAGCGTAGTCCGTGACGGTATCGCCTTCCATCTTGAGGCCGATCGTGATGCGGGAGCCGCAGAGCTTCGAATGAGCGCTGGCCGTTGCGTCCGGGTCCGCCAGGCGCCCGGCTCTTGGCATGTTCGCGGAAAGTTGAAGCACCCTTTCCGAATAAATGTCTTCCAAATCAACCATTGCTCCGCTTCCGCTCAGGCGCGCCACTCTTGCCGCATGACTCCGATCTCATATATGCTGTGAAGTCTTGGCCCTTGCAATTGTTCGGCTGTCCGTCTTGCGGGGACAAATGCACCGCCGCCCTTAAGTCGGGTACGCTTAGGTTAAGCCGGCGCGGGGTTCCTTTTAGTCTGTAGAAGGCGTAGCGATAGCCACGCGGCTACAAATATCTTAGCGCCTGCCGAAAGGGTATGTTCCCATGGATACACGAGCTTCAGTCACGGGGCCGATGACGCGCGAGCGCCAGAACGGACACGGCGTTGCCGGACCTGTAGGACGGCCGACGCAGGAGGAAGCCGAGGCGGCAGTGCGTACCCTCATCGCGTGGGCAGGCGATAACCCTTCGCGCGAGGGGTTGCGCGATACGCCAGGCCGCGTGGTGGAAGCCTACGAGGAGTTCTTCGCCGGCTATGAGGGCGATCCTTTCGAGGCTCTCGACCGGACATTCGAGGATGTCGAGGGCTATGACGACATTGTAATGGTGCGCGACATCCGCCTCGAGTCGCATTGCGAGCATCACATGCTGCCGATCATCGGCGTGGCGCATGTGGCCTATCTGCCGCGCGGGAGCGTTGTCGGGATCTCTAAGCTTGCCCGCGTCGTCGATCTCTACGCCAAGCGGCTTCAGACTCAGGAGACGATGACGGCGCAGATTGCCAACGCAATCGAGGAGGTGCTGCAGCCGGGCGGCGTCGCGATCATGATCGACGCCATCCACGAATGCATGACGACCCGGGGCGTCCGCAAACCTGGCACAACGACGATCACGACGCGGTTCACGGGGGTTTTCAAGGACGACCCGAGCTATCGCGAGCGTTTCATGCAGCTCGTGAATGGCGTCCGCCCGATCGGGATGAAGTGATCATGGGTGGCCCGTTCCAAGCGCCTTCCTCGAACAAATCCGAGCTTGAAGAGGGGACGGCGTTTACGCCGCGCTTCGATGCGGACGGCCTTATCCCCGCCATCGTCACCGATGCGGCTGGCGGTGGCGTTTTGATGTTCGCTTATATGAACGCTGAAGCCTTGCGACTGACCATCGAAACCGGAGAAGCGCATTTCTGGAGCCGGTCGCGGAAATCGCTCTGGCGGAAGGGCGAGACGAGCGGCAATCGTCTTGTTGTCCAGGAACTTTTGACCGACTGCGACCAGGACGTCATCTGGATAAAAGCCCAGTTGAGCGGGGAAGCCGCATGCCACACGGGCAGGCCAAGTTGTTTCTACCGGCGCATCCCCAGAGAAGGAGGCAGCGCGATTCTTGAAATTATTGTGACTGGAGAGCGCTTATAGGGTGCGGGTTTTTATAAAAGTCTGGTTGCTGCCGCGTGGTAGACTCAGATTTCATTTCCTCGTATTCGCTCTTTTTCTGACTGTTTCAGACCTCATACGAGCCGTTATATGGCGAAGGCACTTATCGGACTTGCACTAGGCGGCGGCGCAGCGCGCGGACTCGCTCATATCGGAGTGATCGAAGCGCTGATGGAAGCTGGCCTCGAGCCCGATATCATAGCCGGCACCTCAATCGGGGCGATCGCGGGCGGTTTCTACGCATCAGGGAGGCTTGAGATCCTGCACAGTTTCGCGCGCGAGCTCACGATGCGGAAGCTGTTGCGCTATCTCGACGTCAATCTCGCCGGGTCGAGCCTCGTGTCCGGCAAGCGCCTGGAGAAAACGCTCGCCTCTCACATCGGCGACATCCATATCGAAACACTTCCGAAAAAGTTTGTCGCCATCGCGACAGAGCTAGGCACCGGCCAGGAAGTCTGGCTGACGAGCGGATCGCTCACCGCGGCGCTTCGGGCCTCCTATGCGTTGCCGGGAATTTTCAAGCCGGTGCGCATCGGCGGCAGGTGGTTGATGGACGGAGCGCCCGTCAACCCGGCGCCGGTCCGCG
>Ga0074046_10003247_pt1 | contig 13710 bp, 12 predicted proteins | sample BogForMeECP23OM3_FD_94441 | JGI IMG/M metagenome (GOLD analysis project Ga0074046, IMG submission 94441) | Bog forest soil microbial communities from Calvert Island, British Columbia, Canada - Bog Forest MetaG ECP23OM3 | ecosystem: Environmental > Terrestrial > Soil > Wetlands ...
CAGAGCGTGATCGACGAAATCGTTGAACTGCGCCGCCTCGGCTTCCGGTTTATTGCCCTCGCCGACGATAATTTCTATCCCGTCACCTTGACCGATCTGCGGCTCGCCCGGGAGCAGAATAATATCCCCAAACTCGAGGAGTTGACGGCGATCCGCACGGCGCGTTTCCTGCTCATGGAAGAGCTGGCACGGCTGCCCAAAGACATGGTGTTCTTCACCCAGATCACGATGGAGGCAGGCGAGGACGGCGAGTTCCTGGACGCCATGCGGAAGGCCAATATCAAGGGTGCCCTGGTGGGCGTCGAAGCAGTAACCCCGGAGGGACTCAAAGCGGTCTTCAAAGACTTCAACCAGTCAGGCGAGGCTCTGGCGAAGCAACTGCTTACCTTCGAACAGCACGGCGTCCATGTCCTTGGTTCGTTCATCTTCGGTCTGCCCACAGATAAGCCGGCGACATTTGATGCGACGGTTGAGATGGCTCTGAAGGCCGGCGTGATGTTTGCTCAGTTCCTCATGATGACGCCGTTTCCAGGGACCGTGGATTTTGCGCGCTGGGAAAAAGAGCAGGCCAAGAAACCGACGCTGGTGGGAAATGTGCCGATTACCCGGTACTGGCTGATCCCCTCGGAAATCCGGCCAAAAATGTTTACGCCTCATCCGTCGATGAGCTCGGAGGAGATTGCGGAACGCACCCAGAAAGTTTGGGACAGGTTTTATGAGTGGAGAGCAATCTGGCAAAGGTCAGCCTGCGCTCCACGCCTGCAGTCCAGGATCGCCTTTGTGTTCCTTTCCAAGCTCTACCGGCAGATGTATGCGGGAACCGGAATTTCGACCGATAGCGCCCGCAGAAAGAAGTCCAAGCGGTGGGCCCGGTGGACGGCCAAGCAGTGCCGAAAGCTGTTCCAGGCGAAGCCAATGCCGGAGCTTCGGTCGCCAGTATGGGAACCTGCGTTTGCATCTCACCTGCTACATCGTCCCGCGTTTCTGCAGAACCAGCGCGACAATGAAACGGGGCCCTTCGTGGTCATTCCGAATAGCTGAAGATTCATTGTTGGGCTGAGGAGTTCACAACCTAGACCGTCAACGATCCAGCGGGCAACTGGGAGCTATCTTCTCTACCGCCGAAGTTCCTCCCAGGTCTCGTCTTATTTACCCAGGTACTGCGCCTTGACTGGCGCCTGGCGTCAAGACCCTGTTTTGAAGGGGGTTGAATACTTGAACGTTAAAGTGTGGCATCTCGCCTCCGAAGCCTATGCCGGTCAGTGACCAGGTTTTCGAAGCGGGGACCGGGACCGAGAAGCAGGGCTCTGAGGCCCGGGCGAGACGATCTTTGCAGCCGGCGCCAGTCTTCGATCGGGACCAGCACAGCCACCTCAATTTCGCGCCGCGTGACGACCTGTGGCCCTCGCTTGAGAGCGGTTTCCAGTAGTTTGCTGAATCGGGCTCTTGCATCTTTCACTTGCCATACGGCCAAGGCGCACCCCCCGCTCGTATATGAATATATGACCTGTCACACAAGACAAGCCAGCTATATTGTTGCGGCTTCTGCTAGTTAAGATTCTGCACTCAGACCGCGAGCAACCCCGAGTAGATCGCCATCCCGACTACGGCATCGACGCCCATTTGATCGAGCTGGTCAATCTCTTCCTGGCTGCGAATTCCGCCCGCTGCGATCAGCCGTCGCGAGGTCTGGCCGCGCAATTCGCGGATGACATCCAGCGGGATTCCTTTCATCAGACCTTCGGTGTCAATGTGCGTGTAGAGAAACGCGGAGCAGAATGGCTCCAGTTGCTGCATCATCGCCGCCGGCGCGACTTCGGTGATGGTCTTCCAGCCATGTATCGCGACGTGGCCGCCACGGGCGTCAACTGCGAAGACGAGCCGTTCCGCGCCGAAGCGTTGGCTCAGGTCCTGGGCGAACGCGACGTCGATCGCGCCATTGTTGATCAGCGACGATCCGACGATTACCTTCTTCGCGCCGCAGTCGAAGATGTTTTGCGCGTCTTCGGCGGTACGAATCCCTCCGCCAACCTGGATTGCCGACGGGGCCAGCCTGCGGCAGAAATCGGCGACCAGCTCACGATTTGCGCCCTTGCCCATCGCGGCGTCCAGGTCAATCAATTGCACCACGGGATAACGGGAGAAGCGCTCGACCCACTCGCTGAAGTTCTCGAACTCCAGGGCTTTCTTCTCGCCCTGCACCAGTTGGACGATTTTTCCGCCCATCAGGTCAATCGAAGGAATCAGCACGTGAGCCTCACTGGGATGCCGACCTGGTGCAGCTCCTGCTTGATGGCCCACACCGATTCCAATCCGAAATGAAAGACGGACGCCGCCAGCGCCGCGTCGGCTGCGCCCTGCTGAAATACCTCAACGAAATGGCGCGGTTCTCCGGCGCCGCCCGACGCAATGACGGGAATGCGAACACTGGTCGCAATGGCTCGCGTGAGCTCGCAGTCGAAGCCGGACTTGGTGCCGTCGCGGTCCATCGAGGTCAGCATGAACTCGCCTGCGCCCAACTGCTCCGCCAGCAACGCCCATTCTTTGGCGTCGCGGCCGGTCGGCTTGCGACCTCCCCACACGTACACTTCCCAGGCATTGCCTCTGCGTCGCGCATCGACGGCCACCACCACCGCTTGCGAGCCGTAACGCCCGGCGATTTTCGTGATCAGTGTGGGATCGGCGATTGCGGCCGAGTTGATGGCCACCTTGTCGGCCCCGCAGTCGAGCACGGCCGCGGCATCGTCGAGCGAGCGAATGCCGCCTCCGACGGTGAACGGAATGAAGAGCTGCCGCGCCGTCCGGCGCACGGTTTCGAGCAAGGTGTTGCGCGACTCCGCGGTCGCTGTGATGTCGAGGAAGACGACTTCGTCAGCTCCGGCTGCACTGTGCGCCGCAGCCAACTCGGCGGGATCGCCTGCATCGCGCAGTTGCACGAACTGTATGCCTTTGACTACGCGTCCGCCATGGACATCGAGACAGGCAATAATGCGTTTGGCGAGCGTTTCACAAGGCACAGAAGTTCTCCAGAATCTTGATTCCGATGTCGCCTGATTTCTCGGGGTGAAATTGCAATCCGAACAAGTTGGCGCGCTCCACCCCAGCCGTGAACGGCTCTTCGTAAGTGCAGGTCGCGACCGTCTCGGCGCATAGGGGAGCACGATACGAATGGGTGAAATAGACGTACGACCCAGAAGGGATCCCCGACAACAGCCGCGATCCAGTTGCAACGGTGATGCGGTTCCATCCCACGTGCGGCGACTTAACGCGATCGGAGAATCGCGTGCATGTTCCATGGAAGGCGCTCAGGCCGCGGAGTTCGGGGGCCTCATCGCTTCCGTCAAACATCCATTGCAGGCCGAGACAGATTCCGAGCACGGGTTTGCCGCCTGCAATCGCATTGCGGACCGCGACGCCGACCTGGCCGCCGTCCAGCGGCAACGTTGCTTTGAAGTTGCCGACGCCGGGAATAATCAGCCTGTCAGCGCGAGCGGCAGCATCAGCATTGGCAGTGACCACGCACTCTTGTCCGAGATGCTCGATTGCCTTCACCACCGAGGCCAGATTTCCCGCGCCGTAATCAATGATGGCGATCACGGTGTCATCCTGAGCGAGCCAGCGGTGAAGTTGGCGCTGGCGAGTCGAAGGACCTCTATAACGAGAGACCTGCTGTTCCCAGATGGAATGTTTAACGTCAAAGGATTCCTTTCGTGCTTGGCAGCATGCGTCCGAGTTGACGGTCTTTGGAGCAGGCCACGCGGAGCGCCCGCGCAAAAGCCTTGAACAGCGCTTCGATCTTGTGATGGTTCGAGCGCCCGTAAATTACCTTGGCATGAACGTTGGCTTTTGCGCCGCGCGAGAAGCCGTCGAAGAAGTCAGCCACGAGTTCTGTCTGGAGATCGCCCACCAGACGCGTTCGGACCTTGGTATCAATCACGGCGGCCCTGCGCCCGCCGAAATCGACGGCGACCACGCCCAGAGTTTCGTCCATCGGCATCACGAAATATCCCGCGCGCAGGATGCCACGCTTACTGCCCAGCGCCTGGGTGAAGGCCTCGCCGAGCGCGATGCCGATGTCCTCGACGGTGTGGTGCTGGTCCACGTCGAGATCGCCGTTCGCATGAAGCTCCAGGTCGAACGCGCCGTGGCGCGCAACCAACTCCAGCATGTGATCGAGAAAACGGATTCCGCTGCTGACCTTGGCGCGACCTCGACCTTCGATCGTCAGCACAACGCGAATGTCGGTTTCATTGGTCTTGCGATGAATGCGGGCGCGCCTCATGCCGTCACCTCGGTGCCCAGCTTCAGCTCAGCAACCACTTCCCGTAATGTCGCGATCAATCGATCAGTCTGCTCCGTGGTTCCTATGGTGATGCGCACGCATCCGTCGCAGCCCGGATCGGCGGAGCGGTCGCGCACCAGGATGCCACGCTGCCGCATCGCTGCAACAAATTCGCGGTGGCGCTCGCCGATGTTAAGCAGCAGAAAGTTGGCTTGACTCGGCCAGCAGTAGATTCCGAGTCTGCGCAACTCTCGCTGGAAGCGCTCGCGCCCGTTCTTTACTTGCGTAACATAGCTGGACAAGTACGCGCTGTCGGAGAGCGCGGTCGGCAGTACCGCCAGCGCGACTGCATTCACGCTGTAGGGCGAAGAGACACGCCGCACCATGGGCATCTGCTCAGGCGGACCGGCGAGTATCCCGATGCGCAAACCCGCCAAACCATACGCCTTGGAAAACGTACGCGCCACGAACAGGTTCGATATTGCTTTAACGTCGAAGAGAACAGTGTCGCCATGGAACTCGAAGTAAGCTTCGTCCACCAACACGGCGGCATCGGGCGCAGCGTTGGCAATCTGGAGAAGCTGATCGCGGGTGGCAACGGTCCCGGTTGGGTTGTTGGGGCTGGCGATGGCGATGAGCCGCGTAGCCGGCGTGATGCTGCTTAAGAGTTTGGCGATCGGAAACTGGAAGTCGCGGTCGCACTGCACGCGAATGACGCGAGCACCGGTTGCTCCGGCATAAATCTCATACATGCTGAAGGTTGGAGTGACGACCAGCACTTCATGCTGCGGCTCGAGGTAGGCTTCGCACAGCAGGTGAATGGCTTCATCTACGCCATTAGTCAGCAATACCTGCTCGGGCGGAAGTCCCAGGTGCTCGGCGACGATTTCTTCCACCGGCCCGCGCTCCGGATAGCGCGCGAGATTGTCAGCCGTGATCTGTTTCAACCGCGCCAGCACGCGCGGCGAGCACCCGGCGGTGTTCTCGTTGAAGTCGAGGCGCAGGCCGTCGCGGCGCGCGAGCGGCGGATGATACTCCTGCAGGTGCTGGACAGCCTTTCTCGCGCTAAGCATCAACGCACCTTGACCCCGCCAAGCGCAAAGGCAGCGCTTGTCGGGGCCCCTCGCACCTCACGCGAACCGACTCGGCATGAGCGCGAAGGCCTTCAGTTTCGGCGAGCGTCGTGATGACAGGTGCTATGTTGCGCAATCCTTCAACATTGAACTGTTGCACGGTGATAATCTTCAGGAAATCGTAGACGCTCAACCCGCCGCGAAAGCGCGCCACTCCTGCCGTGGGCAGAACGTGGTTGGGACCGGCAGCATAATCCCCGGCCGATTGCGGCGAGTAATCACCGACAAAAACCGATCCGGCATTGTGAACCTGGGAAAGTTCGCCGGCGTCGTCGATGGTGAGGTGCTCCGGAGCAATGCGGTTCACCCATTCCATTGCCTGTTCGAGCGACGAGGCGACGAGCAGGGCTGCATTGCGACGAATTGATTGCCGTGCGACCGTGTTGTCGCGAGCAGCAATGGCGAGTGCGCTTTTCACTTCCCCCGCGAATTGTGATTTGGTCGTGATGAACACCACCACGGCGTCGGGGTCATGTTCGGCTTGCGCAACCAAGTCCGACGCCACGAATTCGGCATTGCCGCCGTCGCTATAGACCACGGCTTCCGTGGGCCCCGCGAGCATGTCAATGGCGCAATCGAAACTCACCAGCTTCTTGGCTGCAGTCACGAAAACATTTCCCGGGCCGACGATCTTGTCCACGCGCTGGATCGTCTGCGTTCCGTAGGCCAGAGCGGCCACCGCCTGCGCTCCACCGCAGCGATAGACTTCACTGATTCCGAGCAGTGATGCGGCAGCCAGGGTTGCGGGTTGCGGACGCGGTGAAACCACGCAGATGCGTGGCACACCCGCAACCTGCGCGGGAATTGCGGTCATCAGGAGCGTGGAAGGAAGGGGATAACGCCCGCCGGGCACGTAACATCCGACCGATTCGAGCGGGCGCACCATCTGTCCAAGTTCGCCGCCGTGAACTTGTCGGCGCCATTCGCGAGGCATCTGCCACTGGCAGAAGCGCCGGATATTAGCGGCGGCGCGGCGCAACGCATCCCGTGTTTCGCGAGGCGTCGATCGCCAGGCATCCGCTATCTCGTCGTCCGAAACCCGCATCGGCTGCCCCTTTTGCAGGCCATCCCACAATGTGGCATAGCGAAGCAGCGCCTTGTCTCCACCGCGTCGGACGGTCTGAACAATCCTGCGGACCCCGGGCTCGATCTCATCCAGCCGCGACGCCCGGTGTTCAAGCTCGGCCACAGCTTTCTCAGCGGCTTTGCCTGCGAGGACCCGCATCACATCACCACCTTGTTGAGGGGATATTCGACAATCCCCGTCGCGTTCGCCGCCTTGAGCCGCGGAATCACGTCCCAGCACGCGGCTTCCTCGAGGATGGTATTGACCGCGACCCACGAGCTGTCGCTTAGAGTGGAGACAGTGGGACTGTTTAGCGCGGGCAGCACGCTGAGAACGGCCGCCAGGTCCTCGACCCGGACGTTCAACATGAGCCCGACGCGGCCTTGCGCCTCCATTGCGCCGCGCAGCATCAGCGCGAGGTTCTCGATCTTTTGCCGTTTGCAAGCGTCGGCCCAGGCCTGTTTATTGGCGATGATCTGGGTGTTGGATTCGAGAACCGTCTCAAGAATCCGCAAGCGGTTCGCTTTCAGGGAGCTGCCGGTTTCGGTCACTTCGACGATGGCATCGGCCAGAGTGGGAGGCTTCACCTCGGTCGCGCCCCACGAGAACTCTACCTTCACGTCGATACTGCGTTGCTGAAAGTAGCGCGTGGTGACGTTCACTAATTCTGTTGCTATGGTTGCGCCCCGAAGATCTTCCGGGCAGTGCGCTGGTGAGTCCTCCGGGACAGCCAGCACCCAGCGCACTTTGCCCCGGCTCTGTTTGGCATAGATGAGGTCGGCCACGCTTACCACCTCCAGGCCGCTTTCCAGCACCCAATCCCAGCCGGTCAAGCCGGTATCGAGCGCCCCGTGCTCAACGTAACGCGCCATCTCCTGCGCGCGGATCAGCATACATTCGACTTCCGGGTCATTGGTGCCGGCGAAATACGAACGCGGGCTGACGTACACCTGCAAGCCGGCGCGCGCCAGAAGCTGCAAAGTCGCGTCCTGAAGACTGCCCTTGGGGATTCCGAGGCGTAGCTTCATTGCGGACCTCCGGTGGCGAGCATCGGTAGTTCAACGTTGAAGCAAGTGCGCGTGCCAGTGTGGCAGACCACGCCTTTGCCCTCGACCTGAACCCGGAACAGAACCGTGTCGAGATCGCAATCGGCGGAGGCGGCGACCACCTTCAAGCGGTTGCCCGAGGTCTCGCCCTTGGTCCACAGGCGATTGCGGGTGCGGCTGAAGAACGTGACGTAGCCGCTCGCCAACGTCGTGTCGAATGCGGCCCGGTTCATGAAGCCGAGCATGAGTACCTCGCCGGTCGCGGCGTCCTGCACGATGGCCGGCGCCAGACCGCCCATCTTATCGAAGTCGATTTCAACCGCCATAACGCGTTTCCTTTCGTGCAAAACAAAAACCCGCTGACATTGCGTCAGCGGGGAGGAGAATATGAGACCTCGAAAGGTTATCTGATGATCCCCGCTGACACGTTCGCCGCGTGATGATGGGGGTGGTGGCGATGGATCAACGAAGTCATCTTAATGGAACGGTATCGAAAGGCGGGCGCCGCTGTCAATGCAACTTTCCGGTATGTTGAAGGCTGGGGGTGCGGTCACTGACATGAACTAGCTGCGCGTGTTAGGGTAATTCACTTCTGAGAGGGCACTTATGTTTACCAACGATCTCCTGAAGGGCAAACGAATTCTGATTACCGGTGGCGGCACGGGAATTGGCCGCGCCATGGCCGAGCGCTTCCTGCAACTCGGCGCGACGGTGTTCATCTGCGGGCGGCGCGCAGAGGTTGTGCAGAAGACCGCGGCGGAGCTGGCTGCCTCGACCGGAGGGACCATTGAGGGCTTCTCGTGTGACGTGCGCTATCCCGAGGATGTCGAGTCGCTGATGGAGCAGCTGTGGGCGAAGGGCGCGCTCGACGTTCTGGTGAATAATGCGGCGGGAAATTTTCTGGCGCGCACGGAAGAGCTGTCGTCGCACGCGTTCGACGCCGTGATCGGCATTGTGCTCAAAGGCACTATCAACATGACGATGGCGTGCGGCCGCCGCTGGCTCGCCTCCAAGCACAAAGGCGTGGTGCTGAGCATTGCTACCACCTACGCGGACACTGGCTCGGCTTACGTTGTGCCGAGCGCCGTGGCGAAGGCGGGCGTCGTCGCGCTCATGCGCAGCCTCGCCGTGGAGTGGGGCGGGCGCGGTGTGCGCTGTGTCGCTATCGCTCCGGGCGCGATCCGTACCGAAGGCGCTTTCTCGCGTCTGTTGCCGACGCCGGAGATAGAGAAGAAGCTGCTGGAGCATAATCCGCTGCATCGCTTTGGGACGCTGGAGGAGATTTGTAACCTGGGCGCGTTCCTCATCAGCGATCAGGCAGGCTACATCAACGGTGAGATGGTGTACATGGACGGCGGCGAGATGCTGGCGGGCGCGAGTGTGTTTAGCTTGATCGGGAGGCGCATGCCCGATGCGGCGTGGGAGATGATGAAGCCGAGGAAGAAGTAGCCAGTTGCCAGTTGCAACGGCATGCCGCACCATTCGAGTTCGGGGAGTTCAATCCAAAAGCGCCACAGAGACACCCAGCACGGAGTCGATTGGGTTGATGCCCCTCTTCTCTAGCTGAGAATGCGCTCTCCGTACCTCGGTGTCTCCGTGGCGAACCGCAGACTGGCGACTGATCCTTCGACTCGGCCTGCGGCCTCGCTCAGGATAACGCCAAAAAGCGGGGCGTTAATTCAATACATGGATATTCTTCTTCTCGCACATCTCCTTCAGCACCTTTGGCCACACCGTGACGCTGACTTCGCCGAGGTGCGCTTTGCGCAGCAGCAGCATCAGCGTTCGCGATTGCCCGATGCCGCCGCCGACGCTGAGCGGAATCTGGTGGTTGACGATCGCCTGGTGATACGGGAACTTTAGGAACTCCGTCTGACCTGTCAGTTCCAGTTGCTTCTTCAGCGACTCGGCGTTGACGCGGATGCCCATGGACGTCAGCTCATGCCGCCGCCTGGTCACCGGGTTCCATACCAGGATGTCGCCATTCAATCCGTGCCGGATGTGGCCGTTGTCGTCCCGGGTTTCAGTGACCCAGTCGTCGTAATCGGCAGCGCGCATCTCGTGTGGATAACCATCCTTTAACGTCCAACCAATTCCGATGATGAACACCGCCGGATACCTTTGCAGGATCGCGGTCTCGCGCCGCTTGCGCGGCAGCTCGGGATACATATCGAGGATTTCTTCGGCATGCAGGAACTTCAGTTGCTCCGGCAGATCGGGATAACGCGGGTCGCGCAGTTGCGGGAAGATCTCCTGCACGCGGCGCTCGGCGCCGACGATGACCTTCCAGATTTTGCTGACGACTCCTTTCAGGAAGCTCAGATTGCGCTGGTCGGCGGTAATTACCCGCTCCCAGTCCCATTGATCAACGTAGGCGCTGTGATCGTGGTCGAGGAAGTAATCCTTGCGTACGGCGCGCATGTCGGTGCAGATGCCTTCGCCGGGCTGGCAGTTGAACTGCCTAAGGGCCAGCCTCTTCCACTTGGTTGCGGCCTGTACGACCTGGGCGTTGATGGGATGCTTGTCGCGATCGTTGGAGATGTGGAACTGGATGGGCGTACGCGACCCATCGCGGTCGAGATAGTCATTCACGCCGCTCTCTTCATCAACGATGAGAGGGACGGTGACCATCTGCAGGTTCAATTCGTGACAAAGGTATTCTTCGATGTAGTTCTTGACCTCGAAGATTGCCTTTTGTGTCTCTTTGGGTGACAGCAGCGAGCTGTAATCCACCGGAAGCACTTGTTCCAGCTCTGTGTAGTCGCCGATTCCGGGGCCAGCGAGGTCTGCTTTCTTGTCAGCCATAGTGTTCTCCTTGATGTGCGGTTTAAGGTGCGGTCAACGTGCCGGCAGAAAACCTCTGCCACAGATTGAATCCGGGAGCGCACGTCAACACCCTAATGAGAACACCGGCGTTACCGGAAGGCAGTAACGTACGTCACCGACCTGTGTGCGATGACGCCGGGGCAGGCTGAAACGGGTATAGTTGATAAGCGAGCAAGGCGTATCGGCAGATAGAGAGTTTCCGAGATTTGCGCAGCGCCAACCGCATCCCAGCCATGAGGAGAACAAACTAATGGCAACCACGGCGTCTGAGGAAAAAGGTTCCACGCTGCTCACCAGCTACGATCTACATCTTTTCAACGAGGGCAATCACAACCGGCTGTTCGAGAAGTTCGGGGCGCACCTGACCGAACTGAATGGCAAGCGCGGCACCTACTTCGTGGTGTGGGCCCCGGACGCCGAGCGCATCTCAGTGGTCGGCGATTTCAACCGCTGGAACCCCGATTCGCATCCCATGAACCCGCGCGGCAGCTCCGGCGTGTGGGAGGCGTTCATTCCGGACTTGGCCAAAGGCGCAGTTTACAAGTACCACCTCCGCTCGCGCTATCACATGTACGAAGTGAGCAAGGCTGACCCGTATGGCTACTTCAACGAAGTTCCGCCGCGCACCGCGTCCATCGTGTGGGACCTGGAGTATGAGTGGCAGGACGCCGAGTGGATGCGCACGCGCCACGACCGCAACAAGTTCGACGCGCCCATCTCGACCTATGAAGTGCATCTCGGCTCTTGGATGCGTGTGCCGGAAGATGGCAACCGCTCGCTTAGCTATCGCGAACTCGCTCCCAAGCTGGCCGAGTACGTGAACGAGGTGGGTTTCACGCATGTTGAGTTTCTGCCCGTGATGGAGCATCCGTTCTTCGGCTCATGGGGCTATCAAGTCACCGGCTACTACGCGCCCAGCGCCCGCTTTGGCACGCCTCAGGATTTCATGTATCTGGTGGATTACCTTCACCAGCACGGTATCGGCGTTTACCTCGACTGGGTCCCTTCGCACTTTCCCAACGATGAACACGGTCTGGCATACTTCGACGGCACACACCTGTATGAGCATGCCGATCCGCGCCAGGGTTTCCATCCGGATTGGAAGTCGTCCATCTTCAACTTCAATCGCAACGAAGTTCGCGGGTTCCTGCTCAGCAATGCGATCTTCTGGCTCGACCGTTACCATGCTGACGGACTGCGCATGGATGCCATCGCTTCCATGCTGTACCTCGATTACTCGCGCAAGCCGGGCGAGTGGATTCCCAACCAGTACGGCGGCCGCGAGAACCTGGCCGCGGTCTCTTTCCTGCGGCGGGTGAATCAGGACGCCTACCAGGAGTTTCCGGACATTCAGACCATCGCAGAGGAATCGACCGCGTGGCCGATGGTTTCGCGCCCGACTTACATCGGCGGGCTCGGCTTCGGCATGAAGTGGGACATGGGCTGGATGCACGACAGCCTGCTTTACTTAGCGAAGGATCCCATTCACCGCAAATACCATCACAACAAGCTGACCTTCCGCGGGCTGTACGCCTTTACCGAGAACTTCGTGCTTCCGCTCTCGCACGACGAGGTCGTGTACGGCAAGGGTTCACTAATAGCCAAGATGGCGGGAGACGAGTGGCAGAAGTTTGCCAACCTGCGGCTGCTGTTTGGATATATGTTCACCCAGCCGGGCAAGAAGCTGCTGTTCATGGGCGACGAGTTCGGACAGTGGAGCGAGTGGAACCATGATGGCAGCATTGACTGGCACGTGCTCAAGTATGCGTTTCACCAGGGGGCGCAGCGCTGGGTGCGCGACTTGAACACCTTCTACCGCAGCGAGCCGGCGCTGTACGAATGCGACTTCAGCCCCGACGGCTGGCGCTGGATTGATGCCGACGATTCCGACAACAGCGTCCTGACCTACATTCGGTACGCGAAGGACCGGACTGCGCCGGTCGTTGTGGCGGGCAATTTCACTCCGGTGCCGCGCCTTGGATATCGCGTTGGCGTTCCGCACGAGGGATATTGGCGCGAACTGCTCAACAGCAATGCCGCGATTTACGGCGGCACCGACCAGGGGAATCATGGCGGCATGATGAGTGAACCGATCTCCTGCCACGGATTCGACCATTCGCTACTGCTCGACCTGCCGCCGTTGGCGATAGTGGTGTTCAAGCAGTAGCGGCAGGTTGGAATGATCATTCGCTCTTCGCTGGCGGCGATCGTTTTCTTTCTTGCGCTCGCTTGGTGCTGCCCGGTTTGCTGTGCCCAGGACAACTACGAAATCCAGGTTTATGGCTCGGAGACGGTTCCGCCGAAAACTACCATGGTGGAACTGCACAGCAACTTCATTTTCCAGGGATCGAAGACGACCGAAGAGGGTGTGCTCCCCACCGAACACGAGCTGCACGAAACAGTCGAGATCACGCAGGGCTTCACACCCTGGTTCGAGACTGGCTTCTACATCTTCACGACGGTGCCGAACAGTCAAGGCTGGCGATGGGTAGGCGATCACATCCGGCCGCGGGTGCGGGCGCCGGAGAGCTGGCATTGGCCGGTGGGCGTCAGCTTGTCGTCCGAGTTTGGATATGCGCGCCCGATTTTCTCGACTTCGGTGTGGAGTCTTGAGATCAGGCCGATCGTTGACAAGCAAAAGGGGCGGCTGTACTGGTCAATCAATCCTGCACTGGAGAAGGCTTACACAGGTCCAGAAGCGCGGCGAGGATGGGAGTTTGCTCCCGACGCGAAGATCTCGTGGAGCTTTACCAAGGTGGTTGCGTTTGGCCTGGAGTATTACAGCGGTTTCGGCCCAGTCGGAGGGTTCGATTCGTTCCCTTATCAGTCGCAACAGTTTGTTCCGGCGTTTGATTTGGACGTGTCGCCGAAGTGGGAGATCAACTTCGGGCTCGGGGTTGGCGTAACGCGGGCCACTGACCATATGCTGTTTAAGACGATCATCGGCCGGCGCTTCGATTGGGGCAAGCCACATCCGCCCCCGAAGCAGGAAGGGCCGTAGCCGTAATCTCGATCATGTAATCGCGACATTCCCAAGGAGGAGCATCATGAAGATTGCATTTATCGGTTTAGGAAACATGGGAAGTCACATGGCAGGGCACCTGCTACGCGCCGGGCACGACGTCACGGTGTGGAACCGCACGCTCTCCAAGGCTGACGAGCTGCGTTCGAAAGGAGCGAAGGTCGCCAAGTCGGCGGGCGACGCTGCGAGAGAAGCAGATGTCGTCATCACCATGCTGGCTGACGACTTCGCGGTCGAATCGGCCGTCCTGCATCCCGGCGGAGTGCTCGACGGCCTGCCGAAAAACGCGACCCACATTTCCATGAGCACCATCAGCGTGGCGCTCTCCAAAAAGC
>Ga0074046_10003248_pt1 | contig 13703 bp, 8 predicted proteins | sample BogForMeECP23OM3_FD_94441 | JGI IMG/M metagenome (GOLD analysis project Ga0074046, IMG submission 94441) | Bog forest soil microbial communities from Calvert Island, British Columbia, Canada - Bog Forest MetaG ECP23OM3 | ecosystem: Environmental > Terrestrial > Soil > Wetlands ...
GCAGGTTTGTCAACTTACGAAGGTAATGGCGCTTTAGTAACTCTTCGGACGGAGGTAACATGCGACCCCATTAGATTCTGGGGCGGGAACTGTGCCGCCCCTTCCTCGCGCCAAACCATGGCGCTCCGTCGAAAATCATGCCTCCGCGATAGCCGGGCCGAGGGGCGTGATGTCGACTTTGTAGCCGAGTTTGCGCAGGGCTCGCGCCAAAGTCCGGCGCGTTGTCGGCGGGCTTTGGGATCGCGTTCGCCGCCGTGTTCGACGGTGTCTGGCTATTGGGAGTTAAAACGGAAATTCCGGTTGAAGGGCACAGGTCACAGAAGGCTGCGACCAGAGCGACTTCTCAAGGGGATAGGGCGAATGGCTCGCCCTAACCCGTCGACACCTAGGAAAACGGCAAAGCGAACATGGCTTTTCGTTGCCCGCATGCCGGTAACCTCTCTTTTCTTTGCCCTACTATCGCGGCGACGAGAGCGAGAGGAATGGTTGCGTCGCAGACCTTTGTCTGGCACCAGAGGCTATCCTAGATTCGCATAATTTTGAGCTTGCTTTTTCCGCCTGCCAGTCGCAATATGAGCAGACATCAAAACCCGTGAACCCCTTGCCGAAGCTCGGTCAAAAGGCAAAACGACGGCTCTCAATAATTGGGGTGGCTGTCGCAGCCACAGCGCTCGTCGCTGGTTCATGCCTCTGGGTGATTTACTGGGGATATGTTCCCTTGTCAGCAAAGGGAGTATGGTGTAGCGTCCTGGGTCTGGTGCTGCTGGGAGTTGTCCTGGCGCGGCTTGCCTTTGGGTATTACAAATCTCCAATCTTTGACGACGAGCCCTGGCCATGGCTACAACGCGAAGAACCACGGCTAACGCGCATACGGCAGGCCCTACTCTACGATTCCCGTGGTAAATACTCGCTGTGGTCGAGCACGCCATTCTTTCTAATGAGCGCACTCTTCCTTCTGGTCTTCCCCAACTCTGAGTTCTTGCAGTCCGTCGGATTAGTAGCCGGGCTGATTTTTGTTTTGATGCTTACCCTGCTCCTGCGCGGATTGATGGGAGATTCAACCATCACGAGCTTGGGAGCCATTATTGTGTGGTGCGTGGTGGTGTGGCTTTGGGGCGAGGCCGGCCGCGAAGGTTTCGTGGTGCTCTCCGTGGATGTCCCTGCCGGGGCTGAGAAAGCCGATAAAGCCAGTAAGCTCGAGTTCACCGGGGATGGAGTGGCCAATGCGCTGGAAACGGAGATCGAGACCTTCGGAAGCGGGGAGTACGGAAACTATGCCGACACCGAAGCGGCCCAGATCCTGGTTGGAGATATCGTATCGCGGCTATTCCCCACGAAGCCCTGGTACAAGAACGCGGCTCCGCATGCCCCGCAACTGAAGGGGCTGGAGACCTCTCACCTGATTTTGAACACGCAAATCCACGGCTTGCCGCTCAGTGGCATTTACCACGTTCTGCGGCATCTTAGAGGCAAGCCCATCATCGAGGGTCAGATGCTGATTGGCGACAACGGTGATCTTACCCTTGCCCTGCGAACTTCAAACTACCAGGTATCGTGTTTCAGCTCGAGCCTCTCAGGCCAGATAAAGTCCAGGATCCAAGAAATCATGCAGGATCCCATGCAGGATCCTAAGGGCAAGGACAAAGACCTTGTGGCACAACGCATAACAGAGTTGGTGCGCGCCGATCGCCAGAACCAGGCGCGAAACCCGGACAGTGCTGGTTGTGACCGTATCACTTACCTTGGGTAGCTGGGTGCCTGACACAAGCTTCTTTGGGCGGGATTTTCTATCCCCCGTCCACTGACCACTGACCACTTCCTACGGCCCCACTCCTCCGTTGTGGCAGTCAGAGCAGTTCACTGCATTCAAGTCGCCGATGTCCACCGGGTGCTTGAAGGGCTCAACGGGTAGCGACGCAACCTGGGTGCCGCTTTCCTGCTGTTCGAGGACGGTGTGGCACGAGTTGCAATCCTTGCTGATGACCTTGCCTTCTTTGGTCACGTGGTTGCCGTCGTGGCAGCGGAAGCAGCCTTGATAGTAGAAATGTCCAATGTTATTCGGATGGGTCTTCCAGTTCACCTTCATAGTGGGAAAGAAGGTGGTGCTGTAGATGCGTTGCAGTTCCACAACAGCGGCGTTGATGCTGGCCGTCTTGGTGGCTGCGATTTGCGGGTATTTCTCCTCATAAAACTTTGGAATCGCGGTGGCGATAGCGTTCTTTGCCTCGTCCGTCGTCTTGTAGTCGGCGATGAGCACCTGCACGCCCTGCTGCTTAATAAAAGGCAGGGTGCCATCGATCGAACGCTCGACGATCGCCCGGTCCACAGATAGATCAGGCGGCACGTAGATGTGCGAGGGGCGGTTGTGGCAGTCAATGCAATCCATGCGACGTTTAACAGCCTTGTCAATCTGCTCCTGGGTGGGAGCGCCGTCCTTCACCACGTAATCGGTCACCTTACCGTTCTCGTCTTCCGCGCGCACCCAGGGAATTACCTGGCGCTGCTCATCGGTCGCAACGTAGCTGATCTTGTTGGCGATATTCATGTGCCAGTGAATTCCCCCACCGGCCTGGCCCAGCAAGGGATCGCCGCCTCCGGTCTTGATTAACATGCGGATTACGCGTGGCGTGTTCTGCTCATCGGAGCCGTAATGGGTGAAGTTCTTCAACTGCGCGCCCCAGAACTTCTTGGGCCAGTGGCATTGCTCGCAAGTGTCCTGCGCGGGACGCAAGTTGTGTACCGGCGTGGGAATCGGCCGGGGATAGGTGCCAAGGGCGGTGTAGTACACCTGACGGATGCCGGACAGCTTCGATTTGACGTACCAACTGGCGCCCGATCCCACATGACAATCGACGCAAGCCACGCGGGCGTGGGGCGAAGCCTTGTAAGCCGTGAACTCGGGATGCATGACGCTATGGCAGAGCTGGCCACAGAAATCGATGGAATCCGTGAACTCGTAGGCCTTGTAGCTGCCGACCGCGCTGATCAGTGCGAATATCACGATGAAGCTGAGGACAAAGGCGACCGTACTGCGCTGCGCGGGATTGTTGAGGTCAAGCCTCGCGTAATGGAAGGGCACGCCCACGTGGCGCAGCCGCCGCCGCCGCTCGACCACCATTCCGATTGGGATCAGGATGAGGCCGAAGACCATAATCGCCGGCGCCACCATGTAGGCCAGAATGCCGATGTAGGGAGATGGGTGGGTGGCGAGGAGGTCAATGAGAATCAGCAAAACGATGTTGACGAAGGCGACCGCCGCCAACGCCAGGCCGATCAGGCTAATGGGATTGCGGATGAGATTTTGCGAAACGGGCGGATGGTCGCGTAGAGGATCTCTCTGCGTGTCCTCAGTCATTTATGTAATTGTCCCTTTCTTTGTCTTACCCCGGTTCAAATCACGTACATGCAGTGTTGCAAATCACAACAATAGAATCGCGTTGCAAAAAAAACAACCGAACGTGACGCAACCTCACCCCAAAGTTGTAAAGAGCTGCCGGCGATGTTAAAGCCGTTCCGGAGGGATTGTACCCGACAAACGGGTACCCCCGATCATAGAAGCGCTCCGGGCGTCACTTGCGGCTGCCAGCAGGTTCAGCCTGCTCTTCCGCCTCGACAGGTTCGGCCGCTTCAGAGCCCGTAGCCTTCTCAATCGCGACCAGGTCCAGCGGATGCTCATGCTCGTAGTGCTCGATGGACATCTTGCCGTCATACCACGCCCAGTTCATGGGATAGGCATCGGGGTCGAAAATAACACCGTACAAGTGCCAAACTACGATGGCAAGCGTGGCCAGAATAGCTTCGTACCAGTGGATGGTGAGTGCGACATCGACCCACCAGCCGGGCACGCGGTCGCCGACGCCGACCTTGAACCAGGCCATCAGTCCGGTGCCGGCCATCACAAACATGCCCCACACCAGCGCCCAGTACTCGGCCTTCTCGGCGTAGGTGAAGCGCCGGAACAAGGGACGCTGCTCGCTATAACCGAGGTAGTAGCGGAATGCGTCACGCACGTCGGTGACGTCCTTCCAGTCGGGCAGCATGTCCTTGATCAGTTGGCGGCCGTCGGGCTTGGTGATGAGGTACCAAATGTGATACAGGCTGACGACAATGAGCACCACACCCGCGATGCGGTGTACGAGGCTGCGCACCGACTCTTTGACGAAGATGATGCCCAGCCATGACTGGGGATAGTGCAAAGCGAAGCCGGTGATTACCAGGGTGAAGAAACTGGTGAGCAGGAGCACGTGCTGTACGCGCTGTTCCAGAGTCATGCGGAAGAGAATGCGGGGATGCCCAATGCGGTGCAGGATCAGCTTCTTGCGGAAGACGATCAGGTTATGCAGCAGCATTCCGCCGATGACGGCCACGATCATCCAGATATAAAACTTGCTGATATAGGCGATGACCTTGCTGCCAACGTCAGCTTTCGCGGCGGCGCCGTCCAAATGCACCTTGCTGGCGATGAACTTGTTGTTGGCGCCGGGATGGCATTGCCCGCAAGTCTTGGCCAGGTTGGCGTGGTTGATGGTAGAACGCGGATCCGACGACGGCAGTATGTTGTGCACGCCGTGGCAACTGGAGCAATTCGCAACTGTCGCCGAACCGACTCTCGAGGCCATCCCGTGATAGCTGGAAAGGTAGCTGGACACGCGGTTCCCGGCTACGCCAAATTCAGCCGAGAGTTTCACGCTGGCGTGGCAGGCGGCGCAGGTTTTTTGCACGTTGCCTGCAGCCACCGCCGAATTGGGGTCGTTCGGGGCCTTGATGGTGTGGATGCCATGGCAGTCGGTGCAAACCGGCGCCTGCCAGTTTCCCCGTGCGATGGCTTCGCCGTGGACGCTCTGCACGTATTCCTGCTTGACGTTTTCATGGCACTTCGCGCAAGTCAGAGGGACGTTGAACTTTGCGATCGGCGATTTAGGATCGGTGGCAGCCAGGATATCGTGTTCCCCGTGACAATCTGTGCAGACCGCGGCCTTTCCTGATCCACCCGAGACCGCCTTGCCGTGAACGCTTTGCTCGTACGAGTTGAAGGGAGCGGAACTGACTCCGGAGGACGCCATGACAAGCGCTTGTTTATGGCAGGCGCCGCAGGTCTGGGGAATATTACCGTGCGCCACTTTGGATTTCGGGTCGCTACCCGGCAGGATGGTATGCACGTTGCCATGGCAATCCTGGCACTTGGCCACGTTGGTATTGCCGCCGGCCGCTGCCTTGGCATGGATACCGTGATCGTAGGCTGCTTGCTGATCAGCATGGCAGGTGGCGCAGGCGGGCTTGGCGGGAGTGGGATCATGCGGGACCGCCGTGACGTCTTTGTGGCAATCCGTACAGGTAAACATGCTGTGGATTGACGCCTTGAAAGCGGCATCATCCACGTGCAAGCTGACTTGCTTTCCGTTTTCCTCTTTGGTGAGAGAGGCATCGTTATGGCAAGCCAGGCAGTCCTCGTTGCTCATCTTGGCAGTCTTGGGAGCGGCCAAGAGCATCGCTGGCAGCAAGACAAGTGCAACAATCCAACCGTAACGCTTCACCGAGTTCCTCGCTTTACGGACGGCCTAAAGGCCGTCCCCGTCAAAAACCGGACTTGATCCGAGCCTTGCTGACCAACCCGGCGCTTCCACCTAACGATAGGCAAACACCATTGCATAAATAATCCAAACCACCACGCTAAGACCGATGGTTAGTGCAATCCAGGCAAATGCCCGGATGCCCTTGACCACAATGGCGGGTTGTGGTTCCTCAAGGTGCTTTTCCAGTTCACCACTGGCGACCAGCGCCGCGTATTCCCGGGGTTTATCGCGCTTCAACTCCGCCAGCGGCATGTGGCCGGTGAAGATGGTCGTGTCCATGGGAAACTTTTCAGGGCGCAGGTGAGTGTTGAAGAAATGCACTGTGAAGATGAAGCCAGTGGCCAGCAGGGCTTCGTCGCTGTGGATGATGGTGGCAACGTTTATGAACGAACCCGGAATAAACCGGGTGAAGAAAACCGGGAACCAGAGGGTCAATCCAGTGGAACCGATGACCACAATCCCCCAGAACACTGCGAAGTAATCGAACTTCTCCCAGTAGGTCCAGCGCCCGTACTCCGGCCGTGGTCCCTTGCCGACAAACCACTTCATGGTGCCCACGAATTCCTGCGCATCGCGCTTGTTCGGCACCAACGTGTTCGGTCCGAGCAGAATTGTGCGCCAGGAACTTTGCGTGTGGCGCTTGTTCTGGACAAGTCCCACCACATGCGCAATGAAAGTCCCGAACATGACAACCGCGGCGAAGCGGTGGATATAGCCCGCGGTCTCAAATCCGCCCAGTATGTGCGCCAGCCTCGCGGCCCAGGGAGTATAGGAGAACTTCAAGGAAAGGCCGGTCAGCGCCAGGGTCAGAAAGCTGCAAATCATGCAGGCATGTAGGATCCGGTAGTGGTGCGGGAACCGCACGAATTCTCGGTGGTCCGGCTTCGGCCTCGTCACTACGCCGGCCTTAGGAGGCTCCGGCACTGCAAGCGCTTCAAGTTCCTGTGCAGCGTGGGGCACGGTCGTCATCCTTTGCCTCCCGGCGTGTTCGGAGGTTGCGAAGAGGATCCGCCTGCTTCGTCCTCACGGGCTTCTTCAGCCTCTCGCGCTTCTTCGGCCTTGAGTTCGCGACGCATCTGCAATGCCCGCGGCAGCCACAGCACGGTATGCAGCCCGCTCAGGGTAAAGGTGCCTACGAGCAACGCCGTCATCCCCCAGAAGGTATAGAAGAGGAACGGGAATTTCTTAGGATCGTGATGCGTGGCGTGAGTAAGGTATCCGGCGAAACGCCGCGTGGCGTCGGTGTGACACTTCTGGCAGGTAGCAACGACGTTCGCCCGGCTCAAGTGCGAATTTGGGTCGGCCACCTTCAGGATGTCGTGGGCTCCGTGGCAGTCATAGCACTTCGCGGTCTTGGTGTAGCCCAGCTTGGAGACTTTGCCGTGATAGGTGTCGAAGTAGGTCTTGGCGATCTCCCCATGGCAGCGCCCGCAGGTGTTCATGATGTCGAGCTTGAACCCATCCTGATCGGTACGGCGAATGGAGTGTGCGCTGTGGCAATCGTTGCAAACCGGCAGCGGCTGGTTCGTCTTGGTCACCGACGCCGAATGGATACTCTGCACAAATTGTTCTTCGATGCCGTGGTGGCAGGCACCGCAAGTCGCCGGTACATTCTTGGGGTTGACGGTCGATTCCGGGTCGGAGGCAGGCAGCTCGCGATGCGCGGTGTGACAACTGGTGCAGGTCGCCGTCACCGTCAGGCCGCTCTTCAGCAGACCCTTGCCGTGGATGCTCTCGGTGTAACGCGGGATGATCTGGTGCTCCGTGCCGGTATAAAGCAGGGCAGCCTTCTGGCCTTCGCGATGGCACTTGGCGCACAGATCAGGCACGTTGGTCGCAAACGTCAGTGATTCCGGATTGTGCTTGCCCAGCACGTGATGGCTGCCATGGCAATCCTTGCAGAAAGGAGCATTGGGATCGCCTTTGGCATGCATCTGGCCGTGGGTGCTGCGCTGATACTGTTGTCCGACCTCCGCATGGCAGGCGGTGCAATCTACCTTGTGGGTGATGGTTTCGCAGGGGCGCACATGCGAGGCGTTCACCTCCGAGTGGCACTGGCTGCAGGCCACCTTCACGTGCCGTGAGCTGGCCACATCGCTGACGCTCACCAGCATGGAACGGCCATCCGCCGACTTGAGGCTGGCATTGGCGTGGCAGCGCATGCAATCCGCATCGGCCATGCCCTGCGAGTAGAAAACATTGCGCACTTTGTGCGGCTGGTGGCAGTCAACACAGGCGGGAAGACTATTGGCTTGTTTCTCCCAAAGTTCACCGCGAATGGTCTTGCGGTGTACCTGCTCGATATTGGCGTGACACTTGGTGCAGGTGGCGGCGATATTGCGCCGGTTGATGGACGAGTTGGGATCAGTATGCGGCAGGATCGAATGCGCCGTGTGGCACGAGGCACAGTTGGCCGCCACAACCAACCCCTTCTTCAGCAGGCCTTCGCCGTGGATGCTCTCCGAATAGTTCTCCAGAATGTCATGCTCTGGGATGTTGCGGCTGGTCTGGACGGGCGTGCCTTCGCGGTGGCACTGCCCGCAGACGAAGGGGACTTTCATTGCCGCCACCGACGAACGCGGGTCCTTGACCGGCAGGATGTCGTGATTGCCGTGGCAGTTCACGCAGCGCGGCGCCAGAGCATCGCCGCGCGCTACCGCCTTGCCGTGCAGCGATTTAGCGTGCTGCTGCGCCTCGTCGCTATGGCAGGAGCCGCAGTTCACCTTGGCCAGCGGCGTGGAGTGGGGCAGCTCCTTGCCCTCCACGTCGGCGTGGCAGGAGGTGCACTGCAGCGAGCCGTGAATGGAGCCGGCGAACTTCTTCTGGTCCACGAACAGCGAAACCGTCCGCCCACCACGCTTCGTGGTCAGCGACTTGTCGCTGTGGCACGCCAGGCAGTCGTCACTGGTGGGCCCGGAGGCGGGCGCCGCCGCAGCCCCTGCTGCGAGCAGCAACGCAACAACGAAAACCAGATACCAACGCTTCACCCGAACTCCTCGCTCTATGCCGCGCGGTGCTACACGGGGCAACACTTAACGATGGCTGAGGAGCCGGGAAACAGGCAATGCGTGTACTCACAGCCGGGTGTGATAGGAGTCACAAGACCATGTGCGGTTTACAACTCGCAGCGCGTAAAGCCACGCCAAAAGGGGGATGTGCAGGAAGGTACGGCAGAGACTTATCAGAAGGCGTAGCGCAGTGCGAGCGTCGTGTTGTTGGCGTGGAAGTAGCGGGGAGCCGTCGGCCCCACGAACGAGCCTTCGTTGTATTGGTAGTAGTTATAGCCGGCCTTGAAGGTCACGTTCTTATAGACATTGACATCCACTGCTGCCAAGGGCGTCTGATAGGTCGAGGAAAGCGGCCCCAAGGGCAGCAACGAGTTGAACGACGTCGTGTTGCCCTGGTTGTCCACAACGGTGTAGCCCAAACGAACGGTGACCCGTTCCAACGGCGTCAGTCTAAGGGCGAAATAGCCGTACTGGGTGTGGGTCTGATAGATACCGTTGGTCTGTAGCAGGGTGTTGTCGCCGAAACAAGGTACGGAGCCGGGCGGAGGCGTGGTGTCTTGAAAGCAGAGGACTATGTTCTGCTGAATGGCGTCGAAGTTATACGCCAGGTCGAGTCCCCAACGATTGCTGGGAGTAATCGTAGCGTTGACCATGGTGCTGTAGTTGTGTTGGTTGTAGTCGATGCCCCCGGTGCCGTTCTGGCCTTGCTGGTAAATGAAGTTGCCGCCGACGGTCAGCCATGAGCGCGGCGCATAGGAAACGTTGGCATTGATGTTGAAGAAGGATGTGGGATCGGTGCGATAAATCCAGTTATCAGCGCCCCCAGCTTGAGCGCTGATGTTGGCGTGCAAGTTCCCTTTGCGGTACCAGGCGCCCAGCACTTCGGTATAGCGGTTGATCTCGGTGGTTGGGCTGCCCCACGGCGTAATCACGCCGGTGAAGGTGCAACTGCCATCAGGGTTCAGCGGCACCCCCACACAATTGCCTCGATTGGGCATTTTGGGGTAGTAGATATCGCCCAGAGCGGCCTGATAAGTGTTCCCGGGCTGAATGATGTAGTTCGCCCAGTTGAAGCCCAGGCGCACGCCGAAATAGCGGGAGATGTCATATTGGAACTGAAAGTCGTTCTGCAAAGTCCTTTGACCGATCATGTTGATGGTTGTTTCATTCATGATGTCGGCCGGAGAACTGGAGTTGTGAAGCAAGGAGGGCGGAAACGAAGCGATGGGAGTGAGCAGGGTGGCTGAGCTTGCGTTTCCGGACGTGAAGTAGTTGGTCTGCAGGTTCAGGAAATCGCCGGCGACGCTGAAATTTCGGAAGCGGAAAGTCTCGACCAGACGAGTTTTGTCGTTGATGTGAATGATGGCGGATCCGTCCGCGGAAGACGAGTTCCACCTGGAGTTCGATTTGCTACCAGCCGTCGTGTAACCCAGGTTCGCGCTCCGGGTGATCAGTCCAGTGAAAGTTTCCGTCAGGGGCGTGTTCGAGCTCGCATGGCTGTACTGATACTGCGCATTGAAGTCGAGCCACTTCAGCGATGAGGACGTCAGGTTGATCTGCTCGGTCGGAATAGAGGTGTTGACGTGCTGGTCTAAACCATAGGTGAAGTAGCCGTTGCACGACGGATTGGCGGTCCCGTTCTTCTGCAGGGGCGAGGTGCACGGGCTGCCGCCGTTGAACCAGGGAAGTCCGAAGGTCACCTGCTGTCCATTAGACAGCGGCCACGAATTGAAGTTATTCAGCCCGTAGGTAGCGCCACCGAAATAGTATTGCAGCGACTGCGTGTAACTGAGCGTGGTTTTTTTATTCACGCGGAAATCAGCGCCGAAGCGGTAACCGTTCAAGGTGTTGTTCCAGTTCTGGTTGGTGAGTGCGTCGGTACCCTGGTGAACGCTGCTGAACGAGGGCCCGATAATGCGGTTGCGGTTGTAATCCACGCGAAACGAGAGGCGGTGCATGGGCAGAATCACAAGGTCGAAGTTGTATAGGTTCTGACGGTCGTAGTACGTGTGCGGCGAGTCCAGAATTGGAATAAAAGGCGATCCGCCGCTGGGTGGGTTCAGCGGGTTAGCAAATAAGTCATAATCAAAGTAGTTTTGCATGTGCTGGTAGCTGCCGCTGAAGGTGTACCAGCTGTACTTGGCCACCCGCAACCGGGCTGCCTGCTCGGGGTCACCGCCCCAGCCGAAGCTGTTGAACGTCAAAGTATCAAAGATGTCCTGGTGCGAAATCGACTGCATGGTGAGCGACTGTTCAAGAATGCGCGCACCGGATTGGTAGTTGACGAGCGTGTCATACATTGGCTCGCTGCCGGTAACCTCTGAGATGCGGCCACCGACCTCAATGGACTGGGTCACATGAAAGCCGCCGATTTCCTTGCTCTCCGCAGCAGCAGGCGGCGGACTTGCGGGCGCGGGCGATTGCGTTTGTCCCGAACTCTGGGCCAATGCGCTGCTCAGCAGGTACAGGCAAGCCACAACCACCGCAAGCCCAAATGAATAAGCGCCGAGATCCCTTTGACGAGCCATTGGCATACCTCTCAGCTACCGGAAGAACACCGCACTGAAGTTGGAACCGTGGATCTGAGTGTGGCACATCGTGCATGCCTGATACTTGGTGGACTGGTCGTGATTCGGTCCGATAGGCCGTCCCGCTGCTCCGTTCATATTGGGCGTATGACAACGCAGGCACAGGAAGTTGACGTTGTTGACCTGCAGCAGCCGCGGATTGGTGGATCCGTGCGGCGTGTGGCAGGACAGGCACCCTGCGTCGGTCTTCACCGGAGCATGTTCGAAGACGAACGGCCCCATGGTGTCGGTGTGGCACTTGGTGCAAACCGCGAACTGACCAGCCGCAGCGCGAACCTGATGACCCACTTGCGTCCCATGAGGGTTATGACAGTCGCTGCACTGTATGAGTCCAACCTCGACGCGGTGACGATAGGGCCGGGCAAATTCGGCCTTTTGCGCGGCGTGGCATCCAAAGCACAGATCAGTCTGGGACTTTACCAATAGGAAGTTGACGTCCTTGGAGCCGTGGGGGCTGTGACAGTTCGTGCAGCTTACGCCACTGGCCAGGTGTTCGGACTTGGAAAAGTTCTGGGTCTCCAGGCTGGATTGGTGGCATTTCGTGCAGATGGCAGCCGTCTCGGCCGGACTCAGGTTCTCAAAGCGAACGATCTTGGTAACGTCGCCGCCGCCGTCCACGTGGGCCTGCCCGGGACCGTGGCAGCTCTGGCACCCATGCTGATCGCCCTTGAGCAATGCCGCGTGCGGAGTATTGGCAAAGTGCTTGTCCCAGACCTCTTGATGGCAGGTCTTGCAAATATCGGTATCGGCGTACTGTCCGCCGGCCGAGCCGGGAAGCGCAGCAGACGCTTGCGGACTCATGTTACTTGCAGGTTCCTGTGCTGGGGCGTTGAGGCACAGCACAATTAGGAAGGCGGACAAAAACAGCGGGATCGATCGGTAGCCGTTGAGAGTCATCCTCGCTCCTGCACAGCTGTTTGCGTACTATATCAGAATCTAGATCAGCCTTTCGTCCATTTTCGTCCTGCTCAACCAAAGTGCGACCATTGGGCTGGGGGCTGTAAATACCACCTATATGCTATAGGCCTCAGATTAAGAAGCCCGCCACGAATCGCGGGTATAAGCGGGAACCTCAAGATTTACACCACCATTGCGCGAGGACGGAACGAGATACGGCCATGACGCGAGTGCCCCGTCGAAATGTTGCGAACACGCTCGTAGGCGCCGTGCAGTTCCTGGCTCAACATATGGACGATCTGCAAGCAGATGTCCGCGTGCTCTCGCAGGAACTTCACCAGTTCTTTTCGGCGGATGAACACCACCTGTGAGTTGTCCAGCAACTCCGCGGTAATTTCGTATGGGGTATTGGAAAGGGCAGCGCCCATCCCCAGCACTTCTCCCGGCCCGGCGATGCGCAAGGTGAGGCGCTTACCAGTGTCGGAGCAGATGGAGAGCTTGGCGCGACCATCGCACAGGATGTAAATTCCGCGGACTGGCCGCCCCTCGGCGAACAGCACGGTATTTCGGCGGTAGGAAGCGAGCGATCTAATCTCGTCGAAAGCTTTCAGCGACTCTGCAGGCATGTCGCAGAAAAACCGGTCGGGACGGAAATCGCAAGTCACGCAACTCGACTTCACCGTGGTTCCCATACTGCGGTAATACCGCTAATGGACGCTGAATGCTGTGATTGCAGTCACCGTTTTCCGTGACCGTGTTCACATGTGGGGGCTAAAGGGTCTGTTTTCAGACACCTGTCAGGCAATCAGCAGATAGGTTTCAAATGAATACACATTTCCCACAAGAGGGTTGAAAGTGACAGGCCGGCCGGAACCTCAGACGCTACTGCGTGATGGCCAGCGCCTTAAGAGCCGCCTTATTGCGGATCAGCAAAGTAGAGCCCTTAGACTGCACAATCTGCCGCCGCTTCAGATCGGCAAACAGCCGAGTCACAGTTTCTCGGGAGGTGCCAATCATTTGCGCGATCTCTTCGTGGGTGAGAGCCATCTTTAGCCGGGGCTCAGACTTGTTAGCTTCGCCGTTCTTGGCGCTCCATTCCAGCAGCAGCTTCGCCAGCTTTTCTGCCGCTGAATGAGAAAGCCCCAATGCGCGGATTTCGCGGCAGGCACTGTTGTATTTGTCGCTAAGCTGCTCGGCTACCCGCAGGCAGGCGTCACTGTGCTCCTTCAGGAAGCGCAGGAAATCGTCACGTTTGACGAAGTTTACCTGGCACGGATCGACCGTCTCGGCAGTCAACTCGTAAGGTTTGCCGCTAACTGTCGCGCTGAGTCCCAGCACCTCTCCCGGTTCGGCGATTTTAAGGATCAGTGTTTTGCCATCGGTGGAGCAGATGGAGAGCTTCACACGGCCTTTGCACAACACAAAGATCCCGCGTGGTGTCTGCCCTTCGACAAACAGGACCGCGCCTTTCGGATAGGCAGTGGCGTATTTGACGGACTCGAACGACTGCAGTGCGGCGGGTGGAAGATCGCAAAAAATATGCTCTGCCCGCATCTTGCAAGCCAGGCAGCTTTCTATGATGTCCAGACCATACGGTGTAAGCACGACGGACCCCCTGTACTCTACATCGTATCCCC
>Ga0074046_10003249_pt1 | contig 13702 bp, 10 predicted proteins | sample BogForMeECP23OM3_FD_94441 | JGI IMG/M metagenome (GOLD analysis project Ga0074046, IMG submission 94441) | Bog forest soil microbial communities from Calvert Island, British Columbia, Canada - Bog Forest MetaG ECP23OM3 | ecosystem: Environmental > Terrestrial > Soil > Wetlands ...
CATGATTGACGCCGGCCTGCCACTGGTCCAGTGCCTGGAGATTCTCGGCGCCAACCAGGAGAATCCCAGCTTCCAGAAAACGCTGCTCGGGGTCCGGACCACCGTCGAAGGTGGTTCCACGCTGGCCAATGCCATGCGCCAGTATCCGAATATCTTCGACGACCTGACCACCAACATGATCGAGGCCGGCGAGACTGGCGGTATTCTCGACATCATCCTGCAGCGCCTCGCCATCTACGTGGAAAAGGCGGTCAAGCTGCGCTCTGCCATCAAGTCGGCGTTGATTTACCCCGTGGCCGTCGTCTCCCTCGCTGGCCTGATCGTGGGCGCGTTGCTCAAGTGGGTAGTCCCGATCTTCGCCAACATGTTTGTCGGATTGGGAGTCGCACTGCCGCTGCCGACCAAAATCGTCATCGGCCTGAGCGCCTTCATCGGTACCTTCTGGTGGGTCATTCTAGGGGGTTTCGCCGGCATAGTCTTCGGCATCAAGTCAATTCGCAAGCACCCACGAGGGCGCTATTTATTCGACGCCATGCTGCTCAAGATGCCCATTATTGGCCTGCTGCTGCGCAAGATCGCAGTCGCCCGCTTCACCCGAACCCTGGGCACGCTGATTACCTCCGGCGTTCCCATTCTCGAGGGTCTGGCCATTACCGCCCGCACCTCGGGTAACGCCGTGCTCGAAGAAGCCCTGATGAAAGTGCGCAAGGCGATCGAAGAAGGCCGTACGATTGTCGATCCCCTGCGCGAATGCGGCGTCTTCCCCAACATGGTGACCCAGATGATCGGCGTGGGCGAAGCTACCGGCGCCATGGACTCCATGCTGCAGAAGATCGCCGACTTCTACGAAGACGAAGTCGACGCCGCTACCAAGGACATGCTGGCCATGCTGGAACCCATCATCATCGGCATGCTCGGCATCAGCATCGGCGGCATCGTTATTTCTCTGTACATGCCGTTGTTCTCGATGATCTCGAAACTGGCAGGATAGAAAAACATCGCGGGTGGCCCGCTCCTTGCGGGCGTATCGCAAGGGGCGGGTGCCGTCCACGACCAACGACTGATTCTCATGCCCTTCATCTCCGATGAGCGGAACTGGCTGACCTGGCTGGTCAAGGTTCGCATCCTGATCCTGCTGGTTCTGCTCGCCATCGAACTCGCCGTCATCCGCCTCACTCCCAGCCCGCTCCCCATCCTGCCCTTTCTCACCGGGATGGTGCTTTGGTTCGTGCTTTCGCTCTTTTTCCTTTTCCTGGTTTCGGTTTGGAGCGAACACCGCCTCCAGGGCATTCTTCAGGTGCTCGCCGATCTGGCCATGGTCACGCTGGTCGTCCATGTCACCGGCAACATTGACAGTTCGCTGAATTTTCTCTACCCCCTGGTCATTATTGTCGCCTGCATGCTCCTGCCTCGATCCTGGGGATATCTCAGCGCCGCCCTGGCTTTCATCTTGTTCGGAACCATCCTCGAGCTCGATTATTACGGCGTCATTCCCTCGTATGCGAACTCCCATCCCAAGCTCGAGGCACTGCAGGTAGTGATCTTCGTCAACCTGTTCGCCTACTTTGCCATCGCTTACCTGGCGGGTCTACTGATGAGCAAGCTCCGCCAGGCGGATGTGCAGCTAAAGGATACGAGCGGGGCGCTGCAGAATCTGCAGGCGCTCCACGAAAATATCGTGCAGTCCATGAGTGGTGGCGTCATCACCACCGGGATTGACGGACGCATCACGCTGGTCAATCGCGCCGCCCAGCAACTGCTCGGAATCTCCGAAGCCGAGCTGCGCGGACGCTCCGTGGCCGAGGTTTTTCAGGACCCCTTGCCCCACTTCGGCGTGGCCCGGGCCGATGCCGAAGTCCGCTACCTGGCCGCCAACGGCTTCCGCAAGACGTTTCGGGTCTTGGTATCCGCCCTCAACGTGAGCGCGCCTGAAGACCTGGGCTTTGTTTATTCCTTTGACGACCTCACCGAGATCCGCCGCCTGGAACGCGAGGTGCGCATGCAGGATCGCCTGGCTGCCGTCGGCCGCCTGGCTGCTGCCATCGCGCACGAAATCCGCAATCCCCTGACTTCGATTGCCGGCTCGGTCAGCATGTTGTCGGATGCGCCCTCCTTGAATGCGGAGGAGCGCCATCTTCTAGAGATTGTGACCCGCGAATCCGACCGCCTCAACAACATCATCACCGACTTCCTGGCCTACTCGCGCGGCAAGCAATATAAATTCGAGCGCGTGAATCTGGTTCCGTTGATCGAGGACACGCTCACCTTGCTCCAGCACCGGCTCACCGCCGAGAGCGCGGGCATCGAGGTCAAGCGCAACTTCCCGAAGTTGGAAGCCTGGGTGCTGGCCGATGGCGACAAGCTCAAACAAGTGTTCTGGAACTTCTGCGAAAATGCGGTGCGCGCAATCAAGACGACGGCTCAATCTGGAATCATCACCGTCGCTCTCGCTGAGCGCGGCCCGGACTGGGAGATGAGTTTTTCCGATACCGGTCCCGGCATCAAGCCGCAGCAGACGGAAAAGATCTTCGAGCCCTTCCAGTCGAACTTCGAAGGCGGCACCGGACTGGGGCTGGCTATCGTGTACCAGATCGTCCAGGCGCATGAGGGCAAGGTGTGGGCGCGTTCTGAAGTCGGCAAGGGCACCAGCTTCGTGGTCCGTCTGCGGCGTCTGGAGCAAGCCGCCGCGAGCGGAACAACCTCCGCATCGGAATCTGTCCGAGCTGCGCTGGCCGCGGGAGCGGGAGCAGCAGGAGGCACGCGTGGGTAACATTTTAGTCGTCGACGACGAACGCTCCATCTGCGAATTGCTCGACATTGCCCTGCGCCGCGATGGCCACAAAGTCGAAACCGTGACCGGTGGCGAAGCGGCCAAGCGCAAAATCGACAGCGCCCTGTTCGACGTGATCGTTACCGACATCAAGATGCCCAGGGTTGACGGCGTCGAAGTCCTGCGCCACGCCCACCAGAGCTCGCCCGACTCAGCCGTCATTCTTATGACCGCGGTCGACGACTACGAAGCCGCCGTCGAGGCCGTCAAGGCCGGAGGCGCGACCGATTACATCCGCAAGAGTCCCGGCCTCGTCGACGAAGTCAAGCTGGCCATCGCGCGCTCGCTTACCAGGGTTTCGCTCAGCCGTCAGAACTTTGCCCTGCGCCGCGACGCGGCCACGCGCAATTCGCTCGACAACATCATCGGCGTCAGTCCGGCTCTGGAAAAACTGAAGCAGACCATCCGCACCGTAGCCACCACCGGCAGCACGATTCTGGTCTTCGGCGAAAGTGGAACCGGCAAAGAACTGGTCGCCCGCGCCGTGCATACTTGCTCGCCGCGAGCTGCCGAAGCCTTTGTCTCGGTCAACTGCGGCGCCTTTCCTGAAACTTTGCTGGAAAGCGAACTCTTCGGTTACGTCAAGGGCGCCTTCACCGGAGCCAACCAGAATCGCCGCGGCCTGTTCGAAGTCGCCGATCAGGGCACGATTTTCCTGGACGAGATTGGCGAGATGACCATGCCCATGCAGGTCAAACTGCTGCGCGTGCTGCAGGAGCGCACGGTGCGTCCAGTAGGCGGCACCAGCGAAATTCCGGTGGATGTGCGAGTCATCGCCGCCACCAACCGCGATCTCGACCGCCAGGTCAGCGACGGCACCTTCCGCGAGGACCTCTACTATCGCCTGAACGTGATTCCCATTCGCGTGCCCGACTTGCGCGAGCGCCGGGAGGATGTGCCGCTCCTGGCTAATCACTTCCTGAAAAAATATGCCCCCGGAGCGGGGAAGAGCATTCACGGCATTGCCGCCCAGTCGCTCGAAGCTCTGACCGGCTACGACTGGCCGGGCAACGTCCGCCAACTGGAGAACACCATCGAACGCGCGGTGGCGCTCGAAACTTCGAGCGAACTGCACGTTGAGTTACCGGCCGAGCGTCCCAAGGCTCGCGCCGTAGCCGCCGGCGCGGAAACTGCTAACATGCCCGCGGGCGCCCTTCTGCCCGAGGGCGTGAACATGGAGAACTACGTCGCTCAGATCGAGCGCTCGCTGCTGCAGTCCGCGCTAGAACAAACCCACGGCGTGCAGGTCCGGGCCGCCGACGTCCTGGGCATCTCTTACCGGTCTTTTCGTCACTTGATGAAGAAATACGAACTGTAGGGTAGCTCTCGGCTCTCAGCTGTCAGCTCTCAGTTCTCAGCAACCCTATCCAAGTTGTCATCCTGCCCATGTCTCCGGATTGTCTCCGGCCGCTACGCTCTCCGCACGCCGCCCAGCGCTTCGAGCGCTTTCGTGATATGCCCCGACCATTGCGCCACCTCGTCGTCGCGCAGCGTGCGCTCGCCGGACTGGAGCTTGGCTCGCATCAGGATTGAGTACTTGCCCGCGCCAACTTTTTCGCCGCGGAAAATTTCTGCCGGGACGAAACTGCGCAGCTCGGTGATGCCCAATCCGTTGACGCTCTGGTGGATCTTCTCGAACTCCACGCCCTCATCAAAAACAAAGGAGAAGTCGCGCTCGACGGCAGGGAAGCGCGGCAGCGCTTCATAACGCACCTGGCGCAGATCGTGCTGGTAGAGCCGGTCGAGATAGATCTCGGCCACAAAAACATCCTGGCGCAGTTTGCGGGCCGCGGCTACATCGGGATGAATCTGGCCAAACTGGGCAACCGTCGTGCCATCCATTACGGCGCGAGCCGAGCGTCCGGGATGATAGTAATCAGAGGTCTGGGCATCGTAGTAGAGCGTCCAATGGCTGAAGGGAGCGAGCAGGTCTTCGACGTCGCCCTTCAAATCGAAGAACGTCAACGGACGCGCCGCTTGATGAACTCCGGCTTCGACCGCGCTCCCAGTCGCGCCGATCGAGATGCGCTTCAGCTCCAGCGGCATCGAATCTGTGGCCGGCGCTTCAAATGCCTTTCCCGATTCGAACAGGCGAACGTTGTCGCTGCCGCGATTCAGGTTGTAGGCCAGCATGTTGAGCATGCTGGGAACCATCGAGGTGCGCATGACCGAAACCTCGTCGCTCAGCGGGTTCGCCAGGTCGAGCTCGGCCGCAGTCGAAAAACGGCGAGCGTCTTCCTTCGAAATGAAGGTCAGCGAAATCGCTTCGTTGTAACCGAGCGCCAAGAGCGATGAGCGCAGCCGCGCGTCTTTGTGCGCGTCGGGCAGATCGCGAACCTCGCCGCTGTAGGCAGGAAGCGTGTTGGGGAACTTGTCGTAGCCGTGCAGGCGCGCCAGTTCTTCGATGATGTCAATCTCGCGCTCGCAGTCGAGCCGCCAGCTCGGAATGTGGACCAAGTAAGTATCTTCTCCCGGAAGCATGGTGAACCCAAGACGAGAAAGAATGCGGCTGATTTCGAGCGCGCTGAGTTTCTCGCCGAGAATTCGCTGCACTTCCCGCAGGTCGAGCACCACCGGAGCGAGATCCAGCTTGCGTGCGACCACGTCGATCACGTCGCCGACGAGCGTGCCACCGCCGGACGCGAGTATGAGTTCGGCGACCCTGTTCGTCGAAACCACGGTCGATTCGAAATCGGCGCCACGCTCAAATCGGTGCGAGGCGTCGGTGTGAATGCCGTGCCGCTTCGACATGCGGCGCACGGTGACTGGGTCCCACCACGCGGATTCGATCAGGATGTTTTTCGTACGCTCGGTGATCATCGTATCGAAGCCGCCCATCACGCCAGCGAGCCCGACGGGCTTTCTCGCGTCGGCTACGACCAGGTCTTCGGTGGAGAGCTTACGCTCGACGCCATCGAGAGTCTTGAGAGTTTCGCCGTCCCGGGCGCGGCGTATGACCAGCCTGCGGCCTTCGAGCAGATCGAGATCGAATACGTGCGTGGGCTTGCCACTCTCCCACAGAACGTAGTTGGTAGCGTCAACGGCGTTACTGATGGGCCGCTGATCAAGCAACTGCAGGCGACTGGCAATCTTCGCGGGCGAGGGCTTGATGGCAGCACCGCGAATTTCGCGCGCTGTGAAGCGCGGACAGAGCTCCGGCTCCTGAATGTCGATGGTGACCTCGGATTTGCCCTGCGAAGGCGGCAGCTTCGGTTCGATCGGCTTGAGCGGCAGATTGTAAAGCGCCGAGGCCTCGCGAGCCACGCCATAATGATTCATGGCATCGGGACGGTTGGTCGTGATCTCCATCTCGAAGACAGTGTTGTCGCCTTCGCCGGAGATGCCCTCGACGGCAATGCCCGCAAGAGTAAGTTCGTCCGCAAGACGAGCGTAGTCGACCGGAAGGTCAACGAAGTCACGCAGCCAATGAGGAGAGATTTTCATGTGAGAAGCTTTTAGCTGTTAGCTCTTGGCTCTTAGTTCTCAGCCATCGGCTCTCAGCTCTTCACTTTTACTGCTTGTCATCCTGAGCGAAGCGAAAGACCTGCTGTCTCGTCAAGCGAAAGAAAGCAGGTCCTTCGCTTCGCTCAGGATGACAACAAAAAAGATGATGAACGACTAACGACCATCGACTCTTACCCAAACTGTTCCAGAAACCGCACATCGCCCTGGAAGAAAAGCTGAATATCATCCACGCCGTACTTCAGAATCGCGATCCGTTCCACGCCCATGCCGAAGGCGAATCCTGAAACTTTCGTCGCATCGTAATCGACAAACCCGTACACATTCGGATCGACCATGCCGCAGCCCAGCAATTCAATCCACCCGCTGGCCTTGCAATTGCGGCACGGAGCGCCGTCGCGCGTGCCTTTGCCATCGCAGAAAATGCAACTGATCTGGACGTCGGCGCTGGGCTCGGTGAACGGGAAGAACGATGGATAGAAGCGCGTCTTCACGCTCGATCCGAACAGCGCTTTCATGGCGTGGTCGAGCGTGCCCTTCAGGTCGCAGAACGTGATGTTGGTATCGACCGCTAGTCCTTCGACCTGATGAAAGATGGGCGAGTGCGTCGCGTCGGCCGCGTCGTTGCGGTGAACTTTTCCCGGACAAACGACGCGCACCGGCGGCTTCATTTTCTGCATGGTGCGAATCTGCACCGGCGAAGTGTGCGTGCGCAAGAGCAGGCGGTCGCGCAGCGGCTTCGATTCCTGCCCGGCGATGAACAGTGTGTCCTGCGTGTCGCGCGCGGGATGGTCCGGCGGAAAATTCAGCGCCTCAAAATTGTAGTAATCGGTTTCAATCTCGGGACCTTCCTCGACCGAGTAGCCCAGATTGCGGAAGACGCCAATGATCTCGTTCATCGTCTTGATGACGGGATGCTCCGCGCCCATGGTGCGGCGAATGCCGGGGAGGGTGATGTCGAGACGTTCAGCGGCCAGATCCTTCGACTTGGCTGCCGCCTCCAGCGCCTCGCTCAAATCAACGTGGAATTCCTCGATTGCGATTTTCTGTAGTTCCTCGCTCCCCAAGCTCTCGAGAGTCTGGAGCAGTGAATTCATCCGAGACTGGGTTACGAGCGTCTCTTGTTGTAGCTTTCTACCTTTCTCGTCATCGAAAATGCGGTTGATGCTGAGGATGGCGTCGGACGACTGACGCGCGAAGAAACCCCGCTTTTCGATGAGTTGTTCGATCTGAGGCAGATCATTCTGTTTCAGTTGGTTAATCAAGTGACCGACAGACTTCTTGCGATCAGCAGGAGCATTCTTAAGCCAAAGTTCGTTGATCTGACTGAATTGACCCGATTTTCGACTCAGCCATCGGTCGCGAAACTTCTTGAGTTCGTCTTGCCTAGCCGCGGAGGTCAAATCAGGATTGACTATTTTTTGTTCGATCTCAAACCATTCAATTTTAAGGGCAAGGCGGAACTGTACAACGGCCCTTAACATCGTCTCTTCCGAGTAGTCGTTGAGTTTGTGAACGGTATAAGGCATTGGTCGAGCAACACCATCTAACGGTTGCATCCTGAGCGAAGCGAAGGATCTACTGTCTTCCTAATGCAACAGAGAGCAGGTCCTTCGCTTCGCTCAGGATGACAAGACTTAAGTTAAGACTGAAAGCTGATAGCTGACAGCTACGCTACCGCCGCGTTCGCCTTCTTCGCCTGCTCCGCGAGACTGCCGAATCCTGCCGGATCGTTCACCGCCAGATCCGCCAGGATCTTGCGGTCCAGTTCCACACCGGCTTTCTTCAATCCGCTGATGAACTGGTTGTAGTTCAGTCCGTTCAGGCGGGCGGCGGCGCCGATGCGCACGATCCAGATCGAGCGGTACTGGCGCTTCTTCTGCTTGCGGCCGGAGTAGGCAAACTTCAGTCCGCGCTCCACGGCTTCTTTCGCCGAGCGGTAAAGTTTGGATTTAGTTAGGAAATATCCACTGGCGCGTTCCAGAATCTTTTTGCGCTTGGCGCGGCGTTTGGTTCCGCGTTTTACACGAGGCATTGCGGTTCTCCTTTTTTATTTCGTTTGGCGGCTGGAGGTAAGGAGGCTTCTACCCGGAGGGATTTCTGAAGCCCAGCCTCTTCACGCGCCGCTGCGGTGCGTTACGCTCCGCAGACTTGGTTATGGACGGGCGCGGACGCCCGTCGCTCCATCTAGTACGGGATCATCCGCTTCACTTTCTTGAAATCCGCGTCACTTACCAACACAGAGTTCCCCAGCTTCTTCTTGCGCTTCTTGGCCTTCGAAGTCAGGATGTGGCGGAGAAACGCTTTGTGCCGCTTGATCTTTCCTGTCCCGGTTTTCTTGAAGCGCTTGGCAGCGCCTTTGTGTGTTTTTAGTTTAGGCATAAATAGCTCTCAGCTCTCAGTTGTCAGCTCTCAGTTAAAGCTTTCAGCGTTATGCACTGCAATATCCCATCCGCTCGTAGCGATCGCACCAGCAGGTTTTACTGATAGCTGATAGCTGACGGCTGAAAGCTGCCTTACGCTGTCTGCGCTCCGCCTTGCGATGCGGGAGGAGGTGCGGGTTTTGGACGCGCCGGCGGTTTCTCTTTCGCTCCGCCTTCTTTCTTGTTCGGCGCCAGAATCAGGTGCAGAGTATTGCCTTCCTGCCGCGGACGGAACTCCACCAAGCCTCTCTGGTCGACGTCTTTGATCAGACGTTCCAGAATCTGGCGGCCCAGGCTTTGCCGCGTCATTTCGCGTCCCCGGAAGAAGATGGTCGCTTTCACCTTGTCTCCATCGTCTAGAAAGCGCAACACATGATTCTTTTTGGTTTCGTAGTCGTGATCGTCCACGTTGATACGAAACTTCACTTCCTTGACCGTTATGGTCTTCTGCTTTTTCTTCGCTTCGCGCTCGCGCTTTTCGTTCTGGTACAGAAATTTCCCGTAGTCCATTATGCGGCAAACCGGAGGTTGCGCGGTTGGGGAAATCTCCACCAGGTCGAGGTTTCTTTCGCGGGCCAGCTTGAGCGCCTCGAAGGGAGGCATCACGCCGATCTGTTCCCCTTCGTCACCGATGACGCGAACTTCACGCGCCCGGATGCGCTCGTTCATGCGGATAAAGCGTTTGTCGATACTGTCCTCCGTCTACGGATACTGACAGGAAAGGTGCTTAAAAAGTATAGCATGGGGCTACTAGAGACGGGGCGTCTTTGCCCGCGCCGGGGACGAGGCAAGCCCCGTCTCTACCAGGCAGTGTTATGCCACAGCGACTTTCGAAGTCCGCAACCGCCGGTACAGGCGCAGATAATCGTCCACCATCCGCCGCGCCGTGAAGCGCTCGCGCGCTCGATTGTAAGCGCGTGTCCCGTAGAGACGAACGAGGTCGCGGTCCGCGTCCAGTTGGGCGAGCAGCTCACTGAGGCTTTCGGCGTTGTTGCGTTCGAAGTACAAAGCCGCGTCGCCCCACAGTTCGCGATACACTTCGGTGTCGTTGGCGACCAGCGCGCAGCGCGAGAATGCGGCCTCGATTGACGCCAGTCCCGTCGGTTCGTAGCGCGAGGTCGCCGCAAAGATGGTCGACTTGCTGAAGAGCGAGCGCAGTTGCGATTCGGTCTGCGCTCCCTTCACCGAAATCTCGTGTTCGCCGGTGGAAACGCGCACGTCGGCCCGGATGGGCACGGGCGGAGCGGGAATCGGGTTGTCCGCTCCCACGATGCACACCGGCAGGCCGTGCCCGTGCTGGGTGAGCAGGGCCACCTGCTTTCCCGTATCCCACAGGCGCCCAATCGCCAGCACCGACTCCTCCTTGGCCACAAACGGATTGAAGTAGATGGGATTCCGTCCGGGCGGAATAACGTACCCCTCGAAATCGTCGCCGTAAGCGACGCGCAGCATCTTGTCCATCCAGCGGGAAGTGGTGACCACGGCCTCGGCCCGCTTCAAGCCCGCGACCATGGTCGCGCGATACCACTTCAGCCATGCCGAGGCGGCGGGTTCGTGTCCGTGGATGCTCAACCACCACGTGATGACGTCGCCGTGCGCCACCACCACTCGTGGCGTCGGCACCGGCAGCGCTCCAAAGCTCAGTTGATTCAAATGCAGAAAATCAGGACGGATGTCACGCACCACCGCACACAGATAATCCTGGGCCGCGTGAAAGTCCTGCTCGCCTTCCTGCATCCAGTCGAGACGAAATGCGGTGGGATGATATTCGAGTCCGTGCAGCGAGTCCATCCAGGCGGTCTGATGAGGAAGGGGAATCTCTCCAAAGCTGACGAGCGTGACTTGCGCCCCGTGGGTCACTAGACCCGAAACCAGTTCGCGCGCGTAGGTCCAAACTCCGCTGAACGTGTCCGCCGTCACCAGTACGCGCACAGAACCCCCAGGGATCGAGGGCTGGGAGCCACCCTCGGCCTGCCTGCCTCCAGTTTAGGGGCGAGGGGCGTGCCCAGGGAAGAGTTTTCTTGCGGGGGCGGCTTCACCGAACTGCCTGGGGGTTCAATTCCGACTGTAGAGACGGGACTTGCCCCGTCTCCGGAGACACGGCAAGCCGTGTGTCTACAGCTACATCGCAGGGGATCGTGAACTTGAAAACCGAGCCACGGCCGGCCTGCGACTCGACCCAGATCCTTCCGCCGCAGTGCTCGACGATCTTCTTACAGATGGCCAGACCGATTCCATTGCCTGGGTATTCGGCCCGGGTGTGCAGGCGCTGAAAGACAACAAAAATATTTTCTGCGTGTTCCTGCGGAATGCCGATCCCGTTATCACTCACGCTGAACAACCACTGCTGGCCGGTTTTCTCGGCCTGCACCGAGATCAGCGGCGGTTCTTTCCCGCGGAACTTGATCGCGTTGCCGATCAGATTCTGCAGGACCTGTGTTATCTGCGAGCGGTTCGCCCACACCGCCGGCAGCGTCCCGTGCGTGACCACCGCGCCGCTTTCTTTGATCGCCGGACCGAGACTCAGCAGGATCTCTTGTATCACCGCGCCACAATCGACGCGTACGCAACCATTCCGCCCTGCTCTGGAAAAAACGAGCAGATCCTGAATCAAGGACTGCATACGTAGAGCTCCCTCGCAGGCATAGCCGATGAATTTGTCGGCGTTCTCATCGAGCCGGCCGCGATAGCGTTCGGCGAGCAACTGCGTATAGGCCGCCACCATGCGCAGCGGCTCCTGCAGGTCATGCGATGCGATATAGGCGAATTGTTCGAGGTCTGCGTTGGAGCGAGCCAGCTCCTCGACCCTGCGTTTGAGTTCGTAATTGAGTTTCAGGATCTCGTCCTCCGCGCGCTTGCGCTCGGTGATATCAGCATGGATGGCAACGTGTTGCCGCGGTCTGCCATCCGCACCGGCAAACGGGACGATGGTGGCGTCCACCCAGTACAGCGAACCGTCCTTGGCGCGATTGCGCATCTCGCCCCGCCACACCTGGCCATTCCCGATGGTGCGGTACATCTGCTGGAAGAATTCTTTCGAATGGTAGCCGGAGTTGAGAATGCGATGGTTCTGGCCAATCAGTTCCTCCTTGGAATATTGGCTGATGGCGCAGAATTTCTCGTTCACATAGGTAATCGCGCCCTGGATGTCGGTTACCGCCACGATGGCGTGTTCGTCGAGAGCAAATTTTTGATTGGCCAGTTCTCTGAGAGCAGTCTCGCTGGTGGCTAGGCTTTCCTTCAATGCCTCTTCGGCCCGCTTGCGCTCGGCAATTTCCCGCTCCAGTCCGCCATTTACCTCCCGCAAATGCATCTGCTCGGGCAGCGAAATGATCTTCGGAACTAACTGTACGAGCATCGCCACCGTGATCACAGAAACCGCTGCCGTGATGGCTTTAATCACGCCCGCCACCAGATAGCTGCCGTGCCAGACGTTCCAAACTTCCATCAGGTGGGTCGTGCCGCAAGCGAGGATAAAGGTTCCGAACATCCAGAAAATTCGATCAAAGGGGAGATCACGATTCTTACGAATGAAATAGAAGAGGACAACGGGAATACAGTAATAAGAAAGTGCGATCAGGCCGTCTGAGATGACGTGCAGCCAGACGATTCGCGGATCCCATAAGTAGCAGAAACCGTGGGGCATGAAATCAGGCGAAAGCAATTGTTGGAGGAATCTCATGGCCCTTTCCTGGCTCATCAAGAGTTATCGGCAAGACGTTCCCGCTCCCAGGAAAGGAGCGAGTTACTTAGGGGACCGTCGCGAAAGCGATTTGTATCAGGGCATGGCCCTAACGGATTGCCGTAAGGTCTGAGTTACGAGAAACCAGTGCCTTGGGATGGCGCCGTAGTTTACCGCTGCGAATCAGGCACCCGCGGCCCGTCGTTTGGCCTCGTCCGTTGGGTCGGCGCTCTCCAATTGCTTCCGGAGCCTCTTTACCATTTCGTACACCGACCGGAGCTTTTCAGCCGCTGCCGGAGGCAGGCCGGAGGTTTCGAGCGCCAGTTCACTGGACAGCAGTAGCGCCGTGACCATGCCATTCAGTTCGCCTTGCAGCCGGCCGATCGCCGCTTGGCGGGCCTGCGCTTCCTCGCGCTGGCGGCGCTGCACGGCCGCCCGAACCTCCCGTACCAACCGCTCCATTCCACTGATTCCGAAATTGACCTGTACGGGGATGGCGCTGCCCAGGTGCTCGAAGGTGGTCGTCGCTTCCTGCGGTCTGGCTTCGAGCAGATACTGATCGAACACTACGGCCAGGTAACTTTCCACCCGCAAAAGGGCGGTCGCCCGAACCAGACTTTCCGCCACCAACACTTCCTCGCCTGTAGCCTTACTCAGCGCCGCAGAGCATTCGAGTGCGCGCTCGCTCGACGTCACAAGAAGGATCATGCGGAATTCTTCGCAACTCCCGGGCCAATTGTTTTCGCCTGAAAATGAATGAGTTATGCGGTCGAGCTGTCGCCGAACCTCCCGTTCTGGAACCAGCGCTCGGCCCGGCGCTCAGTTTTGGGACTGGGCAATTTGTAATTTGTAATCTTGGTCCCAGGGAGCCCCGCTTTTCAATTACCAATCACAGATTACAAATTCACTTGCGCCGCGTACTCTTTCAGCTTCCGGTACAGCGTGGTCTTGCCGATGCCCAGCAGTCGCGCCGCCTGCATCTTGTCGCCGTTTACCTGCGACAGCGCGGCGAGAATGGTCTGTTTCTCCAGTTCCGCCATCGGCACAATGCCGCGGTTCGGCGGGTTCATCACCATTAAGTCGGCGGGAGCGCCGTAAATCTGGGTGGGAAGATCGCGCACCTGAATTTCGTTCGCACTGGTGAGCGCGCAGGCCCGCTCCAGCGAGTTCTCCAATTCGCGGACGTTGCCGGGCCAGTCGTAATTCAGCAGCGCCTTGAGCGCCTCGTCCGAAACTGCCTTTTCGATGCCCGCGTCGTGCCCAATGCGCTCGAGAATGTGCGCCACCAGCAGCGGGATGTCCTGC